>Ga0315277_10002176_pt1 | contig 27501 bp, 29 predicted proteins | sample YL17G05_15_MG_FD_203695 | JGI IMG/M metagenome (GOLD analysis project Ga0315277, IMG submission 203695) | Sediment microbial communities from Yellowstone Lake, YNP, Wyoming, USA - YL17G05_15 | ecosystem: Environmental > Aquatic > Freshwater > Lake > Sediment | place: USA: Wyoming | collected... | reverse complement strand
ATCGTCGACACCTATGGAGGCGTCGGAAGTCACGGCGGAGGATGTTTCTCTGGAAAAGACCCCTCAAAAGTCGACAAATCTGGCTGCTACATGGCAAGGTACATTGCCAAAAATGTTGTTGCTGCGAGTTTAGCAGACCAATGCGAGGTCCAAATATCATACGCAATCGGCGTAGCACAACCAGTTTCCGTGATGGTAAACACTTTTGGCACGGGAAAGATACCCGATGAAAAAATCCTTGAATTGGTGAAAAAGCATTTCGACATGAGACCCAAAGCAATAATAGATCATTTGAATTTGCTCAGACCGATATACAGAAAGACAGCTGTGTTCGGACATTTTGGAAGAGACGATCCAGACTTCACGTGGGAAAGAACTGACAAAGCAAAAATTCTCAAAAAAGATTCCGGAATCTGATCTAAGCGGCGGCTCTCCTTTTTTGACCCAGTGCTGCTGTCGCAAGCAATTTGCGGATCAATACACTTGGAGGCGCAACTAGAGTGCCAACGGATTTTCGAGGTTTCTATGTGTTTTGAAGAATTCTTCACAGCCTCTCTTCACGAGGTTTCGTAACATCTTCACTCCATATTCCTGCATAGGCGCGTCGTCCTCCCGCTCATGTCCTCGAAGACCTGAAAATCCCCTTCGCGTAACTCTTGGCTTCGCCTATTCTCGAGTCTTGACAGCACTCTGAAGTAATCGCGAACTCTTCTCTTTCTTTCTGTGTCATTCAAGAGAACCTTGTAGTCACCGTCGAGCAGACCACCCTCTTCAACCCTCAGTCTCATGGGACTGATGACGCCCATGCCTTCAAGATGCGTCAACAACTTAACGACGTCCGAAAGATCGCGGAGTGTCCTAATCTTCGTCAGCTCTGGCATTCGGTGGTATCTGAAATAACCTGCATGTGCCAGCTCATGGATTAGGTAGTAGACGACTTCACGATGGTCAACGTGAAACTGTCTAAAGTTCAAGTTCAGTGCGACATCTTCACCATAAACGACATTGTCATAATTTACGATCAGGTATACCGTTGTTCTGAAGGCGTGTCCTTCAGGAAGGTACCCCAGGACTGCGCTAAGCCATTGGCTTTCTTGCCGACGAATGAAGTATTCCTTGACAGTGTCAATGGCGGTTTCAAACTGCGTGTTCCAAATGGTTTGTTCCAGGTTTTTCTTCCAAAACTCTCTGATCGTCAATTTTGAACCAAATGAGGACCACAGATAATGACTGTACGCGAGCTCACTGCCTTGCATGGAAACCAGACGCTCAAGATTCTCATCAGTTCTGTTCCGCAAGTAACCAGCGGCCGCTTCGATTACTGAACAATCGAACAGTACTTTGTGTCCGTTGCTTCGCTGGCCGATCTGCTTCATGCCACGCTTTGGACGTGGTTCAATCTGATTTGGATTTCTAAATCACCCATAGCGCACCATCGCACAGTCAGACAATGTGCGTTATGATCCACTGAAGATCAGTTGCTGTAATGGACTTATTTCTTGATCTCGTTCTGATATATTCCAGCAACAAGCTCGGCTATGGCTGGGGCGCTTGTCAGGCCTGGCGATTCTATGCCTACTAGGTTTATGAAACCATGAAAGCCCTTGTCTGCCTCATTTCTTATCACAAAATCCCTGAACCCTTCGCCTGGGCCTTGAAGTTTAGGTCTCACACCGGCGAAATCGGACACGATCTGGGAACTTCTGATGCTGGGCATGTATCTTTCCACTCCTTCTCGGAACTCCTTTTCATTTGATCCCACTTCGTAGTTGATGTTGTCTACGTAGTAAGCGTTCGGTCCTAGCCTTACTGCGCCGCCTAGGTCTGGAGTGAGGTGAATGCCTAGGCCTGGTCCCTCTGGGACTGGGTAAACGAGCATTTTGACAAGCGGCTTCCCGACAGTTCTGAAGTAGTCTCCCTTGCAGGGATGTTGTCTGTACTTGTGCTTGTCTAGGTCTATTCCGAGCATTTCGGCTATCTTGTCTGCGTAGAGGCCCGCGCAGTTTATGACCGTTTTTGCTTTGATGGTGAATTTCTCGCCTTGGCTAGTTCCTCCTATCTCATACGTGTCTCTTACTTTTCTCAGCGATGTTACATCAGTGTTTGTGGACAGGACTGCGCCGTTTCTGGAGGCTTCTGCACAGTAATGGGCCATCAGTTCATCAGGCTCGATTATGCCCGTTGAAGGCGAATAAAGCGCCTTATCAACTTCCACGTTCGGCTCCAGCCTCTTGACGGTTTTCCCGTCCAGGAACTTCAATCCTTCAACGCTGTTATCCTGTCCCTGCTTCATCAGCTTTTCCAGCTCAGCTATCTCTTCATCTGTGACTGCCACGGTCAGTTTGCCAAGCTTCTTGTATGGGAGCTTGTATTTTTCACACATCTCATAGATCATGACATTGCCTTTCACGCACAGCTGAGCCTTCAAAGAACCCTTTGGGTAATGAATGCCAGAGTGAACAACGCTACTGTTGTGAGTGCTAGTCTCCTGGCCATACTTAGCGTTCTTCTCAAGAATGAGAACACCTTCGGTTTTTTCCGAGACCTTTGCTGCTACGGCCAAGCCCACTATGCCTGCCCCGACCACGACGATGTTTGTCTCTTCCACAGACAGACCTCAAACGTGCACGTTAATTCCTATCTGAGATTTGACCTTTGCTGTTAGACTTTGCCCCCAAGACCCAAAAACCCAAGTTTACTGTGGCCACGTACTATAAGGGGGATGGATCACTTCAAAAAGAGAAACGCGTGTCCCCAACCTTAAGAAAACGAAGAAACACGAAAACCAAAGCAATGATAGCCAAAAGACCGCAGCTACAAACTGCGCAACGAGTAGGCAATGAGCGCGGGGAATATGAGAGTTCAGCTATTAATTATCGATTCATAATGTATTTTTACTCTTAGCTTTCTGTTATGGTGTTAGTGAGAAAATGAGAGTGCATACGTATACACGAGCTAAACCAGGCAGAAAGAACAAGACAGTACGTGTAAAGAGTTACGTGAGAAAAAAATAGACAAGACTTCAACACGTTTCTAGCCAATATCCGACGCAGCCGCCTGTTTCTGACGCTGGAGCGCATTGTTCAGCAAGGAAATGATAGAAGGCGAAAAGCTGCACGCTCAATTCGTCAGGAACACTGCAACTGTCAAGAGACCACTAAAGCCCACATCTGAGGTGCAGACTCACAAGTTCGCGCTTTCTGCGTTGATGGCTACTTCTCCGCGCGCGTACGGAAAGTCTAGTATGGACATAAAAAAAGAGAGGAAAATGGCTAACTAGACTTGTTGTTTTCTCCTGTAGGCTAGGGCAGCGGCTACTGTGCTTACGACGAGCAGCGACAGCATTATCAGCGGCTGGAATTCTGGGATTGAACCCGTTGGAACCACCTCGAAGTATCCCCACATCAGGTTAGGATGAATGATACAGTAGTACTTGTATGTACCAACCGTGCTGGAAGCGACAAATTGAAAGTTAACTGGCACGGAACCAGCAAAGTCAGAGGACTGTGGATCACCCTGCTTGGGCGATGTATCGTTGGTGTAGCTGACGAAAAACCTGTGGGCAATTCCATCTCCATCGTTGCTTATCAAAGTCAGGTTGACAATGTCACCCTGCTCGACCACGATTGGCGGACCAGGACTCGATATGCTTCCCGCCGTGAAACCCCATCCTCCTCCGAAGGAACCATACAAAGTGAAGTTGCGAGCAGTTGCCGCTTTCACGCTGTAAACTTGTGTAGTCGCAACTGCAACCAAGAAAACGCCTAGTATCGTGGCAAAAAGCCATTTCACGCTCATGTTTCTCACGCTCTTCATTATGCGAATAAACTCAGATTTTTCCCTGAATAGCCTTCTTTTCAGAACCTTTCCAAAAAACTGGAACATAAGGCTTGCTAATAGCTTTTGTGCAGATACTTTCGTTATGTAGCTCTTGGTTTTAGGGCTAAAGCTTTACCCCCAAACCTAAATAGCAAACACAACACAGACTATACGAGAGAGGTGATTTGGATGCCCATGGCAATCCTGTTGATAAATACGGAAGAATTTAACGCGCAGTTGATGAAAACACTGAGAGGAATCAAGGGAGTCGAAGAGGCTTATCCACTCTACGGCGTGTACGACGTCATCGTAAGAACAAGAGCAGACACGATGGATGAGATCAAGGAAATACACAACAAGATAAGAAAACTGCAGAACGTCAGACAGACACTGACAATGATCGCGCACGAAGGATAGCCCTCCAGCCTCTAGCGCGTACACCTAAACTCTGAATTCATAAACCTCTTTTGTCCGATTGAACGGAATCAGATTTTGGAAGACCTCAGTATGGACTTGTTGAGTGTTGTTTCCAAAACAATCCTCGTTCATACGTGTGTCATCTGGATATTCGCAATAGTCAGCTTGCTCGTCATGGGACAAACATTCCTAGCGGTCATAGCGACAGTCACATTTATGTTACCCCTTTACATGGTTATTCCAGAGTATTTGAAACTGAAAAACAAACAAAAACTCTAGCGTGCGCGCTACTTGTTGATCATTGTGTTGGATGCCAAGCTTGCCAGAATCCCGGCATAAGAGTATGTAGCATTATATGTAAGAGGAATAAAGAGATAGTAAAATGAGAATACACACAAGATTCTAGAATGTATGAAGAAGAGAGGAATTGAAGCAGAATGAAAAGAGCTAGTAAAAAACTCAGAAAAAAGAAAAGATACTTGGAAAGAATGAAAAGAAGAGGAAGATGGAAAGAATGAGTGAATATCTCAACCGGAAAATCAGGATCTCGTTTGACGAATTATGGTCAGAGTCTGAATGAACAGGGCATCCCCTCCCTACATACTGTTCTGAGCATTAGATGCGACAGTTCTGGCTGATGTCGTGAGAGATGAAAAATGAAGTTGAGCCATAGAGAAAAGAAACTCCGGTTCCACGAACAAGAAATAAAAAATTGGGAACGCCAACGCAGTCGGTACGAAGCTTTCGGAGAGACAGAGACTTGGCAGAAAATCTACGATCTACTATTTGAAAGGATCAAGAAGTTGGAAACCGAAGATCAAGATCAAGAAACAGGGAATGGGTTACGTTAAGATTTTAGCGCAGCCCGCGCTTGGTTTACTGAGAGATAATGCTTCTGGCTTTGCCCAAACAACTGCAACGAATAACACAGCTTGAAGACTCTCCAAATTAGCACACGCTAATCTAGAAGAGAGTAGCCTGCTGACGCGGTCTTCTCGTACTTTGCCGCGACGTTTTTTAGCTTCATGATCCTAAGAATCCCTTGACAAAGATATGCTCGAGACCATTAGATTGATCGGCATCATTTCCAGGGCGGAGTTTCTGCTGCCGAACCTGGGTTCGCTCATCATGGGGCTTGCCTGGGGAGTCACTCCGGCTTTGGGTTTCACGAGCCTGGTTGTTCTGCTGGCTCTCTCCTTTACCATAATCAACCTTAGCTCTGCCATCGGGGCTCAGATCAACACCCTTTCTGATTACGAACTAGACTCAGAGGACAGCCGCAAGAAACGGCTTGTTCAGGCGCTGGATTCTTTCGGACGAAACCGACTCAAAGGATTAATGATTATAGAGCTCCTGTCCACGTTAGCTCTAGTTTCTCTGTTCATGTTAATTCAAGGAAAGCCTATCTTGCTGTTGATGTGGGTGCTTGGAATTTCTTTGGGTTGGACGTATTCTGCTCCCCCACTTAGGCTGAAGTCTAGGTCTTGGCTAGCCCCGGCAGCGCTGATTCTCGTTCTCGCCGTCTTCCCAGTACTGTTTGCATACTACACCTTTACATCTGAAATGAATCCTTTCTTTCTACTCTCGCTCACTGGGCTAGCCTTGACAGTGTACGCGGTAATCATACCCACCGAGATCCGAGACTATTTCGGAGACCGGGCGATGAACATCCAAACGATGACAGTGCATCTGGGCCTTGTCAAAGCCTCCCTCCTCAGTATAGCACTACTAGCTATGGGTGCGATGCTCACTAGCATAGCATTTGTTCTCGAATTCGTACATGGACAACACCCATTGTTGAGTGTTCTCTTGCTCGCTATACCAGTCGCAGTCATTATTGTTCTGGGAAAATTCAGGAAGCTTTACCTTCTTTCCAAAGAGTATGCGCATTCGAAGAAGCAAGGGTCTATTGAAGAGGAAATCGTGAGCTTGTCTGCGCACAATCCCCAGTGGATCATGCTGATAACTCAAACTTACAGCTTTTTGTCCATCATGCTTCTGGCGAGCAAGTTCCTGCTATGAGCAAGTAATAGTGTACTCCGATCGCATAGCGCGCTCCTTATCTACGCGCACTCCTTCCACGTTGTTTGTCAGGAAGCTCTGGGGGTCCCTCTGTCGACTTGCAAGGACATCCTAGCTCCTGCATTCTTCTTTCATGTTCTAGGCGTTCGCCCTCAAGCCATTCGACAACGTCAAAACTCATTTCGACTGAGCCGACGCCTCCAGATCGGCTGATATCTGCCTCATCGGATCGCTTGCGGATTCTCGTCAGCATAGAATCAGACTCTACAAGAGATCAACATTTACGCTACGCTCAGGCGTGCTAGTGGGCCAGTTTAAGACCTGGCCGTGTCTTCTCAAGGTAGTTGTCCACTCTATCTCCGAGAACCTTCTTCAGCAGGCTCATCCGCAAGTCCATATATTCTTCTCGAAGTATGTCAAAGTGGAAAGACCCCCATTTCTTGCCTGCCACGTATACCGTGTTTCGCATGACCCCGCCTTTTTTGAAACCGCAGGACTCAAGTGCTTTATGAGCTCGCGTGTTATATTCTACGCTCCATGCTTGACAGTGCTCCAGGCCAAGGTGGATGAAAGACATTTCCAACAGGGCAATAGTTATTTTCTTTCCGAAGCCTTTTTCCCACAGTTCCTTTTTGCCGATGTAGGTGCCGACGTCTGCTCCTGGAATGTTGCCCCAAGTCTCCCTGCGAATGGTGGCAATGCCTATGGGTTCATTCGTTTCCATGTTTTCCACGATGAATTGGATGTTCTTCTCATTTTTCATCCACTCAGCATACCTCTCTTCCAGTTGAGCCATGGTAACCACGTTCAAGGGCTGGCTTCTGCTATACATCATCAGTTCAAAATCATTCTCCCAAACATGCAGAAGCTTCAGGTCTTCCTTTTCCATGGGTCTAAACCTAAGGCCGGCAAACTCGAACAATGACATCACCACTTTGAACTATTGCAGAGGCAAAAATTAACCTTCTCCTCCACACCGAGCCAAATCCAGAAGGAACCGAGTACCGTGCCCATTTCGATTTGCTGCAACTTCACACCGAAACGATGCTGCTTGAGTTTTTCATACTGTGACAGTTCTCTTCATCTTCGAGAAATTGAGAAGGGGTAGAAAAAAAGATTCACGGTTCAGCGCAGGCTACGTTAGTGGTGGTCGCGTTCCTAGCTCAGCCGACAATGTCAGAGTCTCGTTGTTCCTTACTAGCGTTATAATGATTGTTTGGCCTGCTGAAGTGTACTCTTCCAGGTAAGTTGAGAGATCGTCCATGTTCCTGATTCTTGTGCCATTGATGGCTATTATGATGTCTCCTCCGATTGTCACGAAGTTTCCATCAACTTGGATTTGGGTTGTGCCTCCTCGCAGGCCAGCTTTATCCGCTGGTCCTCCACTTGTGACCTGAGCGATTAGCCAACCATACGTTACATTTGCGCCTATCGCTCGTGCAATACCCAAGGTCATGTCTGTTCCCGACGCTCCTATCCAAGGATGGTTGTTATATGAACCGTTTGTGATCAAAGGTTCGATTTCTCGCAGTATGGAACTTGAAGGAATTGCGAAGCCTAGCCCTTGGGAATTGCTCACAATGGCAGTAGTTATGCCGACGACTTCACCTTGATAGTTCAGAAGGGGTCCTCCCGAGTTACCGGGGTTTATGGGCGTCGTTGTCTGTATGCAATCGGCTATATCATATCCGCCTGCCGTGCTCTCCGTAATCGTTCTGCCAAGAGCGCTGACCATTCCCGAAGTCACTGATCCGGCTAGTCCGTAAGGATTGCCTATGGCAAGCACCGGCTCACCGACTCTTAACGTTGACGAGCTTGTGATAGTGAGCGGTTTGTATTCATCCTGTGGCGCGTTTGCAGAAAGCACCGCGAGGTCTGCGTAAGGATCTGAACCAGTTACATTGGCTTCATAGGTGTCCCCGTTTATGAATGTTGCAGTAATGTTGGTTGCGCCGTCAACAACGTGGTAGTTTGTGATGATCACGAACTGCCCCGTCATGTTGGAGACAAACCCCGATCCTTGCACCTCTGAGTAGTAGGGTCGCCCGAAAAAGTCGTATTGTACTATTATTCCTTGAACCACAACGACAGAGCTTCTGACCTGCTCATACAACTGAGATAGTGAAAAATTCTCTCCCAGAACATAAGTGATGTTCTCGTAGGTGATATTTTGGGAGGATGAGTTAATAGCTGATTGGAGATCTGAAACCTGCTCTTCGAGAGTTGAAATGCGACCTTGAAGACCACCGATTTGGCTTGAAACGTTAGTCGTTGATTGGAGATCTGAAACCTGCTCTTCGAGAGTTGAAATGCGACCTTGAAGACCACCGATTTGGCTTGAAACGGTGAAGCTGCTTATCCCGTAGCCGACTATTCCCCCTACCAACAGACAGATGATAGCTGTTGCGATCAAAGCCGTGGTTAAGCGCGACATTTTTGGTTTTTCAGGCAATTCCAATTACAATCCTCCTTTCCTAGGTTGCAGAGTTTTATCAAGAAGAGTGGATTATTAAACCGTTTTTCAGAATCAGACCCAATTCTATCCCTAATCCAACGTGTGCGCCTATTGGCCATGGCAACGAGAACCCGAAGGACATACCTATCATCAGTTCGAGCGTGCGCGATCTTGCGGGCGGTTTTAGAACTCATGCATTACTTCCCGTTGATCTGACTAAAACTCTATTAAAAGTGTTGAGTCAAACGAGTTGTTATCGCGCGCGCAAGACAATCATGGGTCGTCTGCAACAAACCAGAACTCATGGAATGCCCTGAGTTTCAACGCAATATTACGCAGATTAAATGCACAGGTTATGTGGCACGAGCTTCATCCAATTTAACCGGGAAACCAAAAAGGGAATGGGGCGTTGAAAGCGCACGGAGTTGAGACCATGCAAGAGAAACAGAAAAAAAGGAGAGATCGTAGGGAAGTTGCCACTTTCGTTGTAGTCTCAATCCCATACACTTGCTATCTTTGACGGTGGTGATGGCGGGTTAACCGCAGTAGAGTTCTGTGCCGTTTGTTCATTTGACTGTCCCAATTGTCCATGCTGGGTTCTCCTTCCATCCAATCGAGGATGTTGCATCGATCTCAGGGATGCTCTTGTATTTTTCTGCAAGTGTGCCGTCCTCGATTATGAAGGCACCTTCATAGCCACAGTCTAGACATTTCCAAATTGAAGGACGGTAGAAGACAGGAGAATTGATGTCAGTGGAACCGCAATTGGGACAATGCTTCATCCTTACCGTTTTTATCACCTCTTTTCTGTCGTTATGTCTGCGAATTATTAAGGGATTTTTCAGAATTAAACCAGATTTCATTCCTAATCTAGTCCTAGACTCTCGTCAGATCTGCGGGAGACAGGTCGAGCGCGCTAACCGACTTGGTGTAGAGTTTAGAGAGATAGCGCGCTCTCCAAAACCCAAACATTTCTTACACGTGATTTCTGTGAGAAGTTGCTTCGTTGTCTATTCTTTGCAGAAGCTCTATCACCTTTTTGCTTTTTCTTTCGAGTTCTGTTCCCGAGACAGTGTTCTTCATTGGACAAAGGTCATCGACCACTAATCCTTCCTTCTCGCTGTAGAGTACTGGATATATCCGACATCCTGAAGGTCTATGTTCGTAGATTCTGCAGCGGCATTTTTCAAAATCGTAGAAAACACAGAACCCATGGCGATTTCTAAGCCTAACAAAACCATGCCTGTCACAACGCGCAAACTCCTGTCTGTCATAGCCCATTTTTTCCAAGTGTTCAACGTCTGCGCTGGACAGCATCATTTCAGTCTTTTCACAACATATTCCGCAATGCGAGCAATGCATAAGCGGATTCTGGTCTGACTTTCTTTTATGTTTTTGTCAATCTAGCGCGCGCCCTGACATTAGCGATCCGATAGTTACTCTTAGACCGTGCTAATATTCTTGGAAAACGTGAGCGGGCGCTTCCTCCTTTCTTCCTTGCCAGCTGTCTCCGCGTCGTGCCCATGCTTGTTTCGGGTCAAAACTGAAGTTCTTATCGACAGTTTCTTGTCGCTTAAGCATGTTTTTCGAGAAGCACGCGCTGCAGTAGACTGGCTTGCCTATCGTAGGCTTGAAAGGAACCATGGCGGTTTTGCCGCAGTCAGTGCATTTAATTTCAAACATCCTTTTTTGGAGCGTGTGGAATCACCTCTATTAGCTTTAGGCTGAAATTGAAAATATGAATTTTCAATTATCGCTGATCATAAAGCCCGCACCAGACTTAAAGGTTTCTGTCCGTTCTAAGCGTGCGCTTGTAGAGTAAGGTTCATTGACGCATCTGGCTTTTTCCTAAATCATATTTGGAGCATATAGTGAACCGGGGGGGTAAGGCACGTGCGCACACACACGCCGAAAGCCCAAGAGCTTTGAAAAGCTCATTGCTGTCAAATGGAGAAATCCTTGACGATCTGAAGAAGATGCTGACGGATATCAACTGTCTGTGGCCGGAAGAATTCGCACGCTAAGGCAGATTAATCTGGCAGAGATGGTGAGTCGAGATCCTTTCGGGAAAATGCTTTTACTTTTCAACATGAATATTATCCATGTTTAAGGTGATGCTTGAATTGGTTAAGTGGGAGTATAAGGTGATCCCGATAAAGACGCAGGTTCATTCAGACCATTCCCAAGCCGAGAGAAGGCCAGTCATGGATGATGTTCAAAATGACCTGAACGTCCTAGGCAATGAAGGATGGGAACTAGTCGGCGTCCAAGACATCAGACTGCCAGACGGCAGAATGTTCACGGTCGCCTACCTCAAGAGACAACGTTGACGTGTTCAAAACCGTACATGGCCTATTTCAGATATACTGCCTGACAGGGTAGAAAAAGAGGCAAGTGTGCGACATGAAAAGGCTTAGTTTTCTATTTTGCGCGCACACCGATCATGGAAAGAGTTATTTTCGGTTAAAACATTGTTTTAACCGCGGATGGGCAGATATTGGATCTGAAGTTTCGGTGTTTACTGCTTAGCGATGCAGGATGGCTGACCGAAAACGCGAATGACCCGGAAGCTGCAAAATACGCCATCGACGTTTTTCCTGCCACTGAGCATGAAATCGGAGAATGGCTCAAGAAAGACCTCGAAGAGAAAAGCAGCAAGTACATTGTAGCTGAATTGAACGGCGAACCAGCAGGCTTCGTAAGATTGTCGTTTCGCTCTGAACCTGGAAGAGATCGACATGTGACCTGGCTTGGAATAGCTGTAAGGAGAAAGCACTGGAGAAAGGGTGTTGGCACAGGGCTCATGAAAGAGGCGATAAGCCTAGCCAAGGGATCTGGATGCCGCAAACTGATGCTTGGCACGTTTGAGGGCAACGAGAGGGCAATACCGCTCTATGGGAAACTTGGGTTTCATACTGAGGCATATGAAGATGAAGAAGTTTACATTGATGGTTCCTAGAGAAAGGGCTTCATAATGGGTTTAGAACTTACACCATGCGAACCCAAGTTGGCTAGCCTGCCACGGTCTCAACCTTACATATCGAGTGCCAAGCCCTCAAGAACCTTCAAACAAGGAGATATTAATGCTAGGCAAGTGATGATCGGCGATTTGGACGAGCTGCATAGACTGCAAAATTGCCCCGATTCTACGAAATCAACGTACAGACTGCCTCCCATCACGAAAGAAGAAACAAAAAATTGGCTTGAAAAGCTCCGTTCCGAAGAAGGAAAATACTGCTTTGCCTGTTCCAAAGGAAAAAAACTGCTTGGATACCTTCACTTCAGAGCACACCGTCTGCCTTTCCCTTGCCTCAGATTTGAAGAGATTCTCGTTGACACAAAGCAAGAGCCTAACGAAACCGCAGAATCCCTAATTTCCGCAATCAAAGGCTTCAAAGAAAGGTACTGGTACCGCGGAATATTCGCTTACGTGCCCGAAACAAGCAGGGCTGTGACGGAAGCACTTGAAAATCAAGGGTTTAGGAAAACGGGAGCAATGAAAGACTACCATTTCACCGACGGATACTACGTGAACGTGGAAGTATACGCGCTTCCATGAAGCACTTGCACGCGTCAACCAGAATGCTTACGGCAACGCTTTGACCAGCAGGTTGACGATGGTTTTTGCTGCAGCATCTACTTCAGGCGTCAGCCCTTCTCCAAACTCGGTGTTCTTAGGCTCAATCAAAACTAGGCCTATCTTTGATCTTCCCGCCTTAGTTACATAATCGCAAAATATCCGCAAGGGAAGCGTATGCGTTGAGAACGCAGGAAAATCCTTCAATTGCCCAGGATCGACGAGTCTTAACTCGCCATGTTTCAGTCCCAAGACAGCAGCGTCCAGCAAGAGAACGTGAGTCGGGTTAAAATCCAATATTTGCTGAATGAAGCTTTCCGGAACGGTTTCACACTCGATCAAATAGACGTTTTCAGAAACTTTCCCCTGCAGGTCTTGAACTATCTGGACCCCAACGAAGTCGTCCGATCGGATGGGATTTCCAATACCAGCGACAACAACCTTCTTGGCGTCTGAGAGCCATTCTTCTAGTTCTTTACGAAAGGCACTTTTTCGACTGGTCACTGTAAACCGCCGTGGAAATGACAAAAGAGGATGCAAGTAATAGTTTAGCGTTGCACTGTTTTGATGAGCTGTTTCTTGCTGTCGTGGATTTTCACTGTCAGCGGCATCTGTCCGATTGCGTAGTGCGTGGCGCATCCGAAGCACGGGTCATAGGCCCTGAAAGCCATCTCGACCATGTTAAGCATGCCCTGGTCCACTTTGCCACCGTGAATCACGCCCTTAGCTGCATCTCGAATAGACATGCAAATCGCAGGATAATTGTTAGTCGTCGCCACTATCAGGTTGACATCCTTGACTAGTGCATCTTTGTCAAGCACATAGTGATGAAACAGCGTTCCTCTTGCAGCCTCAACAACGCCTACGCCTTCTCCTGGTTCGCCTGGCTTGTTCCGCACGTTTGTGCTCGTTATCTCCGGATCTTTGACCAGCTCAAGTGCCCGTTCAGTGGCGTATAGCAGCTCGATCAGTCGCGCCCAGTGGAAAGCTAACGTGCCATGTACGGGTTTGCCGCCTAAGGTCTTGTACATCTGCTCGTACTCTGCCTGCGCAAGCGGCGTGGCCATACCATCTGAAGCGTTAAGCCTTGCGAGCGGACCGACGCGATAGACCCCGCTGTCTGACCCGCAGATTTGGCCCTTCCACCCGACCTTCTTCAAGAACGGAAACTTGGCATACGTCCACTCTTCCACATGCTCACCAACATGCGTAAGGTAGTCTTTAGGCTCAAACTTTAGGAACTCGCCGCCGCTAGGATAGACCACACGGATCTTTCCATCGTAGAAGTTGACCTTGTTGTCCTCGTCAACCAAGCCCATGTAATACGTCTTCATGGTGTAAGCGTCGCTCTTGATCATGTCCACATACTTGCTGTTACCCAAAACAATATCGTGAAACAGCTTCAAAGTGAACTTCGCAAACTCCAAAGAAGACGCAGCCATCTTCTCAATCTCCTGCCTGTTCTCCTCGCTAAGAGGCTTAGATATCCCTCCAGGCAAGCCACAGACTGGATGTGTTGCTTTTCCGCCGAGAATCTCAGTTATCTTCTGTCCATAGGCCCTGTGCTTGATCACTTCCTTGGCTACGTCCATCCCCGCCTTCTCAATAACGCCCAAAATGTTCCTTTTCTCCGGCGGAGCATCAGGCCCGACTATGAAGTCTGGACCGCCGAGATAGTAGAAGTGCAAAGTGTGATCATAAATGACGTATCCAGCATACATGAGCTCCCTAAGCTTCTTCGCTGCTGACGGCGGCTCAACGTTGAACGCGGCGTCCAAAGCTTTTGTTGCAGCAAAATGATGAGCAACAGGACAGACCCCACAGATCCTAGTCGTCAAGATCGGCATCAGTTCAGCTCTTCGCCCAACACAGAACTTCTCGAAACCCCTAAGCTCAGGAATCTTCAGATAGGCGTTTTCCACCTCGCCTGCGTCGTTCAGGAATATTGAGACGTTTCCGTGGCCCTCAAGCCTAGTTATCGGATCTATGACTATTTCCTTCATTCTTTCATCACCTTTCTCCTAAGAATCGATGACGGCAAAGAATACATGTAAAACGTTCCAACCGGATCCTTAATCTGACTCATAAGCTTCTCAACATCCTCTTCAGTGTAATGCTCCTGCTCATCCGCAAGGCCCAGTATAGAGGCTAAAGCGCTCAGCATCGCTGCACCCTGCTCCGGCGAGTTCGGACACGGACCACCGCATCCTGTACACGGCATGTCAACTGTCAAGCATTGAGCACCGCAGCCACTGCGAGTTGCCGGTCCCATACAAATAATTCCCTGTTCAAGCAGGCACTTCTCGGGTTCAGGAACCTTCTCGTGAACACGGTATATCCTAGAGATCTTCTTGTTTTCCTTCTTTCTTGGGCATTCGTCGCAGACGGATTTCAAAGGCGCAAGCACCGAGCCTTTTGCTGGAAGCTCGTTCTTCGCTATTGCTTCCACTGCGTTTATTATCAGCTTGACCGGAGGTGGACAGCCTGGCAGGTAATAGTCAACTCTCACAGTTTGATCCAGAGTCTTGACAGTGTCATAAAACTCTGGAAGCTTCAAGACGCCTTCTTTTACTTCGGTCTTGGTCTGCGGCACAACTCGTTTGGGGTTTGAAATGGACTTGCTCTCAAGATATACCTTGTCAAAGATCTCCTTGCGATCATGAAGATTCGCCAGACCGGGTATGCATCCTTCTTGGGCACATGAGCCGAAAGCCACAAGCGTCTTGGACTTCCTTCTCAACAGCTTTGCCATGTGCTCTTGCTCCTCGCTTCGGACGGACCCGTTGAAGAAGCAGATGTCAATGTAGCCGTCAGGCATGTTTTCCACGTCTTTGTATTTGACGTCCATCGCCACGGGCCAGAACACTATGTCCGCAATGTTTACCACGTCTAGGATTCTCTCGTTTATGTCCAATACTGCGATTTCACATCCGCCGCAGCTTGCAGCCCAATAGAAGGCTATTTTCAACTTTTCCTTCGGCATCCTATTTTCCTCCCTCACAGAGTTTATTCAGTATTTTAGAAGCATCCACTCTAAGCTCGTTGAAGGCCAGTTCTTCAGGCTTCATGCCCATGGCCAGCCCGAGCAGCTGCGGATAATGCAACACTGGAATCCCATAAGCCTCGTTGAACATCTTCTCAATCCGCAGCTCGTTCGTGTCATACATTATGTGACAGAACGGACAGATCGTGATCATGGCCTCAGCATCAACCACCTTAATGTGATTAAGCTTGTCACGCGCAAGCTGCAGGGCAACCTTGTCGCTTACACCCACGCTTGGCGCACCACAGCATTCAGTCTCATCCATATAGTCCAGACAGGTCGCGCCTGTGGCCTCAATCAGCGTCTTAAGCGTCTTAGGATCCTCAGGATCATCAAACCCGATGAACTCCTTAGGCCTCAAAATGTGGCATCCATTGTGCTCGGCAACTTTAAGCATCGTAAGCGGCTTGACAACCGAGTTCTTGATCTTCTCAAGCCCGACATCCTCGATTAACACCTGCATCAAATGCTTTGCATTAGAAGTTCCCTTGAACTCTAAACCAGCGGCTGTCAAATGACTGTTTATGTCATCACGCAGACACTTGTCTTCCTTCAGCATCTTGTTAACTTTCTTCAAAGTGCCCGCACAGCCAGGACACAGGGTGATGATCTCTAACCCCTCACGTTCTGCCAGGGCCAAGTTTCTGGCCGCCAAGATAAGCATCATTTCATGGCTGACGGGGTCCAATGGCAAACCGCAACAGTTGAATTCAGGCATTTCCTTGAGTTCTACACCCAATTTGCCAAGAACCTTGCGTGCTGAGATCTCGAAGGCACTGACACGATAGGGAATCGCACAACCGAGAAACATTAGGTATTTGGGGCCAGCCATGTTAATCACTCTTCTTCCCCACGTGCTTCAAAAAGTGAACATTGCGAAGCACTTTCCCTATGCTCTCAGGGTTGCCCTTCGGCAACGGAGGCAATCCCAACTGCTCCCTCTTTTTCAGTCTGAGCTCAGGAATCTTGTACGCGTAGCCTGACTCAAGAATGCTTGAACACTGCTCCTTGAAAACCCGTGGCGCGCAACCTTGTTCCGCAGCCAGATTCCTCAAAACGCGTATGACGCTGGCGACCTCGACATCCTGCGGACAACGATCCGTGCAAGTGAAGCACGCTGCACACAGCCACAAGGTGTCGCTGTTTAGCACTCTGTTCTTGAGCCCAAGCTGTGTCATCCGAATGATCTGCCTAGGCCTATAAGTGTCGCTGAACCTTGCAACAGGACAGTCTGACGTGCACGTTCCACACTGGAAACACCGCATCAGCTTCTCGCCGCCATGCATCTTTGAAATCTCGTATTTGAACTTCGGATCCATCTCTGAAGCCTTGATCGTCTTCTTCTCTCCTTCTGTCATGAAGCTTCAACCTCCTTGCCTGCCAGCGGGTTCGGCCCAAGCTTCTTAATCTCGCCAACCATGTCACGCACTACGGCAGCAAACTTGTCTCCTTCGCTTGCTGAAATCCACTCTAACCGCAGGCGTTCTGGCTCAATGCCAAAATCTTTCAAAACTTCCTTCAACAACGTTATCCGTCGCAGTGCCTTGAAGTTCCCGCTAATGTAATGGCAGTCTGAAGGCAAGTGGCAACCAGCAACCAGCACACCGTCTGCACCATCCTTGAAAGCCTCAAGAACGAAAGCAGGGTCTATCCTACCGCTGCACATTACCCGTATGATCCTAATGTTTGGAGGATACTGTATCCTGCTGACGCCGGCTAGGTCTGCACCGGCATAGGCGCACCAATTGCAGAGGAAACCTATAATCTTCGGTTCAAACCCGTTCTTTTCGCTCATGCCGTCGCCCCCGCCAACACAGCTTCAACCTGCGCAAGTATCTCATCAGTCGTAAAGTGTCCCATCGTGATAGCCTTCGTCGGACATGCCGTACCACACGCACCACAGCCCTTGCAAAGGGCCTCAATCACGTGCGCGATGGTTTTCCCCTCTTTGTCCTTCATTTCGATTGCACCGTACGGACACAGATACTCACAGATTCTACAACCGCTACATAAATCTTCAGACACGTTCGCGATGATTCCTTCCATCTCAAGCTTGTCTTTTGAAAGTATGGTCGTTGCCCTTGATGCCGCTGCACAAGCTTGAGCAATGCTCTCGTCAATGTACTTGGGCGAATGTGCCATACCGCAGAGGAAAACGCCGTCCGTGGCAAAATCCACAGGTCTAAGCTTCATGTGTGCTTCCAAGAAGGAGCCATCTTTGGTCAATGGGACTTTGAGCAGTTCCGCCAAGTGCTTGTTGTCAGGATTCGGAATTGTGGCCGCACTCAAAACGACAATGTCTGGCTCAACCTCAACTTCTTGGCCCAAAACGGACTCCCAAAAGCTAACCTTCAGCCTTCCAGCCTCGTTCAAGACCTGCGGCTTCCTCTCATCATCATAGTTGACGAACAGGACTCCTTTCATCGCAGCTTCACGGTAATAGTCTTCTTTGAAACCATAGGCCCGCATGTCCTTGTACAAAACGTAGACCTCAGTTTCCGGGCTCACTTCCTTGATCTTCAACGCGTTCTTTATGGCTTGCCCACAGCAAATTCTCGAACAGTTCGGCCTTTCCTCGTTCCTAGCGCCTACACATTGAACCATCAACACGCTGTTAGCCTTGAACTCGCCTTTCGCTATCTTCTCTTCAAGCTCATGCTGAGTCATGACCCTTTGATCTTTGCCATAAAGGTATTCCTTGGGTTTGTACTCAACCGCCCCGGTGGCCACTATGACTATGCCATGCTCGATTTCCTTCACCTTACCGTCATGCTGTCTGATCTTTGACTTGAAGTTGCCCACAAAACCATAAATGTCAGCGACTTCCGCGCCAGTGTAAACGTGGATCTTGCTGTTGCCCACCACTTCCTTGATTAGAGCATCAAGCTTATCCTTTGGCTTCGCGTCTTCTCCAAGCAGATAATGCATAGTGCGAAGGTGTCCGCCCAGCTCCTTTTCCCTCTCGACCAAGTGAACTTCGAACCCTTGTTTCGCAAGCTCCAACGCAGAAGTCATGCCTGACACTCCGCCGCCTACGATCAGGCCGACTGGTGTTACATTTATCAACGGTTTCTGCAGCGGCTTCAGCAGCTTGGCCTTTGCAACCACAGAACGCACTAGATCTTTGGCTTTCTCAGTAGCCTCCTTCGGTTCATGCATGTGCACCCAACTGCACTGATCCCGAATGTTAGTCATCTCAAACAAGTATGGATTCAATCCAGCTTCCTGGACTGTTTCCTTGAACAGAGGTTCATGCGTACGAGGAGTGCACGAAGCCACGATCACGCGGTTAAGATTGTTCTGCTTTATCTTTTCAGCTATGAGCTTCTGAGTGTCTTGAGAGCAAGTGTAAACGTTTGCCTCAGCATAAGCCACATTTGGCAAAGTCTTGGCATATTCCACCACTTCAGGAACGTCAACCACTCCGCCGATGTTGATTCCGCAGTGGCAGACAAAGACACCTATGCGCGGCTCTTCTTTGCTCACGTCACGCTCAGGAGGATACTCCTTCTTCACGACGAGGGTCCCCCGTTCGCTTGCCACTATGCCCATGGCTTTTGACGCGGCACCACTTGCTTGCGCCACACTTTCAGGAATGTCCTTCGGAGCAGAGAAGGCTCCACACACGAATATGCCTGACTTTGAAGTCTCAACCGGCGAAAATGTCCCAGTTTCACAGAACTTGTACTTGTTGAGCCTTATGCCCAAGGTCTTTGACAGTTTCTCAGCATCTTTCGGCGGCTGCATTCCGATCGACAGAACAACCATGTCATATTCTTCTGTCTTGGGCGTTTCACCTTCAACATAGTGTACAAGCAAGTTGCCCGTCCTTGGGTCCTCGGTTACTCCGGCTACTCTTGACCTCACGAACCTTATGCCATACTCGCTTTTTGCACGGTTATAGTAGTCGTCGAATTCTTTGCCGTAAGAACGCATATCCATGAAGAAGATCGTCGCATCCAGCTTCGAAGGCGTGTGCTCCTTAGCTATTACTGCCTCCTTCATGCCGTACATGCAACATGCAGCTGAACAATAGTTGTTCCCAAGCTGGAAATCTCTCGAACCGACACACTGAATAAATGCTATCTTCTTCGGAATCTCACCGTCCGACGGCCTCAGAACAAGCCCGCCGTATGGACCTGAAGCACTGAGGATACGCTCGAACTCGATGCTTGTTACAACGTTTGGATAGCGCGCATAACCGTACTCGCTTTTGAGTCTGGCATCGAATGTTTCGAAGCCCGGAGCCAGAATTATCGAGCCGACTTTCAGCGTTCCTTCGTTTTCTTTCTGTTCATAATCAACAGCGCCTGTCTTGCAGATTTCAGCACATGTTCCGCAGCCAATGCATTTTTCACGATCAATCATGTACTTCAGCGGTACTGCCTGCGGATATTCAACGAAGATTGCACTTCTATTGCCCAAGCCTTCATTGAACATGTCAACTGCTTCGATTGGGCACTTTTGTGCGCAAAGCCCGCAACCGTTACATTTCTCTTCGATTATGTGACGAGCCTTCCTTCGAAGTTTTACTTCGAAGCTTCCAGCCTCACCCTTTAGGCCAGTTATTTCAGCGTTTGTTAGAATCGTGATGTTCGGGTGCCTTCCTGTCGCCACAAGCTTAGGCGAGAGAATGCACATTGAACAGTCATTTGTCGGGAAAGTCTTGTCTAGCTGTGCCATCACGCCGCCTATGCATGGTCCCTGGTCAAGCAGATACACCTTAAATCCGGAGTCAGCCAGATCAAGAGAAGCCTGTATTCCCGCGACTCCTCCGCCTACTACCATAACTGCTCCAACTTTTTTGTCTGCCATCTAGCCTACCCCCAAAGCTCTGTAAAGCGGGGTTGTTCCTTCAACATGATCCACGGTAATCATGTTTCTTCTCCGCATATTCACGATCTGCTTAAGAACTGCTGCGGGCCCCAGTTCAGTTGCTTCCGCTAGTGCCTTGATTGAAAGAGGCTGTGTCTGCGTCAAAACGTGAATTTTCTGCCTGATGAACTCAGCCTCAACTACTTCGTCAAGCAAGGAGTCAAACTCGTCTTGAGGCATCTTCTCTTCATACACATTGCATTTTTCGGTCAATTCCCTTTCCCTCCCAACCAGAACTCTCAGCCTGAAGTCTGAAGCAGCATTCTTCGCTGCTTGAAGATTCTCAAGAATCTTCTGATTAGGCGCATCACCTGATACTGGTGAAGGGCCAAGCTTCCTTATTTGCTCGGTGAATTCGGTTACTATTTGGGCGAACCTTTGACCCTCAGCTGCAGAAACCCAATCTAGTCTCAAGCGTTCCGGCTCTAGGCCGGTTAGAGCTATCAGTTTTTTTAGCATTTTGACTTTTCTTTCTTCGTACAAGTTTCCCTCAACATAGTGGCAATCCGCAGGATGGCAACCCAAAACTAGGATTCCATCAGCTCCTTTCTTGAAGACTTCCAACAGAATTATCGGGTCTATTCTGCCGCTGCACATCACTCGGACAGCTTTGAGGTTTGGAGGATATTGGAATCGGCTCACGCCTGCTAGGTCTGCACCAGCATAGCTGCACCAGTTACACAGGAAACCGATGATTTTGGGTTCAAACAGGCCCATTTTAGGTTCCTCCAAGAGCTGCGATTGCCTCAGCGAGAATTTGTGCATCACTGAAGTGTTTCATGTCTATGGCTTTCTCGGGGCAACTTGCCGCGCAGAGACCACATCCTTTGCAGAGGACATCGTTCACTCTGGCAATTCCTTTTTCGTCTTTCTCTATGGCACTATATGGACAAAGCGTCACGCAAAGTCCACAGCCGACACATGAATTCTCATCCACGTGCGCTACTGTTCCCTCAACTTCCAGCGTCTTCTTGGATAACACCACGGCGGCTCTAGCTGCGGCTCCGCATGCTTGTGCGATGCTTTCTTCGATAAGCTTCGGCCAGTGTGCCAATCCGCATAGGAAAATGCCGTCTGTTGCGAAGTCCAGAGGACGAAGTTTCACATGAGCTTCCAAAAAGAATCCATCTTTGGTCAAGGGAACTCTCAGAAACTTTGCTAAACGTTCATTGTCACCGTTTGGAACCGTAGCAGCGCTCAGTGCGAGCAAATTCGGCCTTATGGTAACCCAAGTTTCTAAGACAGGTTCCCAAGTTGAAACTGCGACTTTTCCCTTTTCCTGAGTGACTTTTGGCTCATGCTCATTATCATATCGAAGGAATAAGACTCCCTTCTCGGCAGCGTCGCGGTAATAATCCTCTTTGAATCCATAGGTTCTTATGTCCTTGTACAAAACGTAGACTTCAGTTTTCGGAAACATCTGCTTGATTTTCAATGCATTTTTGATCGCTTGGGAGCAGCATATCCTTGAGCAGTTGGGCCTAGTTTCATTTCTTGCCCCAACACATTGAATCATTACCACGGTTTTGGCTTTGAATTGCCCCCCAGCTATCTTCTCTTCCAGTTCATGCTGGGTCATTACTCTGGGGTCAACACCGTAAAGGTATTCTGTTGGCTTGTATTCTGCGGCTCCAGTTGCTACTATAATGATGCCGCTTTCGATGTGCTTCTCTTTCCCATCTGAGCAGATGGTCGTCTTGAAGTTGCCAACGTATCCCTCGATGTTGGTGATCTGCGCGCTGACATGAACGTGAATCTTGTCGTTTCTACAGACTTTCTGTATCGTGGATTTCAACAGTTCTTGTGGGTCAACGGGTTCCAATAGGTAATTGATGCTACGCAGGTGTCCGCCAAGTTCCTTCTCTTTCTCAACCAGATGAACCTCAAATCCTTGTTTTGCCAATTCAGAAGCCGCGGTCATTCCAGATAAGCCGCCACCGATGACTAGCCCGACTGGAATCACATTACACATTGGCTTCGCCAATGGGTTCATCAGCCGAGCCTTAGCAACAGCAGCCCTCACCAAATCCTTAGACTTCTCCGTGGCTTTTTCCGGTTCATGCATGTGAACCCAGCTGCACTGGTCTCGAATGTTGGCCATATGAAACAGATAGGGGTTCAACCCAGCCTCCTGAACTGTTTCCCTAAAAAGTGGCTCATGGGTGCGCGGGGTACATGAAGCCACAACAACACGGTTGAGGTTATGTTCCTTTATTTTTTCTTTGATGATCTCCTGCGTATCTTGTGAGCAAGTGTAGAGATTTTCTTCGGCATAAACCACATTTGACAAGGTTCTAGCGTATTTGACAACGTCAGAAACCTTAACGACTCCACCGATGTTAGTTCCACAGTGGCAGACAAAAACGCCTATTCGAGGTTCTTCTTTGCTCACGTCTCTTTCAGGAGGATATTGCTTTTCAACAACTTCCTTTCCTCTTTCAGATGCAATCAAGCTCATGGCTTTTGCAGCTGCACCACTTGCTTGTGCAACGCTTTCCGGAATATCCTTAGGTGATGAAAAAGCTCCACATACAAATATGCCAGGTCTAGATGTCTCAACGGGTGAACACACTTCGGTCTGACAGAAATTGTACTTGTTGAGTTCTATTCCCGAAATTTCAGCAAGTTTCGCAGCTTTAGCGGGTGGGCACATCCCAACTGCTAAAACAACCATGTCAAATTCTTCAGTTTTCGGATCTTCATTCTCCACATACTGGACAGAAAGATTGCCTGTCAGCGGATCTTCTGCTACGCTGGCAACTCTCGATCTGACGAACCTGACACCATACTCTTTTTCAGCTCGATCGTAATAGGTATCAAATTCCTTTCCATAAGCGCGCATATCCATAAAGAAAATCGTGGAAGCCAAATCTGGGCTATGTTCCTTGGCAATAACAGATTCTTTTATGCTATACATGCAACAAGCTGCAGAACAATATCCGTTTCCCAACTGGGCATCGCGAGAGCCGACACATTGAATAAAGGCAACTTTCCGCGGTATCTTTCCATCAGAAGGGCGAAGGATCTTTCCTCCAAAAGGCCCCGATGCGTTCATCATACGTTCGAATTCGATGCTTGAAACCACGTTTGGATAGCGCCCATAGCCGTATTCACTCTTCAGATGGGGGTCAAATTCCTCGAACCCAGGGGTCAATATTATGGCACCAACGTTAACGTTGATTGTTTCAGGTTTCTCATCAAAGTCAACTGCTTTGGCAGGGCAGACTTTTTCGCAGAGTCGACATTTGATGCAATGTTGCTCGTCAATAGCGTATTTGAGCGGTACGGCCTGTGGAAAAGGAACATAAGCAGCCTTTCTGACACCTAGATTAATGTCGAATTCGTTTGGAACTTCCACTGGGCATCTTTGTGCGCATATTCCGCAGCCAGTGCATTTTTCAACGTTTATGAAACGTGGGCGTTTCAGCACTGACACCTGAAAGTTGCCTGCCTCACCTCTAACCTCTTGCAACTCAGAATTCGTCAGTAACTGAATGTTCGGATGTCGACCTGCCGTAACGAGTTTAGGAGCCAATATGCACATGGAACAGTCATTTGTCGGAAATGTTTTGTCTAACTGTGCCATCGTCCCGCCGATGCTTGTTGATTCGTCCACAAGATACACCTTGAATCCAGAGTCTGCAAGATCCAAGGATGCTTGTATGCCGGCGATTCCTCCGCCGAGTACTAGGACGGCCCCGACTTTTTGAACCATTTTCTTGCCATCCGTAGATCAACTTAGAACTTTCGGTACGTAAACTTCCTTATTAAGATAATGCGGAAAATCATGAGAAAATTCCATAACTACCGTAACGTTTCGGCATGGAAAATCTGTGGCCTAACACCTGGTTCTCTTCAATTTGTGAGATGACCTTTCAAATACTATACTCTTATTAATTTGCTGTACGATAGAAAAGTAAGCGAACGAGGGTCTTGGTTGAGTTCTTTAGACGCCTATTTTATGCATGAAGTTGCCAATACGCCGAGAGGGCGGGGAGTCCTTGCTTGCATACAATGCGGAAGATGTACAAGCAGCTGCCCAGTCGCCAAGGTGATAGTTGAGCATAATCCAAGAAGACTGATGGAGATGATCATACTTGGACTGCGTGCAGACGTCATGCTTGGACCAGTGCCATGGTATTGCCTCTCATGCTTTACGTGTCTTGACAGGTGTCCTCAAGGGGGAGACATAGGCGAAGCCATGTTTGCAATCAGGAATTTGGCTGTTAGAGAGGGAAATATTCCTGAGGGAATACTCACTCAGGCGCGGAGTCTGTTTGAAACCGGGCGGGTTGTAACTTCGAGTAGAATGGCTTTGATTCAGAGAGAGAAATGTGGATTGGGTGAAGAACCTAGGATTGACGTTGAAGCAGTTCAAAAGATACTGAGAAAAACACGTTTTGATAAGCTGATCCAGAGGGACAGGTGAACTTTGTGAGATATGCTTTCTTTCTTGGCTGTTTGATACCAGCAAGAGAACCGAACTACGAGAACTCCGTCCGAAAAATCGCTCCTAAACTTGGAGTAGAACTCGTAGAAATGGACGGGGCAAACTGCTGTGCACCCTTCAGTGTGCAATCTGTAGATTACATAAGTTGGCTTGCGCTGGCGGCCAGAAATCTCTGCATAGCCGAACAAATGGGACTCGACATTTTGACCCTATGCAATGACTGTTACGAATCACTTCTGATGACGAATATGATTCTGAAAGAGGACAGGGAAACAAGAGAAAAAGTAAACGCCATACTTGCAGATGTCGGTCAGCAATTCAAAGGAAAAACAGACGTGAAGATCTTCAGCGACGTACTATATGAAGATGTGGGCTTAGAGAAGGTTAAGAATGCTGTCAAAGCCCCCTTCAACGGACTTCGAGTCGCCGTACAGCCAGGATGCCACTTGACAAAACCTAAGAGGATACATTTTGGCGAACGGACGGGCGTTAGAGCTCTAGGTGAGCTTGTGGAAGTAACCGGTGCGAAATCCATCTCCTACAGTGCGAAAGACGCATGTTGTGGGGGACCGCTTCGCGGGATCAATGATGTCGTTGCATCAGATGTTGCCAAACAGAAACTGGATTCTATGAAAGCCGCCGGCGTCGACTGCATAGTCACTGTTTGCCCTTTCTGTTTTCTTGAATTGGACAGGGGTCAACTGGAGATTAAGAGACATTCAAAAGAGGAATATGGTCTGCCAGTGTTGCATTATGCTGAATTGCTCAGGATTGCAATGGGCATGAAGCTTGAAGACTGGGAAATGAAAACCCATAAAATTCCAATAATCAAAATTCTCAACACGGTGGAGGCCAAATGATAATGGAGAAAGGAGTTATGGTTATCGGCGGCGGAATAGCCGGTATACAGGCATCTATGGACCTAGCAAACAGAGGCTTTCAAGTTTATCTTGTAGAAAAAAGCCCAAGCATCGGTGGAAGAATGGCGCAGTTAGACAAAACATTTCCGACAATGGACTGTTCCATTTGCATACTAGCCCCAAAAATGATAGAAGTGGCACATCATCAGAAGGTCCATCTGCTAACGTATTCAGAGGTGAAAGAAGTAGAAGGCTCCGTTGGCAATTTCAAAGTCAAAGTCACCAGAAAGCCCAGATACGTTGACGAAGTAAAATGCACAGGATGCGGAATTTGCGCTGAAAAATGCCCAATAGAGGCACCCAGCGAGTTCGACGAAAATATAGGAGCAAGAAAAGCAATCTACATGCCTTTTCCACAGGCCGTGCCAAGGATAATGACCATAAACAAGGACGATTGCATGGAATGCGGCATCTGCGAAAAAGTATGTCCATCCCAAGCCATCAACAGGGAGCAAAAGCCCCAAGAGATTGAGCTAGACGTAGGCGCCATTGTTGTTGCCACAGGGTTTGACATATTCGATTGCTCCATGATCCCACAATATGGATACCGAGAATTCAAGAATGTCATCACAGCGATGGAGCTAGAACGGCTCCTATGCGCTTCTGGCCCAACTGGAGGCCACCTGATTAGACCTTCAGACGGGAGAATACCGAGAAGCATAGCTTTCATACAATGTGTGGGTTCGAGGGATAGAAGAGACTGGATTGGCCATCCCTACTGTTCAAGCATTTGCTGCAAATATGCAGTTAAGGACGCTGTCCTAATAAAAGAACATGAGCCAAAATCTCTGGTCACAATCTTCTACATAGACATGCGAGCCTTCGGCAAAGGATTCCAAGAATTCGTAAACCGAGCAAAATCCGAATTTGGAGTGGAGTTTGTCAGAAGCAACCCTGGAGAACTGAAGGAAGACACCAGTACAAGGAACCTCACGATTTCATATGAAGACCCGGTGACAAGAACCGTTCAAAATGCTTCATTCGACTTGGTTATCTTAAGCCCAGCCCTAGTCCCCAGCGCAGGAATTAAAGAACTGGCCAAAATGCTAGGCATAGGACTGGACAATTATGGGTTCCTGAAGCCGGTGGACTCTGTGAAGAAGCCACTCGACACGACCATTCCTGGAATTTTCGCCTCCGGCTATTGCTTGGGCCCAAAGACAGGGGACATTCCTGACTCGATCACTCAGGGCAGTGCCGCGGCTGCGCGTGTGGCTGAGATCTTATCGAGTAGGGGGATGGCATAGATGAGTGAAAAACCCAGAATTGGAGTTTTCATTTGTCACTGTGGAATAAACATAGGCGGCGTAGTCAACGTTCCAGAATTAACAGAATACGCCAAGACCTTGCCAAACGTGGTTTATGCTGAACATAACCTCTACACCTGCTCAGAAGCGGGGTTGACGACAATAGAGAAAGCAATCAAAGAACACAATCTTAACCGCGTGGTTGTTGCCTCGTGCACTCCTCGCACGCATGAACCTCTGTTCAAGGCCAAGTGCAGAGAATCAGGACTAAACCCGTATCTGTTTGAGATGGCCAACATTCGAGACCAGTGCAGCTGGGTTCACATGCACGAGCCAGAAAAAGCCACAAAAAAGGCTAAGGACCTAATAAGGATGGCGGTTGCAAAAGCTGCTCTGCTTGAGCCTCAAACTGAGCCGGAAGTGGAGGTCAAAGATGCCTCGCTTGTTGTTGGAGCAGGCATTGCAGGGATCACAGCCGCACTTTCCATGGCAAACCAAGGCTTCAAGGTGTACTTGATTGAGAAGGAGAAAGAGCTTGGAGGACTAACCTCAAAACTCTATAAGCTGTATCCGACATTAGCCGATTCCTCAGAGGTTATAGACCCATTAATAGAAGCCGTAAAGTCTCACGGTAATATCGAGCTAATGACTTCAACAGATTTGAAAGACGTTTCAG
>Ga0315277_10002174_pt1 | contig 27507 bp, 25 predicted proteins | sample YL17G05_15_MG_FD_203695 | JGI IMG/M metagenome (GOLD analysis project Ga0315277, IMG submission 203695) | Sediment microbial communities from Yellowstone Lake, YNP, Wyoming, USA - YL17G05_15 | ecosystem: Environmental > Aquatic > Freshwater > Lake > Sediment | place: USA: Wyoming | collected... | reverse complement strand
AAATCCGCCTGTCCGGTTTGTCGAGGGGGAGGGGCGACTGCCCCTCCCTACTCTACCGGTGAAAGATTGAATTGAATTCTCTGAGAACTCTGCGTCTCGGCGGTGATAATTGATTTAAAGGGCTTTCCGCCGGAAAGCCCGTACACTGCGCCCCAGACGAGACTTTCAAAAATTCCTTGACCGGGGTAAGCTGGGTTGATGACTAAGCCCAAGATGAAGCCGTATCCCGGAGCGGATCAGGTCAGGGAGTTGGTTCTGGCCGGGAACCGGGCAGAGGCCCGATCGGTGCTGGAAAAAGCGGCGTGAATTTGGGGTCAGGTCTTTGAATTTGGGGTCAAGGAGGATAGAGATGGAGACTTTGCGGGTGAAATTTAATTATCCGTTCCGGACTGCTGGGGAGCGGTGCAAAAAAGAGGCGCTGGCGCGCAAGGATTATGATCCGGCGTCGCTTTTCCGGTGGGGGAATATGCTGGGAATGGCGGTTCTCAGGATGCTGGAGAATGCGGAGCGGGAGCTGGGGGCGCCGGGCCAGAAGGCGATGGTCCAGGCATTGGTGGAAGTGGGGAGAGAGGTCGGCCGGCAGATGCTGATGGGGATTGAGCCGGCCGAGGGGATTGCGCCGATAGAATTCATCTCCGCTTTTGCCAGCTGGATCAACCGGGAAATATATGCCTCGCCGGAGGAGCCCCGGATTCAGGACTCGGATCATTGCAGTTTTGATATTCTCTGGTGTCCGCATCAGGACAGTTATCAGGCCTTTGATTGCCGGGTTCAGCGATACCTGGTTCAGGGAATGATGGAGGCGGCCCGGGAAAAATTTCCGCAAATGGATTTCCAGATCAGGGTTGTTCAGACCATTCCCGCGGGCGGAAAAGTCTGCACTTTTGAAATCCAGCGCAAAAAGCCGGGAGAAAAGGATAAATGGGAGAGTTATTCTGAAGGCCTGGCGCAAAAGGCTCTGGAGAGGATCAAGAAAAAGCAAAAATGATTAAAAGCCCGCGCAGATCCCCGCCCGGTCTGATCAATCCCTTGATTCCCGGTTAAGAGCGTGATCGTAGGGGCGCGATTCATCGCGCCCGCTGAAGTAATGAAGAAAAAAGGCGCAATCAATTGCGCCCAAACTATCCAAGGTGCGATAAATCGCGCCACTACACCTACGACCCGAAAAACCGGGGGTGGGCAAGCCGGTCTGATCAATTGACTTATCGCTCCAGATCATGCTATTAGATTATGCCCGGGTCTGATAGAATTTGAGCCGGAGCCTTCAGGAAAGAATGATTGATTGGGCAAAGGGGCGAGCGATGAAAAAATATCCAGTTGCCGAAATTTTAACATATTCTCAAAACTTTTAATCCTAACTTTCAAAGAGGAGGTTTACAATGAACCCAAAAAAATTATTGGCTCTTGCGATTCTCGGTTTAACCCTGATTTTCAGCGGGACTAATTGCCGGAAAAAGGAAAAGGAGGCCAGGCCGGAAAAGCCGGGCGCGGTCGTGCCGGAGAAATTCACCGCCGCGGATCTCCGGCCTTCCATTGTAGTGGACGGCATTCCCAATCGGCTTCCGCGTTCCATCAAATTCATCTTCCTCCGCTCAGTGATCAGCCCGGATCAGGTTGGCAAAGACCCGGGCAAGGACACGCTCTTAAAAATTACGCCGGAGATCAAGGGCGATCTGGCCTGGGCTTCCGACTATCTTCTGGAATTCAAGCCGGGGGAGCCGTTTCCGTTTGAGCGCGCGATCCTGGTTCAGTTGTTAAAGGTCAACACCAGCCAGGGCGTGATGGAGCCGCCTCCAGGAGAAAAATGGGAGAGACAGTTTGCCACCCCGGAGTTTGATTTCCGGAGGGTGGAACTGGAGGATGTTAATTTTGGCAAAGCCGAAGCCCGGCTGATCACCAGTTGGACCGGGCCGGTCTCGCGGGAGACTATCAAAAGCCATTGCCGGGTCAGCATCGGCGAGACTCAAATCTCCAACCTGGAGTTCATCCAGAAAGAGCCGGAGGTTGTCTTAATCATTGTCCATTCCAATCTGCTGGGCGCAAATCAGAAGCTTAAAATCGCGCTCCATCCGGGAATTACCAGCGCGGATGGAAAATACCGATTGGAGCGCGAGATCAGCGAGGAATACATCTTGGTTGAGCCCAAGCATCTGAAAATTCTCCAGGTATCCGCCAAAGAAGGCGAACAAGGTTATTATCTGGAAGTGTCCTGCCAGGATGAGGCGCATCTTCAAGAATACTGGGGCTATGACGGATACGCCTATGAATGCGCGCTTCCGGCCGAGAGCATAAAAGATTATGTGCAGATTGAGCCGGCGGTGAAATTTTCCGTCTCTCCGGTCCGGAACGGCTTCCGGATTTTCGGAGAGTTCCGGCGCGGAACTTATGATCTGAGCGTTCAATCCGGCCTGCATTCCACTTATGGAGGGATCCTGACCAAGACCTACGAGACCTCGGTCAATATTCCGGCCCGCACCCCCAAGGCGCAATTTGTCTCCACCGGAAGGTATCTGCCGAGAAGCTATATCACCTCCTTGCCCATCTATCATACCAATGTCAGCCGGGTGGAGATCACGGCGCGCCAGGTTTATGAGAGCAATCTGGTCTTCTGGCTGAGCGGTGAGAATGAAAAGGCGGATGACAGGACCTCGGACATTGTCGGGAAGAAAAGCTTTGAGGTCAAAGCGGCCGAGGATGTCAGGATTACCAGCTGGCTGGATTTGACCGGCTTGATCCCGGAAAACCGGAAGGGGATTTTTGAGCTGACCATTTCCGGAGGCGCGCAAACCGATTCCGCGCGGCTGATCCTGACCGACCTGGCCCTGATCACCAAGCGCTCCGGAGACCAGGGCCAGAACTTTGAACTCTGGGCCGTCAATGTCCAGAACCTGGAGCCCGGCTCCGGCGTGAAAGTGGACCTGGTCACCACCAGCAACCGGACTATTGCCGGCTGTCAGACCGACTCGGACGGCGCCTGCCATTTTAAAAATATTATTGACCCGCTTAATCAGAAACAGCCCTTTGCCGTCATCGCCCAAAAAGGCGATGACCTGATCGCGCTCCGGTTTTCAGACTTGATCATCCCGACCGGGGACTTTCCGGTTCAAGGCCCGCCCTATCATCAGCAAAGCCCGTATCAGGCCGCGATTTACGCGGACCGCGGCGTGTACCGGCCCGGGGAGATTGCGCACCTGGTCGCGATCATCCGGGATGAAAATAATATCGCGCCCAAGGCGGATTTGCCGGTGGTGGGAAGGCTGATGGATCCGAGAAAAAAACAGGTGATCCAGCTCACGGGAAAAACCAACCAAGCCGGACTGGCCGCGTTTGACCTTCCCTTCCAGGCCTATGCCAACACCGGCAAATACCAGCTGGTTCTGGAAATCGCCGGCAACAAGGTGGCCGGCTATGATTTCAATGTTGAGGAATTTGTGCCGGAGCGGATGAAGGTTCAGGTTTCCCCGGAAAAACCGGCTTATCTCCAATCGGAAACCCCGGCGGTGAAAATTTCCGCCCAGTATCTTTTCGGCGCCATCGCTTCCGGAGAAAAAGTGGAGCTGTCCTGCAATTTGAACGAGGATATTTTCAAGCCGGAGAAAAATCAGACCTATTTTTACTCGGTCTGGCGGAAGGACCCGTTCAAGCCGATTGCGCTGGGAACCGTGGCCGGCCAGCTTGATGACAAGGGATCGGTCACGCTGGAATGTCCCGCGGTGGAATCTCAGACCGGCTTCAAAGGACCGGGAAAATTGGTGGCAATGGCCTCGGTGTTTGAATCCGGAAGCGGGAGAACCACAATGAACCAGGCTGCGATCCCGATTCATCCGGACCTATTCTACCTCGGCCTGCAAAGCTCCGCGGAAAAAGCCGAGCCGGGAAAGGCGGTGAATGTCAAAGGGATCATTGTTGACTGGGAGGGCAACCTCCTGACCGAGGAGCGCAAGGTCAGGATTGAAGTTTCCCGCCTGGACTCCGAATGGGTCTGGGAATATGACGAGCAGGAGGGAAGGGAAAACTATCAGAGGTATCTTCAAGAGGTTCCGGTCAGCCAGCAAAACCTCTCCGCCCTAAACGGCCAGTTCAGCTTTTCCTTTACGCCGGATTCCGCTGCCCAAGGATTCCTGGTCCGGGCCAAAGCCGGGGACCGGGCCGAGACCGATCTCCAGATCGCCGGGAGCGGATATGAGGAGGAATACTGGGAGCCGTATGTAACCGAGATTGAAACCACGCCCAAGCCGCTCAAGCCGGAGAGCATCAAGATAGAGGCTCCGGACAAGATCAAGCTGGGCGAGAGCGCGAAGGTGGTGGTTTATCCCCCCTACAAAGGAAAGATGTTGTTCACGGTTGAGACCGATCAGATTCTGGAATCGCGCTGGATGAAGGTGAGCGCGGAGCCGATGGAGCTGAATTTCAAGGTTGATCAATTCTATCCGAATGTCTATGTCAGCGCGCTTTTGCTCAAAGACCCGCACCTGGAATCGGAAAAAGCCTTTATGCCGGCAAGGTCTTTCGGAGTCAAGTCCATCAGCATCATCCCGGAAAAACAAATGATGAGCCTGAAGGTCAGCGGTCCCGCGGAGATCAAGCCCAATCAAAAATTCACCGTCACCCTGGAATTGGGCAAGCAGGACGGCCCGGTTTTTGCCACCGTGGCCGCGGTTGATGAAGGCATCCTCCAACTCACCAGGTTCAAATCGCCGGACCCGCTCGCCCTGCTTTTCCAGAAACGCGCGCTCGGCGTGGACACTTTTGAAACCATCGGCTGGACCTTGATGATCCCGCCGATTGCCCAGGAAAAAAGTCCGGGAGGCTCCGAGGCGGAAAAAGGCCTGGCCGGAAGGGTTCAGCCGATCAAGCCGGTGGCGCTCTGGTCCGGGATCGTGGAAATTCCGGAAAGCGGAAAGGCCGAGATCAATTTCAAAGTGCCGACCTATCGCGGCCAGCTTCGGGTGATGGCGGTTGCAGTCAGCCCTTCCAGAATCGGCTCCGCTGACACCGCTATCCTGGTCCGCGATCCATTGGTCCTCCAGACCACCTTCCCCAGATTCCTGATTGATAATGACCGATTCGTGGTCCCGGTGTTCCTGACCAATATGACCGGAAAGCAAAATACCTTTGAGGTCCATTTTACCGCGGGAGACCGGATCAAGATTGAAGACGAATCCAAAAAGTCAATCCCGATTGCTCCGGGCGAGTCCGGCGCCGTCACCTTTGTGGCCCGGGCGCTTTCCAGCTTCGGCGCCGCCGAGTTTGAAATTGAGGCAAAAGGGGGAGGCGTCACTTCCAACGACAATGCCCGGATTCCGTTTTTACCCGCGGCTTCAGTCACGCGCGAGACCACGGTTTATCATTTGCAAGTGGGCAAGAACAGCCTGGCGGACAGCTTGAAAGGATGGGAGCCCCAATACGAAAAAACCGCGGTCTGGGTCACGGGAAACCGGTACGCCCAGGAGCTTTCTCATCTCAAATGGCTGATTCAATATCCATACGGCTGTATTGAGCAGACCACTTCCTTCACCCGGCCCCTGCTTTATATCGGCACCCTCCTTTACAACATTGACCCGGACACAATGAAATCGGCCGGCATTGAAGAAAAATTTATGCACGGCGCCAACCGCCTGCTCTCAATGCAGACCTCGGAAGGAGGCTTTTCCTTCTGGCCCGGCGCGCAAGCCCCGACCTACTGGGGAACGGCATATGCCGCCTATACTTTATGGCTGGGCAAGGAACAGGGGTATCCGATTCCCGAGGATCGGCTGGAGGATGCGCTCAAATTTATGGAAACCGCGCTTAACGGAGACCTGAGCCGGACAGACGCCAAATACGGATACACGGTGGCCAAGTCCGAGCCTCTGATGCAATATGTGCTGGCATTGACCGGAAGGCCGCGCAAGGGCAGGATCGCTCAGCTGATCAAGAGCCCGAATTCCGACTGGGGCGAGCTTAGCGAGGAGAATTTATTTTTGCTCAAGGCCGCGCTCTATCTCGCCGGGGATCGGAGTTATGAGAAAGACCTGAAGAATCCATCTTCCGGGAAAATCTCGGATGCCCGGGCAAATGATTGGGGATTCTGGTCCGAGCTTCGCACCCGGGGAATGATCCTGGACATTATGGAAGAGCTGTTTCCGGGAAGCAAGGAAGCCGAACCGCTGGCCGAGGAAATCGCGGGCCGGTTGAGAGCCGGAGCCAGTTATAATTTCACCACCCAGGAGCTTTCCTGGTGCGTGAGCGGCCTGGGAAAACGAGTGACCAGGGTCGCAACCTCCTGGTCCGCGCCCAAGCTGGTTATGGACGGTAAAAATGTTCCTGCCTTGCCCAAACCCGAGAAAGGAGGCGCAGACACCAACTGGAGCATTTCCAGCGCCAGCTCGGCAAAATCCCTGGAACTGGCCGTGGATAAGATTGAGGGCGGGGCGCTCTTCGCCCTGGTCACGGTGGAGGGGATCAAGCCCGGAGTTCCGTTTGAGCAAGGCGATCATTCGGTCAAAGTCAACCGCAGATATTTATACGCGAGCGGCGATGAAGTGATGCCCGAGAGCGTCAAGCTCGGGGAGGTGATCTATGTTGAGCTGACATTGTCCAATCTGACCGGCAAGGAAATCTTGAATTTATCGCTGGTGGACCGGTTCGGGGCCGGGCTGGAGATAGAGAATCCGCGCCTGAGCCGGACTCATCTCGCGGAATGGATAAATCAGGAACGCCTGTGGAATCTGGATTACATTGACATCCGAGATGACCGGATTGCACTCTTCGGTCATCTGGAGCCGCATCAGGAGGCGCAGGCGGTTTATGTGGTCCGCGCGGTTACCGCGGGGGATTTCTTTACTCCCCCGGTCCGGGCCGAGGCAATGTATGAGCCGAGGGTCTGGTCTCAGGAACTCGGCCGGAAGATCCGAATCAGCGATCCCTGGGGGGCGTTGACGCAGTGATGAACCTGACCCGGAAATTTAAGACAAGGCTATTTTATTTTCTTGCCGGGATCTTCGGCCCGGGAATCGGGATCATTGCTCTGGTCTATCTTGCGCCTCTGCCCGACCGCTTGAGCTTGCCTTACTCAACGATGTTGCAATACCGGGATCAAACCCCCATCTATTTCTTCCTCACCCGGGACGATAAATGGAGACTGCCGGTGGAGCTGAATAAGGTTGACCCGAATTATCTCAAAGCCCTGACCCGATTTGAGGACAAGAGATTTTATTATCATCCCGGGGTGGATCCCTTTGCCATCGCCCGCGCGGTCTATCTCAATTCCAGCCGGGGTAAAATTATTTCCGGCGGCTCAACTATCACGATGCAGTTGGCGCGCATCCTTGAGCCCCGGCCCAGAACCTATGGCAGTAAATTGATGGAATCCCTCCGGGCGCTTGAGCTGGAAACCCGGCTGAGCAAGAAAGAGATTTTACAAGCCTACCTCCAGTTCCTTCCCTTTGGAAAAAACCTGGAAGGAATTGAGTCCGCCTCTTACGCCTATTTCGGCCATTCCAGCCGGGCGCTCAGTCCGTTTGAAATCGCCTACCTGCTCTCGGTGCCGCAGGATCCCAATCTCCGCTATCCTTCTAAAAAGAATCTCGGCCCAAGACAGGAGGCGGTCGGCCAGGTTGCCCGCCGACTGTCTCAAGCGGGAATTTTTTCTCCCGGCCAGGTTCAGGAAATCCTGAAAACGCCTTTGCCGGAATCTCTGAAACCTTTCCCGCGCCAGGCGCCGCATTGCGCCTTCTGGCTCGCGCAAAAGCTCAAGAATCAAGACCTCATCGCCACCACGCTCAGAAAGGATCTTCAACCGATTGCGGAAAAAACCCTGGCCGCCTATCAGAAGGATTATGCCCAAAAAGGCGTCTATAACGGAGCCATCGTGGTTATTGACAACCGATCCAGCCAGGTGCTCGCCCTGGTCGGAAATTTTGACTTCTGGGATCAGGAGCATCAGGGACAGGTGGTCGGATTTATCGCGCCGCGCTCGCCCGGAAGCGCGCTCAAGCCCTTTATCTATGCGCTGGCCATTGACCGGGCAATGGCTCTTCCCGGCTATCTGGTTCCTGACCTCCCGGTCCGCTATGGCGGGTATCAGCCGAGGAATTATGACGAGCAATTCCGGGGCCTGGTCAAGCTGGAGGATGCGCTTTCCCAGTCGCTCAATGTTCCCTTTGTCAATCTCCTTTATCAGATCGGAATTCAGCCTTTTTTGAGCTTCCTCACCGACGCCGGAATCTCCACCCTTTCGGATCAGCCCGGATATTACGGCCTGTCCGCGGCCATCGGCTCAATGGAGGTCAACCTCCTTGAACTGACCAATCTTTACGCCGCCCTGGCCCGCAACGGCGCCTATCTTGACTACCAGATCCTGCTCAACGATGAGACGCGGACGGGCTTGTCGCCGGCAAATTCCAACAATGAAAATCCCCGGCCGCGCCAGGTCTTTTCTCCGGCATCCGCCTATCTGACCAAACAGGCGCTCAAGATCCGAGACCGGCCTGATTTTCCTTACCGGGCCCAGGTGGTGGAACTCCCGCCCGAGATTCACTGGAAAACCGGAACCTCTTACGGCAACCGCGATGCCTGGGCCATCGGCTCCAATCCGGAGTTCACCGTGGGCGTCTGGCTCGGAAATTTTGACGGCGCTCCCTCCTCCGAGCTCAAGGGCGGGGACCTGGCCGGCCCGGTTCTTTTTGATCTTCTGGATGCGCTCAGCAATCGCTCTTTTCAGGCGAACCTTCCGGCCCCGCCTCCCGGAGACCTGGCCGAGATTGAAGTCTGCGCTTACTCCGGATACCTCCCGAATCGGGATTGCCCGGAACGGAAAAAAGTTCTAGCGCCGATCAAAAACCTCCCCACCAAAACCTGCCCCTATCATCTCCGATACCAGGTTGACAATGATACCGGATACTATCTTCCGCCCGCCTGCAGAAACGGCCGGGACTGGACCGAAAAAGTCTTCGTGGTCCTCCCAGCCTCGGTCCGGAGATGGATTTCCGACCAGCAACTGCTCGCGCCCTCCCCTCCTTCCCCGCTTCCGGATTGTCAATATTTCGCCGGTCAATCCCCGCCCAAAATCGTCTCTCCTCAGCCCAACGCCGTCTTCTTCCTGATCCCGGGGCTGGAGCCAAACCGCCAGGAAATTCCGCTGGAGGCTGAAGGCCCGGCCCGGGAAAACGAGTTGAGCTGGTTTTTGAATGGAAAATTCCTGGCCAAAATCCCGGCCCAGGAACGCGCCTGGCTTTTGCCCAGCCCGGGCCTTCATCAAATCCGGGTGGTTGACTCCGCGGGAAAATACGACCAAATCTCCATCCGAATTATCCAAGCCGACTAGTATTTTGACCGCCTCAATATGACGGTTTAATTTCTATAACTGTTTTCATAACCCGAATCGTAGCGGCGTGATTTATCACGCCCTTCTTTCAGGGCGCAATAAATTGCGCCCCTACAAAAACAACAAAATAATGCGGTCAAAATACTAGAGCCATCAATCTTGACTTTCAGGCCAAACTTGGTATCTTATGGGGAATTAAACGCAAGGGGTATGATAGATGATTACGGGGTTGCTGGGAAAGAAGCTGGGGATGACCACATTTTTTGACCAGGACGGGAATGCGATTCCGGCCACAGTGCTGGAAATTGGACCGTGCGTGGTGATCCAGGTCAAGAATGAAAAAAATGACGGCTATAACGCGATTCAGGTGGGATTTGACGAGAAGCGGCTCAAGAGCACGAACCAGACCCTGCTCGGCCATTTTCAGAAAGCCGGGATCACTCCCAAAAAGTTTGTGATGGAGATTTTGATCCCCAAAGGGGCCAAAACGGAATTCAAGGCCGGACAGGTGATCAAGTTCAGCGATGTTTTTAATGTCGGCGACATCGTGGATGTGATCGGCTGGACCAAGGGCAGAGGATTCCAGGGCGTATTCAAAAGATGGGGTATGCACGGCTCGGACGGCGCGCATGGCACCCACGAATATTTCCGGCACGGCGGTTCCATCGGCACCCACACCAAAATCGGTCGGGTGTTGAAAGGCACCAAGATGCCCGGACATTTGGGGAACGAGCGGGTGACAATGGAGAATCTGAAAATCCTGGAGGCGCATCCGGATCAAGACCTTGTCCTGGTTAAAGGCTCGGTTCCCGGAGCCAAAAACGGCTATCTGATTCTCAGGCTCTCGGTCAAGAAACCGAGGAAAGTTTCTGCGGAGAAGAAGAGCGCGGCTTGAGTTGCGAGGAACGGCAGACCCGCGTGTCCGCCCTGATCCTTAATCAATGGACTCAAACCCCGAAGTCCTGATCCAAAAAATTCCTGACTACCGGGAACCAGAAATCCGCGCTTTTCTTGAGCAAGCCTTTGTTTTAATCCCGCCTGATAAAAAAATCAAATCCGGGGACAAGGTATTGGTCAAGCCGAATTTTCTTTCGCCCAAGCCGGTTGAGACCGCGGTGACCACGCATCCGGTCGTGATTCTGGAGACCTGCAAAATTCTTCTGGACCTGGGAGCAAAGGTTGCGATCGGAGACAGCCCGGGCCGGGGCTCGGCGCAAATGGTCGCAAAGAAGATCGGGATTGATGAGACAGCGAAGAAACTGGGAGTGGAGATTCTCAATTTTGCCGAGCAGGTGACGGTTGAGGTAAAAAATCCGATCCGCTTTCGGAGGCTGGACCTGGCAAAGGAATCGCTCGGGTTTGACCGGGTGATCAACCTGGCGAAGTTCAAGACCCACGATCTGTTTCTGCTTACGCTCGCGGTGAAGAATCTGTTCGGATGCGTGGTTGGGAAGCGGAAGCCTTTGTATCATCTGGAGACCGAGCATAATTTCCAGGCTTTTTGCGAGCTGTTGCTGGAGATCTACCGATTTTTTTCGCCCAGCCTTTCAGTGATTGACGCGATTGCGGCGATGGAGGGGAACGGGCCGAATAACGGGGAACCGAGGAAGCTGGGAGCGCTGATGGCTTCAACCGACGCAGTGGCGCTGGACCGGGTTGCCGGAGAAATGGTGAGCGTTCCCTTATCTTATGATCCGCTTTGCCGGCTCGGAGCCGAGCACAAAATCGGCAAGGCGGATTTGGACCGGATCAAAATCATCGGACCCGGGCTGGAGGAGTTAAAAGTCAGCCACTTTAAATTCCGGCATTTCGGTCCGCCCGAGACCGGAAAAATCACTCCAATAGTGAGATGGTTGATCGGCGATTGGGCAACCAGAAGACCGGTGTTTGATCATAAAAAATGCACCAGATGCGCCGCCTGCGTTGACATCTGCCCGTGCCAGGCGCTGGCTTTGAAGCGGGACTCCCGGTTAAGTTTAATGCATAGACCTGACCCCAAAATAATTATTGACCGCGGGAAATGTATTCATTGCTTCTGCTGTCAGGAGGTTTGTCCCGAGGGGGCGATTGTCTCAAAAAGGAGTTGGCCGGCAAGCAAGCTGCTGGGATGATTCCTCTGATTTTTCCGTTCCTCGCCTGTCCTGCGCAGTCCCGCCTTGCGGGACGGAGCAGGATTCCTCGCATCATCGGCCGGCTGACGAGGAAGCTGTTGGGCTGAGCCGAAAACCTTTGCCACTCCCAATTTGATGTATGCTACCTCCTTTAAGCAAATAGGTAAAGTGGTATTTAAATACCTATATACCTATTTGCTTGAAAAGCTGAGAACGAAAAGCGGCGCTTCGGTCCAGTCAAGGCGGGAAATTCAAAACGCATCGCCTGATAGAAAGCTAATTTAAAAAACCGGTTGCGCGCAAGAACCGAAACCAGATTGACCTGATTTTGGTTGGCCTCTATAATCTTTTCAGGAAGTGATGTGGAATGACTGACGCCCAGAAAAAGATTAAGAAGATGGTCCGGCGGATTGTGGAAGGTTTTGATCCGGAAAAGATCATTTTGTTCGGATCGCACGCAACCGGAACCGCGGGACCGGACAGCGACGCGGACCTTTTGGTGGTGATGAAGGTCAAAGGCTCCAGGCGAAAAAAAGCCATTGAAATGGATATGGCTCTGGCGGGTATGGGCTTGTCCAAAGACCTGATCTTGGTCACGCCGGAAGAGGTGGAGAGATACCGGAACATTGTCGGGACCATCATCTACCCGGCGCTTCGGGAAGGAAAGGTTCTTTATGAGCGAAGAAGATGATTCCATCAAGCTGGTCCGGCAATGGGTGGAAAAAGCGGAAAATGATCTCCGCACCGCGGAGCATACCATCAAGCTCAGAAAGAACTGTCCCTTTGACACCATTTGCTTCCATAGCCAACAATGCGCGGAGAAATATATCAAGGCTATGCTCACTCTCCATAGCGTGCCTTTTCCCAAAAGCCACGATTTGCCCGAGCTGTTTTCATTGTTACCCAGACATCTTATCATCAATGTCAAAAAGGCCGAATTGAGCGCATTGAACCGCTATTCAGTTGAGACCCGCTATCCGGGTGATTTTGAAGACCTCACCCGCCCAGACGCCAAAGAAGCTATTGTCATTGCCCGGAAAATCAGAACCGAGGTTCGCCGTTATCTGCCAAAGGAAGTTAATAATAAATAACTTTTCCGCATTAGAAAATTCCCAATCCTCTTGCTCCCAGGAGGTTTATCCCCGGGAGCGATTGTTTCCAAAAAAAGCTGGCTGGCAAGCAAGCTGCTGGGATGATTTGTAAAAAATAATTCCGGTTTTATTTGTTAAATAATCTCAACCTGATTCTCTTTTTTCCCAGAACCACCACGCAGCCTTTTTCCAGGTGGGGCATGATTCTTCTCAAATTGAGCAAAAGAACTTCCGCCTGCTTTTCGGGAATATGCGTGATCTCCCGGAAGAGGATCAAGGATGGTCCTTGCCAGTTTTGAAAAGCAAGCATGGCGCCGAAATCCGTGTCCGCGGAGATTAAAATTCTTTTCTCGCGCAAGGCAAGATCAAAAACCTCGCGATCCTTGGCGCCTTGCAGATCGTAATCACGCAGGTGGCGGGCATCATAACCTTTTTCTCTGAGAGCTTGGGCGATTTTAGGCGAAACCGCATTATCAACCAAGAATTTCATTTAGCGGAGATCAGCGGTATTTCTCTTTCCTCCAGAACCTCGGCCGCATATTTGAGCGCTTCCTTGATGTCCCCTTCCTTCAGATCCGGATAGTCTTGCAGAATCTGCCTCGCGGTCATCCCCTCCGCAACCATTCTCACAACCGTGGAAACCGGAATCCTCAAGCCCCGGATGCAGGGCACTCCTGCCATCTGCGCCGGATTGATCGTGATTCTTTTAAACCTTTTCATATCGCTCTCCAATTCTGACAATACCCATTTTGACTCCTGAATGCAACCGCCAAAACCTGGGCACCCGCTCTGCGGTCAGGAGGTCTGCCCCGAGGGAGCGATTGTTTCCAGAAAAAGCTGGCTGGCGAAAAAGTTGCTGGGATGATCAGGATCGTTATTTTTCTTCAATCAGTTTTAGTAAATCTTCTTTGCTCAAACCGCATTGCTTGAGAATGCCTAACAAAGTTCCTTTGGCTAAATCGTTGTGAAGCGGAACCACAGTTTTAGCTTCTCCCTTTCTCAAGCTGATATGACTGCCTTTTTGGCGGACAATTTCAAATCCAGTCTCTTGTAGTAGCTTGATTAGTTTGGCTCCGGATAAAACCGGGAGCTTACTCATTCACCGCAACCTCCAGCGGATATAAAACCACCTCCCCGGTGCTTTCCGGAACATCCTCCGAGCCAAAACTTTCCAGGTAAAGCTCAACCGCCTCCTTGAGATTTGCTTGAGCTTCTTCAATGGACTTGCCCTGGCTGACCACGCCCAGTTCCAAGCAATGCGCAACATACCAGTCTTCTTCCTTGGTGATGACCGCGGTAAATTTCTTGGACATTCAAGCCTCCTGATTACTTTTAAGTTGATTGTATCATAGTTTTTGAGCAAAAACCAAAATCTTTCCATTCCTCGCCTGTCCTGCGTAGCTCCGAAGGAGCGGAGCAAAATTCCTCGCATTATCGGCTGGCTGGCGAGTGAATTGGTGAATTGAGGCTCGCCCGCACCCTTTCCTCGTTCCTCTTTTCTCTTTCCTCAGGGGCTTCGCAGGGTGAGCTACTTGCTTGGCTTAATAGGCTGTCTGCCGATGGAATAATAGGAGAAGCCGAGTTTGGCCAGGTCTTTGGGGTCGTAGATATTTCTGCCGTCAAAGATTACCGGCTCTAAGAGTTGTTGTCGGATTTTCTGGAAATTGGGACGGCGGAACTCGTTCCATTCGGTCACGATCACCAGCCCGCTCGCCTTTTCCAGGGTCTGATACGGATTCTCGCCGTATTCAATTTTATCTCCGAAGATCCTTTTCGCCTGCTCCATTGCCACCGGATCATAGGCTCGGACCTTGACGCCCAGTTCCAGCAAGCCGTTGATGATGTCAATCGCGGGCGCTTCCCGCATATCATCGGTTCTGGGCTTGAAGGCAAGTCCCCAGACCGCGATCCAAAGGCCATTGATCCGCTTGCCGTAATGCTTCTTCACCTTGTCCACTACCTTCCGCTTCTGGCGCTGATTGACTTCCTGGATCGCCTTCAGAATTTTGCCGTGATAGCCGGACTCCTCTGCGGTCTGGGCAAGCGCGTCCACATCTTTGGGAAAGCAAGAGCCGCCGTATCCTGCACCGGGGAAGAGGAACTGGAATCCGATCCGGCGGTCAAAGCCGATTCCCTTCCGGACCGAGTCAATGTCGGCGCCGAGTTGCTCGCAGATGTTCGCCATCTCATTGATGAAGCTGATCTTGGCCGCGAGCATGGAGTTGGCCACATATTTGGTCATCTCCGCGCTTCTCCGGTCCATCCGGATGATCGGGTTCTCGGTCCGGACATAAGGCTCGTAAATCCGGTGCATCACCTCATAGGCAAGGTCCGAGCCGGTGCCGATGATCACCCGGTCCGGCTTCATAAAATCGTCCACTGCGGCTCCCTCTTTCATAAACTCCGGGTTGCTCACCACATCAAAATTGGTGGAATGGCTCTCGGCCTTGATCAGTTCCTCAATTTTGTCGCCGGTTCCGACCGGCACCGTGCTTTTGTCCACAATCAGCTTGTAGCCGGCGAGGTTTTTTCCGATCCGGCGGGCAACTTCATAAACCGCGCTCAAGTCCGCGGAGCCGTCTTCTTTGGAGGGCGTGCCCACGGCGATGAAGATCACCTCGGAGTCTATGATGGCCTGGTCAATGTCAGTGGTGAACTTGAGCCGGCCTTCTTTCGCGTTCCGCGCAATCAGCTCTTCCAGACCCGGCTCGTAAATCGGAATCCGATTCCGCTTGAGCAGATTGATCTTCTCCTCGTCCACATCCGCGCAGATCACATCATTTCCGCTCTCCGCCAGGCAGGTTCCGGCCACCAGTCCGACATAGCCCACGCCGATCACGCCGATGTTCATCTATTATCCCCTTTCCTGAAAAATCTCCGAGACCATCTCAATCACTTTTTTCGGATCATAGCCGATATAAAAAATCACGCTCAGAATCTCAATGCCTTTTTCCCAGTCCTTGCGCCGGAGAGAAAAGCGCAGGCTCTGGATCAGCTCGCGGAAGGCGTCATCCTTGAGCCCCATTTCATTGTAGGCAATGCCCAGATCATAGCGGGTCTGAAAGTCATCCGGAGCGATCACCTGCTCCACCCCGCGCTTGAACTCATCAAACACCTCTTCAAAAGTCGGCCCGCCCGGCTCCTCCTTGAACTTCACCTTCATCAGAAGCTGATACTTCTCGTGAACCGGGCCCAGGTCCAGGTTCGCCACCATCCTCCGGAATCCCTCCGCCACGGCTCTCTCAACTTCCTCCCGGAGCTTCCGGCTCGTCTCCACCTCTCCCTTGTGAATTCGGGCATTGTATTCCTCAATGCACTCGTTGCAGATCAGAAGCTCCGGCCCGCTCAAAAGGTCCTTCACCTCTCCCTTGCCCCTTCCGCAAAACGCGCAAGATTGTTTCATAACCTTCTCCTTCAGATGTTAATTTTTTGTAAATAATCTTTCAGAGCTTCCCGATGATGGCGGATTCTCAGGCTGAGCGCTCTCTCAATTTTATCCGTGCTCAGCGCGGAGTTTTTGGGCCGCTTTGCCGGAAGGCCGTATGCTTCCGCGCTGACCGGGATCAGCTCCGGCCCGGTGCCGATGATTTCAAACACCTCACTGGCCAGCTCCAGCCAGCTCACCGCTCCCTGATTACAGAAATGATATATCCCATGCAGGTTCCGCTCAACTGAAAGCCGGACCGCGGCGGCAAGGTCAGGGCTGTAAGTGGGTCTTCCCCGCTGGTCCGAAACCACCTTCAATTCCCCGGCGCCGGCTTTCCATTTTTGTAAAATCTTGCTGATGAAATTCTCTCCGCCCGGGCCGAACAGCCAGGAGGCGCGGATGACGCAGAATTCTCCCGCGAACTTTTTCACCAGCGCCTCCCCCTCCAGCTTGCTTTTGCCGTAAATGCTGAGCGGATCCGGCTCATCATCTTCCAGGTACTCGGCCTTCTTCTCGCCGGAGAAAATATAATCGCTGGAGATTTGAAAAATTTTTGCCCCGACTTCTTTTCCGGCTTGGGCCAGATTGCCCGCGGCCAGGGCATTTGCTTGAAAAGCCGGGTCCGGCTTGCTCTCGCACTCGTCCACCTGATTGAAACCGGCGCAATTGATAATGGTATCGCTCCTGAAGGAGCCCGCGCATTCAATCACGCGGTCATAGTTCAAGATGTCAAGCTCCGAGTGCGACGGCGCCAGAAGCTGATGCCCGGAACTTTTCAGTTCCGCGGAAAGCGCGCTTCCGAGCAAGCCGGTTCCGCCCAGGAGGAGGATTTTCTTTTTGCCGGGATTCAATTTCCCCTCCCCCTTGAGGGGGGAGGGCGAAGGGAGAGGGTGATTGGATTTAGAAATAATTATCACCCTCCCCTTGATCCCCTCCCATCAAGGGAGGGGATAAAATGATATGAACCGACAAATGTGAGCTCATTTAAAATGATAGGACAGCCCGAAGGCATAGTGCTGGGTTTCAAAAACCGTGCTCGCCTCGCCGTATCTGATGTTGATGTCGTCAATTTCGGTGTAGGTGTATTTATATTCCGCGAATCCGTTGATGCCGCGCCAGATATTGAATTCAATCGCGGGAGAAATCTGAAGGCCGATGTCTCCGAACTCGTATCCGCCGGTTTCAATGAAATAGGTATGATGATCTATATTGCTTTCCGGATGAAGAATGGTGGGACCGGCGCCGATCCTTCCGATCAGTTGCAGTCTGCCATAAGGGACTTTGTCGGTCTTGAAAAAGCCGTATCGGCCGGCGAGGTTGAGGAGCAGGAAATTGAATCCATGGGACACTTCAAACTCCTGGACATAATCGTGCAGCCGGATCTCGCGGTTAATCTGCTTGTGATGCCACTCTCCCCGGGCAAAATAATCCTGGTCCGTGATCGCGCTCGCCTTGGGATGAAAAAATTCCAGCTCCAGCCCCAGGTAGGGATACTTCTCAAAAAAATGACTGAAGCGGAATCCGTAATAGATCGGGCCCACATAGCTTTCGTCCGTGAATTCCACATCGTCAATCTCCAGATAATTGCCCAGCGCCGGTTGAGATACGGTTAACCGGTGCGGCTGGGTGTGGCACTCTCCCCCGAACAGATAAATCGCGTTTTCCGAATATCCCGCGACCGGAAGCAGGCCGAGGGCCGCTCCCAACAAAACCATTACCGTCATTGATCGCCTCATTTTCTGATTCCTCCCTTTCTTTATTTTTTCTTCATCCCCAATTTCTGCCGGTAAAATCTTTCATAATATAGCCGATACTCGCCGCTTTTCACCTTCTGCCACCATTTCTTGTTTTCCAGATACCATTTGACGGTGAGCCGGAGACCGTCTTCAAATTTTACCTGCGGGGCAAAGCCGAGTTCTTTTTTGATCTTGTTGGAATCCAGCGCGTATCTTCGGTCGTGTCCGGGCCGGTCTTGAATATGCCGGATCAATTTTTTCGGTTTTTTCAATTCCTTGAGAATCATCTGCGTCACTTCCAGATTGGTCCTCTGATTCCCGCCGCCAACATTATAAATCTCCCCGGCCTTGCCTTCCTCCAGGATCAACAGCAAGGCCTGGGAGGCGTCTTCCACCAAAATCCAGTCGCGCACCTGGAGCCCGTCTCCGTAAACCGGGAGCGGCTGATCCGAAAGCGCGTTGGTGATGAAGAGCGGGATCAGCTTTTCCGGGAACTGATAAGGGCCGTAATTATTGGACAGCCGGGCGATGAGCAGCGGGAGACCAAAGGTGCGCTGATAAGCAAGCGCCAGCAGGTCTGCGCCGGCTTTGCTGGCAGAATAAGGTGAACTAGGTCGGAGCGGCGAGTTCTCATCCGCTGCCCCTTTCAGGATCGGGCCATAGACTTCATCGGTGCTGACCTGGAGGAAAATTTTGACCGGGAATTTTCGGCAGGCTTCCACCAGAGTGGCGCAACCGAAATAGTTGGTCTGGATAAAACTTTGCGGGTCAAGGATGGACCGATCCACATGACTTTCCGCGGCGAAGTTGACGATCGCGTCAATGCCGGCGGACAAGATTTTTTCCACTAACTCCTGATCCCGGATGTCTCCCTTGAGAAATTGATAACGCTGGTTGTTCTCAAGGTCTTTCAGGTTTTCCAGGTTCCCGGCGTAGGTTAGCGCATCCAGGTTGAGCGCCTGATGGCTGGTCTCATTGAGGATCAGCCGGATGAAATTGGACCCGATAAATCCCGCGCCGCCGGTAACCAGGATTTTCATTGATTAGCGGTCTTTTCTCTCCCACTGATATGGGATTTTATTTTTGTGCGGGTCAATGCGTTCTTCATCGGGCCGGTCGTATTTATAAAGCTCGGTGGGGAAGTTGAGGCAGACGCATTCGGTGTCGGAGACGCATTTATATCCGTGCCAGACCATTGGCGGAATCCGGATCAGAACCGGGTTATGCTCGCCGATGAAAAACTCGTTGACTTCGCCTTTTGATTTGGATCCGGCGCGGCCGTCATAAAGCACGAGCTTGGCCATCCCCTTGATACAGGCGAAATGGTCAATCTGTTTCTTATGCCGGTGCCAGGCCTTGACCACGCCCGGATACGCGGTGGTGAGATATGCCTGGCCGAATTTCTCAAAGAACTGATCATCCGACCGCAGAATCTCCATCAGCCTTCCCCGCTCGTCCGGAACCACTTTCAGCTTTTTTACAATGACTCCTTCAATCATAAATTTTCTCCTTCAAGCGGCTTTGCCTGTTTTGCCACCTGAACGGTGGCATCCAGTTTTTCTTTGATTTCTTCATCCAAAAGTTCTTTCTGCACGAACCACGCCAATTGATGATAATTGCTCTTGGGCATTAGATTGGGAATTCCAAGTTTTTTGAAATATGATTCAAAAATTAGATCCAAGTATTCGCTTGCTTTGGTATTAATCCACCAATTGTCGTTAGGATTTCTTAAAGCCGCCGGTGGAATAAGATCTTGAAGGCATTCTTTCATAATTTCCGCTTTTGCGAAACTAAAGAGATTATGTTCATCCCGGGCGTAAGAAAGGAGAACCTCAGGATGCCAAAGATAATTCTCAATCTCCCTCCTCCGCCATTTTACTTCCAGAAGTTCTGTGCCTTCTTTAATATCCACATCCCTGTCAAATATAGCAATTCCTTTTAAGCCTCTTACGGCTTCTTTCAATCCATAGAAATGATACCTGGCTTGGGTGGGTTGATTGCCAACCGGATGAAAAAAAGGTCGTTCCAAATATTTTTGAGCGGGATGATTTAAAGCCCTGGCAAACGCCTGGAGAATTGCCAGGTCGGTGGAGCCTTCCAGATAAAGAACCCAGCCTTTTTGCTCAGCAAGATAATAATGTTCAAAGCTAATATCTTTGAGAGATTTCAAAAGCTGGCTTCCGCGATCATCAATCCGATGCGGTTTTCCAAGAAAAGCCACGACAACATCCCGATTGGTAGCTTCATTTAAAACAATTTCAGAATGACTGGCAATAATAATCTGGCTCTCTTGCTCTCTGCCGACCTCGGTTAAAAGTTGATAAATCTGCCTTTGCCTTAGAATTTCCAGATGGGCGTCTGGTTCATCAATTAACAAGACTGAACCGGGATTGTAATACATAAAAGCCAAAAGCAACAAAGTCTGATGCAAGCCGCGGCCCGCAGCCGATAAATCAAGATCAAATTTGAAGGGAGGCGGCTCTTTATATTCCATAATCAGCTCCCCTCGTTGCGGAATATATACCGGCGGCTTGATTTCAACTCCAAACAAATTTTTCATTTTATCAACCAGGACCTGCCATTTTTCGGGATGATCTTTGGCAACTTTATCGCAAATATTTCTAATAACTTCCGCGGTCCGGCCTTCTCCGATCCGAACATTGATGGCTCCTGGATCCAGCCTGGCTTCATTAGCCAACAAGCCCGACATCGGCTGCAAGAAAGCCGCCCGTAAGCTTAATAATTCTTCCGGCACTTCTATTCTTTTGGAATTCGCCTCCGTTTCATCCTTGCTCGGCTTGCAGTAAACAGTCTCTTCATTGGCATAATCAAACTCCATTCCAAACTTCCAGGCTTTTCCTTTGCTGACTCCCTCCACTTTAATTTCAATTACAATATTTTTGGTTTTGGTTTTTCCTTCTGACCGGATTCCTTCCCGAACCCGAAGACTCTTCCAGAATGCTTTTGCTTCCGGGACGGGAATGGAAACGATTTCTCGCCTGCTAATCGCTACTCCGGCTTTTTTCTTTGGGATATTTTCCCCGACTCTTTTTTCAATCCATTTGCGAAGCCCGATCTCCCATAAGGCCAAGGCCTGCAGGGCCGTGGTTTTGCCGGAATTATTGGGTCCGATAAAGACCACCGGATTGCCCAACTCTATTTCCACGGTTTCAAACCGTTTGAAATTTTTGATGGTCAATTTGGTCAGCATTGGCTCACTCCTTTAATCCCCATTAAACCAGATCCACTTCCGAGCTGTCGCCGATGATCAGGCGGAAGGCGCCGGGTTTCTGGCGGGAGCACTGGATGATGGAGTTTTTTCCGATCAGGGAGTCGGAGAGTCGCTGGGGAAGATTCTCAATCCGGGACTCCGCCATCACGATGCTATGCTCAATCTCTGAAGAGCGGATGCGGCAATTTTCCGAGATCGAGGTGAAGGGACCGAGGTAGGAATCTTCAATCAAGGTTCCGGATCCGATGATCACGGGTCCGCGGATTTTGCTCCGTTTGATCATTGCGCCTTTTTCTATTTGGACCTTGAATTCAATTTTGCTCTCGGAATCCACTTTGCCTTCAATTTTTTCCGGGAGCCCGTCCAGGATCATCCGGTTCGCCTCCAATAAATCTTCCACTTTTCCGGTGTCTTTCCACCAGCCGTCCACCACCTGCCAGCGGACATCTTTGCCGCTGTCAATCAGCCTCTGGATCGCGTCGGTGATTTCCAGCTCGCCCCGGGCGCTGGGCCGGATGGCGCGGACGGCCTGATGAATATTTTTGTCAAAGATATAAACCCCGACTAAGGCCAGGTCGCTTTTCGGCTTTTTCGGCTTCTCAATCAGCCGGATCACTTTATTGCCTTTCAGCTCAGCCACTCCGAACTGGCCCGGATTTTTCACGCGCGCGAGCAAAATCCGGCAATTCGCCTTTTCCTTTTGAAACTGCTCCACCAATTTTTTGACACCGCTTTTAAGGAGATTGTCTCCGAGATACATCACGAACGGCTCGCTCCCCAGGAATTTTTTGCTGATCAAGACCGCGTGGGCGAGCCCGAGCGGCTCGGCCTGATAGATGTAGCTCACTTTCAGCCCGAATTTTTTCCCGTCCCCCACGGCCTGCCGGATCTCTTCCTGCGTGTCTCCCACCACGATCCCGACCTTTTTAATGCCGGCTTCGGCAATCGCCTTCAGGCCGTAAAACAGCACGGGCTGATTCGCCACCGGGATCAATTGCTTGGCGCGCGTGTGGGTGATGGGTCGGAGCCGGGTGCCGCGGCCGCCGCTTAAAACCAGGGCCTTCATTTCCTATTCCAGCTTCCGGATGAAGGCATCCTTATGATCCGGCTCTTTGGATTTAAAAATCACGATCGCTTTATCCGCCTGTTCTCTGGTGGCGTACCGGCCCACATAAACGCGATGAAAAATACCCTTGCCGGGAAGATCCGTGGGCGCTGAATAAGCGTCCCATTTATTTGCCTTGAGCTTGTTGATCAGATCATCGGCGCTGGCTTTGTCCGGGAAGGCCGCAACCTGGATGGCAAAATTGGGCAAAGGTTGAGCCGGCGTGGGCTGGGTGGTAGCGGGCTTGGTCGTTGTCGTGGTGGGAGCAGGCTTGGTTGCGGTGGCGGGCGTGGTGGTGGTTGCAGGTTTGGCGGTGGTTGCGGGCGCCGCGGTTTTTGCGGTTGAGCCTTTAGCAGCGCCGGTGAGTTGGGGCGGGGGCTGTTGCTCCTTGATCTTTTCCAGAATTTTCGCCTCCGGAGTGGCGGCCGCTTTGGGGGTCTGAACCGTTGCGCCGGCAACCGGCTGCGCCTGCGCGGTTGCGCCTAAAATCGGCTTTGGCTTTTCCGGAAAGGCCGCTTGCTTGGCGATCTGCGCCTGATCCTGGGCCAGCTTCCGGGTGGCCAGATTCCTGCCGAATAACACGCCCAGAATGAAAACCAGGATCAGCGCCAGCGCTCCGCCGGCAAAAAGCAAAACCGCTTGTTTGCGCTCCAGAATCACTTCCCGCTCTCCCTGCCGAGAATATTCTTTCATCTTTTGTCTCCTTTTCCTTCTCCTATTTTAGCTTGCTCTGAGGCAGTTAGTCAAAAGCAATATCTCAACAGCCAAAAGGCGAACGGTTCACAATGAGCGATCAAGGGTGAAAGCGGTGGAATTGGTGGAATTGAATTCACCGATATTTTGAATTCGGGCCTTTACAGGACTTCCCCCAAAATTTCCAGAGGAATCAAACTAACTATTTGGATTTAGAGGATTTTCCAGATTTGAGAAGTGGAACCGGCAGATTCTGAGGATTGCGCGTCCCGCGCGGGCGCGGGACGCTTTGGAGTGCGGTGTCCGCGACACCGCTTTTGCTGCATCTTCTCAGGAGAAGGCTTTGCGCGCGGCATCAAACGACGCTCCTGCTAATGTCGTGTCCCGGAAATAAGTTGCCTATTTTTCAGGTTGTGGTGCGGGCTTCCAGCCTGCAAAATCAACAAGTTGGCAGGCAAGATGCCTGCACCACAATTTAAGGGACACGACACTAAAGCCAAAGCGACGCCGCGGGCGTCGCACTCCAAAGTGCGCTTGCGCGCACGGGGAAAATTTTGGGGGAAGTCCTGGGGCCTTTAAAATTGTCAGCCAGTCCTCGGCGTGCTAAACTCAGGCGATGGGCGAGTTTCCGGAGCCGGGCAAGGAATTTTCCAAGTATAGTTATACGATTCCGGTTTATTCCTATCATCAATCCGAGGAGGTCAAGGAGCGGTTTCGGATTCCCTGGCTGAATCTGGCGCTTTTTATCCTGACCATTTTTTCCACTATGTTCTTCGGGTCTTATATGATGCATTATGATCCGGACCTGAGGAAATTCTGGATTTTTTTAAAGTATCATCCGGGCTGGTGGCTGGACGGCCTTCCGTTTTCCTTGACCCTGATGGTGATTTTGCTCTCGCACGAGCTGGGGCATTACTTTTTTTCGCGTTATCACCAGGTTCCGGCGAGCCTGCCTTATTTTATCCCGGCGCCGAACCTGGTGGGGACCTTCGGCGCGCTGATTTTTATGAAGGGGAAGATTCGGGATCGGAGGGCGCTCCTGGATATCGGCGCGGCCGGCCCGCTTTGCGGATTTGTGGTGAGCTTATTTGCGCTCTGGATCGGGATCAGAACCGCCAAAGTGATTCCGCTGGATCTCTCCGCCGGGATGGTTTTATTTAATCCGAATATTTTATTCAAGCTGGCTTTTTCGCGCTGGCTTCCGATCTCGGATCCGGCGAGCGTGATTCAAAGCCCGATTCTGGATGCGGCCTGGGTGGGGATGTTCGTGACCATGTTGAACCTGTTGCCGATCGGGCAATTGGACGGCGGACATATCGCTTATGCCTGCCTGGGCAGGTTCACCAGATATTTTTCCTGGTCGGTTTTGATTTTGATGATGGCGGTGGGCGGGATTTCTATGCTGGCGAATTTGCTCTTTTCAGAGGTGATTTTCTGGGAGGGCTGGCTTTTCTTTGCGCTCTTCGCCCTGCTCCTGATGGGCCCCAGGGGCATCCAGCATCCACCGCCGACATTTCCGGAGATCAAACTGGACCCGGCGCGCTGGGTGATCGCGTTTCTGGCGATTCTGGTTTTTTTCCTGACTTTTATTCCCACGCCTTTTGTAATTATGGGGCCGGCTTTTTAGGCTGGTAGAGTTCAATCAATTTCTGGAAGTAGGTGATCACTTGCGGATCTGACCAGTCCGCGGCGCCCATAAACTGATCCGCCAGCCGTCCTTCCGGATCAACCACAAAACTATGCGGGAAATAACGCACCCCGTATCTGTAATGCGCTTCCTTGCTATAGTCAAAGTAAGCCGGCAGTTTCAATCCCGTCTGGTCCAGGAAATGTTTGACATCGTCCGAGGGATCCGCGGTCAGGGCGATCAGGGCAAAAGGCTTTCCGGAAAGTTGCTGCGAGAGGCTCTCCAGGCTTCGGAGCTCCATCAGGCAGGCCGGGCAGGTGATGGACCAGAAATTGATCAGAACCGCTTTTCCCCGAAAGTCGCTCAGGCGGACTTTGTTTCCGTTCAGGTCAATCATCTCAAATTCCGGCGCGATCCCGCTTTGACGGTTGTCATCCAGGTTAAACCGGGGCAGTTCCCGCAGGGTTCCGCCCGGATTTTGGCGGTAGCTGAAGATGATTCCGGCGATGAAGAGCAGGAATAATCCGAGCGGGATCAGCCATTTGAGCTTGCCGGTCTTTTTCGGCTCAGATAAATTTTTGCTTTCCTCGCTCATCTCGCGCTCTCCAGATATTTAAGCGGATCCACCGCGGTTTTTCCAGACCGGACTTCAAAATGAAGATGATTCCCGGTGGCGGTTCCGGTTCTGCCCACCTCCGCGATTTTCCGCCCCCTCTGCACAAAATCCCCTTCCTGGGCCAGATTGATTTTATTATGGGCATAGACCGTGCTCAAGTTCCCGCTATGCTTGATCACGATCATATTCCCGTATCCGCGGATCCGGCTGTCGCTGTAAACCACTTTGCCGTCCTCCGCGGCATAAACCGCGGCGCCTTCCGGAGCCGAGATGTCCATCCCCTCGTGAAATTGACCGTTGCGCATTCCGAATTTGGAAAAAATGGTTCCCCCTGCCACGGGCCAGAACAGTTTTCCAGAACCGGCGCCGGCTTCGGGCGGAAAACGGTCCGGCTGATCGGGTTTGTCCGTGGTTGCCAGTTGCGGAGCCGGCTCAACCTTTTTCAATGCGCTGACGCCCGGGATGAAAATTTTCTCGCCGACGGAGATCTGGGTGGGGTCGTCAAGATCGTTTTCCCGGACCACCTGCTCCATATCCACTCCATAGGCCTTGCAAATTCTCCATAAAGTCTGGCCCGGCTCAACCGTGTGCCAGACGCCCGCCTTGTTGCCGGCTTTGGATTTAGTTTTGGATCTTGGCCCCGGGTCCTTGCCCGGCGGCGGATATTGAATCTCCTTTCCGGTTTTTTTCTCCACGCAGGAAAAGGAAATTGCCAGGAAAATAAGGAAGAGCAGGGACAGGTTTTTTCTTTTCGGCATTTTCATAGGTCGGATAAATTTACAGACGCTCTTCAGCCTCATTGGTTTCCTTTACAATCATCATACAATCATCATACCGGATTTAAGAGTTTTTGGTAGCTTCGCGGGTCCGGCCTTAATTCCCAATTCCTATTCCTGGTGTCCGTATTCGCCGATCAATTCCACGAACCGGAACGGCCCGAGCGATTCCTGGATGATCTCCTGATCCTTTTTGCGCACCCGGATCATGGTTTGCGAATAGCGGTCTCCCACCGGGATCACCAGTCTTCCCTTATTATCCAGTTGCTCAATCAAGGGCGAGGGGATTTCCGGAGCGCCCGCGGTAACAATGATGGCCTGGAAAGGGCTTTCCTCTATCCAGCCCCGGGTGCCGTCTCCGACTTTGATCCGGATATTTTGATAGCCCAGGTTCTTCAGCCTTTTCTCCACCTCCTCGGCCAGCTCCGGAATCCGCTCAATGGAATAAACTTCTTCGGCCAACTCGGCCAGGATCGCGGCCTGGTAGCCGGACCCGGTGCCGATTTCCAGAACCTTCTCTTTGCCGGTAAGTTCCAGAGCCTCGGTCATAAACGCAACCGTGTAGGGCTGGCTGATGGTCTGCTTGTGCCCGATCGGGAGCGGAGTATCTTCATACGCCTGATCCAACATTGCCTCGGGAACGAACAGATGGCGGGGAACTTTTTCCATTGCCTTGAGCACCTTGAGGTCGCGAATCTCCCGCGCTTCAATCTGCTCCCTCACCATCCGTCGGCGCTTGTCGGAAAAGTCAATCATTTTTCAGCCAGGCCTCCGGGTCGGAATTTTTCAACCGGCTGAGGAGTTCATAGTCCGTGAAATCCAGGGCCAGGGGGGTGATGGAAATAAATCCCTGTTCCACCGCCATAATATCCGAATCCTCAATCTTTTCCCCGCCCTTCACCGAGCCATTGAGCAAGTAGCATTTATTTCCGGCCTGATCGTTTCGCTCCAGGACTTTGGTGGAATAAATTCGCACCCCCTGCCTGGTGAATTTGGCGCCTTTGATTTTCTCCCGGGGGATGCCGGGAAAATTCAGGTTGAAGATCAGGCGGTGATCAAGCCGCTGGACAAGAAGGTAGTGCGCGAACTTGAGAGCGAATTCCGCGGCCGGCTGGTAATCAATCCCGCGCTCCGCGGGGTCCGGATTGACATCAACCGACACCGCAAAAGCCGGAATGCCCAGGATGCCGGCCTCCCGCGCGCCCGCGACCGTGCCGGAATAAAAAACATCGCATCCCAGGTTCGCGCCCCGATTGATCCCGGAAATGACCAGGTCCGGCTTTTTCGGCAAAAGCTTGTTCACCGCCAGGTTCACACAATCCGCGGAAGTGCCGGTCACCATCCTCCAGCCCGGCTTGAATTCAAGCGTGGTCAACGGCTGATTCAAGGTGATGGAATGGCTGGACGCGCTCCGCTCCTGATCCGGCGCAACCACCTCCACCGGGAAATCTTTTCCCAGCTCGTCGGCCAGAGCCTGAATCCCTTCGGCATTGATCCCGTCATCGTTCGTGAGTAAAATCAGCATTGAAATCTATTTTAAAGCAAGACCGTTGTGAAGCAAGCCGGAAGTCGGGACTAAAGTCGCTCGCGCGATGATGAGATTAGGATTACAAATTACAGATTACATATGAAAATAAAATTTCTTTGCGCCCTTTGCGCCCTTTGCGCCTGCTATGTATAAAACTGTCAAGTGTCCTCAGGCCTAACTTTTTTGCCGCCTTCCTTTTTCGCTCTCGGGCACAAGGGTTATCCACAAATCCACCGGCATATTTTTGAGGGACCTCAA
>Ga0315277_10002173_pt1 | contig 27508 bp, 27 predicted proteins | sample YL17G05_15_MG_FD_203695 | JGI IMG/M metagenome (GOLD analysis project Ga0315277, IMG submission 203695) | Sediment microbial communities from Yellowstone Lake, YNP, Wyoming, USA - YL17G05_15 | ecosystem: Environmental > Aquatic > Freshwater > Lake > Sediment | place: USA: Wyoming | collected... | reverse complement strand
GAGTACGTGGAAGTGTTTTATAATCGTCAGAGGAGTCATTCGGCATTAGGGTACAGGAGCCCAGAGCAGTATGAAAAGCTCCTTAATGAAACTTAATCATGTGTCCACTTTTTCAGGGGAAGGTCAATATGTAATCCATTTCTTTTTGGAGCCAAGGACTAATCTTTCTCCCCAGTTTGAGTTTGTCAACAACTTGGTATCCTATGCTTCTCCCATGGCTCTCAATTTGATTAGTTTTGGTAGCCCATTCAACAAGTAGTTGCCATGCTCTCCAGTCTTTTGAAGCTGAAAATAGGTCTGTTTTATTAGGAGCTCCGGGCTGGTTTTGTTTAGTATTCTCTTTCTTTTTGGAACCCTCCTCGGTGCAGTGTTCTGCCTTGGATTCTCTATCGGTTGTCCCATTCGGTTTCTTGCCTTCAGTTTCCTCTGGAGTTTCATCACGTGTCAAGTTCTCCCCCGAAGTGGAGGGTCGAACACCATTTCGTGTCTGGCCTCCTGACACATCTGATAAATTTACTGGATTTATTCCTTCTTCCTCTAGAAATCTCCAGAGGCTTTCTAGTGCCTTATCCTTGTTACGATAGAAAGCACTTCCACTGATACGCCAAAATTTCCATCCTGCACGACGCAATTGCGTTTCCCTACGCTGGTCGTTTTCCCATTTTTCCGGTCCATGGTATCGGTCTCCATCACATTCTACACCTACACGGCTCTTTTCCCCCTGAACGACCAGGTCAATTCTGTAATTGAAATCGTTCGGTAACGGTTTAAATTGTGGAAGAACCTTATATCCCCGTCTTATTATTCGTTCTCCCACCTCAATTTCGAAATCGCTTTCCGCAAATTTTTTCAAGACTTCCAACCCGTGTTCTATTTCGGATATAGGAGGTTTCAAATACCAATCCAGTAACCTATATCTGACGCATTCTGGATTCATGATGTCGTTGAGTCTAACAGAATGGAACAGAAATACCTGGTCACGTGCCCGACTTGTGGCAACATTAAACCTCTGTCGATCAGTATCTTTTACAAGGGGGGCAAATGGTGCGTTTGGTGCGACAGTCAGTGAAAGGAACATAATATCTCTTTCGTCGCCCTGGAAGGCGTAAGCATCTCCACATATAATTCTTCGTTCGGCTCTTTCGGTTTCCTCAAGACGTTGAGAGATTAGTTCGGAGATGTATTTAGCCTGCTTTTCACCAAGAAGCGAAACTACCCCCATCGTTCGTTTTCTATTGTCTTTGCCACCACGCAAGTAACGCTCGTCTCTACAACAGCCGACCAGTAATTCAACCAAGGCTTCAGCCTCAGGCTTATTAACGTCATTGTTGTCTTTGAACCCGTTTGGTACGTGGATCGTATTGATGGATGGATCAAGTCTCTCTACTGGGTTAGGTTGCCGAAGCGGTTCTAGTTTCCCTGCGTAACTTGGGCATAAGCGATTATTGAATTCAATGATCTGAGGGACACAACGGAAATGTTCGGTAAGAAGTGTGCGATCCATGCGTGGAATGCCCTGAGTAATGTGGTATAGGCTGTTATCTATTAAAAAGGTAGTCCCGGCATATGGAACATCGGACAAGAATTGTTTAATCAATTCAAATACCTTACTCCTTTCAACACCTATGCTCGTTGGACTAATTTGCTCAGGGTCGCCAACAACCAAGACTTTTTTCGCTCTGAATAGAACGGGTAGCGCTCGCATATCACATTGACTTGCCTCATCAACTATTACTAAATCAAAAATACCTGCTTCCGCTGGAAATGACTGCACCACCCTATGCAAAGGCATTATCCAGGCTGGAACTGCTCCAACTGCATCAACCATGGCTTTTGAAGCAGCAGCCAACCAACGCTGAGCGAATTTGCCCCCAGTCTTACCATACTTGCGCATCGCATCTGCCCAAGCGGTTAGGGCCCTGTAGTGGTAGTCCCGAACATTTGCAAGCTGTCTTTGCCATGTTCTTTCATTAACGAGTTGTATTATTAGTTCGTGCTGCTTTCGTCTTGCCCTTTCCAAACGACTCTGGAGGCTTTCGACGCTTTCTCGACTGTGAAGCCAGTCTAGCCATTCAGTAAGACGTCGCCATCTCCAGGCAGTTGACCAATCCTTCTCCAAAGCTTGTTCACCCTGATCCATTGCCTTCTTTTCAAGAATGCTATACCAAATAGGAGCGACTTTCCTAAGCCTATTGGACAGATTCTCTAATCTTTGTACTTTATCGCACAGTCTGTGTAACCTCATTAACTCAGCAAACGCTTCCTCATACTTATCCATGGACTGATCGTCAACGGCTTTAGAGAATTGGGTCCAAAGGGAATGAGCCCCTTCTTTAATAGCCTCCTTACTAAGGGAATCTTTGTACCCACGCAAATACTGGATGGCCCCCCTCTCTCTAATTTGGGCTATTTGACCCTCCAGAGCTTTCAAGCACTCTTCGACAGTTTCTTGTTTACACAACACCTGTTTTCGAAATCCGAGGGGGACCAGTATATCCTTAATTTTCTCAAAGTATTTATCCTTCCACTCTATTGGACAGCAGACATATTTAACGTTCTCTTCTATCTTGGCAAGAGGCATCGCACTTGCCAATTCCAACGTGGGGCCTTCAACGGTCTTAATGGTTTTGTTCCACACCGTGGTTATCTTACTGATATGTTTCTTGTACGAGAAATATGCTTTGACGACGTCGATTCGTTCAGATGTAAGAAGGCGGTGATCGTCAACCGTGACAGAATCAAATAATAGCTTGGCGCCCTTGGATAATGTTATTCTTGTCAACCAATTAGTTGGCTTCTTGCCACTCTTGATCTTACGGTTAAGTTCCTCTACAGTTGCTTCGATATCAAGATCGGATGGGAGATCTTTTACCAAAATCTTGTATCCTTGGATCATTTTGAATGCTTGCCATGCGAAGTCTTTATAAGCAGTGCATTGCTTGGATAGCGCTCTCCAAAACTCATCTTGATTAACCCCCGATTCTGTCAATTCAAGAATTTTCCGTTGCCAAGGATGTCTTAACTCTTGGAGTGATAGGAGAGCGTCCTCTAGTAGTGCCTTGGCGTTTGTTAGGTTGGCATATTGTGCCTGATCAAGTTCTTCACCCCACTCAGATCTGAGCTGTTCTGTTTCAAGGGTTAAGGCTCTAAGTGAGCGCAGTTCAGCAAGTATTTTCGAAAAAGCTTCTGGGGTAAGTATGTCCTTTTGAGGCAGGTATTGAAGACAAGATCGCCTGTCTTGAAAAGAAATCTCTTTCAAAAGGCGGCACATTTCATGCAGTTCTTCTTCGTTAAGTGGTGGTTCGGTTTCTGGAGATATTCTATCAGGAAACCAGGAGTGGTCTGCTTCTCTCTCAGAACATTCTTTTGCGGCTTGAAGTGTACTGATAGTATCCCCGGCTATGTTAATAGTACGAGAATCAATTTCCACCCATTCCTTTATTTGAGATTGAAGCCGTGCTTGTTCCTCCCGTATAAACCTCAAATCCTTCTTCAACTGGTCAATTTTCTTTTCGACTACCAGACTATTTTTCTCAGATAGATGTTTACCTAGCGCATCAACGGCTTCATTAAGCTGTTTCTTGGACTCGGTATCGTTCCCCAAATGGCTTACACAGAGACTTCTAATTTGCTCGGGAATATAATCCCTCAACACTCTAAGGGCATTCTCCGTTTGAGTAGTAACGAGTACCCTCTTACCCCGTGCGAGTGAAGAACTAATTATGTTAGCGATCGTATGGCTCTTTCCGGTCCCCGGGGGGCCTTGGACAAGTACTCCAAAGCGTTTCCTCAATTTCTTGACAATCTCCTCTTGTTGATTATTATATTCGAGTGGAAGTAAATGTTCCCCGTCATCTTCGTCACTGCCACTATGGTCTGTGTACTGTTCAGGATCTGGTAATTCACTTGTATGAGGATCTGCCACGAGAGAACGTATGAAGGGAGGGATCTCTGAGCCCTTGTAAATTGCCTCAGCTACTTTTCTAGCATCGTCTACCCACAAGCGCCGGGTTCGCTCACGGACAAAAATAACGGGAGCATTGAAGATGGCTGGATCGGCTTTGGAGGATGGTCTTGAAACAGGCTCTTCTGAGTATAAATTAGTTTTGTCCGCACTCTCTTTACTTAGATAACCCGTGATGGTGGCAGAATGTCCCCGCATTTGGTTATGGGCCCACGGGTCCGGAGGCTCGCCACCGTTCACAATTATTGAATACTTTATCAGTTCTTCCTTCAAGGGATAATCGAGGTTGATTAAACAATCCAAATCCAACTTGGTTGTGATTGTTTGGCTCGGCGTTAAAGATATATTACGTCGCATCGGATCAAAATGAAGATTCACAGGGGTAAGTATTAGAGGATGATAAACATTGTCACCTGGATCATGGCTCCAGGCGAGAAAAAGATGACCCCAAAGAATCTCCAGCCGATCTCCTTCTACTCCGAGCCTTTGGTGTAATGAAAAAAGCTGATCATACAACACATTGGCTTTGAATAATGGCAAAACACGGGTTGACCAAGATTGCCATGGCCCATCCAGGTATGTGGAGAATGTATCCGAGCGACTCTTGTCGTCTCCAAATTTTTCCTCAATTTCTAGCCTTTCAATAGGAACAGGACGTCCGTCAACCTCTTGAATCCAACCAAAGAGGACATCGGGTACGAGCGGTTTGTTATCGGTTTCAGATTGCTTCCACTTCTCCCATGATTTTATGTAATCGTTGAAAGCCATTACCCGTGTTTTATCTGCATTAAAGGGAACAGCCTTTAGCAGCAGGGGCTTGGGTGACGGGCGTATTGTAGGGTTGGAAGAAAGATTGATCCATTCTTCCAATATTGGTGGCAATTGCGGCGGATTGTCGTGAGAACGCTTAACAACTGAAAGCCAAACATCCTCGCTTGCTGTATCTGAAGAATCGGGGTTTTCTAAATTACCCTTACCTTCGTCAAACTCCTTCATTTCACACTGTTGCGATTCTACGATGTCGGCTTGCCACAAAAGTTCCATACCATACTTAGTTATGTCACGGTTTACGGGTAGATCAATGGAGTATACCTGGCTAATAAATTCAAAAAGACGCTCTGCTTTGCTTTGAACAGACATATGATACCTCAGGGACTTTTTAGAAAGGCAAAACGGTCAATCCGGGTGCCGTGCTGTGAAGACTCTCATCCCAAATGTAATGTATACAACTAGGAACAGGGTGTCAATGGGAATTGGGAAGGCCAATTAATTAGGTTTCCTCTAAATAAAATTTGACAACGCAGCCATTAAATTTTACATATCACTTTTTTGTCGAAGGAAAAAATCAATTTTAGGAGTGTCTTATGAAGTGTCATCGTTGCGGTAGTGTAATGGTTTATGAAAGATTCTATGGTCCCGACGGAAACTTTTCAGGGTGGAGATGTATCTCGTGTGGGGAAATCTTGGATGAAGTGATTCTGGAGAATCGTCAGGCGGGGACAGGTAGGCAGAGAGGGGGATGAAGGGGAGAAGGTAATACCTGATGCAATTTTACCTTGGCAAACAGGAATATTTTAAAGGGAATCATTCACTTTTATCTGCTCACCCCTCATGTTGAACCGTTTTTGCTCAGGTATCCTATCCAATAACTCCCTGAGAACTGGTAGCATATAAATCTTCTCATGGTCAAAATGTTTTAAGGCCATTCCTAACGCCCTAATTTTATCTTCAATTGTAGCTTTGGAATTGATTATTAATACATACTCCCCTCTTAATAGGCACAGACCTCCTACCACCTTGACTAAATCTTCATCTTGTTTTATGGGTTCACGGCGGATTTGTACGCCAAAGCTTTTTATTAATTCCTCAAGCTGGTCTATGATGGTATTCTCGTCCACGCTGGGAGTTTCCTTAAAGAATTAACCTGTAAGGGATGGCTTCGGTCTCAATTGAAGAGTACTGGATTATGAGAAGGGTGTCAACGAGAATTGGAGGAGTAATTAAATAGCGTTCCTAAAAAAATTTGACAATCTAGCTATTAAATCTTACAAATCAGCTTCTAGTGAAAAGGGAAAAATCAAATTCAAGAGGAGGGAATATGCCTACATCAAAGAAACCCATTACAAAGAACCAGATTGTTACTCACTTTGCTGAGAAGTTTGAACTCTCTAAAAAGACTGCTTCTTCAATTATTGATGAGATGGCGATGTTAGCCACCAATGAAACCAAGAAGACTGGAGTCTTCACATTCCCCGGCATTGGTAAACTTGTCCTTGTTAAGCGCAAAGCTCGTGTGGGGAGAAATCCAGCCACGGGTGAACAAATCAATATTCCCGCCAAGACTGTAGTGAAGATGCGTGTCGCCAAGGCTTGCAAGGAAGCAATCGTTCCTCCGAAGAAGTAATACGGTTAGGTAGGCGAAAGGTGAGCAGATGATTCTTACTCGGCGCGCCCTGCGCCTTGGTAGGAATTCTACCCGATGGATTCCATTGCAATTATTTTGCAATTGTAAATTGCTTTACAGACTTATTATCCTGTAATATAAAAATACCGTTTTCCCTTAATTTAGTTGACAGGTTATATTCAACGTGAGATAAAAACATAGGTTCCGGATAAGGACTCAAAATCCCGCGGGGCTTCCACCCCGTGTCGGTTCGATTCCGGTAATATTTTTGCAATGTCTACCCCCCCCTGCCGGTGTTTATAAAACCCTGAAAAAATCAAGGTTGTAACCTGCTGGAATTATTAAGGCTGAAAACGGAGAATTGACCATTTATTAAAGTGATATTTAATAAATGGAACGTACCGTCAGAATTTTACTTCAGAGTCATTCTTGAGTTTATTATAATTAGCGATTACATCCTACCGATAAAGGTAGTCAAAAAATTCAAATGCGAATGGGATAGGATTTTGGATGAGAGTGGTTTTCCTGAATTTCTTACGATTCATCAATCGATTTCAAACTTTACGTGTGCCTATTCTTTAGGCAAAATGGTTTCTTTAAAAAGAAAGAGAACCAAATTCCGCAGATGTTCAACAACTTTTGTGGATTTCATAGAAGCAAAATGGTTTCATTTATTTGTTTATTGTGGATTGCCTGAAGTTAGTTTTAAACTTCCTTCACCCTGCATAACCCTTGCCTTCCTTTAAGCTCTTAGAAATGATCATCTGCCTCAGACATCGGCCATCTTTATAAGCACCTGTTTCGGTTGCGATCGCCAGAAATATGATTAAATTATATATTAGGAGGTATTAAGAGATGAAAAGGATACAAATTTTAACAATGGCAAGCATGATTGTTTTAAGCTTCTTCTTGCTAACTCAGGGCGCAGCTTTAGCTGACAACCTAATTCCACGGTTGTTTCCCACGCCCCGGATGATCATGATTTTTGACAAATGCCTGGATACACATGTGTTGTCGATTGATAGATTCACTGAAGTCACGTGGATTAATGACTCCAGCAGTGGAATTAGAATAGAATTCGGGAAAGGTCCAAACTGCAGGGAAATTTCTGCTGCTGCATTTTCGGCGTTAGGCATTAGAATGCAAGCAGATAAATGCTTCGTAACCAGTATTATTCCTCCGAAGGGAACTCTACGGTTCCGTTTCCAAGAGTTTGGTGATTACAAGTACAAAGTTGAATACGTAGGTAAAAGCGAGGTAGACCTCGGGGAACTTAAAGTATTCTAGGCATGGTCGGCTAATATTTCCGGTGAACCTGGAACAAAAAGAAATGCTAGAGGGTGTCCAATACCAAATGCTCGAATGGCCCCTATATACCCTATCCAGTCTTGGGTTAGGTAGGATGTTGGTATTTGGAGGGGTATATAGGGGCGTTAACTCATCTCCAATATGAAAAAAATTAATATGACACCGTCTACCTAAGGATCTTGGATGGCCTTACCGACCTAGTCAGGGATTTCCTCAAAACATCCTATCAGTGCGAGTCAATTCCAAACCATCCCTCTTGGGCCATTAGGTCTCATAAGATCGCGCTGATAATTCGCCAAAATTCCGCAAATTCTTTTTGAAACCCAGAATATCCTCTCTCAATTGCTCCAATTCTCTTTCTTTAAATCAATTTTTTGTGAAAGACCTTCTAGTAGATACGGGTTACCCCTTCACCAAGAGAAGATCGTTGATTGTAGTACATCCTGGCGATTCAAATTTTGCTAAAGATTGTCCAAAACCATAAAGGAACTTCAGACCCAATCATTTTTACAGGAAAGACAGGACTTGACTTATTTTCCTTAAACGATCTTAACAAATGCACACTGAAGACGAATATTGATATGTAAAACGGGACGGAAAAAACGAGTTTTATCTCGTTTTCCCGATCTAATTCTAGGAAAGATTTAATATATCGGAAAATTTCCCCTATTTTGTCAAAAACAGAGTCAAAAACTTGCTGTAGATCAGACATTTTGGAGGGAATTAGATGGTGAGACTTAGGTCTTTCTATCTGAAATTTTTCTTCAAGGCTTTGCGTACCGATAAACTGTATGCCGAACAAGATACACATAACCAGCAATAGACCGATCACAAATTCTACCCGCATATTGCTAAATCACTAATGCGATATAATTAGATAGACAGTAATGCCATGACATACTTGTTCTTAGACCGGCTTTATTTTTATTCATCGTAATTTAAACTTTCCCAATCAATGTATTTTTCAGTCAAATTGTTGTTGATGGGTGGAACCTCACCATATCTCCTAATGTACCACTTGAGCAATCGTTCCTGCTCAATCCGAGCTTCCCTCTTATCTGCCCACTCCACAAAAGAATATTGCAATTTATAATTTTTATATATTCCTGTGAGGTCTGTATACTTTTTAATAAGATATAGTCTTTTTCCTTCTGCATTAGCATATTTCTTACCTTCTATGGCACCACGGAAGAAATGTATTCCCTTTCTAATGTTTTCTGATCGACTTATTTGGAGGATTCCATCCTTGTCGTTATCAAGAAATCTTGGGATTTCGACGGGAAATCCCTTTGAATCAACCAAACGAACCCTATAGACCCCATAGCCTTCAAAATCCGGATTCTCTTCAATATCAATCCATCCAAGCCATCTTGCCATGTTTCCCCCTTTAATAGAATCTTTAAACCCATTGAATATTTTTTAGAAGCCTTTGAGGTTACTTTTGACCATAAAGTCAGTTTCGAGTTTATCCTCTTTGGGCCAATCAGATCTCAAGATTCCGTTCTGATAACTCCGTAGAAATTTGAAGGTAATTTCTGAAATTTAAAATATCTTCTTTCAGTTGCTCCAACTCCCTTTTCTTATGCTCCATTTTTTCAAACAACTCTTCCAATAATGTGTATAGCCTTAATAATTTTATTTTATTGTTCGTATGGAGGATTTTATGAATTCCATCAATTTTTTTGACTTCGCACAGAGGCAATCCAACATCTCTTAATTCTTTAATAAAACTCAAAAAGTTAATATCCCTTGGAGATAATATATATTTCCCCTTCCTTCTTGCTTTTGTTCCTTTTAAAAAACCAATTTCTCTGTAATACCTAAATGTTCTTCTGTTGATTCCTAGAAGCTCTTTTAACTCATCTTTTGTTAATTTCTCATTTGGTTCAAAGAATTCGTTATTAATAAGACCCATTCCTTCTTGCCCCCCTTTTACACCCGTACAATTTGAGTCAACTTTCCCAAAGATACAGAAAAATAAATTAATCCTTTTTTTTGACTTTCTTGATGACTCGATTATTCTCATCCACAAATACAAGTTTTGGTTTATGGCTCTTTAATTTACGACCCCCTACTAAGCAGTAACTGGCAATGATAATCAGGTCTCCCTTCCTTGCAAGGTGGGCATCCGCTCCATTTACACAGATGATCCCAGAACCTTCTTCTCCTCTCATTACATAGGTTTCAAATCGATGCCCATTTGTAATGTTATAAACGTGGACATGCTCAAAGGGTAAGATATCTGCAGCCTTCATCAAGGTTTCATCCAAGGTAAGGCTTCCCTCATAATGGAGAGCAGAGTCCGTAACGATTGCTCGATGAATTTTTGATTTGAGCATGAAACGTAGCAATCATTTACCTCCTAATCGAACATTAATCTAAGAAAAACTTAAGATTATTTAGATTTTCCCTGGATTAAATAACGACCCTCACTCTTCAGTAATTTCATTTCTTACTCGAAAGCAAAATTATTCATTTATCTACCAAGGTTCCAAACCTATTGTCCTTTCTCGGGGTTAACTTTTCCTTAATCACTTTTTCCAATTCTTCAACATCGAAAGGTTTGCCTTTACAAAATTCTAAAAGTGCCTTCTCATCATTCAAGGGAATCTCTCTAAGTTTCGGTTTTACATAGACTTTTTTCGTGAGGGATCTCTGGGGGATTCTTGCTTATCGTCCATCTCTCAAATTACTGCTATCTACCAGTGTTTGCTATTCTTGAACTAATAATATATTCCTGATCGCTTCTTGCATTTATAGGATTAAATACCGATCTGCACCCTGCAATCTACAACTATTTATCCAAGGCTTCTCTGACTTTTCTCGCCAAATCATTTACCGTAAAGGGCTTCTGGATGTATTCCATTCCTTTTTCTAGAATACCTTGATGAGATATAACGTCCTCTACATAGCCAGACATATAAATTACCTTCATCTCTGGATACAAAGACGATAAACGTTCTGCTAATTCAGGACCGTGCATTTTAGGCATCACTATGTCTGTTACCATAAGATGAATGGGGCTATCATGCTGATTGCAAATTGGGAATGCCTCTTCCTCATTAGATGCCTCTAAAACCCTATATCCTTGCATCCTTAGAATTCGGGCAGTTACCTTCCGGACCTCCTCGTTATCCTCTACTACTAAAATCGTCTCATCCCCATGAGGAAGCCCCTCCTCTACCTCCTTCTCTTTTACCTCGTCTATATCCTGAGGCTCGTCAACTCGTGGAAAGTAGATCTTAAAGGTTGTGCCATAACCCGGCTCGCTATATACCCAGATGTCTCCTCCGCTCTGCTTCACAATCCCATAGACGGTAGATAACCCCAGCCCTGTCCCTTTATCCTTCTCCTTTGTCGTAAAGAAAGGCTCAAAGATCTTCTTTTTGACTTCCGAACCCATTCCCATCCCTGTATCACTCACTAAAAGCATTACATGATGACCTGGCTTCACTCCAATATGGCTACGAACATAGGTTTCATCCAATTCCACATTGGCGGTCTCAATAGCCAATTTTCCGCCAGATGGCATCGCATCCTTGGCATTGACCACAATGTTCATAATGACCTGCTCAATCTGCCCAGGATCAACCTTAATTCTTCCCAAATCATCAGCTAAAAAGGTAATCAGCTCGACATCCTCACCAACAACCCGATGAAGCATCTTATTCAGATTTTTCAAGAGGGTGTTTAGATCGATGACCTTCATTTCCATCATCTGGGAGCGGCTGAAGCTCAAAAGCTGACGGGTGAGGTCCGCTGCCTTTTCTGATGCCCTATTGATTTCCTCAAGGTTTCCTTTCAAGGGATTCTCTTCTTTAAGTTCATGAAGGGAGAGCTGGCTATAGCCTTTGATGACGGTAAGGAAATTGTTGAAGTCATGGGCTATGCCTCCTGCCAAACGCCCGATGGCCTCCATTTTCTGAGAGCGGCGAAACTGCTCCTGAAGAGTGCTCATCTCTTCTTCTGCCTTTTTACGATTCGTGATGTCGCGAGCATTAATTACAATACCTTGAACAGCCGGAATATGAAGGAGACTACGTATAATGACTTCAATATTTCTTGATAAGCCATCCCGGTGCCGAATACGAAATTCTAACTTCGTTGTATTCCCTGGCTTTTGGATCCCTTCTTCAAAAACCTCCAAAAACTCAGCAAGGTCTTGGGGATCGATATATTTAAAGCTGTCCTTGCCTATAAGTTCTTCAGATGTGTAACCCATTAACTCTGATATTGAGGGGCTTGCATAGCGAAAGGCTCCATTTGTATCAAGAATAAAGACAACATCCAGGGCATTTTCAATGATAGAACGAAAGTATTCCTCACTATTGCGGAGCGCCTCCTCTATCCGTACCCTCTCAGTGATGTCGCTCAGAAAGTTTAAGGTGGCTGGCCTACCTTCCCAGGTAATCAAGGCTACGTTAATTTCCAACCATTTGATGTTTCCCTCTTTATCCAGAATTCTAAAATCATAGATATGGGGAAGCTCTTTACCCTGGAGTCTTTCTAAATGGTATTCAAACACCATCTGCCTATCATCAGGATGGATGAATTCGATAAATGACTTAGAGGATAATTCTTCCTGTGAGTAGCCTGAGATCTCCGATATTTTTGGGTTTGAAAACTTAATCATACCCTCCTGGGCGATGAGGATGCCCTGGTTGGCGTGCTCCACGACCAGATGATATTTTTCCTCAGATTCCATAAGCGCTTCCTCCGATCGCTTTTGTTCCGTAATATCAGAGAAAATAACGACGATTGTGCCATCGTCCAATAAGGTTGGTTTAAATTCTATTTCCTTTATCTCTCCTTCTTTACAAACCACACTAAAGACCCTATCCACCCCTTGTTGGAAAACGTCTCTCTTCCAGGTATTGATGATCTCCTCTCTGTATTGCGGAAAGGGATTGCCCCTATGAAACCAATCCCTCCCAGAAAGGACGTCTCCCAAAGTAAAGCCTGTGATATGAGTGAACGAAGGATTAATGTAGATGAAACTTCCCTCATTATCGATCAGAACTACACCATAAGGGGCTTTATGGAGGATGGGGAAAAAGGTCTCCCTCTCCTTTTCTAATAGCTCCTCTGCTCGGTTTAACTCCGTTTCTGTTTTTTCTAACTTAATAATTTGTTGGCGTAGCTTTACCAGTTCATCTTTTAGTTGCTTTCTCGTCTTATCTTGATCTTTCATCTTGTAGAACTCCATAGATAGAAGGATTTAAAACATTTCAAGGGTGGCGTTAAAGCTTTCTTTCTCCGTAATTCCCTCTTAATTTACAGTCATCTCTTAGGGTTACAACAGCAGTATATTGTCTGTTAACCTGACTCCTCCAATTCTAATTGCAATGGAAGCTAATGCATCCTTATTTACGATTAAAAGTTTCTTCAAAGACCATCGGCAACTTGTTCCAAATCATAATCAATTATCCCTTACTTAATATTTTCGACCGCCTTTTATCTTTTGGTCTTTTCCTTTAAAATCGGGATCACATTTTGAAAGTCATCTATGATCCCGTAGTCTGCCACTCCGAAGATGGGAGCGCGAGGGTCTTTATTGATCGCAATGATCGTTTCAGAACCCTGCATAGCCGTAATATGCTGAAAGGCACCGCTGATTCCAATGGCAATGTAGACCTTCGGTTTCACGGTCTTTCCAGAAATTCCGACCTGTCGATCTTTGGGTAACCAATTTCGATCCACCACCGGACGTGAACAGGCGATCACCCCGCCTAAGTTTTTTGCCACTTCTTCTATCATCGGGATATGTTCAGGTCCTCCAATTCCTTGCCCCACAGAGACGATGATCTCTGCTTGAGTGATGTCTTCTCCTGTGATAGGGGCTTCAATATATTCAATAAATTTTTTTAAATCGATCGTCCCCTGAAGAAGGGAAGATTCCATAACAATTCCACCTTTTTTTTCACCCGGTGTCCCAGGGCTGGAAACGCCCGGCCGAATGGTAGCGATATATCCTTTGGATTCCTTCAGAGATACATTGGCATTTACTTTTCCTCCATAGATGGATCGAATAGCTTTCAAACGGTTCCCCTCAAAGGAGAGACCGATGCAATCCGTGACCAATGGAAACCCCATTTCCACAGAAAGGCTTGGCGCCAGGTCCATTCCAAAAGCCGTGTGTCCTATCAATGTGAGAAAGGGTTGATATTTTGCGATGAGAGAGGAGAGGACTTTTTGATAGAGGATGGAATTGAAATGTTCAAGTTGCGCATCCTCCACGACTAAGACCTTTGATGTCCTTAAAGCCAACTCCTCAGCGAAATTTTTAATATGATGACTCAATAGAACAGCTGTTGAAGAACCCCCCTGCTGGGAGGCAAGCGTCTCTCCCGCCTGTAACATCTCGTAGGTGATGTCACGAATTTTTCCCTGTCGATGCTCAACCAATACAAAGATTTCGCCCATTATTCTGTCTCCTTTTCTTCCACACTCCAGCTTCGTAATGAGTGAGGCGTTAGGGGTAAGGAGTAAAACCACTTACGATTTACGCCTCACGCTCTCACGGATTATTTGGATTAGCTTCCTTTTTTCTTCTTCAAGATTTCAGTTAATTGCATCACAACCTCTTCAGGACTGCCTTTTAATATTTCTGCTATCTTTCCAACAGGAGGGAAAAATACTTGATCGATTTTTATATCGACGGATTCGCCTGAGGTGAGCCCTATCTCCTCCATTCCAAGATCCTTGATCTCCTTATCTTCTGCTTCTAAGAGGGCAGCAAGGGAGACATATTTCGGCTCGTTGATGCCTGTCTGAATGGTTAGAACAGCAGGCAGTTTGAGCTCCGTGACTTCATCAATACCGCCTTCCAATTCTCTTTTGACCTTTACTTTGTCTCCGATAATCTCGATATGGGTGACAATGGCTGCATGAGGAAAACCTAACATTTGAGCCAAACTCACTCCAACCTGTCCACAGTTGTCATCTTCAGCCTGAACACCTGTTAAGATGAGATCAAAGGATTGATTTTTGATTGTTTGAGAGAGTATCTTAGCAATCAGATGACCATCTTGAGCAGCAGGTCCCTCAATTCTCAAAGCCCTATCTGCGCCCATGGCCAGGCATCTCGTCAACACCTCTTTTGATTCTTCAGGCCCGACTGTAATGACAGTGACCTCTCCCCCATATTTTTCTTTTAAGAGGGCAGCCTCTCTGACTGCATAGCCGTCCCAATCATTGAGATGGAAGACCAGATGATCCTTTTTAATATCCGTTCCATCCTTCTCAATAAAAATGTCAGCCTCGGCTGTCTTGGGAATCCTTTTGACACATACGGCAATGTTCATCTCCCATCCCTCCCCCCTAGAATTATTACACGCGCATCAATTAATCTGATAATAATTAAATTCCAAACACCAAGCACCAATAACCAAATAAATTCCAATTCCCAATGACCAAATCCCTAAACCTAGTTCACTGGTTATTATTTGGTGATTGGAATTTGTTGCACCATTCAATTGCCTCGGTGACTAACTCTTCAATGTCTTTTACTGAAATTTGATCTGTTAAGTTTGAAGTTTTTACGGCATCTTCCAGGGTTAAAAGACAGAAAAGACAAGCTGTTGCCATTACCTTTGCACCCAAAGCAACCGCCTCCTTAATTCTAATCTTTCCATTTCGAGTCCCTTCCGTTTCTTCTTCACCCCCAACCTGCCTCTTCCTCTGGCGGCTCAATTCTGATAACCTCTGCCCCCATATCTGCCAGTAACATAGTGCAAATCGGTCCTTCAGCAAGTTGTAAATAGGAATTTATAGATGGACTTAAATCTTACCTATAACCTTATTGGCTATTAGTTTTTTTTGTGCTCGGCCTACTTCTCCAAAGACATTTAACATTTGGGCATCCCTATAGAAGTGTTCTATCTGGTTCTCTACAATGTAACCATATCCCCCAAATATATGCAGGGCATCATCAGCCACTTCGAAGGCAGTCTCTGAGGAGATCATTTTGGCCATATAGTTCAACATGACATTCCCGCCATTTTGATCAAAATCCCAAGCCGCCTTGTAGGTAAGAAGCCTTGCCATTTCGATCCGCGTAACCATATCTGCTAACTTGTTCCTCATAGCCTCAAAAGACGCTATCTTCTGATTAAATTGAACTCGCTGTTTTGAATATGTCAGTGCGAGGTCAAAGGCCCCTTGGGCAATACCAACTCCCATAGCCGCGACTTCTATTCTCATCTCATTCAAAAAATTGATGAATTGGAATTGCCCATTTCCTTCATCACCTATCAAATTCTCATGCGAGACTTGCAGATTATTAAAGGTTAACGAAACCATTGGGACCATTCTCATCCCGATCTGCCCCCCCATCATGGAGACGGCAGGCCCTTCGCTATTCTTTTCTACTATAAGAACAACTTGTTCATCACATTCTGAGTTATTCAATTGGCATAACACAACCATCGGGCCAGATAGGGCACCATTCACAATAAATAACTTTTTCCCGTTAACTAGATACCCATCAACATTTCTGATGGCTACGGTTTTAAAGGAAGAAAACTCATCTGTTTGATCCTGTTCCATATAGGCCAGAGAGGATGCATATTCTCCCGTCGCTATGGGGGGGAGATATCTTCTTTTTTGGTCATCGTTACCGAATCTGAGAATCATCTCAGAACCGAAATCAGAAAACCCTAAGGCCATACCTATCCCTGAATGCTGGCGACAGAATTCTTCGACAATTAAGATATTTTCTAGAAGACCAAGATCTTGCCCCCCGTATCTGCTAGGAAAATGTATTCCTATAAATCCAAGATTGCATGCTTTCTTCCAAATCTTAAGAGGGAATTGACAATTTCTATCCAAGTCTAAGGCATGTTCAAGATCAAACTCACCTTGAGCAAACTCTCTAGCAGCTTTCTGAATGTCTGTCTGCTCCTCGCTTAAATTAAAATCCACAAGGTTTCCTCCTAGATCACAAAATAATTTTTTCCCAGTAGTTCTCTGGCAATAACTAATCTCTGCATCTCTGAAGTTCCTTCTACAATCTCGAATAGTTTTGCTACCTTGAAATAGCGAGAAACCGGATATTCATCTAAACATCCTAGCAAGCCATATATATTCAAAACGTCACTAGCTATTTTTTTTGCCGTTTCTGTAGCAAATAATTTGGCAAAGTGAGCTTCCAATGTGTAATTTTTCCCTTGATCCTTTAGCCAAGCTGCCTTTAGATACATTGTTCGTGAAAGTTCGATCATCATGGCGATATCAGCTATTTTAAATGGGATTGTCTGGGACTCCATGAGGGGTTGGCGAAATCGAAATCCCCGCGTAGTATAAGTCAATGCCTCGTCAAGACAGGCTTGGGCTAACCCAGTTGATATGGCGGCCACGCTGATTCGACCCGTCTGGAGTACAGAGAGATGCTGAGCCAAACCTTTATTGATATCTCCCAGAAGATGATCATTAGGTATGCGACAGTCGTCAAAGAATACTTCATGCGTAGCAGAGGCATGAAAGGTCATCTTTTCATATCTCTGGCCTAGCGTAAAACCCGGTGCATCTTTTGGAACAACTAAAGTGGAAACAGTCCATTTCCCACTTTGTTCAACTCTTGTCTTGGCCGTTATGACTATTATCGACGCATTATCCAGCCCGATATTGGTAATAAATTGTTTTGATCCATTGATCACCCATTCTTCTCCCTCCAGAACGGCCGTTGTCTTGAGGGACGCCGTGTCAGAACCGGCGTCAGGTTCAGTCAGACCAAAGGCACCAATTGCTTTCCCTTGGGCCAATGGTATAAGCCACTTCTGCTTTTGCTCCTCAGTCCCAAACGTATAAATCTCATTCGCCACAACACTTGTAGTTACATCCAGAAGAGCCCCCATGGACACGTCACCTCTTGAGACTTCCTCAATGCACAGATGCATGCTGACCCAATCTCCCCCGCCACCTCCATACTCCTTAGGAAAGGGAATACCCATTATGCCCAGAGAAGCCATCTGAGCCATTATATCGTAGGGATATTCGCCCGTCCGTTCCATTTCTTCGGCACGAGGAGCGATGACTTTCCTGGCAAAGTTCCTTGCCATCTCACGAACTTTTTTCTGTTCATCCGTCAAATCGAAATTCATTCTCTCTCCTTGATCAGCCTTACCTTTTAGTGCTACTGCGAGAAATCAGAGAATTTTGTTTCAATCCGTTTACAATCCATCTATTATCCTCATGATACTTTGAGTATAATAGTCTCACCTTGAACAAGGCCTCCGCAAATTGCTACCACCGCCGTATCCACCGCCCCGCCTTCTCAATTCATAGGCTAACGTCATTGTAATCCTGGCACCGCTTGCCCCTACAGGGTGACCGATAGCAATGGCACCACCATTGATATTCGTCCCCCCCTCAATTCCCTGCATTTTTTCTCATCGCCATTAGCAAGGATTTTGGTAGAAACGAGTGGCACGGCGCCAAAGGTATTATTGAGTTTTTCTTATATTGACGCACTGTACGTCGGATGCCTCGTTCTTACCTTAGCTCTTTTTTCTTCATATCTCGCAATGAAGTAAAGAGCATTGGAAAGATAATTAAGGTATTCAAGTATTTTCAAATTACTAAGCATTCTCTTCGATTTCATTTTCGCCACTTGTCGTTCTACCCTTCGTGAAACAGCCCGAGCTATGTCTAAAATACTAGAGACCAGAGTCTCCCCATAAATGATGAATTTGGCATTTGGTTCCAGTAATGTGTTAAAATACATAGTAAGTTGAATCAACCAATCGATTTCTTTTTGTGTAATCTCTCCTTTCAGAAGACTTCGATCCTTGCCTGGCAAAGCAAGATCAGATCCAATAATGAATAAATGATTTTGAATGGTGAATAAAATTTTCTTAATCGTCTTATACCTAGTGATAGCCCTAGCCATTCCGAGAAATGAGTTCAATTCATCCAATGTCCCGTAAGTCTCGGGTCTAAGATGGTATTTAGGAATACGTCTCCCACCCAAAAGAAATGTAAGTCCTTTGTCCCTTTTTATTTTACTTACAGGCATAAATTTTCTTTCTAGCTCGAGAGTTAAAAGTCGATCTATTAACTGCTAATATGGTACCAATGAAATTTTCACTCGGTCCATCTCCAAAATTTATTAACAAAACAGCCAGAAGCTATGACTTTGGCTATCCTACGTTGTCTTTGTTATGTGTTTTGGAACCTCATCTTATATGTTCTTATTTTCCTTAGGCAACTCCAGGGTCAACTATATAAGACGGCATAATATTTAACAATTTATATTAAATGGTGTGCATACTACCTCCGAGAGGAAAACAAAGTCTGTCACGGGGGTAATTATGCGGATAGGACCCCAATACGAAACGTCTGAACATCTTATGAAATTGAAGAAATTGCTTGCTCAATGTGAATAGGAAAATGACCCGCAGATTTGGAAGCCCACGAAGACCGTTATGTTGTATCTTAAAGATAAGAAGCATGACGAGATTTCTGATCTCCTGGATGTTGGACTTAAGAGTGTTTATCGCTGGTTGGGTCAATACGATCGAGAAGAAGTTGAGGATCTTTTTGAAGGAGATTACACGGGGAAACCTCATCTTCTTACAGAGGCCCAACTTGTCAGACTGAAGGGTATTCTTGATACTGGTCCTGTTGCTTACAGTCTCACTACCGGATATTGGACATGTCCTACGGTTCAGCATACCATTGAGGAAGAATTCGGGATCCATTATAATCATGACCATGTGCGGCAGATTCTCCACCAGATGGAATTTTCTGTTCAGCGTCCAGCAAAGAAATTAGCTTTAGCTCAACCAGAATTACAACAAAAATGGGTTCGAGAAACATTTCTGGCATTTAAAAAAAGTGACTAAAAACGGTAGGGATAATTGTCCCCGAAGATGAAGTCGCTTTTCGGCAGGATCCAACCATTTTCCATAGTTGGTTTCGCTCAAAGACGAACTCCTTGAGTTTGTTGCACCTTAAGCCAGGGAGAAATGTCCTTACCCTCTCCGACGCATTGAAGTTTATGAACCGGAGAAGAATGAAATCAAGAAGTTTGTGGAAACTAGCGCCAATGTCATGAAGATCCAAATTTGGACAGCACTGATCAAAACTGTATTTCGTAGCATTCAACATCATCCGTACCTAGTGAAGAATTACCTTGTGCTTTATCTTAATTGTCATAAATTATGCTGTCTTATATAGTTCGTATGGCCATAGCCTCAAATTCATCTGTGGGTAGGTATTCCAGCAATGAAAAAGGGAAGTCGTTGTTGAACGTCCTCCAAGGTCATGCATTCCCAAAGATTGATTTCCTCACTTTTGAGGGTCTTGATAAAGCTTTCAACAAAGACATTGCCATAAGGATTTTCTCTACGAGCCATGTTGATTTGCAAATGATGATCCTTCAGCATTTGGACATACTCCCAAGAGACAAACTCACCCCCTTGATCGGAGTGATGGATACAACCATTCCATTCGTCCAAAAAATATATTGTCTACCAAGAACTATTAAATAATACTATTTCTTTTTCGCCTTGGGTGGACTTGCAATGGCTTCACCATCTAAAACAAGAGTTCTATCTTGATTAATACATGTAGTTTTTAGCCTTACCCTATTTTTTTCAGCTATAATTTCAATTATTTCAACTCGAGCAGTTATTGTATCGCCAATGCGGACCGGAGCTAAAAAGTTCAGCTCCTGCCTGATGTAAATGGCGCCAGGTCCAGGCAGTTGGGTCCCCAAGACAGTCGAGATAAACCCTGCTGGGAGCATGCCATGAGCAATCCTGGTCTTGAAAAAGGTGTTTGAAGCATAGGCCTCATTGATATGGGCTGGGTTAAAATCTCCGGTTACCCCGGCATAAAGGTAGATATCCGATTCTGAGACGGTTTTAGAAAATTCTGCTGTATCTCCCACCTTCATTTCACTCATGGTCTTTCCAATCATCATGCGTCACCTTTCATTTTGGTTTTCTTAATATAAAATAATCAATAGGCCTTCATGAAAAATGTTTTAGATTTTTCAAGTGGAAGGTAAGGCACCCTTTATAAAGCCAACAATTTCCTCCTTGGTGGCACCGGGCCCAAAAATGCCTTTGAACCCAATTTTTTTAAGCTTTGGGATATGCTGAGGAGGAAAAATTCCACCCAACATCAACAACAGATCCTCTCTTAATTTCTTTTTCTTGGCAAACTTTATTAAATCTTTCCCAAAGACCAATTCACTCCCACATAAAACGCTTATTCCTATCACATCCGCATCTTCTTGAAGGGCCACCTGAGCGACTTGTTCTGGAAGAGAATTGCCAATGTAAATGACTTCCATTCCTGCATTCCTTAACATTTGAGCGACTGTAATAATACCTCTGGAGTGATTTTCAAGGCTTGGCTGTGCTAACAATACTCTAATCTTTTTATCCATAAATCCACACCTCCATCATTATTCTTTAGACTACCAAGGGCGGTTTCCAAGATCCAAATCCCTCTCCTATGGCCCTACGCATTTCCCCTTCTGTCGCATTTGCTCTTGCTGCCTCCAGAGTGTAATAAGTAATATTTCCACCTTTTTTACAAGCTTCCTTAAGTGTCTTAAGACAACGGTTCACTTTCTCATTATCCCTTTCCCTTCTTATCCTCTCCAGCTTTCCCTTCATTTTTCCCTCCAAACCCACTGGATATTCTGGCACTTTAATATCGGGAAGTTTTACATCATCTGCTCGATAGTAGTTACGTCCAACTACTTTTATCTCTCCTTTTTCAATCATCTCTTGTTCACGCTTGATGAAACTGGTTATCTTTTTTTGCAACCAGCCCACTTCCACACATTTGCATAGACCTCCCATTTTTTCGATCTCATCTATTTCATCCAGGATCGCTTTTTCTACCCGGTCGGTCAATGCCTCTACATAGAAAGAACCTCCTAAGGGATCAACGACTTGAGTGACCCCTATTTCTGCTTCGATAATTTGTTGGGTTCTTAAGGATAGCAAAGAGGATTCTTCTGTCGGAACTGAATAAGCCTCATCATAGGAATCCACATGGAGGGATTGGGCACCGCCCAGGATAGCTGCTAAGGAGTGATAGGCTGCCCGGATGACATTGTTCATAGGCTCTTCTCTCATCAAAGAGATACCGGAGGTCTGGACATGACACCTCATCCACATTGATCTTGGGTTTTTGGCATTAAATCTATATTTCGTGATCCGGTACCATAGTCTTCTCATCGCTCTTAATCTGGCAATCTCCTCAAAGAAATCGTTGGCCGGCGCCCAGAAAAAGGCTACCCTTTCGGCGATCCAATCCACATCATAGCCACGCCTGATCATCTCATCGAAACTTTCAATCGCGTTGGTGATGGCCACTGCCATCTCAGTAATTCCCGATGTCCCATATTCCCGAAGGTTATAACCATTCAAGGTGACGTAGTTCCATCGAGGAACATTTTTTCTGATAAACTCAATATTATCGCATTGTAATTTAAAAGAATCTTTGGGAGAGATGAATTCAGGACCATTGCGAACCACACATTCCATGATAAAATCATTTTGCACGCTTCCTTCGAGTTTGTCCCATGGGATTCCTCTTCTTTCGGCCATGACTAAATACATTGGAAAAAGAATGGCTGTGTTTCGAGGGTAATGGGTAACGATGGAAGCACTTATTTTATCAATTGGAATGTCTTTAAATATTGTCTCCATATCCTCCACACAGTCTATTGGAACTCCAACTACGCCTACATGGCCTCTGGCCTCGGGTTCATCCGAATCAAACATCTGGACCGTTGCAAGGTCCAAGGCCAGATTCATACCTGTTGCACCGTGACCCAATAGCATTTTTATTCTTTTATTCACATACTCTGGAGATCCAGCTCCAGATAACTGACGCCTTGTAAAGGCTCTCCCCCGATACATGTTTGCATGAATCCCCCTGGTATAGGGTTCCGCTCCTGGAAAACCATTATCTTCCAGGTAGTCGAAATCTTTAATGTCAAAGGGGGAATAGACCAACCCCCTGGGAATTTCGGAGCCTAAAATCGTATGGGGGACTATTTCCCAGGTTTTTCTATCGTCTTCGCGCACCTTCGTATTTTTCCAGTTCTCATAGAGGTCATCTATTTTTTTAAGAGCTTCGGGGTTATAAAGAGGGGTACGGTTTTCCTCTTTTGACTTCTCCTCTAAGATCTGTTTCGTTGTTTTATTCATAGACAAACCCTCCTTTTAAAAACATTTCACTGATCATGCTGTTTTGATCATCTTCTCGTTAAGGAAATTTTCTTTGGCTAAAAGGGCGGCGCCAAGAGCTCCCACTATTTGCGGCTCATCTGGGATTAAGATCTTCAGCCCTACTTTTTTTTCTATTTTACTGACAATTCCCATATTTTTAGCAATCCCCCCTGAAATGACAAAATCTTTTTCAACGCCTACCCTCCGTAAGAGACCATAAACTCTTTCTGCTACGGCTTCATGCAATCCGGCAACGACATCCTCCTTAGGCATCCTTCTTTTAATAAGAGAGATGACCTCAGATTTTGCAAAGACAGCACAGGTTGAACTAATTCTAACCTCATTATTGGATTTTAATGGCAAGGTGCTAAAATCCTCGAGTGATAGATTGAGCATCTCTGCCATGATTTCTAAAAATCTGCCTGTCCCGGCAGCACATTTATCATTCATGGCAAATTTAATCGGATTTCCCTCGTTGTCCACTCTTATCGCTTTACAATCCTGGCCGCCCATATCCAGAACAGTCCGCACGGTTGGGAAATACCAGTGAGCGCCTTTGGCATGGCATGATATTTCGGTAATAATCTTATTTGCAAAGGGAACCATGACCCTTCCATACCCAGTCGCAACGATATAATCGATGGTATCGAAAGAGATGCCATGATTTTTTAAAGCTTCCTTCATGCCTTCATAGGCTGTTTTCGTACTTTCCGGGCCAGTGGAGATAATGCTGTAGGAGACGATCCTTTCATTTTCTAAGAGAGTAGCCCCAGTTGTTCTTGAACCTACATCTATTCCGGCAACGATCATGGACTTCCATCAGGCTTTAAGTTTTTTGATAAAGGTCTTGAGCGATTAAAGCAGCACCAAGGGCTCCAACGATTTCAGGTTTCTCAGGGACCCATACTTTAAGATCGATTCTTTTTTCCAGCGCCTTGATCACACTGATATTTTTAGCCACCCCTCCACAGACCACCAGATCCTCTTCAATTTTTACTATATTGAGTAGTTCCACCAACCGGTCCACCACCGATTCATGGATTCCAGAAATAATATGTTCCTTGGGTATTCCTTTGTGGATGTTTGAAATGACCTCCGACTCAGCAAATACAGCACAGTAGCTGCTAATTCTTGCTTTCCCTGCCGTTTCAACAGCTAACTGACCCATCTCTTCAACCGACAGCTCCATGATCTTCGCCATCGCCTCCAAGAAAATTCCTGTCCCCGCCGCACATTTTGAGTTGACAGTAAAATCTACCACTCTCCCTGCTTCACCGAGTTTCATCGCCCTGCTTCCTTCAGCACCGATGTCAAGCACCGTCCTCACTGAAGGAAATATCCAATAGGCCCCCCTGGCATGGCAGATTTGTTCAGATTTTTTCTTGTCGGCGATAGAGGCCGTGTTTTTTCCCACACCTGTGGCTAAAATAGAGAAAACCTCCTTGTAGGATAATCCTGATTCTTTTAAGATGTCTTCCAACATCCCTCCATCGACAAAAGTTTCTTCTTCCTTGCCATGGACTACTTTAGAAAAAAAATTATTTCCCCTTTTTAAAATAACTACTTTTATACTTTGAGCCCCTGCATCAATACCGACAAAAGCCATCTTTCATTCAATCTCCGATCATTTCAATAAAAGTTTCAATTCTCCCCCCCATCTGCTTTAAGCCTTCAGGAGTATAATCTCCTTCTAAAAACAGGACTGGAATATCAAATTCCTTTTTGATCATATTTTTTAAAAATGGATTTTCTAATGCACGGCATTCACAAAAACCAAGGTTGTAAAAAATAGCTCCTTTAATATTGAGACCTTCAATGGTCTTTTTTACATAGTTCCAGCGAAACAGGGGATAAGGGGAGGATAAAGTAGCGGATACAGTGGAACGGGGGCAAGGGGTTGCTAATGAACGTTCTACCATAGCTTCGAGAGGTGACTTATTCATATTTAATCGGATTCCCTTATAATGACTTGTCCCCACGCTAATATCTTCGGAAACCACTTGGCCACCACACTCTTCAATGATTTGATAGAGTTCAGCTGTCTCCTGATCCAATGCACTGGCCGATAGATAGAGCCTTACTTTTTCCCCGGGTTTCTCTTTACGCTTGGGTATCTCCTCAAGATATTTTTTCATCTTCTCATTATGTTCATTTTTTGGGATTAGAAGGCTAGCAAATTCTACTGTCCAGGCTTCATACCCGGAGACCCAAGGAGGGTCTTGTTTTCTAAATTCGTCCAACTGTTCCATAAGGCTGTAGTGCTCATTATAAACATTGATTGCCTCACCCAACATCTCATCACTGATAAGCTTACCACTCAGTCTTTCAAGGTATTGTTTCAAAGCCCTGAGTTGCATCAGATAATAATAGGAAACTTTCTTCCCTGTCACTTTCTCTGGGTAGTTTAAATAAAAAACATAAGGGTGCACCTCTTGTCCCTCAATCACCGGGGATTTCCGAGGGCAGAGTTCTCTCCACCAGTATTCCATTTTGGGAATTAAATCACAGGTATTGGGAATAATCACAGCATCCAGATAGTCATAGATCCCTCGTCCTGCCAGATCCAGACAGCTACGAACAAAGGCGCACCCATATTGGGGTACGTAATCATCCACCATCTCTAATTTCTCGGAGCTTCCTACAATTCGCACTGGAAGAAGGCCGCTAGCATAGATCATCTCATCGGGGGTCACACAACAAAAATAGCCAACAACCCCCTTTTTATTTTCTTCTTTCCATTCTTTTGCTATTTCGTGTCGATTTTCTATTATTCTTTGAAAATCATTCATCATCACTTCGCCTCCTGTCGGTGCCTATTTTTCATAATCCTTTCCTCCAATGGATTAGGTGATTGAAATTTCTAAAAAAGGTCTGCTGTAAAGTTGGGTGATAAACATGATTTATACAGATGATCAAAGATTCGTTCTTTTGGATCCGAAGCCCTTAACCCTTTGCCTTTGATTGTTCTTTTCCTTTAAGGAGTTGTTCGCCAAATGCATCCAGCCTTACAAAAGCTTGAGATTCGGCAAAGATCCTTTCATCTACAAGATCACTTTCCAAGTTAACGGATGGAATACCAAGCTCTTCTTCTAAGATTTTATTTATTTCAGTTGACGGAAACATGATATAACGGCAAGTGACAAGATAGGATAAGACAGCACCGTCGATTTTATATTCCAAGGCCTCTTGGACCATTTCGGATAAAGCATTTCCAATGCCTGTAGGGCCTGATATTTGGCCCAATTGGTGTTGAAAACACTTTATAGCTAACTCCTTTATTGGATCCTCAGGTCTTCTCGGAGGGAGTAACCCCGTGTTGTAAAATGTCTCCCAAACAAAGACTCCGCCAATTTTTTCAAAGTAATTAAATATACCCATATTAAACCAAGTTGGTAAGCCATACCACATGATGCGGAACTTTTCATTGGGAATGACTCCGATCCCCTGTTCCACCCTTTCTTTCAGTTCGTCTCTTAAAGAGACAAAGAAGTCGTAACATCTCTTTGTCCCCATTAAATACATCCTGGGGTAAGCACAGGCAAAACCATCTGCCGAGGACATTGGAGCAGGAACAGCTTTGCGCAATTGGTAAATCTCACCTTCCAAGAAGGCGGTCTTATAAGACCAATCTAAAGCTTCGTTAAGTTTATCGGGATTATATTTGTGTCCGGTCACATCCTCAATAAAAGAAATACAATCTTCCCATTGGGAAACCATATAATCAAGCTCATAATCTGTTGGAGTGGCAAGAAAAAGCCTTTCTCCCTTTTTAAGACGCGATTGAGGGACAAGAATGGGCTGGCGTCCGCCTGGGACAATGGCTGGTAAATCAGAGGGTATTTCAGGGACATCCAGAACAAACAATGGTACTTTGAGCATTTGGGCCATAGTTTCAATCCATTTCATTCGCGTATCACAGGTAAAGCTTGTAGTAATCATAAAGTTAGGTAAAGGGACACCTCCTAATGGGGCATCTGTCCAAGAACCTGTTCGCAAGCCCTCGATGACATAACCCAACATTGTCCTTGCATACCCACAAATATATTCTCTGAAACCTTCTGCCTCAGCAATTTGACAATATTTTACTGAATAAGTAGGAACGCTAATATCTTTGCTTCCTCCTAACCTTCTCACAGAAAACAAAGAGGCTGCTTGTTCGGGATAGAAAGGGACGATACCCATAGCCCAATATATTTCCTTAGGGAATAGGGCGCATGACCAGACGACAGGCTTTCCTTCCTTTTTTAACTGGTGCCCTCTTGAATAATCTTCTTTTTGCAATTCCCATGCTTTAGTAGTAGCTAATAATGCTTTCTTTGATGCTTTTATCCCTTCCTTTTCCTTTGAAATCATAAATTTCCTTTCTCTATAATGAAGCTATTACATATTGTAGGAATGACATTTCCCATACGGCTTTTTTACAGCAAAAAAATAAGATAATTTTATACGGAGTCAATCACCCAATCCTATTCCACATTATTTAAAGAAATCGATCGATCGATAAATATATACACTAAACAGAAATAAAATGTCAAGAAAAAAATGAGACTCTTTCCCGAATTTGTTGCTGGTTTAACGGTTAAATAGGTTTTTTGAGGTAGTGTGTAATCTGGAAGAGTTTGAGGTGATTCAGAC
>Ga0315277_10002172_pt1 | contig 27524 bp, 26 predicted proteins | sample YL17G05_15_MG_FD_203695 | JGI IMG/M metagenome (GOLD analysis project Ga0315277, IMG submission 203695) | Sediment microbial communities from Yellowstone Lake, YNP, Wyoming, USA - YL17G05_15 | ecosystem: Environmental > Aquatic > Freshwater > Lake > Sediment | place: USA: Wyoming | collected... | reverse complement strand
AGGAATGCAATCCGGGCAACAGTAAGATGGAGATTCAATAAAAATGATGCTAGAGTAAAACTCCAGAGGCATTACTTTAATTTGCAAAATTAATGTTCCAGAGCACTAGTGTGAGCTTAAGGAAAAAGCTAACAATATAGTCCTCCTTTTCTTTCTTGAATATGGATTGTTGCGATGTGGCCGTCATCGGCGCCGGGCCCGCGGGCTCCATGGCCGCCAAGTACGCGGCCAGATCCGGCGCGAGGGTGATTCTCCTGGAGGAGCACTCAAGCGTGGGCTGGCCGGTGGAGTGCGCCGGGCTGCTGGGCTCAAAAGCCATGCAGGAGTCGGAGCTGGCCAAGGGCTCCTTCGCCAGGCAGGGCATGAAGGGAGCCGCAGTTTATTCTCCAGGCGGATTTCGTCTGGACTTCAAGGCCAAATCCTGCAAAGCCTGGGTTGTGGACAGGAGGCTCTTCGACAGGGCCTTGGCCCTGGATGCTCTGCGAGAGGGCGCAGAGCTGAGGCTGCGCTCATCGGTTCGAAGGGTGAGGCGAGAAGGAGGCAGATGCACTCTGACCCTGGCGGACGATAAGGAGATCCAGGCGAAGATAGTGATATCTGCGGAGGGGGTGAGGGCGAGATTAGCGCGCCAGGCAGGCATTGCGCCGCCCCAGATGATTCTTTCCGGGGCGCAGGTGGAGGCGCCCTTTGCCGTGCAAGACCCGGAGAAGGTGGAGGTGCACCTGGGCGCGGCTCCTGGACTGTTTGCCTGGGTCGTTCCCTGCGGGGAAGAGACGGCCAGGATCGGCCTCTGCACTCGCGAGAGAGGCTGCGATCGCTTGCGGGCCTTTCTGCAGAAGGATTTGATCAGAAAAAGGTTGCTGGGATCGGCTGCGGCCCTGACCGTGGGGGGCCTGCCCCTGGGGCCGCCCGCCAGCACGGTTGCAGACAGTTTTATGGCAGTGGGCGATGCAGCAGGTCAGGTTAAGCCCACCTCCGGAGGCGGGATCTATCCGGGGCTGGTCGCGGCCAAGATCGCCGGCAGCGTGGCTGCGGCGGCCGCTCTGGAGGGCGACTGCTCGGTGAATCGTCTTGGGGAGTATGACCGGCGATGGCGGGCCGCCCTGGGACGCGAGCTAAAGATCGGTATGAGGATCCATCAGCTGCAAAACAGGATGAGCCCTGCCGAGCTGGATGAAGTGATTGGCTACCTGGGCAAAAAACCCGGGCTCTTGAGAACGATTGAGGAGCACGGAGACATAGACCGGCCCAGCCGTCTCATGGTCAAGATGCTATCCCAACTGGATTGGGATGCCATCCAGCTGGCCAGGTTGCTGCGCCACGCTCTGGGCTAAAGAGCCTCCACCCGGCTGTTGCCGTACTCATCCTCCACCACCTGCAGGGTGTTGTCGAACTGCCCCTGCACATCGCTGATATGACTGATGGCGATAATTTGAGGGAACCGCTCCTCCAGGCTGCGCAGCATCTGAATCATCTTCTCTCTGTGCTCCAGATCCTGGCTGCCGAAGACCTCGTCCATGATGAGGAAGGAGTAGCTCTCCCCGTCGGGGCCAAAGCGCATCAGATACTCGCTGATGGCCACGCGCACCGATACCGCGATCATATCGATCTCGCCTCCGGAGTAGCGAGAGATGGGGTAGTACTCGCCCCTGTCCTCCACCCGGATGTTAAAATCGTCGTCGATCTCGAGGAGGCTGTACTTGCCGGAGACCTCCTCCAGGATCTCGCCTGCCGTTCTGGCGATCTCGCTCTTCACTCTCATGAGCACCTGGTCCATGAATCCGTTGACCAGTACCCGGGTTGTGTCCACAACCTCCAGCTTTCGGCCCAACTCGCGCAGTACTCTCTCGTGTTCCTTCTTTCTTCGGGCCAGATCCTTCAGCCGATCCAGGCCGCTCTCCAGGATGCCAAGCCTGACCTTCTTTTCAGAGACAACTTTTCGTGCCTTCTCCAGCTCCGTCTCTGCCCCGGCCAGCGCCAGCCTGGCTGCCTCGTGCATCTTTGGGCTGTATCCCAGGGCTTTGTGCTGCTCTTCTGCCACGGCATAGTCCTTCACCAAAGATGCCAGAGCCGCAACTGCCTCCGCGAGCCGCCTTTGTATATCGGGCTCTGCCGCCAACTTGAGCCTGATCGTTTGCGCTGCCGCCTCGGCTGGGGCGAGAGCCTTGCCCTCTTTTTGCAGAGCCTCATGCTCCGCAGGATCGAAGCCTAGAGCCTTCAGAGATCGGCGCTGCTCCTGCAGAGATTGGACGAGCCGGTCCAGCTCACGCTGCTGCATAGAGATCCTCTCCGCCAGGGCGGGAATCTCCAGCACCCGCTCTCGCAAAAACAGGAAACGGTCGTGCAGGGGATCGAGCTTTGCCAGCCGCGCTTTGGCATCCGTGTATTCCGATTCGGCGTAGCCCAGAGCCTGAATCTGCCCCTCGAGATCCCGGCACCGGCCTTCAAGGTTATCCTTCTCCTTTTCCATGGACGCCCTCTCTCTCTCCCGGCGTGGCAGATCCTCCAGCCGCACACTGAGAGCGCCGCACTCCTCCACCAGCGGAGCCAGCATCTTCAAGGAGGCCTCGATCTTCTCCAGCCTCTGCAGATCGAGGCTCACCGCTCCAAGAAGCTCGATCCTGCGGCAGATCTCTGCTAGCTCTGACTTTGCCTCCGAGATCTGGCCCTCCAGGCGCTGGAGGTCGGCTTGTAGCGCAGAGCGCCGGCTTTTTTGGGAGTTCAGATCGTCGAAGGCCTTCTTGAGGCTGCTCCTTGTCCTGGCCGCTCCTTCTATCTTTTGCATCTGGGCCTTCATCCCGGCCTGGATGTCGGCGATCTCCTTTTCCGCTTGGGCCGCCGCCTGCTCATACTTTTCTATGAGCAGATCGCGCTGGCCCTCCAGGGGCCTCTCGCAGGTGGGGCAGCCTCCTTTTGCCCCCAGGGCCCTGACTTTCTTCAAGTTGGCCTGGGCCCCCGAAAATGCCAGCTCCTGCACTTTCAGCTCTCCCTTCCGGTCTGCCAGGCCGCTGTTCAGCTCGCTGCCGAGCAAGTCCAGCTCTCGGTCCTGGTCGCGAAGCTTCGCCTCCTGGCGGTCGAGATCGGCGAGGCCGTCCAGCTCCTGGTGAGATCTGGCCGCCTCGCCCTCCAGCCTGGCTTTGCGGCCATCCAGAGCATCCTTCTGGGAAGAGAGACCTTCCAGCTCCTTCTGCTTCTCCCGCTGCCCTCCCAGATCCGCCAGCTCTCTCTCCAGCCTTCTCGCCTCATCTTTGCAGGGGATGATCGCTTCCAGCCTGGTCCTGGCATTGAGGAGATCTTGGATGGCCGCCTCGCTCCTGGCGAGGTTGGCGCAGGTCGCGCTCAGCCGGACCGCCTCCTCCCTCAAGCTGGCCTGGAGCCCGGCATGCCTGTCTCTCTGGCCCTCCAGGCTATTCAAGAGCGTTTGCGCCTCTCCGTGCTCTTTCTCCTTGACCTTCAGCTCCTCCAGATGAGCCTCGTCTTTATGCAGCAGCGAAAGCCTGCTTTCATTCTCCTGGAGCGCCCTCTCTTCACTCTCCAGGCCGGCCGCGACGGCGGCCATGCGGCGAGAGATCTCCTCGTACATCTTTCGCTTGGGCTCGGAAAGCTCCAGGCTTGCCAGTACAGCCGCCCGCCGCTCCAGCTGCGGCTCAAGGTCCGAAAGCAGCCTCCTTGAGTGCATAACCTCCTCCAGCCGCCGCTCCTCAGCCTTTATGATCTCCCTCTTCTCCCCCTCCTGCAGCTTTAGCCTGGACCTCCTTTCCTCCAGAAGCTCGTAAGAGCGCATCTTCTCCGCCTGGACCTCCAGGTCCTGCTTCCTCATCTCTCTGGCCCCGGCCAGTGCCGACTGCACGCGCTCCGCCTCTTCCAGCACTCTTTTCGCCTGCAGGATGCTTCCTGCCGTCTCCTCCAGCCTTGCCTCCACATCCCATAATTCTGCCAGCGCTCCTGCGAGCCGGTTCTTCTGCTCCTCCAGCGAGCTGCGGTCGGATTTTATCTGCTCCACTGCATTCTCCTTGATGTCGTCCAGGCCCAGAAGCTTCAGCAGGTACTCCCTTTTTCCCGTTCCGCCCTCCTTGAGCAGGTTGTCCAGATCCTTCTGCCGGGCATAGAAGGTCTTCATGAAATCCTGGTAGCTGATATTGAGAATTTCTTCCAACTTCTGGTCTACATCCCTATATCCAGAAGCTATTGGATCATTATTTATATATAATGTTGCGTCGGGGCTGAGATATTTTCCTTTCATGCTCCGAGATATTTTAAGGTCTTTATTATCTTGTCTGAGACATAGAATTACATCTACGGGTTCATTATCGTTAGCATGAGTATTTTTTATAAGATCCCTTTTAATCGTAGAAGCTTTGTTGCCATATAATGCCCATGCGATGGCTTCAACGATTGTGCTTTTTCCAGAGCCATTACTGCCTACGATACCTGTTAGCCCCTCCTGAAACTCAATTGTTGCACGTCTATATTTCTTAAAATTGCGCAAAATGAGTTTATTCAGAAGCATTTAGCCTCCCAGTGTTATGCTTTACAATTGCTTTTTTCATAACATCGGTCCCGTAGACCATAACATCCTCTTTTATTGCTTTAGGCATACGATCTTTTAGCGATTCTTCCTCAAGAAACTTTGCAAAAGCCTCATCGAGTCGTGTAGGATCCAATTGCACACCATATTTATCTTTTTCATCAATATAATCGATTTTTATTTTGAGAAATAGGGCGGAAGATCCCAATTTTGTTATGTTTGTTTGATCTATGCTCTTAAATGCAGGTCTAGATACGTTTTTCAGATTTATTCTAATTATTTTATCCTTAATTTCTTCTTTGTCACATAAAATTAGGAGTTTTTCTGCTAAATCCATTGACGATAATCCACTACAGTCTATTGGCGGGCGATCAATCATATATTTGGGTCTTAAATCTATTTGCTCTACTTTATTAGTATCAAGGTCGACTTGAAGAATTCCTTTCCTATCAGAAGCTTCGCCAAAATTAAAATATTCAATAGACCCACTATACCACGCATTTCTTGCCACTTGAGCTTGATTATGATAATGCCCCAATGCGATATATGAAAAATAGCTTTTCAGAAAGCTATCGCTAAGTTCATGCTCACCAACAGTCCTGAGGCGCTTAGCTCTTAGTGATTCTATGAGGCCGTGCATTACGAGTACGTCCGATCCAGAAGGCTCTATTTTGTTGAATTGCTCCAAGTAAGCTTCATTATTAAGGCAGAAAGGTATGCAATGAAAAACGTAATCTCCGATTTTGATTCCCTGATATTCATTATTATGAACTATATGAATATCTCTTAAGCCTTCAAATAGAGTAAAAGGACTAGCAGTTGAAGACGCTTTTGGAGCGTCATGGTTTCCACTAATGATTATTGTGGGGACTCCTGCTTTACTTAATTTTTCCAACTCCCTCTTAAATATATACAGCGTTCTTATCTTAGGTCTTACGTGATGAAAAACATCCCCAGCGTGGATTATCGCATCAGGGCGGATGTCTTTAATTATCTTGTCTATAGCCTGCGTGAAACCTTCGTAGAATTTTTCTTCTACGAGGTTTCTTCCCCAAAGGTCGACTTTATTATAGGCAGAAAAGCCTAGGTGCGAATCTGCCATATGAATTATTTTCATGTATCTCTGGACCAAGTCTTCTCAATTAGGTGGACGGCTTAACTTCTTAGCCTTAGGCTCATGATTTCCTTCCGCAGTATCTTTTTCCTTCAAGCGTTCTAAGTAATCGTTGTACAAATGGATGGTGGTTGGTATGGGGAACGGCACATTTAGCGTGCTTATAATAGCTTCTCCTTTTTCTAACGTCTGTATTTCTACGTCTAGAGTCGATAAATCTTGCTTAGCTGATTCTTCTAAGCATTTTCTATCATTTTTATCCCCTAGCCCCATGATGACTAGAGTATTAAATTGGGATAGCAATTGCTTGTCGATTAGCTTTGGTTGCTGAGTAATCGCACAGAGTCCCACTCCAAACTTTCTTCCTTCCCTCGCTATCCTCTCAAATCTAGATATACTTCCATCTCCGCCTCCGAGGACCCGTTGTGCCTCCTCGATGGTTATGAGACAATTCTTTCGCGCACCATTAAAATCATCGTCTTTATATTGTTCGAGAATATGGCGTGAAAGTACTGATAGCAGGAAAAGCTCATCTCTTTCGCTAATTCTGTGCATATCTATTAAAACAACTTTTCCCATTTGAATATTTGATATTATTTCTCGGATATTCGATCTATGTCCATCTATATAATCTAGATCTAAAATATCTTCTACTCTTCTGGTGATGACATCGACAGTACCTTCTCGGTATTGAGCTGATACCACACTCTCACCGTCTTTTATTTTTTCAAGCCAGGATTTTTCTTGGAACGAGCCCCTCTTTATCGAACGTTCTATGGAGAGAATGGCTTCTTTCTGAGCCGTGCTCCAGTCAATATATCTGGCGAAAAGATCTGAAGGCTTTATGTCTTCCCATCCTACTTTTAGCTCTACCACGTTTGGTATCAATGCATTTTTTTTATCGGTAGAATAGCATTTTAGGCCATCGCTGTATTTTGTTAAATGAAGAAGACCTTTGGGAGCATCTTTTGAATCCTTTTTGCGATTACCTAGAAGATATTCTCCATGCGGATCGACAATTAGAAGGCCAAACTCGGAAACACCATTAGACGCCCTTTTCATGCAAGATGCAGCAAATACTTTCATGAAATTTGACTTTCCCATACCTGTAGTTGCAAAGACACCCATATGGTGATCCATAACTTTGCTGTTTAACCCAACAGAAATCTCTTCAACAGCCTCACTCCCATTTCTTAAGTAACCTACTTCCAGGTCGCCACTTATTTTTTCCTTTAAAACTTCAAATTCCTCAAATTGCGCCTTTTCTACCTCAGAGAATTTTGAAGGTATCGTTTTAGATTTTTTAAACTCGTTTTCACCACTTTTTTTATTAAAAATTATGCATCCAAGTGGCTCTGCTATAACTCTATTAAAAATTTGATCTTCATCGAAGAATTCCGTTCCCTTAAGCGCCGTGTCCCATTTTCCTTCATAGTTTGAATCGTGTCGAATATCTATAATTCTCGCAAGGAAAGTGATTTCATCTCCCTTAATAGCATTGTCTTTGATGGAAAAAATCTCGCCTAATTCAACTCTTTTATCGAACGGAATTATAAAATGAAATTCTCGAACATCTTTAGAGATGATTTTGTATGTGGTCGTTTTTATTCCAGTTATTATCTTTTCCTCTAATAGTGCACTTCCAGAAGTCATTTCTCTATCTTTCGATAATAGATCTTTATCCATTTTAGTATTCACATTAATCGCCGTCCTTGTTTCATTTCTAGAACTGTATGGTAATCTAATGAGCCGCGAACTTGTAGATCGTTGACTCCTTTGCTACTCAACTCATCTATGAGAAGATTATTGATATGCATTCGTTCTTGATCAGTAATTCTAATATCTCGATGCGCTCTAAATAAAGCATGTGGATAGCCCAAACACTCGGAGGAGGTTGAATATAAGACTAAATGGCGTAGGGCCTTATCAATCCTATTTGAAACATAGGGTGGGACATCAAGTCTGAAAACAAATTCTGAATCCTGATGCAGCTTTATCACATAAATCGTTCCATTCCAATTCTTTCCCTCAGGTTCTGGTTTTATATTTTTTTTACTCAATTCTAGATACCAGGGATAATCTGAAACAATTTGACTCCCGACATATCCCGTATGAAGTACAAATGGCTTTGAATACTCTTTGCCCCAAGAGAACGTACTTGATTTACTAATTGCAAGCAGATCTACGTCTTTATCCTCTGCTTGGGTGGATATACTCTCAAGAACCTTCTTGAACGGGTCTGTCCAATATGCAAAATCTCCATCATAGAGCACAAGGTCTCCAGTCTTAGCCTCAGATATAGCTTCTGACAATGCCACATATTCTTGCAGCTCTCTGTAGTAAGTCGAAAGTCGATCAAGTTCGGTTTTAGCTAAAACAAAGCGATTATAGATATTGAAATGTCTTTTTAAATCTCTTTCGAACTGATCCCCGTAATCTTCTGGATCGGCTTTAAAAATTTTGTCGACTATAACTGTTTTTTGCCAATATTTCTTATTGTAAATAACATATCCTGCCCTTACTAGGTTATATTTTAAGGATGTCAAATCGAAAATTACGCCATTACTTCCATCAACTGCGAATATATTTCCCTCAAACTCCTCGTTTGAATCTATTTTGATAAAATCATTGTTATTAACTCTTGTCTCTTCAAGGTATTGCGCTGTACTCTCCAGAGATATGTAACTCTTAATTTGTTCTGCAATTAAACCAAGCAAATTTTTATCCATCATTTAATCCTCAAATTAATTATATCAATTATTAAATCTCATAACACTCTATTGATCCACAAGTTTGCAAAATGAAATGAGAACCATCCGCTAATACATCTACATGTGGGTAATAGGAATAGACAGGGACTTCTTTAAATAATTGACTCTTCTTTATTTGACCTTCTGGCGAGATTAGGCTAATTTGGAAATAATTCCAATCTCCAGCTCCCCAGAAAAACGATTTGTGCATCTCTAACCAGATTGCAATGTTATATTCTGAATTTGGTGGGCATCCCAACTTCCACTTAGCAGTCCCATCTGAATCACAGAATACTATTTCCTCTTTAGATAAAATTAAGAACCCATTGCCTCCAGTTGTTATTGCCTTAATATTCCCTTTAGCCTTAATCTCATATAGCGTTTCTATTTTGGGGGAGATCGCCCTAACAGTCTTATTTCCAATGCGTAATAATATATTATCTGAATTTGGGATTAATACCGCATCATAAACAGCAGCACTGGTTTTAAGATCATGCTGCATTTCGTTATAGGCTATTTGATAGCTCTTTTTACCTACTCGGATTATCCTGTAATTACCTAAAGTAGCTTCGTCTAACCCTGCTCCAAAATCCACAGAGATTTCTGAATCACAGGATTTTGAATCTTGTTCTATTTTCCATTTTCCTGTATTAATACGCCGAACCGAATATGAGGGTCCTTGAAATACGTCCATTTTACCTTGATTTGGGTTTTCAAAATTGAACGCAGTAGGATTTGCTACGGTACCTAAAGCAAGATTTTCCTCTCCATTTGCATCCAGAACGATAAGCTTACCAGGATCATAGGCTAAACCTTCGCCCCATAGCCCAACAAAGACTGCATCTCCCTCAGGTGATACTGCAACTGATGCGATCTGTGATAAAAATGAAGTTGACCATAACAGCCTTAATGAGAAATCATAGCACAATACCTCATTCCAGGTAGAAAAACTGTTGGTCCTGGTAAATTTGTCCTGCAATTCCCTCTCTTTATTGGAGAGTTTTTCTTTTCTTTTTCCTATGTATATACGTCGGTTCTTCTTATCAATTGCATAGTGGTGAAACGGATATGCACTTGGATTGCTAAGTATCCACGCTTTCTTAAATCCCTTACATATTTTTACCTGCGGCGCAAAATCATCTGAAGAACGTCCTTCGGTTAAAGCCGCATGAGTCGTCTTCTTCGGTTGATATGTTTGCCAGGAAGAGCCTGGTGGTGCCGCCCAGAGATAATTATCGTAAAATATGATTTGATCCTGGAACACGAATAATTCCATGCCTCGATCACCCTCAGGACCTTGAATTAACTCCCTAGTCTGTCTATCCAGTTCGTAGCGGCGTCCATCTTCGCAAGCAATCAAATATTTATCTTGCTCTGGAATCGAAAAAACAGCTTTTGCCTGCTTAGGTAGCTTTGCAGAAAATAGAGTTTCACCCTGTTGGTTCAACCAAAAGATATCGCCCGTCTTGAGGGATACTACAAGAGATTCATCTAACAGTCCTATGTAATTTCCAGCTTCAATAAATGAATAAGCCCAAAGCAGATTGCCTAGAGAATTCCATGATGTTAATCGACCGCTATCTTCTAGTATAAATATATTACCTGTTATCGGATCTAGAATGAAACCTGCAAGGGGAGTATTAAGTGAGGTGGCTCTTATCATTCCGCTTACTAGCTGTTCAGACATCTCATGAGCCATCACTTGGATTAGCTCTTCTTTGGTTTGTGGGTTCTTTGGGAGATTGGCTCTGCGTTTAGCTTCTTCCATTTTAATTTCGGCCTCACGTAAATCCGCGAGTGCAATCCGAGAAATCAATGTGCCATTATGATTCAGGCGATATACTCGATCCATTGTGGACACAATAATCTGCTTATCATCTTTTGAGATAAGTAAATGATATGCAGTAGCCTTGATGATACCAAACGCGGTTTCAAATTCCTCGCTAAATCGCAATCCCCACAAATATTCTCCTTTTGAAGAAAAACTATAAAGCTCTCCAGGTCCTTCCGTAGTCTCTCTTGTGCTAACCAACCAAAACTCCTTACCAACCGCAATTCTAAATGGACGCCAACTGAATTGATATAGCGTAACCAAACCGGTATTAAAATCAAGATAGGCTAATGAGTGTTCTGAGGATAAAATTGCACATTTTTCATCCACGTCCTGGATGTGCATTGTTTCGAGCGCCGTATGTTCGAGACAAACTTTCTTATTATTAGTCGGTCTAATAATAAAGAACGTCTTATTTGCTTCTACAATAAGACAATTAAACCCATGATGACACAGCCTAAATTTGCGCCTTGATCTAAGATCAAAACCAGGTAGTTTTTCTGTTATCTTTCCTGTTACAAAAAGATCATCCCAACCAGTGTACTCTTCAATTTGTAATTGAAAAGATCCTGAAATTTTAAATAAGGGAGATTCAACAAAGGAGACAAATTTTTCGGCTTGGGAAAGCGGTTGGCCTGAAGGAATGGATGGATATGGGATTACTTTTTCTAATTCTGTTGATATATCAGTGCCTTTCTTGCTGGACTTCTTAAACCAATCAAATAATCCCATATCGGAACCTCTAATTCAATTTAAATTATTATATGCACTTAAATTCAGCATCCATTTGATACTCATGCTAGTGTACCGGGGAATTCCGAGCGCAGAATGACTGCCCGCGCGGCTGGTGTGCTGCACAAAGGGCAGGGAGATCTCTTCGCCCCAGGGAAGAGTGCTGGACTTGCTGATGGCGAGGAGCGCCACGTCCTTCTCCTTTGCCCTCTCGAAGACGGTCAAAAGAGCGCCTCGCAGGGGCTCAAAGACATCGAAGCTGCCGTCATAGAGGATCAGGTCCCCCGGCCTGGCCTCGCCTGTGGCATCGTCCAGGGCGATGTACTCCTGAAGCTCGCGAAAGTAGGTGGAGAGCCTGTCAAGATCGGACTCCTTGAGATCGATGCCCTTCTGACCGAAGATCTGCTCCAGGTAGGGATCGAACTGCTCAGCGCAGATTCTGGGGTCGGCCAGGAATATGTCGTCGTAGGTGATGACCGTCCTTCTCCAGTCTCTTCCCCGGTATACGGCATAGCCGGCCCGGATCAGGTTCAGATTGGCCACAGACCAGCTGCAAACTGCCACATTGGAGCCGTCCACGGCGAAGATCTCTCCCTCGAACTCGGAAGGATCAATCACCACGAAATCCTGCCTGCAGACGCCCGTCTTTGCGCAGTACAAATCGATGCTTTCCAGAGAGATGTGATCCCTGATCAGCTCCGCCACGGCAGAAAGCCGGCTCTTGTCCAACATCCAGATGGATAAGAAAGCGGCAAAGTATATACGAATTTTGCTTCATATATACTCATGTAGAATAAAATTGCGCAAAGGCGGATTTGACCCTATCCGGAAAGCGGTACAAAATTGCCTCATTGGGAATCTTTATTAGTACGCCCTGTTCACGATTGTGAATGAAGAAAAAAAGACATTGCTAAAACGGATAATCGTAATAAAGAATCTTCGAGGAGTACATGAGTAGGATCTACGAAGATCTCACCAAAACCATCGCGCTGGCCTTCGTCTGCGCCGCCCGTGGCTATCGCTTAACTTTAGTCATGCTCGAGACCATGTCAATAGAGCGCCGCAAGCTGCTCCGCGCCCTGGGAGCCGATCTGGCGGGACACGGACGGGCGCGTCGACTTCGTCGTGGCGGGCGTGGGCACGGGTGGGACGATCACCGGCATTGCCCAGGCCCTCAAGCCTCGCAGGCCCGTGCTTCGCGCCGTGGCGGTCGAGCCCCAGGCATCGGTGCAGGCTTCATTCCGGAGGTGCTCCGCCGCGACCTGATCGATGAGATAATCCTGGCGGGCATCTCCTCCGGCGCTGCCGCCTTTGCCGCGTTGCAGGTGGCCGCCCGGCCCAAGTGCCATGGCAAGCTGATAGTAGTAATATTGCCCGACACCGGCGAGCGCTACCTGAGCACGGAGCTCTTCGAAGCCTAACGGAGTCGAGGAGATCCGTGAAGCTCTGCGGGACGTCCTCGATCCCGAGGTGGGCATAGATATCGTGGATAAGGTCCTGGACGAGCCCTGGAACTGGGATCGCTTTACCAGGCGCCAGGCCTTGCAGAAAGAAAAATAAAAGGAAATAAAAGAGAAAGCATATATCTCTCTCCACGGATAGGCGGAAAAGACATGAAGATGGATGAAGATATCGAGATGTACGGAAAGATGGCCGTGGCCCAAAATATCCTGGAAGGCTGTCGGGAGTTCGCTTCTTTGATCCCGGAGGTCAGGACCAACCTGGTCTTTGCCCGGGCAAAAGCAAAGACGAGATACGAGGTCCTGGCCATCGAGGGGCGTATCACGATCGTAAACGGCCTGCCCCATGCGGCGGGAAAGCCCCGCTTCGGAGCCTCCAGCCACATGGCCCGGCTGCTCTTAGAGATCAGAAAGGTCGATCCCACCATCCGAGCGGGCATCGACTTCGCCAACAACCCGGCTTTAGCAAAATGGCTGGAGAACTACTGCAAAACCAAGGGCTGGGTCTTCAGCGTCATCGACCGCAGAAATGAGCCGGAGGAGATCAAAGAGGCAGAAGGCGCTTCCATGCCCTGGAAAGTGGCTGAGGCCATCCGCGCCGCAGGCGGCTGTGTGCCCAAGGTATTCTACGAGACCGGAGCCATTGGAAAGGAGCCAGTCTCCGTGCTGGTGGGAAAGGACCCCATCGAGGTTGTGGAGCAGGTCTGCGAGATCGCCAGGAGCTACCATGGAAAACAAGAACAGCAAGCCTAAGATCGGCAAGATCGATCTCGATACCTTCAACTCCTTCCTGCTCCAGCGGCTGGGCAAAAGGGACAAAACCGTTCTTGTGCCTCCCCAGACGGGCGTGGATGCCGCAGTGGTGGATATAGGCGACGGCAAGGTGCTCATCATCGCTGAAGATCCCATCTTTGCTGTGCCTGGGCAGCCATGGGAGATGTTCGGCTGGTACACGGTTCATATCGGTGCCAGCGACGTGGCGGTCATGGGCGTTATGCCTCGCTACATGACTTACTCCCTGCTTATGCCACCCAAGACCAAGGACGAGGACTTCAGGACCATCGTGGACGCCATTCACCAGGCCGCCCTGGAGCTGGACATTGCCATCGTGGGCGGGCATACCGGCTACTATCCGGGCTTCGCCGCACCGACCATAGGAGGGGTGACGGTCTTCGCTGTGGCCGGAAAGGATGAATACGTCACCCCAGCCGGGGCCAAACCGGGAGACGATGTGATCCTGACCAAAGGACCGGCCATCGAGACCACTGGCATCCTGGCCGTGCTGCGGGAGAGAGAGCTTCTGGCCAAATATCCTTCCTCGCTGGTGGAGAAGGCAAAGTCGCTCTGCAAGGAGATGACTGTAGTCAAAGACTGTGCCCTGGCCATGAAGGCGGGAGGGGTGACGGCCATGCACGACGCCACGGAAGGAGGTGTGATCGGAGGGCTCTTCGAGATCGCCAGCGCGAGCCAGGTGGGCATGGAGATAGACGAGGGCTTGTTCATCTATCCTGAAGAGGTCAGAATGGTCTGCGAGGCCTTTGAGATCGATCCCGTGGCGGCAATCGCCGAAGGCTCACTCCTGATCACGGCTAGACCGGACTGCTCCGCAGAAATACTGCAGAGGCTGAAGGCGGCGAGGATAGATGCATCCGTCATTGGAAAAGCTACGGCGGATCAAAAAACCAGGACAATGAAGCGGCTCGATGGAAGGATCGATCCCCTGGAGATACCTAAGCAGGACCCCTTCTGGCCGGTCTTCTTCAAGGGCGTGGAGCAGAGCACAGAGTAGCGCTCATGAACCATGCATTCATGCGCTCTCCATTTTTTTTCGCTACTATCATTACCTGAAGATTTTCTTTACCGCACTACCGGACGATACCGAGAGGACGGCATCAATTGCAAAGGCAAAAATGAAAAATGGCAAGGGCCTAAGCAAGGTATATATTCATAAGGTCTCGACAAGACTTATATTCGTAAAACCCGCCAATAACAATTGTGATTCAAAGCCCAGAGGTTGCTGCCACCGGAAGGTCATGATAAAATGAAATCGCCGTGCGAGGAGATTGTTTGGGACGTGCTGCCCAGCATCAGGGCGGCGATTGCCGAAGAACTGGTCAAGAGGGGAATCTCTCAAAAAGAGGTAGCTAAAATGCTGGGAATAACGCCTCCGGCCGTTTCTCAGTACGTCTCCAAAAAGAGGGGCTACAGCATCGAGTTCAGAGAAGACATACGAGAGTCCATCAGGCGGCTTGCCGACGATCTCATCCAGAAGAAGGTCGATAACCTGACGGCAAGGATCTGCGAGATTTGCAGGAGCCTCCAGAATGATAAGACCGCCTGCTGCCCAAGCGAATGCCAAGAGGAATAGCATCAAACTCTGGAGACCCCAAAAAGGGCGGCATTTGCCCTGGCTAAAAAAATTATCGCTTTTATATTTTTAAAAGATGAGTTGAACAAATCAAGGAGATAATCGCCTAAGCATCGCCTGATCAAGGAAAAAAATGTGCTGCTCACACAAGCTGGAAGATCTCAAGAAGGGAATCGCGGAGAAAGGAAAGCTCCTGGTGGCATACTCCGGAGGTGTGGACAGCAGCCTCCTGGCCAAGGTGGCGAGCGATGTTTTGAGCGAGAACGCCCTTTGCGTCCTCCTGGACTCCGAGACATTGCCCCGAAGCGAGCTGAAAAATGCAGAAGAGCTGGCGAAATCCCTTGGCCTGAATTTCCGGATAGCAAAATATTCCATGCTGGAAGATGAGGAGTTCGTGGAGAACCCGGTTGTACGATGCTATCTCTGCAAAAAAAAATCCGCAGGGGTGCTGAAGAGTATCGCCAAAGCTAAGAGCATAAGCTGCATCGCAGACGGCGTCAACCTCTCCGATTACGAAGATTACCGGCCAGGAATCAGAGCCTGCGGGGAAGAGGGAATCTGGCATCCCTTGGTGGAGGCGCAGATGACCAAGCAGGATATCCGGGATATCTGCCGGGAGATGGGCCTGCCCTTCTGGAACAAGCCCTCATCTGCCTGTTTGTCCTCAAGAATTCCATACGGCCATAGGATCACAGAAGAGAATCTGAGAATGGTGGAAGAAGCGGAGGATTATCTAAAAGGCCTGGGCTTTGGCCAGCTCAGGGCGAGATGCCACGGCAAGTTGGCAAGGATTGAGCTCCCGAGGGAGGATACGGAAAGGGCTTTGAACTTCAGAGACGACATCGCTCGCAAGCTCAAAAGCCTGGGATTCGATTATGTGACCCTCGACCTGGAAGGATTCAGGAGCGGGAGCATGAACGAGGTCTTATGGACAGCGCCTCGATAAGATCGGATTTTCCCATCCTGGAGGATCTCATCTACCTGGACAGCGCTTCGACCAGCCTGACCCCGGAGCCGGTTTTGCAGTCTGTTCTCGACTACTATCGCAGTTACAAAGCTAACGTCGGCCGCGGCGTCTACCGGCTGGCGCAGCTGGCCGATCAGCGCTACCGGGACGCCCACCGCAGGGTGGCGGGCTTCGTGGGAGGGGATGAGGGCACGCTGGTCTTCACCAGAAATGCCACGGAGTCCATCAACATCGTCGCCCGAGGCATGCCGTGGAAGAAAGGCGACAAAGTCGTTACCACTCTTCTGGAGCACCACTCCAATCTCCTGCCCTGGATGAGGCTGAAAAAGGAAGGGGTACAGCTCAAGGCTCTGTTGCCGGACGATCAAGGAAAGCTCGACCTGTCCGACTTTGAGAAGACGATCGAAGATGAAACAAAGCTGATTGCCGTGAGCCAGCTATCCAACGCCCTGGGAACGCTCCTTCCCATAAAGGAGATCTCCAGGATCTGCCGCGACCATGGCGCAGCTCTGCTGGTGGATGGCGCTCAGTCCGTGCCGCATTTCTCCGTGAATGTGAAGGACCTTGATTGCGACTTCTTGTGCTTCTCCGGCCACAAGATGCTGGGGCCCACGGGGACGGGAGCCCTCTGGATAAAAAAAGTGGAGGATATCGAGCCTCTTATGGTTGGAGGCGGAATGGTGGAAGATGTTTGCAATTGCGATTATGAGATAAAGAAGGGCTTCGAGGGCTTCGAGGCAGGCACGCCCGACATCTCCGGCGGCATCGGCTTTGGCGCTGCCGCAGATTACCTGACGAGAGTAGGAATGGAAGAGATCCATGATCACGAGAGACAGCTCACCAGAAGGCTGATGGTGGGGCTGCAGGAGATGGATGGTGTGGAGGTTTACGGCCCCCTGAACCCGGAAGACCGGGGAGGGGTGGTCTCCTTCAATGTGAGAGGACTGATGCCTCACGAGGTGGCGCTCGTGCTCGACCAGGCCTCGAATATCATGGTGAGATCAGGGCACCACTGCTGCATTCCCCTCATGAGGCATCTGGGTCTAAAATACGGCACGGTGCGAGCCTCACTGTACCTTTACAACACGACAGAGGAGATCGATAAGCTCCTGGGAGCACTGGAGCAGATTGCCGGGATGGCCTAGAGGAGGTAGCGAAGACGATCAAGGAATTCGGGTGCCTCAAGGTTAACGACTACGACGCCGAAGAGGCTACCTGCCAGGTGGTGGAGGAGGTTGCGCTCTCCATCTTCATCAACGGCAGGCACTATGTCACCGCCATGACCAGCCCTCAGTTGAGGAAGGAGTTCGTGGTCGGTCATCTCTTTGCAGAAAGGATCGCAGGAAGCTTGAAGGAGATCGAATCTCTGGAGATCGAAGGAAACGTCGTTCGCGCCATCGTCGCCAATCCCATGCGGGCCATCCTTCCCCGAAAGCCCATCGTGAGCGGCTGCGGCGGAATAGCCTCCTTTCTGGATGAGTCCAAGCTTCCAACGATCAAATCCGATTTAAAGGTCGCAAGAGAAGAGCTGCAGAAGGGGATGAAGGCCATCTCGCTTTCTGAAATACATGTGGCCACGGGCGGCGTTCACTCCGTAGGGCTCTTTGGGAAGAGCGGTCCCGTCTGCATCATCGAGGACATCGGAAGGCACAACGCCCTGGACAAGGCCATTGGATATGGTCTCATGCAAGGCATCGATTTTTGCCAGGCCTTTGTGGCCTGCACAGGCAGGATCTCCTCGGATATGGCCCTGAAGTGCTCCGTGGCCGGCATCCCGGTTGTCGTATCCCGGGGTGCCACGACCAGCCTTGCCATCTCCATAGCGGAGAGGACCGGCCTTGCCATCGTGGGTTTCCTGCGCGCAAAGAAGCTCAATGTGTACACCAACCGACAGAGGATCACAACGTCATGATATGCTCCAAGTGCAGTGAGCAGGCCATCGTCTTTTCGCGCTCGCACCTCTGCCAAAGCCATTTCATTGAGGACTTCGAGCGGCGAGTTGGGGACACAGTCCGAAAGAACGATATGGTCAAAGAGGGCGACCGCATCGCGGTGGCCGTGAGCGGTGGCAAGGACAGCACCGCCCTGCTGTTATGCCTGCACACTATCCTGGCTGGGAGAGGCGTGCAGCTGGTGGCAGTCACCGTGGATGAGGGCATTGCCGGGTACCGGGACGATACCTTGAAGGTCGCCAAAGAGATCGCCGAGCGCCTGGGGATCGAGCAGCAGATCGTCTCCTTCCGGGGGGAGTTTGGCCTCGATCTGGACGAGATGGTGCAAGGCAAAGATGTAGCCCCCTGCACCTTTTGCGGAGTTTTTCGCAAGAACGCCCTGAACCGCACGGCCAAGCGGCTGGGCGCAAGCAAGGTGGCCACCGGCCACAATCTGGACGATGAGGCGCAGTCGGTCATGATGAACTACCTTAAGGGAGATATCGAGCGGCTGTTGCGCTTTCGCCCCAGAAGAGAGCAGCTGGGCCTGGTTCCCAGAGTAAAGCCGCTGCAGTGCATTCCGGAGAAGGAGGTCGCCCTCTACGGGATGGTGAATGGAGTTTTTGCAGAGTCGAGGGAGTGCCCCTATGCCCAGCTTTCGCTCCGTGCGGATGTGAGGGAGATGATGAACCGCCTGGAGAGCCTCTTTCCCGGAACCAAGCAATCGACGATGCAGGGCTTCGAAAAAATAGCGGAGATGGCCAGGGGTAAATGGGCCCAGATCGACCTTGGCGTGTGCCGGGGGTGCGGCGAGCCCAGCGTCAAAGAGCTCTGCAAGGCCTGCGAGCTGCAAAGAAGGCGGAAGGCTTGAAATATGCTTTCAGAGCACGGATTTGACCTTGTCGTAGCTGAAGACAGGCCCATCCTGACAGGCGTGATAGGGTCCGATCATGCAGTGCTCGCACTTGCCCACGCCGCATTTCATATGCCGCTCCATGGAGACGTAGATGTCGGAGTGATCAAAACCCTTGTCCATCAGCTTTTTGGCCACGGCATTGATCATGACCGGCGGGCCGCAGATGGCCGCTGAGCCAGCGGACAGCCGGAACTTGTCGATGAGAGCGGTGACGAGCCCCACGTTTCCTTTCCAGCTTTCGTCGCCGATATCGACTGTGATGCCCACCTCGATGCCGGCCTGCTGCCAGCTCTTGTACTCCTGCATGAAGTAGAGGTCCTGACGCGTCCGAGCACCGTAGGCCACCGCCACCTCACCAAAGGCGCTGCGCCGATCGACGATGTAGTTGACCAGGGAGCGCAGCGTAGCAAAGCCCGAGCCGCCTCCGGCGATCATGATATTCTTCTTCATACTCTGCAGAGGAAAGCCATTTCCATAGGGACCTCTTATGCCCAGCACGTCTCCCACCCGGCAGTCCATGATGCCGTTGGTGATCTTTCCCGCCCGTCTTATGCAGAGCTGCAGGGTCTTTCTGGTGGGTGAAGATGTGATGGAGATGGGGCACTCGCCTAAGCCAAAGACAGAGACCATGACAAACTGACCGGGCTTGTAGCCGAAATTTGCATTGTCAAGCGGCTTTAGAGATATGAGGTAGGTGTTGGGCGACTCGATATCGATATCCACGATCTCGGCCTGAAGAGGAATGTACTCGCTCATCTCCTGACCTCCAGAGACCATCTGTCCATCTCCGCCAGACAGACCCTGCTGCAGCGGCCGCAGCCTACGCAGCCCAACAGGCCCGTCCTCTGGGGGATATACTCGAACTTGTCCAGGTACCAGTTCTTCATTCTGTCTCCTATGTTGGCTCTTGGGTTCGCTCCGCCGGCAATGCGGGAGAAGCCCGAGAGAAGACAGGTATCCCGACAGCGGATGCGCTCTCCGTCTGGAACACCCAGATCCTGGATGGTGAAGCAGTGGCAGACTGGGCAGACAAAGGTGCAGCTGCCGCAGTTCAGGCACACACGCCCCAGAGCATTCCAATCGGCCTTCTCGATGGCCTCTTTCATTTCAGGTAGGGATCTTGCTTTGCGGTCTTTCATCACTTCTTTTGCTTGCTTCATTAATTCGTCTTTCTCCAAAAGCTGCGACCGCGAAGCTTCGAGGAAGATCTCCGGGTGCTCCTTCAGGATCAGGATGCCTGCGGGCGAGCCGGTCTCAATCACGTAGCCCCCGGCAATCTCCGTGAGCTGCAGGTCAACGGAATCACTGCACTTGGGGCCGGAGCCAAGATGCTCGCAAAAGCAGCTTTCACCAGGCTCGTTGCAGTTCAAGGCGACGAGAACCGTAGACCGCCTTTTATCGAAATAGATTTGATCCAGGGGAGGGGAGCCGAAGATACTATCCAGCACAGCTAAGGCTCTCAGATCGCAGGGCCGAATGCCAAAGATAAGCCGCGTCTTGCCCGCAGCCTCCTCAAAGCTGTACCGGCCTGAGTCCTGGACGTACCGGAAGATGGTCTCCCTCTGGGGTAAGAAAAACTCCAGAGGCGGAAGCAGTGGATTATCTTTCAGGGCCAGGGACTGGCCGCTCCATGAGGCAAAGACTGCAACGCCCTCGACTTCGATGGGCGCCACCACCTCCATATATCTGCCAACCCTGGTGAGCATGGGAACAAGATTGTCTTTGGGAAGAAAGGCCTTCATTTTTAGGCCCTCCTGATCCTGGCTGCAGAGACCTTGAACTCAGGTATCTTGGATTGCGGGTCAAGCACTTGGGCTGTGAGTATATTGGCCGGAGCCTCGCAAAAGTGGAAGGGAACGAAGATGATGCCCTTGGGCACGTCTTCCGTTACTTTGGCTTCAAGGCTGATGCTGCCTCGCCTGGTCTCCACTATTACCGGCTGGCTGTTTCGTATGCCGAGGGACTTGGCATCCTCCAGATTGATCTCCACTGCTGGAAGCGGCAATTCTCTTTCCAGCAAAGAAGTCCGGCGGGTCATGGTGCCGGTGTGAAAGTGATAAAGGCTCCTGCCTGTGGTGAGAATCAAAGGATATTCATTATCGGCAACTTCGATGGGCTCGCGGTGCTCCACCGCCCTGAATCTGGCGCGGCCGATGGAAAATTTCTCGGCATGCAGTACGCCGGTCCCCGGATGATCCGGAGTAGGGCAGGGCCACTGCAGCCCGCGAGTTCCCAGGCGATTATAATGAACTCCGCCGTACTGAGGCGTGAGGGAAGCAATCTCTTCCATGATCTCTGCAACCGAGGTGTAATCGGCAGGCACATCCAATCTGCGGAGGATATGGCTGATGATCTCCCATTCTGCTCTGGCCTGGCCCGGTGCGCTCACTGCCCGCCGGATGCGCTGGATGCGGCGCTCTGTGGAGGTGAACGTTCCGTCCTTTTCCGCGAAGGAGGCGCCAGGCAGAACAACATCTGCCAGCTCTGAGGTCTCGGTGGGGAAGATATCGCAGACTGCTAGAAATTCAAGGGCCTCCAACGCCTTCTTAACCCGCGAACTATCGGGATAGCTCATCATGGGATTTTCGCCCACGATGAAAAGACCCTTCAAGCGACCATCCTCGGCGGCGGCAAGCATCTCCAGGGCGGTCAGGCCAGGTTTATCAGGGAGCTTCGTCCCCCAGGCCTGCTCGAACTTCTGGCGGGCTTGCGTCACCTTCTGGTATCCGCAATAAAGGTCAGGCAGAGCGCCCATATCGCAGGCTCCCTGCACATTCTGGTGTCCGCGCAAGGGATAAAGGCCGGTTCCCTCCCGGCCGATGTTGCCCGTTGCCAGGACCAGATTGGCCAGCGCCTGGACATTATCTGTTCCGGTGGTGTGTTGAGTTATGCCCATGGCATAAACGACGGCTCCGCGCTCAGCAGAGCCAAAGACGCGGGCCGCGTTTGCTAGGTCTTGAGCCGGTATTCCCGAAATTTTCTCTGCTGCTTCGGGCGTGCAACCGGAGACGTTCAGGCGCACGGCATCGAAGCCTTCCGTCCTGGCGTCTATAAACTCCTGGTCTATCAGATTCTCCCGGATTATGACATTCAAAAGGGCGTTTATCCAGGCGATATCTGTGCCGGGCCGGGGAGCAAGGCGGAGGTCAGCCAGGTCTGCAAGCTGCGTTTTTCGCGGATCGGCCACCAACAGCTGTGCCCCCTTGGACCTGGCTTCAAGGATGTAAGAGGCCACCAGAGGGTGCTGCTCAGTGGTATTAGATCCCACCACCAGGATGGCCGTGGCCTGGGCCAGGCTGGAGATGGGATTGGTCATGGCTCCGCTGCCGAAAGCGTAGCTCAGACCGGCTACCGTGGGAGCGTGGCAGAGTCTGGCCACGTGGTCCACATTATTGGTCTTGAGCCCGGCCCGGGCCAGCTTCATCAAAAGGTAATTCTCTTCGTTGGTGCCCTTGGCCGAGGTCAGGATTCCCAGAGAATCTGGTCCGAACTTGTCGACTATCGCTCTGAGGCTTGCAACCGTCGTCGATAGCGCCTCCACCCAAGACGCCCGGGAGAGTCGATCGCCCTTTCGAATAAGGGGATGTCTGAGCCTGTCAGGATGGCCCACAAACTCCCCAACCAGCCAGCCTTTGATGCAGAGCCTGCCTAAGGACATGGGATGCGATGGTGAGGGAGATGCGCCCACCACCCTGCCGTCCTCAACATGCAGGAAGAGGCCGCAACCACAGCCGCAGTAGATGCAAGTGGTGTGAACCTTCTCCATGGGATACCTCTGGATGGGCATCTTCATGCTATGATATAACAAGGTTTTGGACAAGGATGGAATGCCAAAACGCCACCAAACCAAAAGAATATAATCATATCAACCCTTAGCAAGGAGCCAGCAGCACAAGGCCACCGCCGCCACGAAGTGGGATGAAATGTCTTCAAAGATCAATCTGAACCGAGTAGAGATGCCCAAGCAAAACCCTAAAGAGAGGAAATACAACTTCCAGGAGGTTGCTCTGGGCTACAATCAAGAGCAAGCAGAGGAAGAGGCCGGCAGATGCATTCAGTGCAAGAAGCCGAAGTGCGTGGAGGGATGCCCTATGGGAGTGGAGATTCCGGCGTTCATCCGCGCCCTGCGAGATCAGGATATGCCCGAAGCATTGTTGGCCCTGAAGCAAAAGAACAGCCTGCCCGGAGTCTGCGGTCGGGTCTGTCCCCAGGAGGTGCAGTGCGAGAGCCGCTGCGTCTTGGGAAAAAAGGGAAGGGGCGGGCAGGTGTCCATAGGCCGCCTGGAGCGCTATGTGGCTGACTGGGAGCTAATGCAGGAGAAGTGTCCCAGGTGCGAGATCGCCCCTCCCACGGGCAAGCACATAGCCGTCGTCGGATCCGGGCCGTCTGGCCTCACCTGCGCCGCCGATCTGGCCAGAATGGGCCACAGGGTCACTATCTTCGAGGCCCTACACGAGGCCGGAGGCGTTCTGGTCTATGGCATTCCGGAGTTTCGACTTCCCAAGGGCATCGTCAAAGCGGAGGTCGATTACGTTCGCTCCCTGGGCGTGGAACTGAAGCTGGATGCGGTCGTGGGAAGGCAGGTGGACGTGAAAGAACTTCTGCAAGATGGCTATGACGCGGTCTTCCTGGGAATTGGAGCTGGCGCGCCACGCTTCCTCAACGTCCCTGGCGAGAACTTAGGGGGAATCTACTCCGCCAACGAATACCTGACCAGAGTCAACCTCATGAAGGCCTACAGATTCCCGGAGTACGACACGCCCATAAGAAAGGGAAAGAAGGTGGCTGTAGTGGGCGGCGGCAACGTGGCCATGGATGCCGCGCGCTGCGCGCTGCGTTTAGGTGCAGACGAGGTGCACGTCGTTTACCGCCGCTCTCGAGACGAGATGCCTGCCCGGCGAGAAGAGGCGGAGAACGCCGTGGAAGAGGATATCATCTTCGACTTCCTGACCAATCCGACACAGTTCATCGGCGATGAGCACGGCATGGTCAAGGCCATGGAGGTCGTGGATATGGAGCTGGGCGAGCCCGATGCCAGCGGTCGGCGCAGCCCGAAGGTCAAGAATGGCTCGGAGCGCATCGTCGAGGCGGACACGGTCATCATCGCTGTAGGCACCATGCCCAATCCTTTGGTCGCCAGCAGCACGCCGGAGCTAAAAACAACAAAGTGGGGCACCCTGGTCGTGGATGAGCGCGGCCGGACCGCCATGGAGAGAGTCTGGGCCGGAGGGGATATAACGACAGGCGGTGCCACGGTGATCAGCGCCATGGGGGCCGGGAAGACGGCGGCGAAGGATATGGACGAGTGGCTGAGGAAAGACGAAAGGTAAAGCTGAATCCCGCTAGCTTTCTTCCTTCTTCATATGCGTCTCATCGGTATGCTCCTTCCTTTTCAGAAGATCCTTGAGATCTCCTTCTCGTTTATGAGCCTCCAGATGAGATGATGCAGCTCGATCTTGCTCTTCTCGGCGTGAATCTCGGGCGGAAGATCCTTCTCTGTCTGGTGGAACTTCTCCATCTCGCAGATCAGAGCCTTCCCGTCGATCTCGCACTCCTCAGGCTCCTTCACTCTCATCCTCTTTGGACATTGAACCTATCAAAAATACAGCTAGCTCATTGCTATTAAATATTATTATTCATCGGCCTTCAGAGTGTCATTTGTGCGTCCGGCACAAAAGTTAATTAACTCCATGCCCTAACATCATCAATAGCCAGAGCGGTCCATTAAGGCGTTCTCGGGCAGAGGAGAGAGGAGGCGTTCGATTGAAAAGATTTGATGATTTGCTCGAAAAAGACATAGCAGATTATAAAGGCGAATTCAGGGAGCTGATTTTGCAGGCTCCGGCGCTTTACAGGCTGATGACCAAGCTCCTGGACGACCGTGCCCTTCCCATCCGGATGTCGCCGCTGGTCATCGCCGCCATAGCATACTTCATCCTGCCCGAGGACATAATTCCGGAAGATAAGTTCGGACCGGCGGGTTATGTGGATGATATCTATCTCTGCGCCTTTGTCGCCAATGAAGTGATGAAGGCAGCCGGCACGCAGGAGATATTGATCCGGAACTGGGGTGGAAACACGCCCGTCGCGGCTTTGATAAAGGAGATACTCGATCGCGAGCATGAGCTGATCGGCGACAAGAAGGAACGCATAATGCAATACATAGGCTATGATCAGCTGTAGTCTGCATTCATCTCGTTCCTTTCTGGATGCCATAAGGACGCCTCGTCTGCTTTTCACAGCGAAGACAGGTTGAGGTCAGGACACCATCGCGCAGCCGCACCCTCGCCGAGGACGGAGAAAGAAAGCCGCCGCAGTGCCTGCAAAAGAGCCTCTTCAAATGGCGAGGCATCCTGACCCTGGTGCGGGTGCTGATCTGACGGGCTATCTGCACATATCTGTCGCTCCTCTCCGGGTGCAGCTCATGCGCTGCCGCCGCCAGTGAAAAGAGCCTCTCCATGCGCTGCAGGGCGAGGTCTCTGGCCTTCTGGGCGTCCTTTCTGCGTCTCACGGCCTTGCCTTTGCGAGATGGGATATAAAGTCTATTTCCTACGATTTCTGGATCGCACGTACCCCGGATCGTTGATAATCACTGTTCATTCTTCTCTCCTCCCTGAGGCATTGCCGATAAACTGTAGGCTCTGGCGCGCCGTGAGGGATTTGTTACCTCCAGCCATCCGTCTTTTGCCCAATCCTTTAGAAGGTTTCTGGCCATGCGCTCGGACAGGTCCAGCTCCTCGGCCACCTCGGGGGCGGTGATGGTCTCCTTTTTGGCAAAGAGGCCCAGGACCACTCTGGCGCGGTGGTCGAGGCGGCGCAGTTCTTCGGGCTCCTCTTGGGCTCTCTCCTTCATGTATTTCGCAGTCTCCAGCAAGACTATCTCGAAGCTTTCCGCTAATGTTGAGACAAAGTACTCCAGCCACGATGTGAGGTCGGCCTCGGCTCGCCCCTCATAATAATCATAGGATGAATGGACGTTCAGGGCTTGATAGTAGCGCCGCAGGTCTTGGGCATGCTGCTCCTCCAAGGATAGAAGGCCTTTTAGCCCGTAGCCTCCACGATGAAGGATAAAGTCGGTGCACAGACGGGCCGTCCTGCCGTTGCCATCGTTGAAGGGATGGATGGTCGCAAGCTGGTAGTGGACAAGGCCGGCGAGAAGAGGAGCAGGCAGCCCTTTACTCCACGCTTCTTCTGCCCAGATCTCCAGGGCTGCTATCAGCTCCGGCAGATCCTCCGGCCTCGGAGGAAGATAAACAAGATAGCCATCGAAGGCATCCCGTATGGCGTTCTGCCTCTTGCGCAAGGGCGTAGGGCGAGAGGATTTACCAGTCATTGACAGCCTGTGAAAACGGCAGATCAGGGTTTCGGTGAGAGGCAGCATCATTTCCGCCCACTCCTCAACGCGCAGGAGGGCGTTCCAGTAGTTGCGCACCTCGGAAACGTCCCTCTCCCTGCCTGCTATCTCCGCCCGCTCATCGGCTATCACCTGGCGGGCCTCCTCCAGAGTGAGGCGGTTTCCCTCGATGAAGGTGGAGAAGTGCGCTGCCCGCACGCGGGCGCGGGAGCGAAGCTCGGCTTCGGCAGCGGGCGAGAGGGGCGTGTGATCCACCAGGGCACGGGCTGCTTCGATCTGCATCAGGCCGCTGGCGATGGCGGGGGTGAGGGTGAAGCGAGGGGACCAGGCGGGGGAAGAGTTTATTGGCATCATAGATTGCCTTTGCTTTTGATGAAGTCTCTAATCTCTTCGAGCACATCATTGACAAAGATCTCAGGGCATTCCTGAACATCTTTCTCGCCATTCAGATGGAAGTGGTGAGGGGAAGGTCTTCATCTTGGAGTCGAAGTGGCGGATCTTTGCCGCGGCCTGATCCAGGACCAGGTTCTTCAAAGCCTCCTTTTCATCTTTAAAGAGACCTAGCTTAACCAGCTCGGTTATCGGCTCGAAGGCGTCCCTGGAGACCTCGATGGTATCGCCCATTATCTCACCTGTTGGTAATAGATTTTTAAAGATATAAATGTGCCGCGTAGAAATGCGGATTAGTGGGCGGCCCGCACACGGGCGCGGGCTGCTTCGATCTCTCATCAGACCGCGGGCGATTGAAGGGGTGAGGGTGAAGTGAGGGGTCCAGATTGGTGCCGTCATTTATTTCTTTCCAAACATGTCATTGTTTTTTTGCATTTCCCTCCTATGGTTGGCCGCACCATCGACCCTTTCTATCAATTATTGCGAAGGCATTTTCTGCTAGGATGATCCTCTGCGCTTTGTGTCTAGCGCTCTTGACTATGACCACAGGATCGCTTACTTTTCTGGCCTCTGCTATGATCCTGTGACCGTGGATCGAGTCGCCGACCTCATAGCCCTTCATTCGGTGGTCTCCATCTTGCCTTCCTTCTCCAGGTCATCCATGATCTTGCATACCAGCTCATAATCAAGCTCAAGGTCCGTGCTGGCATCAGAGGCATATGCTTCGCCCTTCATCTTGAAATAGCCAGCAACTTCTTTCTTTGCCGTCTCATAGTCTACATCACGGTATTCAATGACCTTGATTGCCGCCAGCTTTTCCCTGACAGCTTCACGGATGAAGTCAGAGGGGTTGAGGTAGAGACCAGCTTCAACGAGCTTATTGATCTGGTCAATCTCATTTCGGGTAAGCTTGGCACCAACCACCTTACCTACGCTGCCAACAATGCCAACATCTGCTCCCATGTCCATTTTATTAGTTAAAACTAATTTATAGGTTTATCGGTTTGCGTGTTGCACGCACGGCCTTATACGACCATCAAGGTCAGTATAAGAGCACAAGATAATTTTATTCGTATGTGTTTAGCCCCCTATGCAATTCATGCAGATCAACCTAGAATCCATTACGACCACAAAAAATATATAATATTATAGCAATAACTTTTCATAGGTAGTATGGACAAAG
>Ga0315277_10002171_pt1 | contig 27525 bp, 15 predicted proteins | sample YL17G05_15_MG_FD_203695 | JGI IMG/M metagenome (GOLD analysis project Ga0315277, IMG submission 203695) | Sediment microbial communities from Yellowstone Lake, YNP, Wyoming, USA - YL17G05_15 | ecosystem: Environmental > Aquatic > Freshwater > Lake > Sediment | place: USA: Wyoming | collected... | reverse complement strand
GGTTGAAAGGGGTTGGAAAAAGCTTGTAACAGACTCAAAATAAACAGGTTGAATTTCGAAGTCCCTCTACGACCACTAGGCATAGTATTTGCTATAAGTTAGCGTGAATTTGCACAATTTCTGATCAAATTCGGGCCCCGGAAGATCTCAGATTCTGAGGCCCCAAGAACGGGTTCGGACGCCGCCTCCCACGCCCGGGCGGGGGAGGTTCCCTCTGTTCTGGCAGGTTCTTCACTCATGGTTCACTCCTTTTGAAGACCGCACAGTCTAGCGCGGGTTGGGGCGTGAACCAGGGCAAGAACAATAGCTTAGCGGACCTCACTCCACAGTCTCATTTCCGCTGAAGTCGGACAAGGCACGAGATGCTCAGTGTCAGGGAAGCTTGTTTCCCAGGCACAATCTGGGCCAGGCGCCAAACCAAACCCGGGGTGAACTGGGGACTGAAGTGTAGCTTGGAAAAAGGCTAGACAAGTCTCAGAGGTGCTGAAGACGCACACTTCTATACCTTCCAAGAGAAGGACGGAGCCTTGTACTAGTCCCGGGGGCAAGGACAGTTGAGATCAAGAAGCACTAGTCCTTGATTTTGGCAGGCCATAACCCGTAAAGTAGCAGCTAACAGTCAGCTATTGAGAAGGCACTGATTCATGGAATGCCCTCAGTGTCGACACATCAATCCTGCCGGAGCAACTCGATGCGAAAAATGTAACCGTCCCCTTGACTTTGAGGGCATGACAGCGACCAGCGGAGTGGCGGAAGGTTGGTCCATCCGCACACCTGCTGAGGGCGGGACGACCTCCGCTGGTTCCTCCCAGGCGCTGCAACCAGGGCATGTCTTGGCGGGGCGATATGAGATTTTAGAACTGCTTGGGCAAGGTGGCATGGGAGCGGTTTACAAGGCTCGAGATCGCGAGGTCGACCGGGAGGTTGCGCTGAAAGTCATTCGCCCCGAACTGGCGGGGCATCCAGACGTCTTGCGGCGATTCAAGCAGGAATTGATCCTGGCGCGGCAGGTCACACACAAGAATGTGATTCGCATCTTTGACCTGGGAGAGGCCGAGGGCGCGAAGTTCATTTCCATGGAGTACATCGACGGCCGGGACCTGAAGAGTATTCGTGCCGAGCGAGGGAAGTTCCAGCCAGAAGAAGCTGCAGAGATCATCGAGCAAGTTTGCCGCGCCCTGGACGCCGCGCACGCGGAAGGTGTGATCCACCGTGACCTCAAGCCCCAGAACATCATGGTGGACAAGCACGGTCGGGTTGCGGTCATGGATTTTGGAATCGCGCGCTCGAGGGAACTGCCCGGCCTGACGCAAACGGGCGTGTTGGTGGGTACCCCGGAATACATGTCGCCAGAGCAAGCCAAGGGCGAGGAAGTCGATTCAAGGTCTGACCTGTTCTCACTCGGCATTATTCTCTACGAGTTGCTTACCGGTAAATCGCCGTATGAGGCCACGACCTCCGTCGCTACCCTGTTGAAGCGCACCCAGGAGCGAGCCGTCCCGCCAGTCAAGCTGGATCCTGCAGTGCCGCAGTATCTCAGCGACGTCGTGGTGAAGTGCCTGGAGATCGATCGCGACCTCCGCTACCAGAGCGCCCGGGAGATTCTTGAAGACCTGGAGGCCCATCGAAAGCCACGCACGAGGGCGGGCTTGGTTCACTGGCGCCGGCTGCGGGCAGCAGCGATGAGGCCACCATGGATTGCCGCTACGCTTACGGTTTTTCTGATCGCAGCGGCCCTGGTTATCTTCCGGGACAAGATCTTCGTCGGGCCCCACCCAAAGCCTAAGCCGGTCACGCTGCTGGTGGCGGATTTTGACAACCGCACTTCCGATCCGGTCTTTGAAGGCACGCTGGAGCCAATGCTCAGTGTTGCGCTGGAAGGGGCGTCGTTTATCAGCTCTTTCGATCGCGCCCGGGCGCATAGGGTGGCCGGACAGGTGCAGGCCGGGGCAACCCGAATCGATGAGTCCGTCGCACGGCTGGTGGCCGTCCGTGAGGGCATCAACGTGGTAGTCGCAGGTTCCATATCGCACCCAGGCGACAACTATCGAGTTACGGTCAACGCTGTCGATGTGGCTACGGGGAAGTCGATCGTAACCGAAGAAGCTGATGCCAGGAATAAGAACGACGTCTTGGCTGCGGTCGGAAAACTGGCTGCCCGGATCCGCACGGCGCTCGGTGACGTGACCCCAGAATCCGCGCAGATCGCTGCCGCCGAAACTTTTACGGCCAGTTCGCTCGAAGCGGCCCAGGAATACGCGATCGCGCAAGGTTTTCAATGGGCGGGAAAATATGACGACGCGATTCGTCATTATTCGAGAGCGGTCGAGTTAGATCCCAATCTCGGGCGCGCCTATTCGGGTCTGGCGGCGGTCTACTACAACATGGGCCACGTGCAGGACTCCGAGAAATACTACAAGCTGGCCCTCTCCAAGATGGATCGGATGAGCGACCGCGAAAAGTACAGGACACGCAGCGGCTACTACCTGCTGATTCGGAATGCCGACAAGGCCGTTGAGGAGTTGAGCCAGTTTGTCGAGCAGTATCCCTCGGACACGGCGGGCATAGCGAACCTCGCGTTGGCCTACTTCTTCCGCCGTGACATGGCCCATGCTCTGCAGGAGGGTCGCCGGGCGATCGAGATCTATCCCAAGAACGTCATTCAACGCAACAACGTTGGGCTCTACGCCATGTATGCCGGTGATTTCGATACCGCGATTCGTGAACAGCGGGCCGTGCTCGAATTGAATCCGTCGTTCGCCCTGGCGCACGTTGGATTGGCGCTGTCCCAGTTGGCACAAGGCCGCACGGCGGAGGCCACGGAGACTTATCGCCAGTTGGAGAAATTGGGCCCGCAAGGCGCTTCCGCCGCGTCCATTGGGTTAGCCGATTTGGCCCTCTACGAAGGCCGCGTCTCGGATGCCATGAAGATTCTCGAAAAGGGCATTGCGGTTGATCTGGAGAACAAGAACCCGGACGGCGCGGCGAATAAATTGGTGACGCTGGCGCACGCGCACCTGGTCTCCGGGCGCCGGCAACCCGCGGCGATGGCCCTCGACAAGGGACTTGCTGCAAGCAGAGAAGTCAGCGTCCTGTTCTGGGCGGCGCGAGCGTATTTGGGTTTGAATATGGAATCCAAAGCCCGCACTTTGGCCCAACTGCTTGCGACCAAGCTGGAGGCAGATCCACAAGCCTACGCAAAATTGATTGAGGGCGAGGTGGAATTGAAGGATGGCAAGGCGCGTGAGGCCATCTCCCTCTTTCAGCAGAGCCAGAAGCTTGCTGATACCTGGCTGGGGCGATTCGACTTGGGACGCGCTTATCTGGAAGCGGAAGCCTTTACCGAGGCGTATTCCGAATTTGATGCCTGCCTCAAGCGCCGGGGCGAAGCAACGGCGGCTTTTCTTGACGAGGTGCCGACGTACCGCTTACTACCGGAAGTCTATTACTACCTCGGGCGCGCCCAAGAAGCTTTGAAGAGCCCCGCCGCGGCTGAATCTTACAAGACTTTCTTGGCCATGAAAGAAAAAGGCGGCGAGGATCCGCTTGTCGCGGATGCCCGCCGCCGCCTTGCCTCTCTCTAACCTAATTCGAGCTACCTAACTCCCACTAACGAGCGTGTTCATCAGGGGCCAGGCCTATAGACTTCAGCAGTTGCCGTAGCGGTGCCCCCGTGCAAGTCCCATGCCCCACTGATGAGCACCGTACCATTGGGCAGCAACGTCGCCCTGTGGGTTGTGCGTGCAGTGGTCATATCTCCGGCAGGGGTGAAAGTACCCGTAACAGGATCGTAGACCTCCGCGCTGGCGGTGGAAAGACCGGTGGTGTAAGAGCCGACGGTGCCGCCGCTGACCAGCACCTTCCCATTCGGCAGGAGCGTTGCTTCATGGTTGTAGCGCGGAGTGCTCATGCCGCCCGTGAGAGTGAAACTACCCGTAGCAGGGTCGTAGATCTCGGCACTGGCCACAGAGGAGTAACTGCTGTCATTCCCCCCCACGATGAGCACCTTGCCATTCGGCAGCAGCGTTGCCTTGGGTCCGTAGCGTGCGACGTGCATGCTGCCGGTGGCGGTGAAGGTCCCCGTCGTGGGATCGAAGAGTTCGGCGCTGGCGAGGACGTTACTGCTGTTGTCGAGCCCTCCCGCAATAAGCACCTTTCCGCTGGGTAGAAGGGTCGCCGTGTGCGAGCCACGAGCAGACGTCATGGTAGCACCGAGTAAAGTGAAAGTACCCGTTCCAGCATCGTAAATCTCTGCGCTGGAGATCACCACACCGCCGGCGCCGCCAAGACCGCCAGCGATGAGCACCTTACCATCCGGTAAGAGCGTTGAGCTGTGGAAGTAGCGTGCGACGACCATGTTCCCCGTGTCGGTGAAAGCGCCTGCCGCGGGATCGTAAAGTTCCGCACTCGCCAAGGTTCCGCCGAGGGTGATTCCCCCGCTGACCAGCACTTTCCCGCTGGGCAGCAGGGTCGCCCGGTGGCGGTCCCGGGGAGTGTGCAAACTCGCTGTGGGTGTGAAGCTGTTGGTGGAAGTATCATAAAGTTCCGCAATCCCGTAAGATGCGGTGCCATCACTCCCTCCAGCGACAAGCACCTTGCCGTTGGGGAGCAGGGTCGCCGAGTGGTGGCCTCGTGCCGTGGCCATGCTGCCCGTAGCGCTGAACCCCGGCGTGAGGAACGGCGGGTCGGTGGGGTAGAAGAGCTCCGCACTGGCGGGGGTACCGCTGGAGCCCGAGCCGCCCGCCATCAGCACCATGCCGTTGTTCAGCAGCGTCGCCGTGTGCATGCGGCGCGCGGTGTTCAGGCTGCCGGTAGGGGTGAAGGTCCCGGTCGCGGGATTGTACAGCTCCACACTGGCTAAGTAACCGCTGGAGCTGTTATAGCCGCCCGCCATCAGCACCAAACCGTTGTTCAGCAGCGTCGCCGTGGGATAGTAGCGCGCGGTGTACAGGCTGCCGGTAGGGGTGAAGGTCCCCGTCGCGGGATTGTACAGCTCCACACTGGCTAAGTAACCGCTGGGGCCATAGCCGCCCGCAATCAGCACCATGCCGTTGTTCAGCAGCGTCGCCGTGTGCAATTCGCGCGCGGTGTTCAGGCTGCCGGTAGTGGTGAAGGTCCCCGTCGCAGGATCGTACAGCTCCGCACTGGCTAAGTAACCGCTGGAGCCATAGCCGCCCGCCATCAGCACCATGCCGTTGTTCAGCAGCGTCGCCGTGTGAAAGTAGCGCGCGCGGGACAGGCTGCCGGTGGGGGTGAAGGTCCCGGTCGCGGGATTGTACAGCTCCGCACTGGCTGAGACAGCGCCGGGGCCAACGCCGCCCGCCATCAGCACCATGCCGTTGTTCAGCAGCGTCGCCGTGTGATCGTAGCGCGCGGTGTTCAGGCTGCCAGTAGGGGTGAAGGTCCCGGTCGCGGGATTGTACAGCTCCACACTGGCTAAGTAACCGCTGGAGCTGTTATAGCCGCCCGCCATCAGCACCAAACCATTGTTCAGCAGCGTCGCCGTGTGCTGGTAGCGCGCGGTGTTCAGGCTGCCGGTGGTGTACGAGAAGGTCCTGGTCGCGGGATCGTACAGCTCCGCACTGGCTAAGTAACCGCTGGAGCCATAGCCGCCCGCCATCAGCACCATGCCGTTGTTCACCAGCGTCGCCGTGTGACCGTAGCGCGCGGTCTTCAGGCTGCCGGTCAAAACAAAGCCCACGACGTTGAAGGCGTTTGAAGGAAGGGAGCTAACCGCGCCCGAGGAGGCCACGAGCGTGTAACCCCAGCCGCCCCGGTCGATCTGGAGATTCGAGAAGGTCGCGATACCAGTGGGGCCACCGGTCGCCGTGAGCGTCCCGGAGAGTGTCCCTCCGGTTGGGTTCGTTCCGATGTCAATTGAAATGCTCGCGCCGGGAATCATGGCGTGTGAGGCGTCAAAGGCCTGGACCTGGACTGCGGGAGAGATCGGCTGAGCGCTCGTCACATTGGTCGGCTGAACCACGAATTCAAGGTACCCGAGGGTTGGCCCGGGTGCAGCTACGGTGATGCTCAGCGTCCGAGTCGCGATTTGATATGAGGAGTCATGGACCTGAACCGTGAAACTGAAAGTGCCTGCTGCGGTTGGCGTGCCGCTGATCACACCGGTACTACTCAGGGTCAGGCCTGGCGGAAGGGCTCCCCCCGAAACCAAGCTCCAAGTGTAGGCCGGAATTCCGCCCGACGCCGCCAGGGTCGCGGTATAGCCCGAGCCCACGACCCCAGCGGGCAAGGAGGTGGTCGTGACGAGGAGCTGGGGGACGACGGTAATAGCCAAGGCCCGGCTCGCCGTGTGCAAGGCGATGTCGCTGACCTGCACCGTGAAGTTGTAAGTTCCCGCCGTCGTGGGCGTGCCGGAGATCGCTCCGGTTACAGGGTCGAGCGTCAGCCCATTGGGCAGGCCCGAGGCGACACTCCAAGCATAGGGGGTTGTTCCACCGATGGCCTGAAGAGTCGCGTTGTACAGGTGCCCCGTGATTCCATCGGGCAGAGCTGCCGTAGTAATGAACAGGGGCGCAGCAACCTGGGGCGTGTGCGTCGGGTCGTCGGTGTTGGCGGCGTGGGCGACGGCCACGGCCGCGATCGTCTCAACAATCTCCTCCATGGTCACCCCGCCGGGGGGCGCGGGCGTGCCGCAACACGTCACGTTGTTACCGCGCAGAGTGACGAACACCGACTCGCCCGGCGCCAAGGCCAGCGTCACGTTGCTGATGTTGGGATTCGAGATGTTGGGGTTTGAGATGTTGGGGCTGGTGATGTTGGCCAGTACGATGTTCTGCGTTTCCTGCCAGAGCTGGCAGTCCTTCGCGACCGGCGTCAGGTAGGGCTTGCTCACAATCAATTGCAGCGGCACGTTCGCCGGGGCGTTTCCGATCAGGTTGACGTTGTAAGAGGCGGCCGTGTTGCCCTTGTTGGTCAAGACATAAGTGGCATCCGAAACCGGCGTGTTGGAGATGTTCGGATTAGAGATGTTCGGGTTCGAGATGTTGGGGTTGGAGATGTTCGGATTGGAGATGTTCGGATTCGAGATGTTCGGGTTCGAGATGTTGGGATTCGAGATGTTCGGATTTGGGATGATGGGATTGGAAATGTTCGGGTTTGAGATGTTCGGGTTTGAGATGTTGGGATTCGAGATGTTGGGATTCGAGATGTTGGGGTTCGAGATGTTGGGATTGTAGATCTCGAACGAAGCAACATCAGCAGGCGACCCATCGGGGCTGATGAGCGGCGGTGTGGTAGGGTCGCCGTTGAGGACCACAAACCCCGAAAGGCCCAACGGCACTTCTTGAACGTTCACCGTGATGCTCGCCGTGGCCTGGGTTGAGACGGCGAAAACCGGCCGCGAGATGCCCGAGTGCGCGGCTATGGACACATCAAGGCCGGTCACGGTAGCAGGGTCAGGAGGCGTTGGAGGCGCGGGAGGCGGCCCGGGATTATTCGTTCCCGGCGTGAAGGAGGCATAGCCGCCGGGCGGCTGATTAGCGATCGTGAGCTGGAAATTCTTGTCGAAGTTTGTGAAGTTCTGCACGTAAACCACGAAGGCCCGTTGCAGATTGGGACTCAAGGGCTTCTGGTTTTGAGGCGAGGAAACGAGTAGCCCTTGCGTGATTCGGCTGCTGTAAATGTTCTGGTTGCGCATGCCGTCCTGGTTGTTCACGCAGGCCGGCGAGAACTTGGTAGGATCAAAGACACTCGCGCCTCCTCCGCCCACCGGCGTGTAATTTGTCCAGTTGCCGTCGGCGGGGGGCCGGACATCGCGGTTGTCCGTCCAGGTGGCATAGAAGACCGGCGAGCCGGAAGACGCCGACCCCGCGATGTCTATGTAGTCCCCGAAGAAAGGCACCGTCCCGCCCTGGAACATCGGGAAGTTGGGCGGGTTCACTTTCAATTGCTGGAGAATCGAAGTGCCGTCGCCGAGGAGTCCAAAGGGATATTCCGAGACGCGCGCCGTCGTGAATGGCCCCGGGCCGGGGTCCGCCTGCGCCACCATGACTTCGATGGTGTGGCGCCGGCCGGTCAGCCCTGCGTCCGCGATGTAAGGCGTAAAGACAGCGCTGTCCAGGTCGCCGTCGCAACCGCCGATTCCGTTTGAGAAAGGACACCTCTCGCGCGTCTCGAGGAAGAATCGGCCGAACGAATCCGGCGCCGGGAAGGTGCTCACGGTGTCGAAGGTGCCCAACGTGTGGTCCAGCCGCAGATCGTAAAACAAGACCATGAGTTTCCCGGCGGCAAAGCTGAGCGAGGGCATCAATTGATGCCCCCGGCTGTAAATGTTTGGTATGGGGGAGTGCTCGTCAGTGACCACGGCATTGTCCACCACGGAGGGTGCCGGCCAATTCAGACCGTCGAGCGAAGTACTCATGACAATGCGCGCGTCGCCCCCGGGACCCACACCCCGCTCGGACCAGGCAACATAGACCCGGCCGCTCGTGTCCGCCGTCATGCTGGGGAAAGCCAGCGTGCGAAATTGGCTGCCGGTCGTGGACAGGTCAAAAAACGCAGGCGCCGTCGGTGTGCTCGAGTTGAATACCGGCAGGGAACGAATCGTGATTCCCTTCGTAAACGTCTGGCCGCCGTCAACGGACTTGATGATGTTGATCGAGTCCGGGGTGCTCGCCGCGGCAAACGTCCTCCAGGCGACGTACACGTAGCCGGTGCCCGGATCCACCGCGGTCGTCACACCCTGGTTGACCGGATACCCTTCGCTCAATTTGGTGGGCGTGCTCCAGGTAGCGCCGCAGTCCGTCGAACGGGCGAAGTAAATCTTGGTGCGGATCTGGTTGTCGTTGCCGACAAACCTGGCCCAGGCGAGATAGACGTTGCCGGCCGGAATCGTCTGCGTCACCGTGCCGCCTGGAGCACCTGGCTCGGGGACCTGAATCGCGCAGGTTCCCCCGCCGCGCGGGATGTCCACGGCAATCCACGGTTTGTCAAGGAACTGCCCCGCGTTGCCGCGGTCAACGGCCACAGTACCCAGGTAGCGGATGGGATCCCTGTTCTGGGTCGCGTCGCCGTTCTCCTTGTTGTTTAGATCGATGAACCGCGCAACGAAGACCACGCCTTGATTCGTCCCGCGGTTGAAGGCGACGCCACTGTAGTAGAAGAGGCCGTTGGTGCCGGCGCGGACAGTAGGGTCGGAAGCCGCCGTGAGTCCCTTGAGCGGAGAAGCTAAACCTTCTGGCGACGTGTCCTGCCGATAGCCGGGCACCAGGGTGCTCTGCCACGTCTGGCCCCCATCAAACGACTTGAAGAGCCCGAGCCAGGCATCCCCCGCCATTGAAGCACCTGGGATCACGTCGATCAGGGGCAAATCCACGGTGCGGTAGTCGTTGGCGCCCGCGAGCAGATGCAGCGGATTGCGCGTGGAAACCGCAATCGACGGCTCGTTCTGCCGCTGAAGAAAGGGGTCGCCGCCTGGCCACTCGGTCCCAGAGACCATGTTGACGTTCTGGCCGGCGACTGGAGGAACGGCTGAACTCTGGGCATTGGCCTTGATGCAAAGCGAGCCGGAGCATGCGAGGCTAATTACGAAGGCCAGCAAAAACTGCGATGATTTTCTTGGCATGGGGGTGCTCCTGGGGGGAATCCTGGGTCGGTGAGGGCGAGCAAGGGAGGACACTTCTGCTTTCGTGGCTAACTTCGGCAAGAAGGGGAGATGCTGCCGCATGTTCCCGCCGACGATCTGCCTATTTGCTTACGCTGTCAAAGTTGTAACTTTGATAACGATAACGTACCTCACGGTGGGCTCATATGTCAAGAGGACACTTTGTCACATCGCCTCTTTTTGAGCAACACTGATCAGTTTTCCGCGGATTAGGTCAGAGGCAGAGGAGAACTCTATTTCACGTTCCGATTGTTGATGGGCGACGGTTTCGAGCCTTGACGGTTGTGGATGTGTTCACGCGAGAGAACTTGGCGATCGAGGCAGGCCAGAGCCTGAAGGGAGAGGACCTCGCAAAGGTGTCGAGCCGGATCGAGGCGCAACGGCAAGCATGGCGCGTCTTCTCCTGACCTATACTTCTGTCTTGACTCCTTATCTGCCTGTTTTTTCAATGAGCTAGCGTTCTATTTTGGGGGGAGGTCACCGAGATCTACCGATCAGGCAAAGATCCAGGCAATCCTGGTGGCGAGAGGAACGGGCTGGATGATTAGTCGGTTCAAGACGGGTTGCATTCTAGCCGATGACTGGCCAGCACACCTCGTTCCAGCACCGTCAATCAGAACCTGATTGTGAGGCCCCCGAAAAACTCGCGATTCGCGCCCGGTTGGTACGAATTGCCGTCCGGATCGGGCTCGGTGAAAGCGATGTACCTCTTGCCGGTGAGGTTCTTGCCGGCGAGAAAGAAGGTCCCATAAACGCCGCGGTGTTGCCACGTCTTGCTGAAACGGGCATGCAGCAGGCCGTAAGTGTGGATCCAGGTCCGGTTGGTAGGGTCGATGTAGGCCCGGGAGTACCCCTCCGCGCTGGCGCCCACAAACCAACTCCGGGCGAATTCACAGGAGGCATCCACGAACGCCTGATGCCGTGGCGAGTTGGGTAGGTCGTGTCCGGTCATGTCCCCCGGATAAGTCAGGCTGGTGTACTTCGTGTAGATGAAATGCGAATAGGTGTACGCGGTGGTGACCGTTACGCGACGAACGGGCAGCCACCGCAGTTCAGCCTCCACACCGTAACGGCGACTCTCGCCGGCGTTGCCGTAAAACGTCTCGAGCGGTCGGCTGGCGATGCGGTAGCGCTCGAAATCATTCTTGGTATCGAGGCGGAAGAACTCCATCTCCCAGAAGAAATGGCTTCGATGATTGCCCCGCACCCCCACCTCCTCACCCCTTGACGTTGCGGGAACGAGCATTTTATTGAATCCCCCCAGCGCCACCGGGTTGGCATAAAGCTCTTCCGTCGCGGGCGGAAGGAATCCCTGTCCCCAGGAGGCGAACACAGCGATGTCCTTGGTGGCACTCCAGGTCACACCCACCCGTCCCGTGGCCTTGGTGAAGTTCTGGCTTCCCGAAAGGTCAAGGCCGTTCGCCCGCAGGTGATCGACCAATGAGTTCCCGATGTGGTCCCAGCGAACACTTCCCAGCAGGGTCCACTTGGTCCGCAGGGTCAGCCGGTCAGTCCAGTAAGTGCCAACCCGGTTCTGGGTGATTGACTGGTTGGCCAGCAACTCCGGTGTTTCGATCGCATGCCCGATGTTCGGGTGCCGCAGGTCATCCACCCATTGGCCGTCGAGGTCGAGCCCCGTGCTGAAGCGGTTCTTGACCAGTCCGCGGCCCGAATCCACTTCATATTGGACCGATCCTCCGGGCGCAATCAGGTCCCGGTGTTCGACAGAGGAAGGCACGGCTTCTTTGTAGGAGGTATCACGGGTATAGAAGGTGAACGAGACATGCTGATTGTCCGTTGCCTGCCATTCTCCATTGAAGCCGGCGGTCACCCGGTCGGTTTTCTGATACTCGTTGTAGGTGAGCGCATCCGGATTGGCCATGGTCCACCAGGCCCGGCTCGGGTAGCCCCAATTCAGGTTCAAGCCTTCCGCGTTCTGGTTGAAGAACCCCGTACCCATGATGAACGGGCTTAGCCGGAGGCTCCGGACGGGGTTGAAGCTGAAGCGACCGTAGCCGTTGTTGGCCCAAAACGTGGTGTGGTCCCGATATCCATCCCCGGCGGTGCGCGATCCGGAAATCAGGTAAGTAATCCCGGAAGCCCTTCCGGAAACCTCGCCCCTAGTCTTGTAGAAGCCGTTGGAGCCCCCTTCGGTCCAAACACCGCCGTGCAAAGGCCCGGCATCGGCGGCGCGCGTGTGGACGTCAATGACTCCGGCGGCGGAGCCCCCGCCATAGAGGAAGGCCACCGGCCCGCGGACTACATTCACTTGCTCGACGCCCGCCCAGTCGATGTCGAATACGTCGGGGCAGAACCCGCTCGGGTCATTGAGTGGGATGCCATCGTACAGCACCTGAGTCCCGCGAATGCCGCGCTCGCTCAAGATCCCTTGGCCGCGAATGGAAAGATGCACGCGCTCTCCGTTCGCCTGGTTATCCACCTTGACGCCGGGCACCGCCTTCAGTGGCTCGTCGATCGCAAGTGAACGAGGCATTTCGTCCAGCAGGTCCGGCCCGACCACGGTAGTGGCCGCGGGGTTCGTAGCCAGCGAGATGTCCAGGCGCGACGCCACCACCGTCACGTTCTCCTTGATGATCTTGCGGGGAGTAAGGAGCACGTCCACCGGGGGGGGCGGCTCTTTTATCTTGTAAAGGAGGGTTTCGGGATAGTAACCCGGCGATTCGAACAGAAGGCGGATTGTCCCCTTGGACGCGGTGGGCTGGACAGTGAACTCACCCTTGTCGTTAGAAAACACTTTGATGTTGTCTTCCATCGCCGTGACTGTCACGCCTTTAAGCGGCAGGCCATCCGGATCATGCACCTTCCCGGAGATGCGCGTGCCGGCGTAAAGTGCTTCTGATAGAAGGACGATCAGTGCGATAGCGAGACACCGGGAATTTGATCGAAGCATGGCATTTTGGCTACGGCTGGTGAGCATACGGCCCACTCTTCGAGAACACGCCTCCATCGATCGTACTCGCTTTCATTGAATGCGTGTCTTCAGCACATCTGAGACTTATCTAGCCTTTTTCCAAGCTACGGTTCACTCTCCAGTTCACCCCGTGTTTGATTCGGCGCCTGGCCCATATTGTACTGGAACCGGCGATCCGGGGTTGCCTGTTTTTCGTCCTTCCTCCGCTTGAGGACTTCTTCTCTTCGACCGTAGTAGACATCGGCCGGCGTGACGTTTCCGATTCCTTCGTGGTAGCGATGGCAGTTGTAAAACTCGATGAACTCCGCCATGGCCGCTCGCAGAGCTTCCGGACTGGTGAACACCAGCAGATTCAACCGAGCCTTGAGCGTCTCGTGGAAGCACACCAGCTTCCCGCTGGTCTGAGGGTGATACGGTGAGCAGTTGTCACCAGGCATTTCGCTACCAGTGGCGGCAGATTGCCACGGACGGCCATTTATGCGGGTCTGCTTGAGGTGTCGCGCGCCTGAGAATTGTGACCAATCTTGAACGAGGTGTGCACCAAACTCCGTTGACACCTCAGAAAAATGTAAGGCCCCCCTTCTCGTATGTCCTGGCCCCGCCCGCCGCTGTGTGTCGCCAGAATTGAATCAGCTTGCAGAATCAGTAACTTACCCACTGCTCCCCTGGTCCGTAAGAACTGTGGGCGGGCTCAGCGTTAACAGTTAACCCTCCGCAAGTTGGACCGCGGATCGATTTCCGGCCGCTTGTTTGACGACAGCCACTAACTTCCCTGAATTCAACGCGAACCAGGTTTTGGCGACCCACAGCGTGCGCGAGCTTGCTAACCGGCAGCGGCGTTCCGCGCGTTTTCCAGTTCACCTCTCCCCAGGGACCGTTCGTCAGCGCAGCCCGGCGGACAGAGCTCGTTTCAAGTGAGAATCAGCGGGGCTTTGAGAACACGATGCGCATGATCTGTTACGTGGGGAGAGCTCTCGCCTTCGAAGTTCTTAGCCGCCCGTGCGAGCCCTTCAGCCTTCCGCAAGAATGCAGCACCAAAGCCTTTACCGGAGCCGGACCTGTGCCCGTCCTAATACACACAGACGTCCATCCAGCCGTGGCGGAAGCTGTTAAATGTGTCAGCGCTCGGTCAGCATTCGCTCCAGGACCAACTCCACTTGCTCTTGCTTCTTCGTCGAGAGGTACCAGTCGATTGTACGATGCAACCCATCCCAGAACTTGACCCGGGGAGTCCACCCAAGTAGCTTCTGGGCGAGTGAGTTGTCCGCCACCCGGTTGTAAGGGCCCGTGGGCATTTCGGGGTGAAGCTCGATCTTCGGATCGCGACCCATCCTCTTTAGGATCTCGTGCGCGGCGTCGAGTACCTTGATGCGCTCCATCGTTCCTAGGTTGATGCCGGTGCCGTCTTCAATATTCTCGGCCGCCAGCATGGTCCCATCCACGATGTCGTCAATATAGGTCCAATTCCGTATCTGCTCGCCGGTGCCCCAGACGACGAAGGGGTCTTGTCCGACGAAGGCGCGCGCAATCATAGCAATCACTGCATGGTTTTCGACGCCTCTCGGCCCGTAGACTGTGAAGTAGCGGCAAGATGCCGATTTCATACCCCAGTCCTTGTAGTAAGCGCGGAGGGTCATCTCCGCCATGAGCTTTGCCCAGCCGTACAAGTTATCCGCATCATAGGGTGGCCCGACCATGTCTTCGGTCAAGTACAGGATTTTGCTGGGATCGGTTTGAATATAGTTCGGGTAAACACACCCCGACGACGCGTACACGACCTTCTCTACGTGTTCCTTCAGGCAGGCCTGGAAAACCAGACCGTCGAGCAGCAAGTTGGTGGAGCATGCCGCCTGGTGCAAATCGACGTAGCCGCGGCCGCCGTGATCGGCCGCGAGGTGAAAGACGACTTTCATTCCTCGCACGGCTAATTCCGCGATGCCGGGTGACCGCAGATCAGCATGAACGAACTCGACGCGATGCTTCTCCAGGTGCTTGCTGAGGTTTGCGCGTCTTCCGCTGCTCAGGTCGTCAACTACGCGCACATGCGCGCCGCGTTCGGTCAATGTATCCACCACATGCGACCCGATGAACGAGGCTCCGCCTGTGACCAACACACTGCAACCTTGCCAGTTCATTTTTTGCCTCCTCGAAGTTCAGTCGAATCGCTTCAGGCTGAGAAGTTCCAGAGAAACGTTCCACACAAAACTCAAACCGCCGATCAGGTATCGTCGCCAAAGTCGTCGCGGCTCCACGAGCAAGCGGAAGAGCCACTCGAGTCCGTGTTCGCGCATCCACACCGGAGCCTGACGCACTCCGCCGGTATTCAAATCGAACGCGGCGCCGACGCCGACCATCACAGGCACGCGCAGCATCGGGCGGAACTCGAACATCCAACGTTCTTGCTTGGGCGTGCTCAAGCCGACCCAAAGCACATCAGGCGCAGCAGCGTCGAGGAGTCGCAGGAGTCTCACCCGTTGCATCCTTTCGAGCGGCCCGAAGGGGGGACAAAATGTCCCTGCCACCGCCACCCCCGGAAACCGCTCTCGCAGCACTTCCGCCAGCCGCTCCGCCACGCCTGGCGCGCCGCCGTAAAAGAAGTGTCGATAGCCCTTGTGCGCCGTCTGCGCGCAGAAGGCCAGCATCAATTCCGGCCCATACACGCGCCGCCGGAGCGCAAAGCCCCGCCGCCGGCCAAGCCACACCAGCGGCATGCCGTCCGGCACCACCAGATCCGCGGAATTAAGAATCGCCTTGAACGCAGGATCATGCTGTGCTTCGACGACGCCGTGCATGCCCGTGACGGCAATGAAATGGCTCCCCCGCCGCTCCTCAATCCAGCGCTCCATCTGCGCGATGACGTCCGGAATCTGCACCGCGTCCACGCGCACGCCCAGCACCCGGAAGGATTGATGATTTTCCATTGACGATTGCCGATTAGCGATTTCGTGATCTGCGATTTGGGATTGAGGATCGGTGATTTGCCATTTTGAATTTGCGATTTGCGATCTAAGTTGGCCTGTCCCCCAGTCCCTAACCCCTAGCACCTAGCACCTGACACCTGCTCTTCCCCCGCTGTTCCCTGTCCCCTGTTCCCTATTCCCCAGCCCCTGTCCCCTATAACCTGCCTGTAGATTTCCAGCAGAATGCAATGCGACGCATCACCCGCGTAATTCGTTGTGCGGTCCATCGCGGAGAGCACAAGGCTGCCCAGGCGAGCCGCGTGTACCCCTTGACCCTATGTTCAGAGAGAATATCGGACAAGGCGCGACGGTATTCGGCCAAGGCATGGCAGTCCATTCGATCGGCTGCGCGCTCCCAAAATGGGCGAGCGCATTGTCTTGCAACATACTCACCGAAGGAGGTTTCGGGCTGACGCTCTGCCCGAAGCCTAGCACAGTGACAAGCATAGCCAAGCCGGGTGCGGACCTCCCGCAAATGAGTTACGTTCACGTTACTCGAATGTACGCGATACAGGTGGAGTACCTGATCTAAGTTGGCGAGCCTAGTGGCTTCGCCCATCCGCAGGAACAAATCCCAGTCTTCACCAATGCCCTGAATTCGGTACCCACCGATTCGCTTTAATACTGATGTTCGGCACATGATGCTTGGATGGCAGAGAGCCAGGCGACCTCGAAGAAGGTCGGCGTAGATGGCTTCGTGGTCACAAGGCATTGGCGGTGAGAAACCGCTGCGGCCAGCGACACCAAGGTAGGCAATCTGGGTGCCTAACATCCCGATCTCCTGGTGGCAACGAAGAAAGGCGAGTTGCCCTTCGAGCCGACTACGAAGCGCGACGTCGTCGGCATCCATGCGAGCCAAGAATTCAGTTTCGCAGATATCCAGACCCCGATTCAGCGCCGCTCCTAGGCCTCGGTGGCGCTGATGCACAATCTGAACCCTTCGATCGCCGAGACTGTCGAGGTACTCCTGAGATCCGTCAGTCGAGCCATCGTTGATTATCAGGAGGTTGAAGTGTTCGAAGGTCTGTCGCAGGATCGACCCCACTGCCTCGGCCAAAAAGGGCAACCCGTTATAGACCGACATGAGCACTGTTACTTCTGGCATAAGGACGCTCTTCCTTTAGTTCCTGAAGCCCGCCGGCACACCGCTCGGTTCGTGTCTCGCGCCTTCAGCCCTTGCCATCTACAGCGGAGGAAGATGACGCCGTTTCCTGAATGTTGCTTTCGCGGTGACCGATACCATATGCCGCGCCGCCTGTGGTGCCAGCCCTGATGAGGGGCCTCGTCCTAACCAGCCGGCCTGGCTCAACGCCGACGCACTCGGCACACGATTTGCATGGCCACAGGAGGTCCCCCCGCAAATGCCGCCTCCTCAGATCCCTAAAGTACTCGTTGTTCCAAGGATCTCCCGCGTTCACCTTGCCGTTCTCATGCAGATCGAGCAGCATCATCGGACACCCTCCCACATTGCCGTCACCGTCAACCTGAAGCAGGCTGAATGGCCACCGGCAGACTCTCCGTCCCTGCTCAGGGCGTCCCAGCAAAAGGGGCCATATCACGTCACACCGAAATTTCCTTGATATCACCCGCGCAAACCCTTCCCGAACAGCCGCATCGTCAGCATGGAGGCACCTTTCTTCCGGTGTGAATCCAGGGTAGGGACTCGGCAGGTAATTGTAGAAGGCCACCCCATCTACTCCTAGCTCTTCCCCAATTCTGATCATCTCCAACATGTGGCCATGGTTGACTCTATCAACGATGAAAGACACTTCAATCCGTGGCTGCAGCTTCTTATGGCCGCGCGCGCTCACCAACGCCTCGACATTGCGCAGTATTTTCGAATGAGACGCCGCCGGCATGCCCGTCATCCGATGGAATTCTTGTGCTGTGTGGCCATTAACGCTTACGCATAATCGGTCAAGCCCGCTGCGCAGGATATCCGCTATGTAAGTATCCAGTTCGAGTCCATTTGAGACTGTATCGACTATCATCCGGCGTTTGGCGCACACTTCCACCAGATCGAATAGATGCGGATTAAGGAGCGGTTCACCCACGCCGATTAGTTCCACACGTATTGCGTTCGGGTATCGACCCAACACGAAACGGAGCAAGTCGAGAGACATGTCCGGTGCTTCATGATGCCGATGAACGTAGTCCTTTGGTATCTTCCTGGATTGTGTCGGACACATGTCACAGCGAAAATTGCATCGGCTGGTCACGAAGATTGAGAGGTGAGTAGGCTGTCCAGATACGACCTCGCCCTTCGTAAAGAACCGGTTCCAGGCAAGATTCGCGACCTGCTGCAGACGGACACCGCCCCGGACTGCCTTCAACGAATACGTCCAGAGTCTATTGCGGATACTCATTTGTTAGTTCACCCTCTCCTGCTTTCAAGTAAAGAGAGCAGAAAGCTGTAAGGATCCAAAAACGCGGGTCAAACCAACGGGCTCTAAAACTTGGAAATCTCCGGTAGGTAAGAAGAGCAGGAAACGCTTTTGCAGAGGCCGTCTTTGATGCGGACCGCCCCCAGGTATGTTGTCCAGGGGCTACAGCAGTCCGTTTGTCATCTGGATAGGCGCACCGGCAGATGAGCGTTTCGTCGGAGTACTTCGCTGACAACGACCAAACCTAGCAGCAGCATAAACGGCGCGCTCGCGCGGCCGCCGAAAGTGGCATTGAAGAGTCCGTTTATGAGTAGGTTAAGGTATATCGCCCAGGAGCCAACGGCCAGCAAATGGGCATTTCTATTAGGTGGGCCCTTAAGAGCCCCCCAGAGGTTCTTGACGATTACAAGGTGGATTCCGACAAGGATGATGAGGCCAACGAGTCCATTATTGTAAAGGGCCTCTATGAACCCATTGTGCGTATGCCCGGCTTCTGCGAAAGTGCCTTCCACCTCTTGCGACAGAAATCTGGAAGCCAGGTAACCATGACCCACAATGGGGTGTTGCGTGATTTCCGGCCACACTAGCTTCCACAGGTCGGTCCGACCTGTCACGGTGGAGAGTTGGCCTTGTTCCTGGTACGCGGTGAAGTAGGTGGGAAGCGGCGTTACGGCAAGGACGATGCCGCCTAGTACCAAAACCCCTAGGAACCAGCCGAAGCCCGCGGCAAAACGTTTCTGCAGCACAAAGAAGAGCGTGACCGAGGCTATCCCGGCAGCAATACCAGCTTTCCCGCCCGCCACGATCATGACGGTTGCGCCAACGATGGCAAAGCCCGTTAGCCAGGTTCTTTTGCGCAGGGAATTCAAGGTGAGAGCGAATAGAACAAGCGTACCCGCAGACAACGATAGGCCGGTCGGGGACCCCCATAAGCGTCCCTTCTCGAAAGCTCCAGAAGGGTTGACGAACGCACGGACCACGGGTGCGGCGACGACCACGAAAAAGCCCCAGAGATTTGACCAGTAGAATCTCTCAATATCATTCAGGTCATGGATGGTAGCGGAACAGAGCAGAAGCAAAAGTACCACCAGCAAAAGCTTAAACGCCCAGGCCAGAGAATACAGCGGTGTCGGTGAGAAAGGGGCGGAGATAAGACAGACGACCGCAAACAGTGAGAGCCACTTATTGCTACCTGAAAATGCTTGGAGCAGGTACTGAGGCCTCGGCATGATGAGGAGTAAGGCTAAGAAAGCGAGGGCCCAAAAAGCCGCCTCCCCGTAAGCGGCCGCCGAAAAGTGGCCCGCAAACGACTCCGCTTCGGGCGTGAATCGGGAGAAGACCTTCTCCGAAATAAGCAGTGCCCACCATACGACCAGACCGAGCCGCAGATGAATCTTCGCCGATTCGAGCCCTTTGGTCCTGTGGGCACCCCAGACTACGAACAGAAGCGCGAAGAGAAAACCGCCGCATCCGATGACCGCGAAGGTAACCCCGGAAATCAACGACGGAGGTGCCACGGCTAGAACTAGATAGGACAGTGCGGCGAGAGTGGCGACTAGCAGACCGTTGTGGAGGTATGCCTCAGTTGCGATTGTGAGTCTTTTCATCGCTGGGAACCTACCCGTTGGTCAACCGTGGGGTTGAACTTGCCCACGCGAGGACCAGTCAACGAGCGAGGCTCTCGAACCTCGAACGGCTCCGCAAAATGCAGAAATTTGCCGCGCGTGATGTAGAAACCGAGTTCGCAGCCATAAATTCCATATTCGCGGGGAATCACCAGCGCTCGTTGCTCAAGCAGAGAGCTTACGTTCGACCCCCATCCCATCTTCAACAGTGGACAGGCTCTCATAAAGCTTCGTCATGAAGAGCCCTTTCTTATCCCAGTTGAAATGCTCTTCAAGTCGCTTCCTTGCCCCGAGGCTCAATCGGGCGCAGAGCTCAGGGTCGGAAGCGAGTCTGCAAAACGCTTCCGCCAGATCGTGCACAACCTGCTCCGGTTTGATGGCCGGCACTTTGATACCAGTTTCTTCCGTGACCTGAAGCGCCGGCCCGCCGAGATCAAGGCAGATCACTGGGCGGCCTGCCGCCATGGCCTCCAAGCAAACGTTTCCAAACGCCTCGTGCAAGGCTGGATGAACAAGGACATCACACTCTGACAGCTTGCTGTACACATCCTGAAGCGTGGGAAGCTTTCCCCAGAAAATGACCTTCTTCTCAACACCGAGCTTCTTGGCCATCGCCCTGAGCCGATGCATCTCGGGACCTATGTTCACGATCCAGTATTCGCTTTCCGGATACGTGACCTGAAATCTGGCAAAGGCCCGGAGACCTAGGTGGAATCCCTTCCAGTGAATCAAGCGTCCAATACTGATAATCCTGAAAGGCCTGCAGTTTCTCGTGGGAAACCTTCCAAAGTACTCCGTCTCACGCTCTGTTATTCCAAACTGAGGGTGCACTATCACCTGCTCAGCGCCAAGCATTCGCAGCCGTTTTGCTGTCTGTTCAGTAGTCGCGATTGCGACACGGGAACGACGAGCAGCCAAACGTACGATCGGGTTCACGCGAGCGAAAGCTCGAACAAGATCGCGCAGTAACTCAAACACTTTCCCGCGAGTGCTAAAGTCCCGCCAGAATGCAGGCGGGGCGGACTCTCCACCACCTATAGGCCCCCATATAAACGGCACTGGGAGCAATGCAGCGAAACTGGGACTCCAGTACTGTCCGAACGTAATGTGATGTGCGAGTTCAAACCTGACCTCGCGATGCAACTTTCTTGCTAGGAAATAGGCGCCGAGGTGCCACACGTGGTAATAGGCGTGTATGCCGCGCCCTGCCTTTTTCCAGAAACGCGCCCAGCGTGGCAAGTCGAAGTAAACCCAGTGCACGTTCGGCATTGGCTCCTTGGCCAGAGCTTGCTCAATCGGTTCGCGGTTGTTCGCCCGGGTAATCACCCAGACTTCGTGGAACCGCGCAATCTGCCGGACCCAGTTCCAGCCCACAGCAGGCTCAGAGCCCTTCCCGGGTTCGCACGCATAAGCTGAAACTAGAACCCGCAACGTTGGAACCCCTTGTTTACTGGGCCAGTTGGCGGCGAAGGATGCGTTTTCGGTACTCAATGTTGGGATGACCGGCTACTGCTTCCTCAACATAGTCCGATACTGAGTTCAGCAGATAGAGCAAGAAAGATGCATTGTGGGCTGGTGACTGGCCAAGAGGAAGAATCCGATCACTGCTGGGGTTTAGCATCCTGGCCACTTGGACTTGAAAATGGAAGACATCCCAAATGAATGGTATGTCCCCAGTGGCCGATTCCCAGTCGAGCAGGAACAGTCGCCCATCATCGACTCGGGTATTCCAGGGCACGAAATCACCATGCGTGAGACCGCAAGGGATCGTCGTACCGTCCATCTCGCGTAGTGCCCGCTCAAGCGCCCGCTCCCCCAACGCTCGCAGCTCGACGTCTAGAAGCGGGGCTGCCTTTTGCCAGCGGGCGTTAACTCCTTCCACCACCTCGCGCCCTGGTTTCTCCACCTCGTACGTGCCCCTCAGGGTTCGCAGGAAATCCTCGTGCAAGGGGCCAAACGCGGCCGGGCCTGGCGAGGGAGGGCCGGGAGACTGAAAGAGGATGAACCCATCCGACCATTCACCTGCGTAAAGTACCCTTGGTATGTGTGGGTGCAGTGGGGGGAAATCCCAAAGTCGCGTGAGGATCCCGGTCTCGCGCCGTACGCGCTCGGCTGCCGCATCTGCGAGGGGTAACTTGATATAGCCTAGGATCTCGCCGTTGGGGCGCATGACCTGCACCGTCAGCTTGCGAACGATCCCGCCGACCCCTAACGACATTGCGAAGGTCGGTTCGCGCTCTCCCGTAACTTGGCGCACCAGGACTTCCAGGGGGAGAGGTCCTCTCGATGCGACCAGGACTCGGGGCCATCCCCAACCGTCCCAGCCCGCTTTAATAGCCCGGAGAACTATCGCCTTCAGGATTCGCGCTCTGGGCGCATAGGGGGTGTAGATCTGAAATCCCTCCAGAGTCCTATGGGTGTGACCTAGAGGAAGAAGCCACCGCGGTCCCTTGGAGCAAGGTAGAACAACAAACCGGTGGATGTGCGCAAAGCCTTTGTCTGTGAGCCGCTGTGCGGCCCGCCTTGTGGGATTCTCAAGAACCACAGCAGAGGGAAGCGGGCTCCCAGCGTCCGGTGATTTCTTGGGGTTCCGTGGCCCAGGCCGGTGCGCACATCCGACAAATCGTGCGATTGCGATTTTTACGGCTTCGTTCACGCGACGCCTCTGGCTAAGTCGGTGATTTCTCCCCGCTCGTTGGATCGTCTTCGGATGCCAGCCAGGAAGCGTGCCTGCCTTGAAAGCGGCGTGCCAGATGCTCAATAACGGCGCGCGATGCATCGGCAATTGCGTGGTGAATGTCCCGGTTGTTGCACACGAACGCAGCGTTAGGTAACTCATGGCTCAAGTGCTTATAGGCCGCGCGCTGTCGCCGTAACTCCTCCGGTGGAACCTCGCGTTTCCGGGAGAGAATTACTTCCTCCCTAGCGTCCAGGAGCAGGAAAAGTAACTCAGGCGGGGTGACAAACCGAGCGAGAAACTTCGGCAGCCACATTGGTCCCCCATAGAGGTAGCGTATGGGATCAACCAACGAGTCGTGGAAGTAGCGGTCGAACACAACGAGACCTGATCGGGCCATCAGAGGACGGGCAACCAACCAATAGCCAAGCCAGTAGTCCAGCAGGAGAGCAATCCGTGTCAGCATGGAGAACAGAGGAGGGCGCGCAGGGTGCCCGTGTGGGTCGGTCATCGGCGCAGCGCTCTTCCGCCGCCAAAGCAACCTTGGGCGCCAGTGGAAGACTCGCCAAGATCGGAAAGGCGGTAGTAACACCCTGGTGAGATGCTCTATCAGAGTACTCTTGCCGACTCCGTCGGGACCGAGGACCACAACGAGGAGTCCGGTAGGCTGAAACCAGCGGCGGGTCAGCCGCGGGGCGTCAGCAAGGAGACAGCGAATCGGGTTCAAAGGATCCCCTTTGGCGATGGTCCACCAGAGGGACTTTCTGAGTTTTCCTAGAAGTCCACCTGCGCAACCCCTACTACAGGCCTCAACTACCTGTCTCTTTAACCTTTCTCCGAAGAGGCTGCCGGCCACCTTCTCCGCTTCGGGTCGTCCTAGCTCCTCGACCAGGAGTTTCAACCGGTTCTCTTGGTGGGCAGGCACAGCTCCTTTGAAGGTTTTCTTCGCCAAGAGGTAACCGACTTCTACCTTCGGGTCGGGCACCCAAAAATCTCCTCGCTTTCGGCGCCCGGCTACTAGTTTCTCTCCAGGGGTCAAGATCAAGCCCCCGCGCCGATACTCATATGTGATGTCCACAGAAACAGAATTTAGCGACAGGCCTTCGAACCAGACGAAGTCGAAGCAATAACCATTGACCGCATAGTTGATACACTGCACCGGCTGGTAGCCCTGGTCGGCGAGGGCGCGGAAGACGAAGGGCAACTTGGCCACGTCGCGCGGGTGGACCGCCAAGTCGAGGTCGCTGGGTAATTCGTCGGGAAGACCTTCGTAAGAGTGCAGGACGCAGTAACGGACGTCGTGCTCGTCGAGCAAACGAAAGAGCAGCCGCAAGAATGCCGGCCGGGAGAGACCTTCGCCGTCGGCGCCAGGCGGCTGGGAATTCATCATGACGTTGGCTTCGCGATGCATCTTATGCAGCCTGTTCGGTAGGTTTATTTACGCCTTTGAGGGCAATGGCTCTTCAGATCCAGGCACTGGCTGCTCGCGCGCAGACCTTCGGTAAAACCAGAACATCAGCACTCCGGTCGCGAGGGATGAGAACAAGAGGCCGATCAGGGCGCCCGAGACTCCCAGGAGCGTGACTAGGGGAATCCCCACAACCAGAGCAACGAGGCTGGAACCGACGTAGCTCCAGAAAATCCACTTGGGCTGCTCCAGCGCTCTTAACCCGCTGCCCATGACCGAATAGAGCATCGAGCCGAAAGGTACTAACCCGACTAGGAGCAGCGGAAGGAAAGCGTATTCCGAATACTTGCCCGCATAGAGAAGCCGAAACAGCCTTGGACCCAGGGCCACGAGCAAGGCGAGATAGGTTGCGCATCCGAAGGCGTACAGAGCAAAGAAGGAATACATCGTCTTGTGCATGCCGCGATCACCGTGGGACTTTCGGGCTCGGACGAGAGAAGGCAAAAGAATCATTGAGAGCGCCGCCATGCTGTGTAAGACCGGCATGGCGAAGTTCATCAAGGCGCGCAGGGCGGCGGCACCTTCCATGCTCATCCAGGCGGGTAGGAGGACGTAGTAGATGTTGCTCGGCAGCCAACTCGCACCTGCCGTGGCAACGGACCAGCGGCCATAGCGCCAATGATCGGCAGTCACCATGGCAACGGTTGGGTTGCTTTCGGACGCCGTCCATCGCGGGCCGAGCCGCAACAACATGAACGCGCTCACCACCAGCGCTGCCACGCCCATGCCCGTGAAGGCCGTGACCGCCAGGGGTCCGCGACTCAACCAAAGGCCATAGATCAGCGCGAGCAAGAAGAGAAACGATGCGACCCCTCCGATGGCGACACGGCGGGGCTGCAAACGAAACAGCAGCAACACACACACTACTAACGCTCCCAAGCCCATCCCCAGGAATGCAGTCCCCGGAGAGAGCTGCTTGCCAGCCCACAGGACAAAGAGAAAGCTTGAGAGCAAGATGAAATAGAGCAATCCACCTACTGCCGCCCAGAAAGGCTGGAGACGAACATAAAAGGCTCGGCGCAGCAACCAGAGAAGTAAGATAAGCGGCGCCGCCACGGCAAGGCCTAAGAAGGCGTGGCCGATGCTTGCCGAATGGAAACGGCCAACGAGGGCACCCACGATTACAAGAAGCAACATGCCAGGCAGCATCAGGGCAAGGTGGCCGCGCAGCAGAATGCCCAGGTACTCGGGAAAGCGCTCGCGGTATCTGCCCGGACCGAAGACCAGCATGGGCTCGGTGAGCAGGGCGGTGTGGAAGACACCGAGCAGCAGGAAGACGGAATAGGCCAGGGCGAAGGCGCCGTAGTCGGCCGGCTCGAGCCAGCGGGCCAGCAGCACGTTGAGCAGGAAGTTCGAGCCGGCGAAGAGGCCCTGATCGGCGATGGCCAGGCTGCCCTTCGTAACCCAAGCCGTCAACCTCCGAGGTGACACTGAATGACTAATTGCCCAGGCCCTAGCTGCCAATGACATCATCCTATGCGCTCACTGCTGCTTGCGCGCCTCTAGGCCTTGTCCAGCCTCTGCTGTCATCCTACGCGGCGCCAGCGCCTTTCAGAACGGCGGGAATGGTTTTGGCCAGGATTTTGAAATCCATCCACAGCGACCACTGGTCGATGTATTCCATGTCGAGTTCCATCCATCTCTCGAAGGGGATGGAGCTTCGGCCGTTGACTTGCCACAGGCAGGTGATGCCCGGGCGGACGCTGCAGCGGCGACGCTGCCAGTCTTGCTCGAATCCCTCGTAATCTCGCACCGGGAGCGGCCGTGGGCCCACCAAGCTCATCTCGCCTTTCAGGACGTTGAAGAGCTGGGGAAGCTCATCGATGCTGGTCTTTCGCAGGAATTTCCCGAAACGCGTAAGGCGGGGATCGTTCTTGATCTTGAATACCGGGCCACTGACCTCATTGAGATGTTCGACCTCGCGCAGCTGTCCTTCCGCGTCCGGGACCATCGTGCGGAACTTGTAGAGACGAAACCTTCTTTTGTTGAGTCCCACGCGTTCCTGGATGAAGAACGCGGGGCCCGGAGAGGTCAGCTTGATCAGGAGTGCCAGCAGTGCGAATAACGGCCCCAGCACGAGAGTTGCGGCCAGCGACAGAACGACGTCGAACGTGCGCTTGATGAGTTGCGGCCAACTCTCAGGGGACCCTGTGTAGAGAGTGATGACGGCGTCGCCCTCAAACTCTCCCGCCTTCGATTGAGCCAGCCGCAGGTTGAAAATGTCGGGGAGCAGGCGGACGATGATCCCCTGCTCCTCGCAAAGGGCCGCAAGGCGCGAGGCTTGCCCATAGGAGGATTCCATCGGCAGCGCGATCAGCACCTCGTCGACCACATGATCGCGGAGGAACAGCAGAAACTCCTTCAGGTCAGCGACCAGCCGATAGCCGCTTTTCCGAAATTCACCCATACCTGCCCAGTCGCAGTCCACGAACCCGACGAGGCGATAGCCGAGTTCGGGCCGGGCCTCGACTCTCCGGGCGAATCGAACCGCTCGGGGATTCGTCCCCACAACCACCAGGTAGCGGATGTTCCGGCCGCGGCTCCGGACGCCTTCCAGCAGGTACCTGAGCAACAGTCTGCTGGAGACCGCTGTCGTGGTGCTGGCGGCCCAGAAGAACAGAATGAACAGCGGAGACACCATGTGAATCCGCAGGAAGATCGCCGCGATGAAGACAATCACGGATCCTAGGGTTGTGGCTTTGACGATGTCGAGAACCTCCGCCCAGCGCTTGGAAATACGCTTGGAGTTGTACAGGCCGAAGGACGAAAAGGTGATATGCCATACAAAGAGGAGACAGGCGAATAGGACAAAGTTCGTAACCTTCACCCGCATGGAGAGGAAGTGCGCCAGCGACATCGCTGACGTTTCGTAAACCACCAGCGCAGTCGCCAGCCCAAAGGAGAAAATCATCACCGCCAGGTCAAAGAGCTTGGCGGCCTTCAGAAGGATTCGGCGGCGGAGAGCTGTCATTGAGGCAGATTGCTCAGGTGACGATATGGTCCTGCACGGTAGGGAAGACAGAAACTCGCCGTTAAGCCTTCAACGGCGGCGAACGCCTGACCTGAAATCCTAAACTTCACGGGGCATCGCTCTCGGTTTAACTCGCGGCACCGGCGATCAAAGGCTCTAGAGTTCGTGGGGTTCCCTGCAACAAGGACTTGAAATAGGGGAGCGTCTTGACTAAGCCTTTTTCCAGACAGACTCGCGGATACCATCCAAGCTTTTCTCTGGCCGCGGCGATGTCGGGCTGCCGGCGCTGAGGGTCATCGATCGGAAGGGGTTCAAACACAATCCGGCTCTTGCTCTGAGTGACCCGAATCACCGATTCTGCGAGTTCTAGGATAGAAATCTCTTCCGGATTTCCCAGGTTGATCGGCCCGGCCTCATTTGAAAGCAAAAGCCGGTAGAGTCCATCAATCAGATCGCTCACGTAACAAAGGCTGCGTGTCTGGCTGCCGTCCCCGTACACGGTCAAGGGCTGGTTCTGCAAAGCCTGAGCCATGAAGTTCGGGAGGGCACGACCGTCGTCGATCCGCATGCGCTCGCCATAAGTGTTGAAGATCCGAGCAATGTGGACCCTCACGCCATGCTCACGGCGATAAGCCATGCTGATGGCCTCCGCATACCGCTTGGCTTCGTCATAAACGCTACGCGGACCGATGGGGTTTACATGTCCCCAGTACTTCTCAGGCTGCGGGCTCATCTCCGGGTCGCCGTATACTTCCGAAGTCGAGGCCAGCACGAAAACACTCCCCTGGGCCTTGGCCAGTCCCAGCACATGATAGGTTCCCAGGGCGCCCACCTTGAGCGTGTGAATCGGATGGCGAGCGTAGTCTTTAGGGCTGGCGGGGGAGGC
>Ga0315277_10002169_pt1 | contig 27530 bp, 23 predicted proteins | sample YL17G05_15_MG_FD_203695 | JGI IMG/M metagenome (GOLD analysis project Ga0315277, IMG submission 203695) | Sediment microbial communities from Yellowstone Lake, YNP, Wyoming, USA - YL17G05_15 | ecosystem: Environmental > Aquatic > Freshwater > Lake > Sediment | place: USA: Wyoming | collected... | reverse complement strand
GTACTACTATCAGGCGGGCGATGAGGGTGCGACGGTGGGCGGCGGTGAATACAATGGCGCGTCGGGCTACGCAGCGACGGTGGGCGGCGGCGAAGACAATGTCGCGACGGGAGACGATGCCACGGTGCCCGGCGGCTACGGCAACACCGCCGCTGGCTACGCCAGCTTCGCTGCGGGCGATGCGTCGGAAGTGCCCGATTACTACGACAACTCCGCTGCGTTCAATGGCGAGGTGGCCGACGACGACTTCGAGGTCCGTTGCGACGTGCTGCACTCAAACGCGATGGCCTACGCCCTTGACGACCCGCTTGACCCGGTTGGCACAATCATGAGCCAGTTCGCGGTCGGCTCGCCCGAGATCGTCGTGACCTTCCGGGGCTCGGCCGTGATCGGGGCCGAAGGCCGGGTCGTTGCCGAACTGCCTCGCTACTTCGATGCGCTGTGCCGGAATCCGTTGGTGCAGTTGACCGGGGTCGGGACATACGAGGTCTATGTTGCCGACAAGGTCGTCGGCAACCGGTTCGTTATCGGTGGTAAGCCAGGAACTGAGGTCTACTGGACGGTTACCGGTGAGCGCAAGGACCAGCTGGCCGAGATCACCCGCGTCCGGATGCCGGTCCAAAAGCCCCGCACCGGGTCCCTGGTCGGGCGTTCCATCAGCGATGCCAACCTTGCCGGGGCGATGCCCGAGTTGCAGCGTCTCGGTCTGGGCGGCCGTTACTCATTCCGCACTGCCGCGGGAAGGCAACGCTACGAGGACATGCTCAAGCGGGCCGGCGAATCCGGGCAGCACAGGAGCGCACGGCCGGTCCATCCGGGCAGCGAGCGGAAGCAGCCCACGCCGCCAACGCAGCCCCAGAAGCTGCAGCGGTAGGGGAGCGACCATGACCTACCGATTCCAGACGGCATTCTGCATCCTCGGAATCCTGTGCGGTTCCATCTGCCTTGCCCAGAACTACCGCTGCGACTGGAGCGTGAACGGCATCGCTGGCGGGGAGATGACCGGCGCGTACAAGTGCGGCTCGACTGCGGGCCAGACTGCGGCCGGGCTCATCACAGGCCCGAGTTACTGGGCGCTCATCGGCTTCTGGCAGCCCGAAGGCCAGACCGGTGTCCGCGAGCAGGCGTATTCGCCGAATCAGGGCCCGCTCAAGACCCGGCTCAACACGCCGCAGCCCAATCCGTTCCGGGCGCACCTCGCCATCCGCTACTCGCTGGCGGCCGAAGGCCTGGTCTTGCTGCGCGTCCACGATCTGACCGGTCGTGTGGTCAGGACGCTTGCGAACGGCGTAATCCGGCCGGGCCGGTACAGCTTGAGCTGGAGCGGCACCGACGACCGGGGGCGCGAGCTGGCCCGAGGTGTCTATTTCTGCCGGTTCACTGCCGGCGACTACCGCGCGACTGAGAAGGTGGTGCTCCAGAAGTAGACGGTAGGCAGTAGACTGAATGCAGGGCGGAGGCGGGCGCGAGCCCGCCTCCGCTCTAACCCAAAGAGCGAATGGTCGTCTGATACAACTTGACACCAGAGGAGCCGGGGTTATAACTAGGTGCGCGGGAGGGTGGCGCGTCCCGCGCTTCTGATGTCCGTCGCCACGAGAACGGGAAGTCTGGACATATGGGAGGTCCGATGAGAGTGATGGTTCTGGTGCTGGCGCTTGCGAGCGCCTTCGTTCTTGCGGCCGACAACGCGGTCATTGCACCGCAGCCAGCCGCAAGCCATAGGCCCCGAACTACAACCTACGGAGCGGAATCGATAACGATTCCGCGGATGCTCTCGTACCAAGGGAAACTGACCGATACGCTCGGTCAGCCGGTGCCGGATGGCGATTACACGATGATGTTCCAGTTGTACCCCACACCGTCGGGCGGCTCACCGTTCTGGTCCGAGACCAAGCTCGTGACGGTGAAGAAGGGGCTATTCAGCGTGCTGCTCGGGTCGACGACGCCGATAGATTCAATGCCGAGCGCCGGGACGGTCTACCTCGCCATGAGCGTCGCTGGCGGACCGGAGCTGGCTCCGCGTGTACAGATCGTCAGCGCTGCCTACGCCTACAAGGCTGATACTGCGAATTATGCGCTCGCGAGCGCCGGCGGTGGCGGGACCGTCACGAGTGTGAGCCAGGCGACAGGTATCGTCTGCTCGCCCAACCCAATAACCACGTCCGGCACGGTGCGGCTCGATACGGCCTACAGCAACAACCTCTACATCCAGAACCAGGCCGGTGTGGGCCAGAATGCCTACTTCCAGATCGCCGGCACCGGTCAGGCAGCGCAGTTCCATGGCGTTGCAGCATCCAATGGCGTCCCCGGTATCTACGGCGCCGGCGGCAGCTACGCGTGGGGCGTCTATGGGTCCTCCGCGCACCCCTCCTACGTCGGCGTGTACGGCGATGGCGGAACCACCTCTACCGGCACCTACGGCTATGCGAAAAACGGGAGCCGCTTCGGTGTCGAAGGCTGGAACACCGATACCCTGGGCACTGGTATGCTCGGCGTGGGCTGCAATCAGTCCTCGTATCTCTATCTCAGCGGCGGCAGCGGCGGCGCGTTCAACGGCAAGTACTACGGGGCGTACGGCCACGCGACCGCCACCAGTGGCACCGGCGGCTACTTCGACAACGCGCACGGTACTTACGCGCGCATCGCGTACTATAACGGCAGCACCGAATACAAGATACTCGGCAGCGGCACGGTCAGCACGATAATGGGCACACGCGCCGGCAGGAAGGCCCTATTCGCGCCGGAAATGCCCGAGGCGTACTTCGAGGACGCGGGCGAGGGGCAGCTTGCCAATGGCCACTGCCGCATCAACCTGGAGAAGCTGTTTTCCGACTGTGTCACAGTGGACGCAGAGCACCCGCTCAAAGCCTTCGTCCAGCTTGAGGACGACTGCAAAGGCATCTACGTGAAGAAGGATGCGACCGGGTTTGACGTGTACGAATTGCAGGGCGGGACGAGCAACGCTCGGTTCTCGTGGCGCGTGCTGGCCAAGTGGAAGGGCAACGAGAACGTGCGCCTGCCGGACGCGCCCGGACCGGAGCCGACGAGAACAGTCGAGAACCTGCCCCCGGTGGAAGGCAAGGCTACGACTGCGACTCAGCCCCGGCCGGTGCCGGGCCTGAAGTAACGCAGGCCAGTGAATGCGGAGGCATCCATGAGCAAGACAGTCCGTCTGGTAATTGGCGTCACGTTCGCGTTGCTCAGTGCAGGCCTTGGCGGTTTGTCGCTGTCCTATGGCCAGAACTACAAGTGTGACTGGAGCGTGAACGGCATCGGCGGCGGGGACATGACCGGCGCGTACAAGTGCGGTTCGACCGCGGGCCAGACCGCAGCCGGGCAAATGACCGGGGCGTCCTACTGGGCGCTCATCGGCTTCTGGCAGCCGGAGGGCCAGACCGGAGTCCGGGAGCAGGCGTACTCGCCGAGTCAGGGCCCGCTCGTGACCCGGCTCTACGTCCCGCAGCCCAATCCGTTTAGGGCGCACCTCGCCATCCGCTACTCGCTGGCGGCGGAAGGCCCGGTTACGCTGCGCGTGCACGACCTGACCGGTCGCGTGGTCAGGACGCTCGCCGACGGCGTGATGCGGCCGGGCCGGTACAGCTTGAACTGGAGAGGCACGGACGACCGTGGCAGGGAGCTGGCCCGAGGCGTCTACTTCTGCCGGTTCACTGCCGGCGACTACCGCGCAACCGAGAAGGTGGTGCTCCAGAAGTAGACGGTAGGCAGTAGACAGGCAACAGGAGAGCAGAATCGAACAGAGGCGGGCGAAGGCCCGCCTCTGCCTTCAGCGCCGGTGAGCGGACAGTGAACTGATACGACTTGACACTTGAAGAGCCGAGGTTATAACTAGGCTACGCGGGAGGGTGGCGCGTCCCGCGCTTCTGATGTCCGTCGCCACGAGAACGGGAAGTCTGGACATATGGGAGGTCCGATGAGAGTGATGGTTCTGCTGCTGGCGCTTGCGAGCGCCTTCGCTCTTGCGGCCGACAACGCAATGATTGCTCCGCAACCGACCACAAGCCACAAACCACAAACCACAAGCTACGGAGCGGAAGCGATAACGATTCCGCAGATGCTCTCGTATCAAGGCAAGCTGACCGATACGCTGGGCGTGCCGGTGCCGGATGGCAACTACCAGTTGACGTTCCGGCTGTACACGCAGCCGACCGGCGGCTCGGCGCTCTGGACCGAAGCCCAGACGATACTGGTTAAGAGCGGGCTCTTCGCGGCGCTGCTCGGCGCTGTGACGCCGATAAGCTCGCTGCCGGAGTCCGGCGCGTGCTACCTGAGCCTGCAGGTAGCGGCGAATCCGGAGTTGAGTCCCAGACAACGGATTGTCAGTGCGGCCTACAGCTACGTGTCCGCGCGGGCGGCAAACTCTGACTTGTTGCAGGGCAAGGACACGACTGCGCTCGACGCCCGCTACGTGAACGAGGGGCAGGCCTCATCGGTCACATCCAACATGCTGGTTGACGGCACGATCGCGGCGGTTGACCTCGGGCAGATGGGAGCTTCCTCAGGCCAGGTGATGAAATGGACCGGTACGGCCTGGGAGCCGAGGAACGACAGCGTCGGGCAGTCCAGTGGAGGCACGGTCACGAGCGTGGGCCAGGCCACAGGCGTAGTCTGTTGGCCCAATCCCATAGCCACGACGGGCACGGTCGGGTTCGACTCGACTTGGGGCGACGGCCGGTACGTCAATAGCGGTGAGGCCGCAGCGGGTGACCTGACCGGTACCTATCCCAACCCAACCATCGGCCAGAAAGGTGCCGCGATCGGGCAGGTGCTCAAGTGGACTGGCAGTGCCTGGGTGCCGGGGAATGACAGTGTCGGTGGCGACAACGCCTGGGTGCGCCGGGCTTCGCCGAACGACAGCGTACTGTGGACCGTCAACTTCCTCGGCCTTGCCAGGGGCGGAGTAGGTGACACACTCATTGGGCCCGCCAGCCGGTGGTCCCACGTGAACCTCGGCTGCCACAGCGTCACCGGCACGGCTGGTCACAACTACGCCTACTGCACGGTTGGTGGCGGGGACGTGGACACTGCGAGCGGCAACTACGCCACAGTCGCCGGCGGGGGCTCGAACAGCGCGAGCGGTGGTTACGCCACGGTCGCCGGCGGGGGCTCGAATACCGCGAGCGTCGACTACGCCACAGTCGCCGGCGGGGGCTCGAATAGCGCGAGCGGTGGTTACGCCGCGGTCGCCGGCGGGTACGACAACATGGCGAGCGTCGACTACGCCACAGTCGCCGGCGGGGGCTCGAATACCGCGAGCGGCTGGGGCGCCACGGTCTGCGGCGGCATCAGCAACGCCGCGTCGGGCGACGAAGCCATGGTCGTGGGCGGGTGGGCCGACACCTCGTACGGTAACTACAGTTTCACGGCTGGCGGGCACTCCATTGCAGCGTACGGCAACTCGGCTGCATTCAACGGCCAGGCCACAACGTCATCGATCCAGACCCGTGTCGGTATTCTGTCCAAGGCATCGGGCTCATTCACGATTGATCATCCGCTCGACCCATTCGGTAAGATACTCAATCACTACTTCATCGAAGGCCCGGAGATGCGCAACATCTACGACGGGGAGGCGGTGCTGGACGCCTCGGGCCGGGTGGTCGTCACGCTGCCGGACTACTTCGACGCGCTCAACCGCGGTCCGCGCATCCAGCTTACCGGTGTCGGCAGTTCCGACGTCTACGTGGCGCAGGAAGAAGCTAACAACCGGTTCGTCATCGGCGGTCGGCCCGGCACCAGGGTTTTTTGGCAGGTGACCGGCGAGCGCAAGGATGTGTCGGCCGAGGCGACGCGGCGGATGATGCCGGTCGAGCAGCCCAAGACCGGGCCGCTGGTCGGCAGGATGCTCGACGACGACTTCCTTGCCGGCTGCATGGACCAGCTCGTGCGTGAAGGCAAGGCGCAGGGCATCGACTTCCGCACCGCAGCCGGCAGGCAGCGGTACGAGAAGATGAAGCAATTGATAGAACACCGATAGGAGGAACAAGTGAAGAAGACTACCTTAGTGCTGGCGGTACTCGCCCTGTGCGCAGGCGCGTGGGCTGCAGATAACGCAGTGGTCGGCGTAAGGCCGACCACCAATCACCAATCACCAAACGCCGGATCCCAATCGCTCGACGCCATCACTATTCCGCAAATGCTATCCTACCAGGGCAAGCTGACCGACACGCTTGGACAACCAGTCCCGAACGGCAACTATCAGTTGACGTTCCGGCTGTACACGGTGTCCTCGGGCGGCTCGCCGTTCTGGAGCGAGACACAGACCGTGACGACCCGCGGCGGTCTGTTCTCAGTCCTCCTTGGCTCGGTCACGCCTGTATCCGCGTTACCGGAAGACGGGAATCTCTACCTCGGCATGGTGGTCGCAGGTGGTGCAGAGCTGACGCCGAGGATGCGGATTGTCAGTGCGGCCTATGCGTACAAGGCGGACACAGCGAACTACGCCAGCGCGGCCGCACCAACCGGTGCTGCGGGCGGCGATCTGGCCGGAGCCTATCCCAACCCGACTGTTGACGGCCTGCAGGGTCGCGGCGTCTCGAGTACCGCACCATCAGCCGACCAGGTTCTGAAATGGAACGGCTCAGCCTGGGCTCCGGCTGCCGACAATGCCGGCGGCCCGCCATCTGGCCCGGCGGGCGGGGACCTGACCGGTACGTACCCGAACCCGACCATCGCCGCAAACGCGGTCGGCTCGGCCGAGGTTATTGACGCATCGCTGCGCGGTGCCGACTTCGTCAAGCCCTGCTCGCTTTCAGGCAGCGGTGGGGGCACCGCCGCGCTGCTGCACGTCCTGCCCGCGAATGACGGCGGCATCGCGGTCAAGCGGACGTCGACCGGCACGACCAATGCCGCGGTTCTGGCGCAGACTACGAGCGGCAGCGGGTGTGGCGTGATCGGTGAGGCGACCGGCGCCGACGGCGGTTCGGTCGGCATCTGGGGTCACACAACACCCGGTACACGTCCCGGCGTATACGGCTACAATGCACCGGGGACGGTTCTGGCACCCAACGTCGCGGCCGGCGTCGCGGCCTACACCTCCAACGGCCCTGCCTTCTACGTTGATAGCGCCGGGACCTACGGCCTGCATGTGCGCAAGAGCGTTTCCCATGGCGTACGCATCGACAGTTCGACCAACGCCGGTTTCTGGTTGAGGCATGCCACGACCTACGGTGTCTTCCTGTCTTCGTGCGGAGGCAATGGCGTCGATCTTGAATCCACGCCAAGCGGCTACAGCGGCTTCTATGCTCGAAATCCGGGCCAGGACGGCTTCCGCGTTTGGGACACGCCCAACGACGGGTTCAGCGTCGGCGACAGCGTGGCGCGCCACGGTCTCTACGTGGACAGGGCTGGCAACTCCGGCGTCTACGTCACAGATGCGGGCGCCTACGGTGCGTACGCCAACAGCAACGACCAGCGCGGCGGGTACTTCCGGAACAACAACAACTCGTACTACGCGCTGACGGCATGGAACAATACTGGGACCGGCAACACAGTCCAGGGTTTCTACGTCCGGGGCCACGGCTACGCAACCGGCGGCTGGCAGGTCCCCCTCGGCGGCGGTCGCGGGTTCGGTGTCGTGTCGCCGGAGATGGAGATAATGGCGTCGGGCACCGGCCGGCTCTCGGGCGGCCGCGCAAGCGTTGACCTCGACCTGACGTTCCGCGACGCAGTCTCCAGTGATGTACCGCTCAAGGTGATCGTCACCCCGAACTCGATGTGCAACGGGACATGCGTCACCAACCGGTCGGCGGGCAGGTTTACGGTTGCCGAACTGGCAGACGGGAAATCGAACGCCGGCTTCGACTGGATTGCCATTGGGCGGCTCAAGGGCGATGGACAGCGTCTGGATGCCCAGCCCATCTTGACCGACGAGCCGCCGCAGCGGGCCGCACCCGGTCCCGAAGACAATCCGAGCCATGAGCAGTAGCCGGAATACCCCTGTCAACGGAGATGTAACATGACTAAACTGACCTTGGTTTTGGTCACAGTGCTCGTTGCTGTCGGTCTCGGCCAGAACTACCGCTGCGACTGGAGCGTAAACGGCATCGGCGGCGGTGACATGACCGGTGCGTACAAGTGCGGCGCGACCGCGGGCCAGACCGCGGCCGGGTTCATCACCGGTTCGAACTACTGGGCGCTCATCGGCTTCTGGCAGGCCGAAGGAGAGGTCGGAGTCCGCGAGCAGGCGTACTCGCCAAGCGCCGGGCCGCTCGTGACCCGGCTCTACGTTCCGCAGCCGAATCCGTTCCGGGCACACCTCGCCATCCGCTACTCGCTCGCGGCCGAGGGTCCGGTCACGCTGCGCGTCCACGACCTGACCGGCCGCGTTGTCCGGACGCTTGCGAACGGCGTGATGCGGCCGGGCCGGTACAGCTTGAGCTGGCGCGGCACGGATGACCGTGGCAGGGAGCTGGCTCGAGGTGTCTACTTCTGCCGGTTCACTGCCGGAGACTACCGCGCGACCGAGAAGCTGGTTCTTCAGCGCTGAACATCCGCAAAGACACAGAAAGGGCGGCCCAGCGGCCGCCCTTTCTTCTGCGGTCAGGTATCTTGCTAGTGAAATGGCGAGCGCATCACGAGCATAGTTATCGGATAGCTAATCAGGGCCGAGAAGACGTACAGCACGAGAGTGAACCACACCGGCAGGTCCAGGAACTTCCGGTACGCGACCACGATCAGGACCGTGGCCCACTGAGCGAGGATCCAGTGGGTGATGCCGAGCGCGACCGGGCTGCGCATGCCCAGCGCGTAGTACCCCCAGTCCCAGGCGACCAGCACCGCGCCGACGATCAACTGCGCGAACCCGCCGACATTCAGGACAAAGTCCATGTCGGTGCGCCGGCCGGTCAGACGCAGCACTACGTGCGTTACGCCGGCGAGATAGACCCAGAGGAACAGCATATAGAACGGTGTGAACCAGACCAGGGTCCAGTAGTAGGTCTCAAGATGCAGCAAGGTGATCGTCGGGGCGGGCCAAGGCCGCCAGCCCATCAGCGCGGGCGGCAGGTAGATGAACAGGGAATCCAGCGCGGCGCGGATCAGCACTGCCATCAAGCCCCACGCAGGAGTCGGTACTTCCCGGACCGCCTCGGCAAACCGCGCCGGGTTACAGTATCCGAGCAGAACGACTCTCAGGAATCCGCGCCCGGCACTCATAGTTCCGCGCTCATCGCTCATCACTCTCCGCGTGAACTCGACCATCTTGTCTGCCGCGCCTCGACATCAGACGGAAACTCGGGGAGTAGCCCTCACCATCTTGCGCCGCGCAGACCGGAAGACAAGCGCCAACAGGATGGTAGATGCGGGCATGATCACGTCCCAGACAAGAAGCCCCACAAACAAGACACTCATGCTGAGCCCGATGGCGTATCCGATCATGCCACCGATTCCCAGGACGCCGTTGACTATGAACAGCCAGCGTACTGCCTGCTCAGGCTTGCCCTTGCCGAAGCTCCGTGACGCGAAGAGAGTCGAGAACCCCATGAAACCGTAGCCGAGCACTTCAATCACCCACATTATTGACTGCGGGTCATCCATGGCGAATGGAACCGAATACAGGCCTTTGGGCACAAGCGTCAGCTGCATGTAGTAGTTGAAGCCGATCAAGACCGCGTAGCCGAGAGAGAACAGCAGCCCCAGCCGACTGAAGGCCTTCTTCCCGGCCGGCGCGTATTCGTGGATGGAGGCCATCAGCAGCACGAAGGCAGGGACAAGCAGAATCCCTGATATCAGCGAGGGAATCTTCAGGGCCGTGCTGGCAGTAACTCCCGAGAATATCAGAAGGATGGTCGCTAAGACCGCCGACCAGAAACCATAGGTCTCAGCCTTGAACTCACTCACTTCCGCCTTCCCCGCAATCCGACTCTCTGACATAAAGGTCCTCCTGCTTGTCTACTGACTCACAGACATGGCGGTTGGCACCGCATCGGGGCTCTCTGCGCAAGCGGATTCCCGGGAAATAGAAGGTATAACCTCATCCCGTCCCGGCGGTAGGCTGTGAGCTGCAAGCTGTCGGCTGTTATCATCGTCTCGACCAGACCGACCATCTTGTCCTGCCGCGCCTTGTCGGCCGGCCTGTCTGACCGACCGGGTCTTACCGATTCAGCTCAAACGTACTGGGTGCGGTTCGGCGGAAGTCCTGCGGGTGAGTACGCAGCGTGGCGTCGACCGTCTTGACCGGGTACTTGCGGGCACTCTTCCAGCCCCTCCGGAGAATCGCCTTCGTCAGTTCCTTGATTGTCATGGGGCGCCCCGAGTGCTTCAGGGTTCGAATAATCAGGGCGCGCGCACTGGCGCCGCGCACCGGCCGGGAGCTCGCCGGCAGCGTCGGCTGCGGATGACTCACGAGGACCGGCTTCCTCGCCGCCCGGTGAATCGGCCCTCCAGCGCCAATCCGCCCGAGTTCGGCCCGCACCGCCTCCAACTCGCTCCTGAGCATCGCCTCACGCTCGCGGAGCAGCTCCCGACGCAGATTCCTCTCGACCACCTCCGCAATCTCGGCGGTGATTCGGTTCACACGGTTATCCACTCTCAACTCCTTTCAGGTTTGAACGCGGCCCGGTGGCGGTCCGCCCAGAAACCGGCGCGTTCCATATCGGCTACCTCAGACATCACGGTCTGCATCGGTGCGTACAGCATAGTCGAACTACCGGTCACGCGCAACCGGCTGCATGCCGCTCGCTTCGGACTGTCAACCGTTAGCCGGACGTCCGGCGTCTTGGCCTTGGGCAGGTCCTCAACGATTCGTCTCCCATCATCCGGGCCGTAAGCTGTAAGCTGTCGGCTGTCATCATCGTCTCGACCAGACCGACCATCTTGTCATTCCTGGTCTTGACAGAGCACTCAGGTATTGTGTCGCGGCTTCTAACCTAGGAGGCTTTCACAATCCTTAGCAGAACCGAATTCCCTGACGCCGCCTTCAGCAGGTAAATCCCGCCCGGCAGACTCCGGCCGAGGCGGTCTCGGCCGTTCCAGGTCACTCCTTCAGTGGCCCGCCCGGGCAACACGAGATGCCCCACCACGGTTCCCGAGACGTTGTATATCTCGACCGGAACCGGGCGGCCGGCCGGGGATTCATACAAGATCAGCGTTCGGGCGGTGAACGGATTCGGCCAAGCCGTGGCCCGAGACTGGCGCGCGCCGACCGCGACTTCCGCGCCCGGCTCTGCGATCCATGCCCCGCCGTCCGTGGTCTTGAGAATCACACCGTTTTGCCCCGTGACATAGCCGACCTGGCAGTTGGCGGGAAAGTGGATCGAATGGAGGGTCCCCGTCACTCCCGTTGATTCGCTCAGCCAGTTGCTGCCGCCGTCGCTCGTCTTCAGAACCATCCCGTTGTTGAAGACGACATAGCCGGTTTCGGCGTCGGTCGGAAACGAGGCCCCGGACAGGTAGTCGGACCTCCCGGTCGTCAGACTCACCCAATCCGTGCCGCCGTTTGTGGTCTTGAGGACCTTGCCGAAGCCGCCCGCCACGAATCCGGTCTCCGCGCTGACCGGGAAAACGACGTCCATCAGGTAGTTAGCGGGGGGAGACACCTGGTCCTGCCAGGTGGCCCCGCCGTCCGTGGTCTTGTGAATCACCCCGGACCAGCCGGCCACGTACCCGGTCATGGTGTTTTCCGGAAACGAGACGCCTTCCAGCGGCAGGGTATCGTTCACGGTCTGGCTCGCCCAGTGTCGCCCGGCATCGGTAGTCTTCAGAATCAGGCCGGGCTCGCCGCCCACGACGTAACCGGTCATGTTGTTGTGCGGAAAGCAGATCCCGCGCAGGTCAATTGTCACGCCCGTCGTCTCGCGTTGCCAGCTTGCCCCGGCGTCGATGGTTCGATAGACCCGGCCGCCCGAAGACACGGCGAACCCGGTATCGGCATTCACCGGGAAAGTGACTGCTAGGACGGAGCCGTCGAGCGGCAGACTGTCCCAGCTCGCCCCGCCGTCGGTCGTCTTCTGGACCCGCCCTTGTCCGACCACATATCCGGTCTGCCCGTCGGGCATGAACCAGGACCCGTTGAGTTCTTCTGTTGTTCCCGAGTTGAGCGGCACCCATCCCCCGATGAGGATGCCCGGAACCAACAGCAGGATCGCGCAACAGCCTAGCGCTTTACTCAGGCTCATCTTTCGCTTCTTTCTGCCCGCCCGTCGCGGGCGGTTTGCGGATTCCCATGCTACTCGACCAACCGCCTCCCGATCGGTAGAATGGTAGGATGCAAAGCTGCTTCTGTCAATCTGTGAGTCCATACACCAGTTGGTCAATCTGACTGTTGGTAACGGCAATCTGGCGCATGTTCGCTGTCGGCTTACGGCTCCCAGCACCCGCGTCTTTCTGACATCACATCCGACCGAGACCACGGGCTGTAAGCTGAAAGCCGTCGGCTGTCATCAGCATCGTCTCGACCAGACCGACCATCTTGTCATGCCGCTCGCTCAGGAGAATCCTTTACTATATGTTCCCGGAATTCAATCAAGCCCCTCAATCAGATCCCACAACTCCACGCCCACGACCTCCACAAAAGCCGCGGGCACAACCACCCGGCCGGCTTCTGTAATCGGCCGGCTCATGTTCCTTGCCAGAATCCGCTGCCAGTTCCGCGGCCACTGCACGGCCAGCTGCCACATCCTGCGCATCGTACTCAGCAACGCCCGGCGCTGCCTCGGGCTCAAGTTCCAGCCGTGGCTGTCCAGCAATCCGGCCAGCGCATCCTCGACGCTTGCTCCGGCTGCAACCGAAGCGACGAACGAGTCGAGCCGTTTCGACCGTTCCTCCGGCCTCTCCGAAGGCACCGGCTTCGAGGTTGCCGGCCCGAGCAAATCAGCCAACTGTCCGAACCCTGCCCGGCACGTCCGCAGGTAGTCCACAACCAGCCCCAGCGACGGATAAGGAATCTTGCCCCGTTCCAGTCGGCTCGCAACCATGCCTGCGCCCTTGCCGAAGCGGCCGGCCAGGAGCATGAACTGGCCCTGAGAAAGGCCTGTCCGCTCACGCAAGGCCCGCAGCCGTGCGCCCATCTCAGGCGTGAAAACAAAAGTGTCTGAAGAACGCCTCATTATCAAGTTTTCGACGTTTCGATGATTATACAGAATAGACTAGACCGCGCAACCCACGCCGTCAACGCAATGCCTTGGAAAACCTACAGCCTACGGCACTCCCAGTGCCCTTGTGGGGGTCACCCCCGGGGGCACTCCCCCAGCGGCCCCCCCCACCACCATGTCGGTAGACCCCTGCTCTTATCCTCCTGGTCTACCCCCAGGCAACGTCGGAGGCGGTGGCCTACCTGGCTCCCGAGAAGGATACGGGGATGACTGGGGATGTCTTCCTCCAGGTTACCGCAGGGCTGGCCCGAAGTGGCCTTCCGGACCCGGGAGGTCAACTTGGACTTCGACGGCTTCCAGCTTACGGCTCACGGTTTGCGGCTCCTCGCGTCTTCTCCTCGTTCTCAGGCCGTTAGCCGTTGGCCGCAAGCTGTCGGCTGTCATCACCGTCTCGACCAGCCACGTTGGTCCGGCTGATTCGTACAACGTTCACAGTTAGCCGACTCCCTCAACTGGAAATTGGAACCTGGATACTGGTCACTCGCGGCCACCGGCCGCGTCGCGCCTTGACATCGCTCAGAAATATGAGAAGTGCCCCGAATTCCGTCCCGTCCCACTACCTAGTGGGTTTCGGTGCCGGCGCAGGCTTGGGCGCAGGGCGCGGACGAGGCTTCTCCGGTCCGCCTTTCTTATCCATATCAGGCTCCTTTCGTCCGGCCCGCAGCGAGCCGGTACAATGAAGTTCTGTTCCATCCGGTGCGTCTCATTCTACTCACAAGCCGCTTGAGTTCCCGGAAACGACGGCTTTCACCCAGTAGACACCACCACCACTTGCCCCTCGGTCTCTGCATGAGATGCGTATAAACCTGAACGCACTGGAGTCCGGTACTCAAGACGAAGTCAACCGGGAACTCCTCTGTTTCGTGTGGCTCGATCTGGTAGTCGGCGAGCCTCTTGCTGGACAAGATTGATTCTCCGATGATGGGCCAGCTAAACTCCGGACTCCCTTCCCATGTCCGCGAACCACGGCTTGGTATTTCCCCCATAAAGTCGTCGGCCCATGGAATGACCTGCTGAACCCAGATTCTGCAGTGACCGGGCTTGACTGCGACTTCCCCCTTGTTGTCGGCTGTCAGGCGAACCCGCAGCAAGATTCTCTCGGTGTCTAGCTGCTCGTGCGTGACATCGTGAGCAAGCACGAGTCTGGGCTGAGCCATCCTGCGCCACAAGAACCAGACTCCGCCAAAGAGGACTCCGAGGACTGACAGGAACGCGAGCAACGTACTACAGCCCCACGCAACGTACTGACAGATGACCGAGACCCCGGGCGCCCCTCCAGAACCAACCGCCCGAACCGTAAGCGTATCCAGCACCACGCGAGCTACAGAGGTGTCCGTGATGGCCGTCATGTGCGCGCCTCCACAATCCTGATTTCCTCTCCCGTCAGCCCGTACAACTCATACGTCAGCGCGTCGATGGACTTGTCGGTGGCGGCGACGTAGCGATGAACGGTCGCTTTGCCCGCGCCCGTCGCTTTCGTCGGCCTCCTCTAGGACTCCAGTGCTCGGTCGACCATTGCCACGACCCATCCAAGTAGAATCGTTCGATTCCCGTCGGCGTTTGTGGAAATACGTGGCGCACGCGCCCAGCGTACGATCATGACCCGCTCTTTGAAGTTCCTGCCGAAAACCGGAGATCGCCTCTTGGGTCGCCCGATAGCGTCTGATACGTCGGCGTTCTTCACACCAACGTATCCAAGTGTCACAGATCTTCTCCTCTGCCCTAGACCAAACCTCTATCTTCTTGGCCACTCCAAGCGAGCAGAGTATTCGGTTATAGACCCTACTTGCGTTCCCATCAGTCACGCCGAGCATCCTGCTGACGCTCGGCCTTGGTGCTCCCCCTTCAAGGAGGTGCACGGCGTACGAATGCCGAAGCGCCCGTGGTGATACCGAGTCGCCCGTCATCGAATGCATGAGACCCTTCACGATGTTCTGAACCGATCTGGTTGACAGACGGTCTCCCTTGGGATTGACGAAGACGGCCTGGTCGGAATCCGGCTGACGGTACGCCACGTAGTTATGGAGCGCTTGAGCCACCTCTTGCCCGAATGGAACCTTCCTCTCGTGTCCGCGCATGCGCCGAATCGTCAGCGTACTCGATGCAAAGTCGATGTCCTCGCAGTTGACGCCAACAAGCTCGGAAGGTAGAAGTCCACACCCATACAGGCAGAAGTATGCTGCCCACGCCCTCAGTATCTGTTCAATAGAGCCTGTAGGCATCGTCCTATGACGCAGAGTCGACTGTTCAATGGCGGTTGGTGATGGTGTCGCTATGTACGGCGATTTCACCAAGGCGGCCGGATTGCTCACGGCGAGACCGGAATCCACTAGACACCTCATGAATCCCCTCAATGCGGATATTCGTCTGGCGATGGTGTTCGGCTTCAGCCCGAGATCTATGAGATGCGCGACATACCGTTCCACATCGCCACGGCCAAGACAGGTGAGTTCGATGCCGCTCAGCATTGTCGAGCAGTATCCAAGGAAATCATCAACATCTTTGGGATACGCTCTGAGCGTGTGCGGCGAGATGTTTTCAGTTCGCCTTAGGTGTGCGAGGAACGCGGCGCGCTCGCGTTCGTACATTCATGTCCTTCTGTGCTAGGGGTGACGAACATAGTGCCTCAAGTATCTCGTTCGCCACCAGCACTCGGGTTTTTGTTGGCCGTTGGCATGTGCTCAGCATCTTCTTCGCCACAATCCCACTCATCAAGTTACGTGAAATGTTCGGGGACGCATTGAGGACATCTCTGAGAAGCGCGCGGTTTATGACCGGTGCGCGGAACAGGAGGTTGACCAGCACCGTATCAGTCCGACTCCTGCCTACGCGGGTCACGCCGCATCTACGATATCGCCAGTACAAGGAATGCAGGCGGCGAAGTCTGTATTCAACCAGTCTGGCTTGGTTTGCCATGGCGCGCATGAAGTAGGTTAGCCATCCCTCGATGTCGCCTGTCTTGGATACAGCGAGGAACCTCTGTTCGTACTCGGACTGGGTTCGCAGAAACGACTCGCTCACCACGAGCGCGGGCATACGCGGCAGAGAGTACGATGAGAGCGTAAGCGCCAGTAGCAGGCGGCTGACCGTGCCGTTCCATTCTGCAAAGGGCTGGATTGCCTCGAACTGGTAGTGTGATAGCGCGGCCTGCACGAGGCGGGGCATGTCCCAGTTGCCGTTGGTGAACGAGATGAGGTCACGCATCAGACCGCCGACATCTTCAGGTGGTGGCGGTACGTATGCAGCGGCAAAGATGGTGCCGTCGGAAGACCCTAACCAAGTCTGCTTGTCTCGGATAGTGCCCGAGTGTCTGCTGACACCACCGATCTGGCAGGTGATCGTTCGGTGCGCATCGAGAATCCTCTCAAGTGATATGCCACTGTGACAGCATTGGTAGCCCCTCATAAACTCCGATGCATACGCGACGGAGTGCCGGATGCCGACAGTGGGCGCAGCAGCCGAGAGTCCTTTCTCATACATGAGTATTTCGAGTAACGAAGCGTCCGAACCGTCAATGGCGGCACTTGCACGTGCCTCGGCACGAGCCAGCAAGTTGAACAGCCCCATCTTGTAGGGAAACCTCTCGCATGCGAGCGTCAACCTCTGCACGGCTTCAGTGGCATCGGCCACCTCGCTCGCCAGTCGTCCCCTGAGGCGAAGGTGCGTTGGTAGGCGAGAAGGCAAGAATGCACGCGCACCGATGATCGTCTGTACGTGCTTTCCTACTGAGAGAAGCCCGACCCTTGCCCGATCGCAGCTTTCTCGGCTGGATCCCTCCGCCGTCAGGGAACTGACGCTCTGTCTCATCATGGTCCGCCGACAGCGGCTCTGTTCACGTCAAGCAAGGTGCATCCATCCCTGGGCGTGTTTGACGCCGCCGATAGCAGCCACCATCGAGGATGGACACTTCCCATATTATCAGTCTCCGTCAAGGCCGGACGGGGTTCGGATTGCATCGCGGACAGTTTACGCGGGGCGGACGGCCCGTCAAGCGCACGGGTGGGAACAAGGCTCTTGGATCTTTCTCCGACCTTGGCCTGATGGCCCGCAGTGAGCCGGATGACTTTGCCGAGGAATTGTTCGTAGACCTCGCCGAGTGCGTCCGCCATCGGCTTACGGCTCACGGCTAACGGCTCCGTATAGCTTCGCCAGCATCTTCTTCACGCTCTCATACCTGCAATCGAGTGTCTGCTGTTCGCCCTCCGTCAGGTAGCCCAGAGCCTCGGCCAAGTGGAGCTGATACCGTATCTCTTCACATGACCCCACGGCGACGTTGACGAACTGGGCGAACTCCTTCGCCCCGGCTCTGGCTGCGCCTTCAGCGAGGTTCATTGGAATGGACGCTGCCGCCCGCCGCATCTGCCCAGTCAGCCCGAACATCTCGGACTTCGGGAACCTGGCTGTGATACGGTACACTTCCAGCACAAGCTGGTCTGCTAACTGGAAGACCTCGTATTTCCTGACGTCCCTCACCGTTCCTTCCTTGGGCCGTCAGCCGTAAGCTGTCTGCCGTCAGCGTCCTCGACGAGCTGCGTCTCGTTGTAGCTGCCGGAGAGGTAGGCGTCGCGGTTCTGGTCGAAGTGGTCAACCAGACGTTTCACTGAGCCGGGCGCGGGCTTTCCCATGGTTCAGAAGAATATGCCCGAGGGACGTCAAGTCAAGACGCGGCAGGGGCCGAGTTAGCAGAGAGCAGTTAGCAGTTAGGAGCAAGCGGGGATAGCGGCTTGGCGCTTACGGTCGGCGCGTGATGTCGAACAGGCTGAGGGCGATCGCGATCAGGACGTCGTGGTCCAGCGACTTGGCTTCGTAGTAGTCAATCAGGTCTGACGCGGCCATTTGGAGCGATTTGCCGCTATATTTGCGCGAGAGGCGGCCGAGCTTCTGGGCGAAGGCGTTGTAGCGGATGAATTGCTCGCCGGGAATGTTGCGGTCCTTGAGCATTAGCGCGAGCTTCCGGCTGATGTCACGGTTCTGCGCTATGCCTCGCGCATGACCGGCCGACTGCTCTTCCGTTGTCGCGGACCCGCTGCGCGAGACGCATCCCTGTTCCAGCGCCTGCGCATATGTCCGCCTCTTCCTGCGTCTTGGGCCGGGCTTTGTTTCCGGCACAAGCGGCTTGCGCTTCGGCATCTGGTGCCCGACTGAGTGGAACTTCTGATGGCAGTCGCAGAGGAGCTGCTGGAGAAGCTCCGGCGCAAGGCCGAGGTTTGACCACTTGCGCACGCAGAGCTCGAGCGCTGCGGCCAGAGGCTCGCCAGTCTCAGTGCGGAAGGCCTTGAGCAGCTCGGTCACGTGCCGCTTGTACATGTTCACTTCGTGCACCGGTACTCCGAACGAGCTGATGCGTTTGCTTACCTGGCCTCGCACCATCGGCCAGACCCGGCCCGCGCTTCGGCCGTACACGGAAAGCGGAAACTCGGTCCTGCCGATGAAAGCAAGGACGTTGCGGGGCTCCGCTGTCAGCTCAATTGGACGCATGGCAGAAGCAGCAAAAGAACCGCGCGGTCGGGGCGAACGGTAAATGAGGCATAACTCCAGTATTATGCATCGGTTGAAGCCATGTGCAAGACCTGAAAACCGCATATAGGGGTCGCCTGGGGGGCTACATCTTGAGGAGCAACTGAATACTCATCCAAAGGAACAACGAACGATACCTTGAAACCTACAACGAAGGGAACGACAAAAGGTCCGACTTGGGAAACGACTTGCGAAACAATAGCTGGAACAACTTCTCGAACTTCTCGCGACACAACTCCGCGAACAACTTAGGATTCAGGTAAAGGTAGAGCTAAAGATACAAGCGCAGATACATGTGCTGGTGCAAGTCGCGACACTACTGAGGATACCTCTGCCGGTACTTCCCGGCGTACTTCTCAGCGTAGAATGAGCGAAGCGATGCGGCGAGCAGTTTCGCGAGGGATGCGCGAAGCGATGTAGCGAGCATTGAGATGAGCGATGGGAGAAGCGATGAAGTAAGCCTTCGAATAAGCGTTCTTGGGAACCTTCTGACGAACTTTCAAGGGAGCTTTCTGCTGAGCTTTCGTCGCAGCTTTGCGCTGCGCGATTAGGGTTCCAGGGGTCAAGGAATCGAGGGGTCTAGTGACCGATAGGAGAGATCCGCGTCCATCTGTGTTCATCCGTGTCTATCAGTGGTCAATCACCTCCGTGTGGGAACCTTCGTATCTTCGTGTCTTGGTGGGAAGACTCCTCATCTGCGCAATCGGCGGAATCGGTGGATAGTGTACCGAGCTCGCCAGGTTGACAACTCCCTACGGTTGACTAGAATTTCCCTGTTGACTGAGCGTCCCCGCCGTGGTCCGGCGCTCTAAAGGGCAGCGGCGCCGAAAAGTCCGCCAAGGCTGGTGGCGGGGAAGCCAGAGGTGCGGAGCGGAGAACAGGTCGAGAGCGTAGAGGAGACATTTAGATGAGCATATTCGGCCGCGGGCCGCGCAAATCCTCCAGGCATGACTCTGCCGACGGCCGCGCCTCGGGCAAGCCGCGGTGGAACGTGACGCGCGGCGGACAGCCGCCCGACGAATCGGCGTTGCAGACAGCGGAAGCATGGTGCATGAAGGCGGATGCCCTCCACCGAGAAGGCCGTCCCGACGATGCAATTCCCCTGTTCGACAAGGCACTGGAACTCAACCCGCGCGAAGTGCGAGCCTGGGTGGGCAAGGGTATGAGCCTCGATGCGCTGAAGCGACACGAGGAGGCGGTTGAATGCTACGCTGAGGCGCGGGCAATCGACCCGCAGGACGCTGACGCCTGGTGCCGCGAGGGCGACGCCCTTAGAAGGTTGGGCCGGCACGAGGCGGCCCTTCAGTACCTGGACAAGGCGCTCATCCTTAACCCCCGCCTGACGTGCGCTTGGGTTGATGAGGGGCTGGCCCGTAAGGCGCTGGGCAGACACGACGAGGCGATACGCTGCTATGACCAGGCGCTGAAGCTCGACCGGCGTAGTCCCGAGGTCTGGTACAACAAAGGAAACTGCCTGTGCGGTCAGGGCCGGTTTGAGGAGGCGCTGCTTTGCTTCAACGAGGCGCTGGTACTCGACCCCCGCGATGCGAAGGCCTGGAACAACAAGGGCGTCTGTCTTGCCGGTCTCGGCCGCCACGATGAAGCCGTTCTCTGCTACAACAAGGCTCTGGTGATCGACCCGTCGTACACCGTTGCGTGGCGAGCAATGGCGGTGACACAGGAGCGCCTCGGCCGGATACCGGATGCGGTGCAGGCATACAGGCAGTTGATTGCGGTCGCATCGCCCCAGGATGCTGCATCAATCGAAGGCATTCGGCAGCACGTTCGCGAGTTGGAGAGCGCACTAGCCGCATTGTAGATTCCAGATTGCAGATTGACGGACGAGAAACCGATCTCAGGCGGCATCGTAGATTCGAGATTCAGATCCTAGCTTGCCGTGTGGCAGGGCCGAGCCTGCCTGAGTCCACTCGGTCCGGACGCCCGGCTGAATTGCGGATTGGATATCCCAGCTCCCGACAGACACCCGTGGACTTGCGGCGAGCGAGTCGCAGGTCGTTTCTTCTCGGCTTGACACGAGGCGAATCTTGGACATCCTTATAAAGGGGATGACGATCTCAGACCGCGGTCTTAGCTGCTCGGAGCATCTCTGCGAGCGGCTGCAGGGAGCTGGAGCAGGGCCGAGTCCGTGCGCCGCTACTGAACCGGAGCGGCATAATTGAGTGGCGAGTCCGGCCCGACCGGTCCGGCGCGCAGGCGTTGGGGCATCACCGCCGTCTTCTTAGTCATTGCCGCACTCCCGCCGCTACTCCGGCTCGGCGTTGCGGTTGGCATCGTAGCGCAGGTCTGGGCTATCTTGTTCGGCGTCAAAGCCGCCCTCCCGCCGCTACTTGAGCTCGGCACGGAGGCCGATGTCGTAGCTTGGGCATGGGCTATCTTCTTCGGCGTCGTGGCTCTCATTTGTGCTCGCGACACCAGGCCGGATGCCGGCTGGGCGAGTGAGCCGGATGACGTCGAGCGGAGCGAGCCGGAGGATGTCGGTGACCAGGCCGCCGCGAACCCTGAGCCGGAAGTTCGCGTAGCTGCAGCAAATGAACCGACGGGCGAGGGAGGAGACTCTCTGCCGGCAGTGCCGAATGTGCCGGAGGCCTTGGCCTGGCTCAAGAAGGGGAGCGAGTTGTACGCCGTGGGTCGCTGCGAAGAAGCGATTGCCCGCTTCGACAAGGCGCTCAGGCTCAACCCGCGTCTCGCCAGCGCCTGGACCGGCAGGGGGCTCGCCTGCAATGCCCGGGGCCAATACGACGAGGCAATTCGCTGCTATGACGAGTCGCTGAGGCTCGACCCTCAGGACCCGGCAGTCTGGCACGACAAGGGCAACACGCTTTGCGCCATTGGTCGGTTGGAGGGCGGGCTCAACTGCTTCAACGAGGCCCTGATCATTGACTCGCGTGACGCGAGAGCCTGGAATAACAAAGGCATCTGCCTTGCCAGTCTCGGCCGCCCCGAGGAAGCCGTCCCCTGCTTCGACAAGGCCATCGAGCTCGACGCCTCCTACACCGTGGCGTGGCAGGCAAAGGCGATGATAGAGGAACGCCTCGGCCGGATACGGGACGCGGTCGCGGCCTACAAGCAAGTCGTCGCGCTCGCTCCGGACCAGAACGCGGCGCCAGTCAGGAGAATCCAGCGGCACGTCAGCGAGTTGGAGAGCGCACCGGCCGCATCGTAGATTCCGGATTGCAGATTGTGGATTGACGGACGAGAAACCGGTCTCAAGGGACATCGTAGATTCGAGATTCAAATCCAAGCTTGACCGGCGGGGGCAGGGCCGAGCCTGCCTGAGTCCACCCGGCCCGGACGTCTGGTCACACTGCAGGTTGGATATCCCAGCTTCCGGCAAATACCCGAAGACCTGCGGCGTGCGCGTCGCAGGTCGTTTCTTCTCAGCTTGACGCGAGGCGAATCTTGGACATCCTTATAAACAGGAATAATGATGATTGCCATTTGTGGTGTCAGCCACGTGAGGCGTCCCTGCGGGCGCCTGCAGGCAACCTCATACGATCCCGAGTCGTTATGGCGCTGCCGTACCAGAGAGGAATAGTTGGCTAGCGAGTTCGGCTCGACCACCAAGCCGGTCAGGCATTGGGGCACTGCCGCAGTGTTCGCGACGATTGCCGCACTCCCGCCGATAATCCTGCTCGCCATCGAGGGCGGCGCCGCATCCCGGGCATGGGCTCTCCTCTCCGGTGACAAGATTTCCTACAAGTCGCCGGTCGTGTTCGGTCTCTCTTCCGACACCATCGCGTGGGCATGGGCAATCTTCTTCGTCGTCCTGGCGCTTATCTACGCCACGGATACCGGGCCGGAAGGAAGCGGGATGGGCGAACCGGGGGCGTTCGGTGACTATCTTCCACCGGAACCTGAGCCTGAGTCGGAAGTTCGCGTGGCAATGACAAGCGGACCTCCAGTCGAGGGCGGAGACTCTCTGCCGGCCGTGCCGAACGTGCCGGAGGCCATGACCTGGTTCAAGAAGGGCGGCGAGCTGTTCGCCCAAGGCCGCTACGAGGAAGCAATTTCCCACTTCGACAAGGCGCTCAAACTCCACCCGCGTCTCGCCGGCGCCTGGGCCGGCAGGGGGCTTGCCTGCAATGCCATGCGTCAATACAACGAGGCGATTCGCTGTTATGATGAGTCGCTCAGGCTCGACCCGCAGGACGCGGCAGTCTGGCACGACAAGGGCAACGTTCTTTGCGCCATCGGCCGGTTGGAGAGCGCACTTAACTGCTTCAATGAGGCACTGGTAATCGACCCACGTGACGCGAGAGCCTGGAACAACAAGGGCATCTGTCTTGCCAGTCTCGGCCGCCCCGAGGAAGCCCTCCCCTGCTGTACCAAGGCCATCCAGCTCGACCCCTCGTATGCCGTGGCGTGGCAGGCAAAGGCGATGATAGAGGAACGCCTCGTCCGGATACAGGACGCGGTCGCTTCCTACAAGCGATTCATCGCGCTCGCCTCAGCCGGCGACGCCGCAGCGGTCGAGCGAGTTCAGCGGCACGTCAGCGTGCTCGAGGCCGGTCCGCTGGCAGGAACCTGAGCCGGCCGGCGGACGGCCGATTCCGTCGAGCCTGTCCGAACAGCAACCGTAGAACGTACGAGCCGACGGCCTGCAGCGTGCGGGTAGCTGCAGGCGTTCAGCGGGCGGGCTTGACCAGCTTCAGCGACTCCCGTGCGTTCCCGGCTTCCAGTGTCAGCAGGTATGTGCCGGGGCTGAGTTCGCGGTCAAGACTTAATGTGTGCCTACCGGGCGAAAGCACGCCCTGAGGGAGTTCCGCTACCTTCCTGCCATCCTCAGAGAACACGAGCAGCCGGACCGTGGAGGCCGCTCCCAACTGATAGCTTACTGTGACTCTGCCGTTCGCCGGGTTGGGCATCACCTTCAGGCCGCCAACCGCGGGAACTGCGGCGCGCGGCTCCTCAATGGCGGTGCCGGGAAAGCGGAAGAGGTGAACCGTTATCTGGGTGGTATCCATGGTGACCTGCCGGCCGTAGCGCAGCATCTGGTCGCGGCTGGAAACCAGCATCTGGTGGAAGGCGTTGTAGGGATAGCCGTTGCAGGGCGTAGAGTCGGAGTAGGAGTGGCCGCTGCCGGGGTTCTCGGTGTTGAGGTTGTCCGGGTCCATTCGGCCGTAGTCGTGCAGCGATGAGTGACCATTCCACCAGCTCGCTGGCCTGAGCACGTATCTCCCGGCGTAGTAGTCTGCCGCAATCGGGTCCTTCGAGGCAACCAGTGTGTTCAGCCTCGTGCACATGTTGTAGGGCGCGTTCGGACCGGTCGTGATTTCCGCGCTCACCCAAGTGGCGTCAATGATGTTCAGGTCGGGGAAACGGGCCTTGCCGAAGTCCACCCCGAGCAGCCCCTGCGTCATCGCCTGGTTGTGCATGGTGCCTGCGCCGATGGCCGCGTAGGAGAGGAACCCGATGTAGTGCTTGACCGATGCCGACACGCCCGCGAACGTGTGCGACTTCAGGACCGGCATGTTGATGAACTTCAGGCGTTCCGGTTCGTAGGCCGAGCCGTTCCAGACCCCGAGCCGGGTCGAGACGCTGGTGCCGTAGGATGTTACGAACTTGGCATAGGTCATGCCGGTCGAGTCCTCGCGGACGTAGCCGGACACAGTGTCCCCTTGGTCGAACTCGCTCACCCAGCGATTATTGTTGCCATACCCGATTGCAGTCCAGTTGTAGGCACCAACGTGGTAGCCTCGGCCGGCGAAGGTGTCAACTACCTCCTGCATGGTCTGCGAGTGACGCTCGGCGTTGTTCTCGGAGTACGCCCAGCTGTGCTGCCACTGGCCGTTCTCGACCAGTTCGACCTCGCCGGTGAAAGTGTCGGGATGGGCTACGATTCGAGCGATGAGCCCCTTAATCAAGTCGGTGCTGGGCATTCCCCGCTGGGGCCATTCCGCGTTCACCTTGATGAGGACTACGTCGTTCTTGGCAATGATGCCTGCGGTGTCGCACCACGGCAGGTTCTTGCTCGAGCGATAGAGGCACGTGCCGTTCTGGGCGAGGAGCGACAGGAGCGAATCGAGGCCTTCGTGATACGTGGCGTTGCTGTCCGGAACCGGCACACTGTCCACCACGAAGATGTGAGATTGGTCCGGGACGTTCGAAGTCCAGACCGGCAGGTCGGCTCGGGCCGGCGGCGGCACCGTTGGGCGTGGCTGGAATAGGTGTGCGGCAAGGAGCAGTGCTATGGCCGAGAGCCCGGCGGCCAAGAGCAGATTCCTGACCTTCCGGTTCAGCCGCACCTCGGGCAGGCTCAGGCCTATTGCACGCAGCCCGCGCAGGACGCCGGGGAAGACAAAGGCGCTCAGCCACAGTGAGCCGGTCCCGGCCGCAGCCTGCTGGCAGGGATAGCGCAGCCGGCTCGGCTTGGTTCCCGACCGCAGCAGCAGCCAGAGCACCGAGCCTACACCGAGCCAGAGGTAACTATGGGTGAAGGACCTCGAAACGGCTGTCATAATTCTCTTCATTGGGTTAACTCCTCAAGGTAGCGGGAGAATCGTGCACCAGAAATCATCGCACGCCCGAATCGGCCTGTCAAGGCAGTGCAGAGCCACCAAATCCGATATTGAACCACCAAGGCACCAAGAACACCAAGCATACAAGGACATTTCCGGCCGCACCCGACCTTGTGTCTTTGTGCCTTGGTGGTGAACTCCTATGTCGGTTCTGGGGAGAGCGCCTCGGCTTGACCAGCGGGCACGTCGTGGCCATAATCTCTAATCGCATACTGATTCCGAGAGGAGATTGAAAGATGTCTAAGCAATTCGCACTGCTGTTCGGCGCTGCGTTGGCGTGGGCCTCGGCGCAACCGGTGATCCCTTACGATTCAATGATGGACACTCGGGTGGCGATCGACGGCGTGATTGACAACGAGGACGGGCCGGAGTACCCGGCGACGTACAAGGACAAAGCGTCGGGCCTCACCGTTCACTGGGGTTTCGACGACAGCCTGATATATGTCGGGCTCGAAACCAAGGGCCGCGGCTGGCTGGCAATCGGGTTCGGTTCGGACAAGATGAACGAGTCGAACATGATAGTCGGCTACTACACCGAGGATTCGACCGAGGTGACGAACCAGATTGGGGCCGATCACGCTCACGCCCGCTCGCCGCAGTCGGACAGCGCCATCCGAGAGGCTGAGATCGACCGCGACGAGGAGACCGGCATCACGACCATGGAGTTCTCCTACCCGCTGCAGTTCCCAGCCAGCCACGCGCTGGCGGTTCCGGGGCTGGAGCCGGGCGGAACGTACGACGTAATCCTGGCCCAGAACACCAAGAGCGTTTCGCTCAGTGCCAAGCACACGAACTTCAGCGCGTTGAAGGTGCAGCTGGCCGACAAACCACAGCCGCAGCCGAAGCCACAGATACAGCCGGGAAAGTAAGAACAGCATCCGGGCGGAATTGGGCTGGACCGAAGCGCCCTTTCGGGTGACGTCATCACGCGCCTCGGCTGCCCCGTTGCCTTGACTTTCCTGAGGTAGCAGCTATTGTCTGTCTCGCCATGAGACATCTTTTCATTTCCATTCTGGTCGTCCTAGCGTTGGTGGCGTGCGCCGGCAGTGCGAGCCGGCAGGTGGTGGCAGTGGTCAACGGTGAGAAGATTGCCGCCGCCGACGTCGAAGCGATGCTTCCGCAGAACCTCGACTCGCTGCGGGCCGACACGGTGAAGAAGCAGGTGCTTGACGGTATGATCACCCGGAAGCTGTTCGCCCAGGAGGCGAAGCGCGAGGGCCTGGAGAAAGATGCCGAGTACCAGGTCGAGCTGGAGCAGAAGGCGCTGGTGAATCAACGGCTGTACGACGCGGTTACGGCTCCCGGCAACCGGTTGACCGATGCCGAGCTGCAGGCGGCCTACAAGCTGCTGCAGGTCGAGGCGCACCTGCGGATGATTTCGGTCCCGGACGAGAGCCTCGCACGCCGGCTGGCTGCCGAGCTGGAGCAGGGAGCGGTCTTCGAAACGCTCGCCGTGAAGTACTCGAAGCATCCCAGTGCGGCCAAGGGCGGGGACGCCGGTTTCGTCCCGCTGCTCTACATCGACGAACCGCTGCGGACTAGAGTGACGGTCCTGAAGCCGGGCCAGCATACCGAGCCGACGCAGGTGGCGAGCGTGTGGCAGATTGCGGAGCTGCTGGAGACGAGGCCGGCAAACCCTGGCCCGCCGCCGCTCGACAGCATCCGGCCGGAGTTTGAGAGGCGGCTGAAGCAACTGCAGCGGCGGGAACTTGCGAACCAGTACATGGCCAAGCTGCGGCAGCGCATCACCTACAACCCCGAGGGCCTCGACATCCTTTGCAGGCCGATTGACTCCATCACCGAAGCCGACAAGGCCGTGGCAGTCGCCTACAAGGACAAATCGAAGTACGTGAAGGTGGCAAGGCTGCTCCCCGTCGCAGCCCGGTTCCCGGCGATGCTCGACTCGGCTATGAAGAAGTACGCGGTGCGCCGCTACATTGAAGAGGACCTGATGTACGAGGACGCGCTGCGCATGGGCCTGGAAAGGGCCCCGGACATCGTGCGACAGCTCGCGGCCAAACGCGAGGATGTGCTCTACAACACGCTCTTCAAGAAAGAGATTACCGACAAGCTGGTCGTCACCGATGCGGACGTGATGGACTATTTCCAGCAGCACCGCCAGAATTTCACGTCCCCGGACTCAAACCAGGTCGCGGGCATGATCCGCAGCCGGCTGCTGACCGAGCGCCGCGACGCCCGAATGCAGGAGTACCTGGCCGGGTTGAAGGCAAAGGCGAAGATAACGATCAACCAGGCGGCGCTCGCCGCCGTGAAAAAGGAAGCGACGGCAAGGGGCAATCCCAAGCAGTAAGGAGCGGCGATGACAAACCGAGGTCTACTGATTGCGGCGTTGATTCTGACAGCGGCG
>Ga0315277_10002168_pt1 | contig 27535 bp, 33 predicted proteins | sample YL17G05_15_MG_FD_203695 | JGI IMG/M metagenome (GOLD analysis project Ga0315277, IMG submission 203695) | Sediment microbial communities from Yellowstone Lake, YNP, Wyoming, USA - YL17G05_15 | ecosystem: Environmental > Aquatic > Freshwater > Lake > Sediment | place: USA: Wyoming | collected... | reverse complement strand
TCTTTCCGTAACATCTCTCATAACTAGAACAGGTTTGCCTAAGGATGGTGCTTCTTCCTGAATTCCTCCTGAATCGGTTAAGACTAAATAGGAGTTCTTCATTAGCCATATAAAGTAGGGATAAGCCAAGGGTTCAATTAAATGAACTTTTTCAACATCTTGTAAAATCTCATAAACTGGTTTTCTCACGTTTGGATTTAAATGCACAGGATAGACAATTTCAACATCCTCATATCGTTCAGCAATTTGTTTTAATGCAATACACATATTCTCAAATGGTTTACCAAAACTTTCTCTTCTATGGCCTGTGACAAGGATAATTTTCTTTGAAAAGTTAAGGAAAGAAAAAAAGTTCCGATAATTTTCTTCATTTTGTTGTTCTATTATTTTTAGCCCAAGAAATAAAGCATCGATTACAGTATTACCAACGATCCATATATTTTTTCGGATATTTTCGTTCACTAAATTTTTGGCTGCATTTTGAGTTGGGGCAAAATGCAAATCCGCCATATGACTAATAAGCACCCGATTTATTTCTTCAGGATACGGGGACAATTTATTGCCGCTTCTTAAACCGGCTTCTATATGAGCGATTTTTATTTTCTTATAGAATCCAGCCAATGCTCCAATGAAAGCGGTGGTTGTATCACCCTGAACAACAACTAAATCGGGATTATAATTCTCTAAAACGCCTTCTAATCCTTTTAAACCTTCAACACAAATATCAAATAGTGTTTGATTTGATTTCATCAGATTTAAATCAAAATCGGGTTTTATATTGAAAAAATCCAAGACTTGATCTAGCAATTCTCTATGTTGCCCCGTAACGCAGATTTTTAATTCGAAATCATTTGGAAAATTTTGAAATTCTTTTATAAGCGGAGCTAATTTAATCGCTTCTGGTCTTGTGCCAAATATTGTAATAATCTTAATCACTTGTTTTCTTCACTCCATTAACAGAATAGAACTCACAAACTAAAGATTAATTATAAAAGAATAGAAAATGGTGGAAACTAATCTATATTGAATAATATTACACAACCTTCTATTTAATAAGTGGTTTCCACCACCATTCATTTCCTTTGTACCACGAAATGGTTTGCTTCAAGGCCGAATAGAATTCATTTTTAGGAGTCCAGCCTAATTTCCTTACTTTGGATTCATTTAATGAGTATCTTCTATCGTGTCCTAATCTATCTTCCACAAAGGTAATGAAATCTTCTGATTTCCCCATTTCCCGCAGGATATATTTTGCCATTTCTAAATTCGTCTTTTCATTTTTCGCCCCTATATTATAAATTTCTCCACTGGTCCCTTTGTGAAGCACTAAATCGATCGCTTCGCAATTATCTTGGACAAAGAGCCAATCTCGTACATTGAGGCCATCACCATAGAGAGGGACTTTTTCGGCTTTTAAGAGATGAATTATGAAAGAGGGGATGAGTTTTTCCGGATATTGGAAAGGTCCAAAATTGTTTGAACTGCGTGTAATCAAAGTGAACAAACCATAAGTGCGATTATAAGATCGCGTCATCACATCTGCTGAGGCTTTACTTGCAGAATAAGGGTTATTCGGCTGTAACAGGTCAGTTTCCTTAAAAGAGCCCTTCTCAAGGCTTCCATATACTTCATCGGTGCTAATCTGCAAATATTTCTTTATATTATGCTTTCTTGATGCCTCTAATAGGACATATGTTCCAAAAACATTGGTTTGAACAAAGCTGCTTGCATCCTGAATAGCCCTATCGACATGGGATTCTGCGGCGAAATTCACTACAAAATCAATATCATCGGAAATCAATTTCTCGACCAACTCTCTATCACAAATATCGCCCTTAACAAATTGATATCTGGGATTCTCTTGGATATCTTTTAAGTTATTTGGATTCCCTGCATAGGTTAATTTGTCCAAATTTATGATATGATATGTTGGATATTTTCCCAAAATATGCCTAACAAAATTGCTTCCGATGAATCCACAAGCTCCGGTCACAAGTATCTTCACATTATTTCACCATTGGTAAATTTTCTGGTAATGTGTTAATTAATAATCTCCTAAATATTCTTTTAAAGCATCTTCCCATTTTCTCATAGGCGGAAGTTTTGTATTAAGTAAAACCGAATGAGGGGGTCGCGCAGCTGGTCTTGGAAACTCCTTTGAAGTTACTGGGAGTATTTTGATATGAATGCCTTTAAATTCAAATATTTTTTTAGCGAATTCGTACCAAGTGCATGCGCCTTCATTCGTCACGTGATAGATGCCATAGGGTTTTTTCCATTCCAGAACTTCATTTGTTCTCCTTGCAAGATCTTTAGAATAAGTTGTATTGCTATATTCTTCGTCCACCACTTTAATTTCGTCCTGTTTACCAGCCAGCTCTAGCATTACATTGACGAAACTCCTTTTTGCCATACTGCTCTTCGCCGGATTACCAAATATTCTCGCTGTTCTAATCAGGTAGAACTTTTTTGTAAGCTTCTGAAGAAGTTGTTCCCCTAATACCTTTGATTCAGCATATTTGCTCTGAGGATTCGGTTTATCCTTTTCTTTATATCCAGTTTTATTAGTGCCATCAAAAACATAATTTGTACTATAGTGAACGAGAATTATGTCCTTTTTTTTACAAGTCTTAGCCAGAAATCCGACGGCATCACCATTTATAGAATTTGCAACGTTTATATTTTTTTCAGCATCATCAACTGCGTTAAAAGCCGCCGCATTAATTACAACGTAGGGCTTCAATTCAGATATTTTTTCATCAACTTGCATTTCATTAGAAATATCAATTTCTTCTCTATCCCATCCAAAAACTTCATGGTCTCTAAAAACTTCTTGTAGGTCCGCCCCAAGCATTCCTTTATTACCGAGAACCAGAACTCTCATAGGTAATTTTAATTTTTATGGAATTATAAATTTTATGAAATATTCACAATGGTTTAATTTCAAAAAGTACAAATAGTTACCAGATTTTGTTAAAGTACAAATCATAGTGAATTCGTGGTGAAAAAAAATGTTGGAAGGGACAATTATTCGCCCCCTGAAGAAGAATTGCGATGAACGTGGGTATTTAACTGAACTGATTCGATCAGATGGGGAGTATTATTACCCTTTTGCCATGTGTTACTATTCAATGACTTGGAAGGGCGTTATTCGAGCATGGCATCGCCACCCAAAGACCGAACAACGTGATACTTTCATTGTGTGTCAAGGAATGGCCAAGATTTGTGTATATGATATGGCAACTAATGAATTAAATGAACATTTCATAGGGGAAGATAATATGGTAGCATTAACAATCAACGGTAAGTTTTGGCATGGCTTTAAAGCCATTAGTGATAAACCTGTAATCCTCCTTAATTTTCCCGATACCCTCTATGACTATAAAAATCCGGATGAAGAACGATTACCCCACAATACCAATAAAATTCCCTATGATTGGAATATAAAAATGAAATAAAGGAAACCAAGTGGGTAGAATTTATGAAAGGATTAGTCTTATCAGGTGGTACTGGAACAAGATTACGTCCATTAACTCATACTAGCGCGAAACAGTTAATTCCAGTAGCAAATAAGCCCGTTCTATTCTATGCCTTGGAAGATATACGGGAGTGTGGCATAACTGACATTGGGATAGTCGTTGGCCACACCAAAGATGAGGTCAAAGCCGCAGTGGGCGATGGTTCTAAAATGGGTATAAAGGTAACCTATATTGAGCAAGATCATCCTGGTGGCTTAGCACATGCGGTACACATAGCAAAGGATTTTTTGAAAGATGAGCCCTTTGTGATGTATTTAGGTGATAACATTCTCAAAGAAGGCATAGTACGTTTATATGAGGCATTCAAATCTTCGAATTGCGAGGTTCTGATAGCAGTTTGTAGAGTGAAAGACCCCCAACGATTTGGAGTTGTCGAAGTAAAGGATGGAAAAGTAGTCAGACTGGTCGAAAAACCTAAGGTACCTAAGAGCGATTTGGCATTGGCGGGCATATACTTCTTCAAGAGTTCAATCTTTGACGCAATCAAAAATATTAAACCCTCTTGGAGGAATGAATTAGAAATAACAGACGCAATTCAGTATCTTGTAACTATAAATAAACGAGTTGAGTACAAGGAAATAACGGGATGGTGGAAAGATACCGGTAAACCTGAAGATATTATTGAAGTGAACCAATTATTACTTAAAGAAATTAAAACAGACATACGAGGTAAGATTGAGGATAATGTTTCAATAAACGGCGAGATAATAGTAGAAGAAAATACGATCATTCACTCAAATTGTAAACTGTTGGGGCCTATTGTTATAGGTAAAAATTGTGAAATCGGTCCTAATACTTATATTGGCCCTTACACTTCAATTGGAGATAAGACCCGGATTATTGGAGGCGAAATTGAGAATTCTGTCATAATCGGTGATACCCTTATTGATTGTGGTCGTAGAATTGTTGAAAGCCTCATCGGGCGCAATTCAACGATTACTTGTATGATCAACCAGCTTCCTTCTGGGAATAAATTAATTTTAGGGGAGAACTCCTACATCACAATTTAGTTCATGGTATCCAGGGGGCAAACTAATACAATCCATTTTAAAAAAGGAGAACTATCCTTTTAAAGAACTTCAACATGCTCCCAGCGTTTCTATCATTTTGCCCACATTAAATGAGGCGCAATCCATTCGCAAAGTGATTTATGAAATAAATCGCATTCCATTACCCCAAAAGGAAATTCTCGTAGTTGATGGTGGTTCAAATGATGCGACTCTGGATATTACTAAAAAAATGGGCGTGAAAGTAATAATTGAACGCATAAAAGGATATGGGAATGCCATACGAAAAGGCATTGATACCGCTCAAGGGCAGATTATTGTAATAATGGATTCAGATTACACTTATCCTGGCTATTATATACCCCACTTAATTACTCCCCTAATTAAAAATGAGGCGGATTTAATACTCGGGAATAGACTCGCGTATTATAACTTGCATTCAATGAAGATTTCGCATCTTTTCGGTAATCGAATTTTAACAATCATATTTAATTTCTTATTTCGTAGTAAACTCAAAGATACCCAAACTGGATTTAGGGCATTCCGAAAAACCTTTTTTGAGAAATTGAAACTGGAAAGCAAAGGTTTATTCCTCCCTACCGAAATTTTGGTTAAAGCGTTAAGGTTTCATTTTAAAATAACAGAAATACCTATATATTATCGTCCTAGAATTGGTAAATCCAAATTAAATCCAATTTTAGATGGGTTTATAATTTTAATAAAAATTATTCTTATACGGTTGTTTTTTATACAAGGTCGAAAATGAGGTCCCCTTATGAATTTTGATGGAAAAAGGATATTAGTGACAGGTGCTGCGGGTTTTATTGGAAGCAATATAGTGTCAAAACTCCTTGCCTACGATTGCAAAGTGATTGGTGTCGATAATTTCTACAGTGGTGAAATAGAGAATGTCAAAAAGTTTTTGCATCACCCCAATTTCACCCTAATGAAGGTTGATATTCGTGATTATCATTACCTTCGTAAAATGCTTAATGATATTGATATTATTTTTCACCAAGCCGCCCTTACCAATGTGACCCAGTCTGTTGATGCCCCCTTTTCCACCAATGAAGTGAATGTAATAGGGACTCTCAATCTTTTAATGATTGCTAAAGAATTGGATGTAGAACGATTTGTATTTGCATCGAGTTCCTCAGTCTATGGGGAAGATGCTATCCGTCCGACCCCAGAAGATATTCGGCTTTGTCCCCTCTCCCCCTATGGGGTTTCCAAACTCGCCGCTGAAAGTTATGTCTATTCTTTCCATAAAATTTACGGAACCAAAACTGTTTCTCTCCGTTACTTTAATGTATATGGTCCAAATCAAATTGCAAGCCCTTACAGCGGAGTTATTTCCATTTTCATTTCTAGGGTATTTAATGGACAACCTCCCATTATTTATGGCGATGGGCTCCAAACTCGTGATTTTACCTTTGTTGGGGATGCAGTACAAGCAAACTTACTCGCTGCGACTCAGGACAAAGCCATCGGTCAGGTATTTAATGTTGGAACTGGAAATCAGATTTCAATTTTGGAATTGGCAAAAGCAATATTAAAAGTCCTGAATAAAACCAATTTGGAAATCCTATTTGAACCTGGGCGACCTGGCGATATCCCTTATAGTCAGGCAGACATCTCACGCGCCAAGAAATTATTAAATTTTACCCCCCAATTCTCTTTACAAAAGGGACTGACTGAAACTATTAATTGGTTCAAACAACGGGGCTCTGAATGAAATGCCAATTATGAATATACCTCTTAACCAAATCATTCCCTTTTTGAAAACCGGAAAAATTAAAATAGCGGTATTCGGGCTGGGCCGGATCGGATTGCCCACGGCTCTCGCTTTTGCGGAGAAGGGGATTACCGTTTACGGTTTAGATACTCAGGAATCCGTGATCAATTCATTAAAAAATATAAACACCCATATTGATGAACCTGGACTAACTGATTTATTAAAAATAGTAATGAAGAATAACAAATTTTTTGTAACTACAAATTACAGAGAAGTCATGAAGGAGGCAGATGTCATTATCATCTGTGTCCCTACACCGGTCACATCTGATAAAATACCTGATTATTCTAGTATCATTGAAGTATGCAATAAAGGGCTTACTTTCCTAAAGAAAGACGATTTGGTTATCGTCGAAAGTACAATCTCACCAGGGACAATAGAACACCTAATGGTTCCACTCATTAAAAAAAGTGCAGGGCTTAATGCCGGAATTGACTATGGGATTGCCTGTTGCCCTGAACGGGCCGATCCTGGAAATATTTTGGCGAATTTTAAAAAAGTACCGAGGATTATCGGAGGCTATACGAAAAAATCTGCGGAAATTACCACTGAGATCTATCGTTGTATTACCAATGCTGACATCATCCAAGTGAGTAACGATAAAGTTGCTTGTGCAGTGAAATTGACCGAAAATATATTTCGTGATGTTAATATTGCCCTGATTAACGAACTCGCCATTCTTTATGAAAAAATTGGGCTCGATACCATCGAAATAATTAAAGCGGCATCAACCAAATGGAACTTTCAACCCCATTATCCCGGCGCAGGTGTAGGAGGGCCATGTCTACCTGCAAATCCATATTATCTCATTCAAGAAGCCATAAAAGTCGGATTCGTTCCCCATTTGATTCGTGTTGCTCGCGAAATAAACGATCGGATGCCTCAACACATCATCGAGCTGACCCTTCAAGCATTGAATCAGGCAGGCAAATCTGTTAAAACTGCAAAAATCGCAGTATTGGGACTTACCTATAAACCTAATGTGCATGATTTTCAGCTTTCGCCCGCAATTCCAATTATTCAGGCCCTTGAACAATTTGGTTCCAAGGTAGTCGTCTATGATCCGCTGCTTCAATCACCTGATACATTGAATCATAACTTCCTAAATGGAGTCACCTGTGCAAAATCTATCGGAGAGGCAGTTACCAATTCAGATTGCATTATCATTGTCACTGCTCATCAGCAGTTTAGTCAGATAAAAATTAGGGATTTAGAGAATTTAGCAGCCAAACCGCTTACTATTGTTGATGGTCGAAATCTTTTTGATTTAAACGAAATACCTTCTGGAACAATTTACTTTGGCGTAGGCAGAAAAAAAGTGGCTTAATTTCAAATTCTGTTTTAATCTATATTTTTTATAACCGTGCGTTGTTTAATAAAATGCCGCGACATCATATCTGCCATCAAGCCAAAGAGCAATACTTGAACTCCACTCATAATCATTAATGCTGAAAGTGTCACGAGACGTTGCCCTGTTTCGAATGATCCTAAAACGAAATATTCATAAACAATATATACACCTATCAGCGTTCCCAAAAGCATCATTGCAACTCCAATTGTGCCAAAAAGGGTCATTGGACGATAGTCTCTATACGCGCGCAACATCGTCATCGCTGTATTTAGCCCATACTCTGCAGGATTACGAATTAATCTTGATTTTCCATGCTTACGTTCATAAAAATTAACTGGGACCTCATCAATATGAAATCCCTCTGCTGCCGCTCGAATAATCATCTCTTGGGTGTAAGTATAGTCTGCGCTGATAACAATGTGCTCTATGACTTCCCGTTTAATTGCCCGGAAACCTGTTTGAGAATCGGAGATGTCCAAATTCATTAGGTTCCGAACTATGAGTGTAATAATCTTATTTCCGAACTTTTTCAGTCTTGACATGCGGGCGATGGTGCCTTCAAATCTGGACCCCAAAACTAAATCGGCTTTTCCATCCAAAATGGGTTTCAAAAGATCAGGAATCTGATCTGCATCATATTGCCCATCGGCATCAATTGTTATTATGACATCCGCCCCTAATTTCATAGCTTCAGTGATAGCATCTCGAATTGTTAAACCTAATCCTTTATTGACTATATGACTTTTTACAATTGCATTCGTTTCCCTTGCCACTTTCTCCGTATTATCCGTCGATCCATCGTTCACCACGATTATTTGGTCTGTATGCTTAGAAGTTTTGGATATCACTTCTGCTATATTTTGTTCCTCGTTATATGCCGGGATAACTGCAAATATTTTAAGATCCTTTCGATCAAGTTTCATGGTTCCAACAACAGCCGGCCGCTTTTCCGTAGTAAAAATTTTCTTAAGAACATGGAGCCCAAGTAATATTGCTCCTGTGAGAAAGCAAAGCCATGTGAACTCTGCTATATAACCTACTATTCCCCCAAGCGATAACGGCCATATGAAAAAATCCAAAATAAACTGAGGATTTGCGAAAAGGATCTTAGCAAGCTCTAGAACAATTAATACACCCATCGAAAAAAGCAGTATAAAGAATGCCAAAGCCATGAGGCTCCAGCCCATATGTAATAATTTCGGCATCCATCTTCACTTTACGAACTTTATTGTTTCTTAGCTATTATTACAAGGTGTCCTCGGGGTAATGAATTTTTTCTCGTTCTCATATATTCAATCTTAATCAGTTTAGCAATAATTAGTTTGGTGACTTTTTGAGATACTTTCCATGCCAATTGGAAGGGGAAATAGAGAAAATTTGAGATATCTGTGTTCCAATAGAAAATCTTGATTTTCCAATCCTTACAAAATAATTTTTGTAACATTTTTTGTGTATACCCACTCCTAACATGACCCCACCTACTAAAATTCAACCAGTTCTTTAAAAATTTCGGGAAATAATTTTCTTTTTTGTGGGGAGTAGTCAAAATGAATAGTCCGCCTTTTTTTAGTATGGATTTAATTTGGCTGATTAGTTGAAAAGGGTTCTTTAGGTGCTCTAGAACGTCAAATGCAGTAATAACACTCATCGACTCTTCATTAAATGGAACATATTCCGCAGCCGCCTTGATAATATGTATATCTTTTTGCCTAATCGCTTCTAAATCAATCCCCACTCGGTCTGTGACATCCAAAGATTGCAGAAATGTTCCATCATAACATCCGATATCCAATACTCGATCCGTTGGACTGATTAATTTCGGTAATTCCAGTTTCTTAATGAGCAAACTCCGATAATATGTTCCAAATCTCAATGAGAACTCAAACTCCGGTTGTATAACTCCAAATATTTTTTTACTATAATCTCAAACGCGTGATTTTCAATTATAAATTTTCTTCCATTTGCTACGAGTTCTTGAACCCTTTCGGGGTTTTTTAAACTCGATATAATTAGATCTGCCAATTGAAAGGATTGCTTCGGTTCAAATAGAAGTCCTGTTTTATTATTTTGTATTATTTCTGGAACTCCACCAACTTTGGATGCGATTACAAGTCGTTCGCTTGCCATTGCTTCCAAAACCACATTTGGACATCCCTCATAAATGGGCCTCACAGCTGAGTAAGATGGAAGGATTACTATTTTTGCTATTTTTAGATAAGAAGGAATTTCAGAATGGGGCTTCTCTCCCACAAAATTAATATGCTGAGATAATTTCAGTTGAGTTATTCTTTTCCGTAAATTCGTATAATAGCTCTCATTATAATGATGATTGCCCACTAATAGCAAATATACATCAGGAATTCTTTTTCTAACTATATCCACTGCCTGAATCAACGTATCAATTCCCTTATAATCTTCGATCCTCCCCACGTACAACAGAATATTCCTCTTTCTATCATCTTCTAAATGGTCCAAAATTCTCTCTTCATTTAAAGAAAATCTATCCAAATCAACCCCATTAGGAATTACTGTCCAATTAAAATTCAGATTTCTCATGAGAAAGGATTGTTTTAACGAATTTAATAGATAAGAACAGTTGCTGATTAAGGCTTTTATATTTTTGATTGTGTAATATTCTATAATCATCAACAATAAAGAAGGAATTTTGATATAATAAAGAAATTTCTGCAAAAAATTTCCCTTTATCAATTTATCCTCATAAAATTCTCGATATTTTCCCCCTATTCTACAGAAAACTGGTATATTTAACGATTTCCCTAAGCATATCGCTAAAAAATTAGTAACATGTGGATCAAAGCTCTGAATTATGTCTATCTTCCATTCTACTATAAGCTTTTTGACCTTACCCACCAAAAACGGTGCGATTAAAACGGTAGTATAGTTTAAAATGATGTTAAAAGAGAATTTTGGAAATTTACTCCATGATCTTGGAAGCTCCCTTTTGGATACTTTTGATTTAAATGTTAGAACATAAACGTTATTATTTTTTTTATTCAAATTTTCCGCTAAGTTTAACGCTTGAATTGATTGTCCCCCGCCTTTTTCAATTTGAGGTAAAATAAATAGAATGTTCATCAAAATACTTCCTATTCAATTTACTTCATGGCAGCTCGGGAGACATTTTTTAAGGATATACTTAATTTCTCTATTATACGTTTTTGAAGATGTGGGACTTTTGAAAGTTTGTATTGTAACTCATAAAAAGATCTACACGTCAAAAAATAAGTTATTTGCCTTTGGAGGCTATTTCTCCATCCTCCGGCAATTCCTCAAGAATATAAATGAACTTACGCTTATCGCAACAGGAACCACTAAAAAAATTCAGAGGTTCAATTACTTCAGTAAGGAATCAAACAAATTACAGATAGTTACCTTAAAAAATACCGATTCTTTTTTTGATAAAATGTTTTGGCAATTCGCTTTAGTTCTCGAACTAGTTAGACTTCAAAGAATTAATCAGTTTCACCTAATAAATATTCAAATCCCTTCACTTTATAAACTGCCCCTTCCCCTGATTCTCGCGAAATTACTCAACATCCCCGTCATCCTCTCCATTCACGGGAATTGGGTTCCACATTCCTTTAAACCAACCTTCCTTCAATCTCTCTTAAGATCGATTGAGCTCGTTGTATTGCGTATTTCTTTACGATTTTCTTCTGGCGTTATTACCGCAAATTCCGAACTCGCAGGCAAGATTCGGTCTCTTCGATTTAATAAGCCAATACAGGTTATTCCCTACGGCGCCGATTTATCCCGATTCAATCCTTCAGTTAAAAAAATAACAGACTTCTCTCCCTTTATCCTATTTGTTGGACAGATCTCAAAAGTTAAAGGGGTAAATTCCCTATTAGAATCATTTATTAACATAAAATTGAACCAGCCTGAACTCAATTTGCTATTAATTGGGCGAAAAAGAGAAAATTATACATTTCCTTCTTCAATCACCAAAGAAATCAACAAATCTATTCACTTCTTAGGTTATTTACCTCAAAACGAAGTAGCAAAGTATATGCGAACTGCAGAAATTGTCATCCTCCCATCATATTCTGAGGGGTCACCCAAGGTCCTTTGCGAAGCGCTCGCATGTGGGACGCCTGTCATTGGGACTCGTATAGCAGGTATTGACGAAATTATTATCGATGGAATGAATGGAATTCTGGTCTCCCCTAATAATATTAGAGAATTAACCACTGCCATCGAAAAAATACTGGCTAGTAAGGAATTATCTCACCGCTTTTCAGAGAATGGACAAAAAATAATTCAGGTAAAATTCAATTTAGAGTTAAATGTTAAGAAATTTGTCATATTTTTTCAGGAAATACTTCAAACGAAGCTAGAATCCGGTTCCGGTGCTCGTTGAGCTGATCCAGAATTTCTCTTTAATATTATATCGAAGATTTCTCTGATTTCTCTCCAAAAATTCCCCTTTGTTAAATAATTTACAACTATCGCATAAATTACTAAAGCAATTACTAAATTGAGCCCCAATACCAACAAAGGTAATCCATTAAATAGGTAGATTATCAAAATCATTGGCGGAATAGTAATTCCTACGCCCACAATTCGAATAATTGAATCCTTCATGATATTATATTGAATAAATTTTCTTAATACGAGAAATGTAAGAAAGAAAACGGGAATATTCGTTAAAACTACGCTAAGGGCGGTCCCAATAACTCCAAAATAGATCGTTGCGGCGATCATAATGGGGGTCATTAAACAGAAATACACTCCACTTGTGATTAATACCCAATAGTATTTTTTAAGCGCCAGAAAGACATTTCCTGCAATTGAACTCAAGCTCTGTAAAAATCCTTCAAACATTAATATCTGGAGAATTGGAATAGAATTCAGCCACTTATCCCCAAAAAGAAAAGACATAATATAATATGCGTTTATCGATACGAAAACAGAAATAAAAATTGTGATTGTGAAAATCATCCGGTAGTTCTGGTCAAAAGTCGCTTGGAATTCTGTCTTATTATCTTGCATTTTACAATAGACTGGATACATTGCTTTTGAGATAGGGGCAGAAATGAGTAAAGAGACATAATTACTTAATTTAAAGGCTAAAGAATAGTAACCCAAGAAAGTTAATCCTAAAACCCCCGCTACCATCATATCATCAATATTTACACTCCAAAAAATCACAACCGATGCCAATAAAATTGGTACGGCGAATTTTAATAAGTCTTTGAAAACCTTAGAGTCGAAGCAAGAAATTCTGGGGATTATCGGCGCCAGAATCCAAAAGCAAGCAGTCCGAAAAATTATCGCTATAATTGGGCCATAAATTAAGCTCCAGTACCCAAATCCATTTAATGCTAAAATAAGGCTTATACACAAATTAAGTATAATACCGAAACTTTCGATCAAGGTTAATTTTCTAAATTCTAACTCTTTGGTCAAATAGGTTCTTGGGACTGCATCTAATCCGCTAAGAACTACGTATATAACCAATATTTTAACAACAACTTCTATTCTGGCGTCTCCAAATAAATTGGCAAATATTCCACTAAAACAGTAAATTAATAGCGAAAATAGGGTTATAGTAATTAATTCTATAAAGAAATAGGTACTAAACAGTTTGGTTTTCTCTTCCTTTGACTGAATTACTCCAGGGCCTAAGCCAAATCCGATGAACATTGAAAAGATACCGATGATCGTAAAAGAGATAGCGCTGAGTCCAAAATCCTCGGGGAAAAGAATTCTTGCTAGTACGATATTCAGGACAAAATTAATACCCGTTGAAAACCATGCCAAAATCAGAAAATAAACTGAGCCTCTAATACCTGAATTGGCAATCTCTTTTGAATTCACGTAATTCCCATTTTTCTTTTAATTCTTAATTTTTTTATTTGTTTAATAAGTAATGTTATTTATCTGTTTGAAATAAGTAATTACAGCTTACTGAATTAATAATCCTACTCAATTCACCAATAATTAATAGATGAGGATTTCTCCTTGGATAAATCTCATCAAACATCAAATCCCCTCGTAAGTGTAATTATTTCAACCTATAATCGGGCTAATTTATTAGGCCGGGCTATGAATAGCGTTTTAAATCAATCCTACCAAAATTTTGAATTACTCATCGTCGATGCTGCATCAATTGATGAAACCCGCAAGGTTGTTAATACGTTCTCGGATAGTCGTATAAAATATCTTAAATTCGAAGAAAGGATAAGAAAAAGTAAGGCGATAAATGAAGCAGTTGGGGTAATGAAAGGCGATTATCTGACTATACTAGATGATGACGATGAATTATTCCCACAGATGCTACAAGAAGAGGTAAATGCATTACATAATACCCCTAACAACATCGGATTTGTTTTCGGAAAGGCAAAAGTATTAAGAAATGGAAAGATTTTCACTTTTCCCCGCCGAATCTATCGTAAAAAGGCGGATTTTTACAAGGCGCAATTACATTCCACTGCTTTATCACTGTGGGGGACTTTAATTAAAAAAGCCTGTTTTAAGAACGTAGGTTTATTAAATGAAGAGTTGGTTTTAGGTGAAGATTGGGAGTTTATGCTCAGGCTGTTAAAGCAGTACGATTATAAGTATGTCAGTAGCCCCGTATATAAAGCAAATTACCATGATTCCTCTAATATTTCACATCTCAGTCTAAATTTAATAAAAAACTATTCTGAACGCATAAGATCCTACAAAATATTTTTAAACGCGCATCTTGATGAAATTCAAAACTCCAAGCCGATTTTGGCGAAATTCTATTTTAGAATTGCACGAAATTTATATAACCTACACAAGTTACGCTCCTCTGGAAAATTCTTTAGACTAACCCTTCTGACAAAACCTCTTAATTTCCGTCCTCTTCTCTGGCTTCTCATCCTGGAATTCACGAAAAATAGTCTGGTTAGATATCAATTAAGCCAAAGATTATTAAACAAAATTGAAAACAGTAATTTTGGTTGGTTCAAAAAGATTTTTGCCTAAAAATCTTTATTTTTCCTTATCAATCCTGCATTTTAGCAATTCTCTTGAAAACTTTAATATATTTTTGGGTTATCACTTCTGGGTAAAATTCCTTGACGAATTTTCTGCGAGCATCAGCTGCCTGCTCCGAAAACAATGTTGAAGTATCAGGATCCGTTAAGATATCCCCTAAGAATTTCGGTTTGGGTCTCAAAAAAATACCCAGTTTTTCGTCCTTAATACGGGTTTTAAAATGTGAGATCCCTCCGATGGGGTAAACTATGCACGGCTTCCCCAAAGCAAAGAACTCTAGAATAACCAGCGGAAACCCTTCAGATCTAGAATATGAAATAAAAAAGTCAGATTTCTTTATAACTTGAACTTTCTGCCTTCCCTCCAAGAATCCTTCAAAAAATATTTTATTCGAAAAATTCAATTTTTCCGCTAATTCCCTTAATTTCTTTTCATAAGAACCCGATCCAATCAGCTTCAATTCGGACCAACATGTGACATCTTCTCGTAATTTCGTAAAGAGTTCTTCCAGCCCCTTCGATTTCTCTAAACGCCCTATATAAGCTAAATGATATCTTTCATCATGTTGCGCCCGCGGGGGATCGCCTTCCAATAATTCTAAATATTGTCCATCTACGCAGGGGAAAATGACCTCTACCCGATCCGAAATCCCTGCAAAGGGCGGATGCGATTTTATACCTGGATCCACCGCGATGAAATGAAAGATATGATTCCTCAAAAATTTCAAAATCAAGTAATCTACCCAATAGTAAATCGAATTCACCTTTTCCTTGGATAAATGAATTCCATGCAAAGTCACCACATGGGGCCGTTTTATGAGTCTTGAAAGAATCCAACCACTTATCCCACATAAATAATGATGGGAATTGATGATATCCGGTTGAGTTTTCTTGAATTGGCGCGAAAGCAGGAGACCCCACAATTGAAACTTCACAAGCTGTATAATGAATCCCACGCCAGGAATTCTACTCATTTTATTCAAATTCCTTAATTTTCTAGAGCAAATAATTTCCTTTTCCTCAACCCCATACCATTTGATGAAATTCGAATCGTAGGTAATCGTGAAAAGTTGAATTTCATGCCCTTTTTTCTTCAAATTCCTCGCTAAATTGAGAACGACCCGAGCTATCCCTCCCTTCGGTGTAATTGCATTCACAATCAGTGCGATTCTCATAACCGGCCTCGGTTTTGTTCACTTACCCCATTGTATATCGTAACATAATCATCGACCATTTTTTGGAGTGTATATTCTCGCTGGGCCTCCTTTTGCGCGGTTTTCCCCATCTTCCTCCGTAATTCGGGGTTCTGGTACAGAAAAACCGTCTGTTCCACGATTTTCTCAACGGTAATCGGGGGCTCAAGAAGCAATCCGGTGACCCCCTGATCAATCGGTTCCCACAAACCACTGGATCCTACGATAATTGCGGAGACTCCTGCCGCTTTGCTCTCTAACAGAGCGAGTGAAAGCCCTTCTCTTTCCGATAATTGCATAAAAATGTCCGCCCGCGCGAATAAGGCATTTTTCTCCGCTTCCGAAACCCAACCGGGCATAACCACAAAAGGTTCTAATTGTAAATCCTCAATCAATTTCGTTATTTTTGTGCGCTCAATGCCCCCTCCTAACACAATGAGCTTTACTCCCGGAATTTTCTCTAAAAGCTTCGGCATCGCCTGGACCAGTAAATCCACTCTCTTTCTACGAACTAATCGCCCTGCCGTTAATATTACAAAATCATCTGGATGAATCTTACCGTTTCCTAAGGTTCTCCGGTTTTGTGGAGATGAGCTGGCAGGAAACGGAATCCCATTGCATATCACTTTCAGCGGGAGCGCCCCTAGCTTCTTTGTCAGGGCATCTTTTAATTGAGGACTCACAGCCACCGTCATACTGCTTCTCCTCAGGATAAAGCGTAAAAAGGGATAGATCACTTGTGGCACTTCGTAAAAATCAGCAGGTCCATGCACCGTGATAATTAAAGGGATTTTAAAGAATTTCTTAATTAATAAACCGATTAATCCCAATGGTACTATGAAGGAGGCATGTAGTAAATGAAAATCGTTTCGTTTTTGCAATTTCCATAAACTCAGCAGGCCCCCAATAACATCAAAAAACGCCACTAACATTCGGAGATATTTAGACTTTAAATACTGCCCGAATCCTAATATCTTTATTTGAGACGGCAATAAATTCCAAAATCGGTGAATTTGAATTCCCGCATAACTTTCGTCCTTTGGTAAATTCAAATTTCTAGTTAAAATATGTACCTCATGCCCTCTTCTCTTCAATTCCTTACATAAATTTAACGCAAACACCTCTGCTCCACCTTTTGCTATTGGAAAAAATCCCGGAATCATGTGGCAAATCCGCAAGCTCATCACATTTTCTCTCATTCAAATTCCCATTTTCTCGATTAACATATTTTATACTAGTAATCTTTCAAAAAGATTCTTAAATGATTATTTGATGAAATAACAAAACTTTTATAAATTTATAAAAGTAGAATAAATCCGTATACTTTACCAAGTAATTTTATCCTTAAATTCAATAGGGATTTTAAAACCAAACGGAGTATAGAGATACATGCAACGAGATAAACTATATGGATTAATCATCTTCGTCGGCGCCGCAGTGGTACTCATCTGGTATACCTTCTATGCCTTAATCTATGCAGGTTTCTACCATGGAGAATATAGCAATACGCCTGCATGGATCCAAGTCATTGCAACCCTCGGTGGCTTACTTTCCTTCCCCGGATGGGCAACGATTCTGCCAATCTGGATTGCGGCACTCCTAATCCTCGTAATCGCAATGTGGATCGGGTGGACTATGCTGACAACTCCTCCGCCAGTCCCCTTAGAGGAATTAGAAGAACTCGGACTCGACGAAGAGGAAGAGAAGAAAGAAGAAAAGAAAGAAGAATCCTAAACATCTCAAAGCAGAGGAGCTTTTTTATTCCTCTGGCGCCTTTTTTATTATTTTCTCTCTTAATTTTTTAATAAAAAAATTAGATTCCCTCTAATTGATCTCATTTTCGATCTAACCTTGAACTGAAAAAACGCGAAAATTTTAAATGTAATTTTATCTTTTAGAAAAACTGAACATCTTTTAAAGACATTAATGCGGATTGGAAATAATCAATTCGCATTTTATATCTTTATTTAAAGGAGTTTAATTATATGGTTAAGAAATACACCTTTCGAGGCTACACACTCGAAGAATTACAGAACTTGCCTATGGATGAATTTATTAAGCTATTACCCTCTAGAATGCGCCGGAGCATGCTCCGTGGGCTACCTCACCGGCAGAAAAAATTGCTAGAAAACCTTCGACGGGCAAGGCGGGCGTTGAAAAAAGGAAAGAAAGTGGTCGTCCGTACCCACGCGCGCGATATGGTAATAACGCCTGAGATGGTCGGCTTGACGATTGCAACCTACAATGGACGAGAATTTCTCTCGTGTGAAGTCACACCAGAACATATTGGGCATTATTTAGGTGAATTTTCTCCAACCATCAAAAAAGTTTCCCATGGAAACCCTGGGATTGGTGCAACCCGAGGGTCGCAATATATTCCCTTGAAATAAGAGGATTTGAAAGGTTATGTGTCCAAATTTCGGCTATTCTATCAGCGGATTAGATCCTGACAAGACGGCGATTGCCAGCGGACGCGATCTCCGCTGTTCACCAAAGCATGCACAGGAAATTTGTAATACCATAAAAGGAATGATGATTGAAAAAGCAAAGAGCTTCCTAGAGCGAGCAACTCAGCTTAAACAACCGATTCCTTTTAAAAAGCATAACAAACATGTCCCCCACAGAAAAGGGTTAGACCAAATGAAATGGGATGCAGGACGTTATGTCCCAAAAGCCGTGAAGAGCATATTGAAAGTTCTTGCCAATGCGGAAAATAACGCAGAATTCAAAGGTCTTGATCTAGATCGTGTGCGTATCGTCCATGCCTCAATTCACCGAGGTCGAAAGGTCAAGAAATACATTCCGCGTGCATTCGGCCGCTCTACGCCGTATAATAACATATTAACCCACGTTGAAATTGTGTTAGAAGAAGAATAAATGAATATAAAGAGGAAATTGTTTGCCAGCGATTGAACACTTTATTACCAAAAAAATCAAAAAAACGGAAGTCGATGAATATTTTGCTCGAGAATTGAAGCGGGCCGGGTATGGCGGGGTGGATATCTTAAAAACACCACTCGGAACGCGTGTGATAATTCATGCTGCGCGCCCGGGTATAGTAATTGGGCGGCGTGGCAAAAATGTACAAGATTTAACCAGTATTTTAGAAGAAAAATATGAGATTGAGAATCCTCAAATTGAGGTTGCTGAAATTGAAGTGCCGGAGTTGAATGCACAGGTAATGGCAGAACGATTGGCAAGTCGATTGGAACGGGGCACCCATTATCGGAGAGCTGCCTACTCAATTCTGCGTCGAATCGCCGCTGCAGGTGCAAAAGGCGTCGAAATCAAGATTTCAGGGAAATTATCGGGCCACCGAGCTCGTTATAAGAAGATTCGCGAAGGATTTGTCGCAAAATGTGGAGAACCCGCTATCCTTTATGTAGATAGAGCGGTTGCACATTCCATCCTAAAGAAAGGTATTATTGGGGTGACTATTTCCATCATGCAGCCCACAGAACTTCTTCCGAATGAGCTCGAGATAAAATTGACTCCTGCCGAACTTGACGCCCTAGATCCAAAGCCCCAATAAATTTCATTACTAATTGAATCCTTTATGAGAGTGTAAAATAATGACAAAATTAAGACCGCGTGAAATTCGGGATATGTCCGAAGCAGAACGGGAAAAACGGTTATCGGAACTCAGGACTGAATTGAGCAATCAGCGAGCTATTTTAGCGTCAGGTGGCGCGGTGGAAAATACGGGAAAAATCAGAACATTGCGAAAAGCAATAGCTCGCATTATGACTGTCATGCGGGAAGAAAGTGGATGATCATTACTCCCAAAACACTGATTTATCATTGTTTAATTGGGCTAAAGGTGAAGGTCGTCCGAAGTTCTAATCCGCATTATTTAATTGAAGGAAAAATAGTTGATGAAACGAAAAATATGTTGCTATTCAAGATTGATGAGAAAGAGAAACGAATTCCGAAAAGGAGTTCCATCTTTAAATTCTACCTTCCGGACGATGGTGCCGTAGAAGTAAATGGAAAACTCCTGCTGGGTCGTCCCGAAGAACGGATTAAAAAGAAGATATCATATAAATGGAATAATAAGACTGGTTGAAGAGAAAATGGTCAAGAAGAATATTGGTTTCGAAGTGGAAATTCCACGAAAAGAATGTGAAGATCCCAACTGTCCTTTTCACGGAAATAATCTCCCCGTGCGTGGAAGAGTCTTTAGTGGGATTGTAGTAAAAAAGAAAATGCAGAATACGTGCGTAGTGCGCAGGGACTATCTTCGGTACGTTGATAAATACCACCGGTACGAACGCCATCACAGCAATATTAATTCCCATGTACCGCCTTGTATTGAAGTCAATGTTGGTGATACTGTCAAAATTGCGGAATGCCGTCCCATTAGCAAGACCATTACACATACTGTTGTTGAATTAATTGAGAGCGAGTAAGGCGTATAAGTAAATGGCACAGAAAAAAACTGTATTCGAGCGATTAGAGGAAAATATGATTGAATTGCAGCGGAATCTAGAATCAAAACTAGAAAAGTTACAATCCTCCATTGAAAATATTAAAGAAGAAATTCCTAAAGCTCTTGGAACTCTTAAAGAGGAAATCCCGAGATCTATTGGACAAAATTTAATGTCCTTTGCCGATGTAATCGGCGCTAAAATCGAGGACATTGAGGATGCTATTAAAAAAATTGGAGGCACGGCTGGAATGCCAGGAGACTCCGGATCATCATCCAATATTCAAAGCGACCTAAACAGTATAAAAACCAGTATTTTGAATCTCCAAGCTACCCTTAAAAATATCAAAATTGAAACACCCATTACCACAGCATCGCCGCCATCTCCCACATATACTCCTTCTGCGACGCCCACCTATACTCATACATTGACTCCGATCCCTGCAACACCTAGCTATACTCCTCCCAAAACACCACCGCCCGCCAGTACTCCGCCGTCGATATCCCTCAAACCAACCCCCGCTCCTACCACACCATCTAAGCAGGCAAGCGCGGCTGGCCCTCCCATGACGGATGTCTTCAAGTTATTGGATTCCATCAAAGAGAAGGCTAAAAGTGGAATTTCCGCGAGCCAGTTAGCCAATGAAATGGAACAGACCCGCGATGCCATCGTGAAAATATTTCGGTGGCATCCTGCATTATATGAGTTGGCGACCTTTGCGCGTCGATTAAAAAAGTATGCTGAAGGGGCGCCACTCGATAACGAAACTAGAACCTTGTTATTAGAAAAGGTTGAAGAATGGAAAAATCGGATTAATACTTAGGAGTAAGTAAATTGTATCATCTCCTTGAATTGAAATTCGAAAGAGTTCAAATGTCCGATTGGTCCTCTTCCGGAAGTTTAGATTAAAAAATAAGAAAAAATTAAAAAGTCGAGTATGTTATTCGAATAAAAAGTATTCATCTCTAGATAAAAGAAAATTTAAAAAGAAATCGAGGCTCTGATGAGCTGAGATTTAAGTGCGACTTCTAAACCAGAATGCGCGCATTTTAAACCAGAATGCGCAAGTTCTAAACCAGAATGCGCGCAGAATTATGAAGTGGTGTATATGGGTAAAAGGCGTGTAAGAAAAAAAGGTGCACATCTGCTACCACGAATTTCCAGAGGACTTAATACAATGTCGAGGGTAGCTTGCTCGGATAATTCTGGTGGTAAGCTCTTAATGGTAATCGCCGTAATTGGATATAAGGGGCGCTTAAATCGTTTACCTAGCGCAGGAGTTGGTTCGATGATAGTCGCCTCTGTTATGAAAGGCACACCTGAAATGCGAAGACAGATTATTCGCGCCATTATAATTCGTCAGCGAAAACCTTTTCGTCGGAGCGACGGAAGATGGATTCAATTTGAAGATAATGCCGCTGTAATCACCTCACCGGTTGGCGATCCGAAGGGATCTGAAATTCGAGGTGTGGTAGCAAAAGAAGCCGCAGAACGGTGGCCCCGCCTAGCAAGCCAGGCAAGTATGGTCGTATAAATGATAAAATTGGGAATAGCAATGCAAACAAGTAAAAAAGGTAAGACAAAATCTCGCCGAAAACAACGGAAAAGGTTCTTTACGCAACCCAATCATCAACGCAATAAATTAATGACCGCCAAACTCCATGAAGATCTCCAAAAGGAGTATGGCGTAAAGAGGATGACCATTCGGAAGGAAGACTCTGTTCTTGTTGTAAGAGGCGAATTCAAAGATATGGAAGGTAAGGTTTCCAGCATCAATCGAGAAAAAGCACAAATTTTTATAGAAGGTGCCTCGGTCGAAAAGAGCAGCGGCACTACCTATGATATTCCTATCTATCCATCAAATGTGGTTCTCACCAAAATTGAGGTCAAGAAGGATAAATGGCGCAAGAAGATCTTGGATCGGAGAGCCGCACAAGGAAAAGGTGAAAAATAATGACACATAAAGGTGAAACAAAGCAATTAAAACGATTTAGCGCTCCTAAATTCTGGACTCTTCCGCGAAAAGTATCAAAATATGCAACTAACCCCTCTTCAGGACCTCACTCAGCAACCCATTGTATACCGTTGCTCGTTATTTTACGGGATATTCTGAAAGTAAGTGAAACCGCACGGGAAGCAAAATACATCATTAAAACTGGAACAGTCAAGATTGATGGTAAGATTCAAAAAGATCACAGGTTTCCAGTCGGATTAATGGATGTAATCGAGATTCCCAAAATTAATCTCTTTTATCGAATACTTCCTGCTCCCAGAAAAGGTTTAATCTTACATCCCATTGAACCAGCGGAAGCTGGGTTTAAATTATGCCGGATTGATAATAAAACTGTTATAAAAGGTGGAAATGTCCAATTAAATCTTCATGATGGACGAAATATTCTTATCCACGTTAAAGATCCAACGAATCCTGAAGAGGATATTTACAACACTAAAGATGTTTTGAAAATTGCGATTCCCTCTCAAGAGATTTTAGAACATATTAAATTTGAAGAACATAGTTTATCTCTTGTAATTGATGGGCGAAACCTTGGTCTCACTGGGAATATCACAAAAATTGACAGACGCTTTGGTCCCCATGCAAGCAATGTAACTTTAGAACGAGATGGGAAATCATATCAGACTGCATTAGATTATGCCTTTCCAGTTGGATCACAGCAATCAATTATCTCGCTCCCTAAGTAAAAGGTGGTGCGTTTTATGGAAGAAGAAGAAATTTCCTATTTTACGGCGGAAGACAAAAATCGGATCTTGGAGTTTTGGAAAGAAACCCCTATGCGGCGTCCCAAAATTTCCAAGGTAACGGTGCACATGGGCGTTGGAAGTAGCGGAGAACGTCTAGAAAAAGCGATGACAGTTCTGGAAAATATAACCAAACAAAAACCGGTTAAAATGATGGCTAGAAAAACAATTCGTGATTTCGGGATAAGGAAGTACGAACCTATAACCGCAAAAGTGACTTTGCGGGGAAAAACAGGACTCGACTTTTTAAAGAGAGCATTAACCGTTGTCGATAACAAAATTAAATACTCCAGCTTAGATGATCACGGAAATTTTTCCTTTGGGATAAAGGAACATATTGAATTGCCCGAAACTACCTATGAGCCCGCCTTAGGCATTTTTGGCTTGGATATCTGCGTTAATTTGGAACAACCAGGGCATCGGGTTAGTCGGAGACGGAAATACGCTCATAAGGTAAAGAACTATATGACCAAGCTTGAGACAATGGTGTTTCTCAATACGCAACTTGGCACCAAGATTATCAAAGAATATGTAACATCTTACTATTAAAAACGAAGAAAATTTGGCTGGTTTGAAATGTCACGAAGAAAATTTGGAAAAGGAGTTCGAGTGTGCCGCCGTTGTGGCACTCATGATGGGATTGTTCGAAGGTATGGCCTGATGGTGTGTCGCCGATGCTTCCGAGAAATTGCTCAAAAACTAGGATTTAAAAAATATTCATAAAGAGGTAAAATCCATGACGTTGTTAGATCCGCTCGCAGATTGTCTTTCAAATATCTTAAATCACGAAAAGATTGGTAAGATAGAGGTAGTTGTCCAGCCAGCTTCAAAAATAATTGCAGAAACATTACGGATTATGCAGAAAGCTGGCTATATTGGTGAATTTGAACTCATTGATGATGGGCGCGCAGGAAAATTTCGCATTCAATTGTTAGGTCGCATTAACAAAACCGGGGTCATAAAACCTCGCTATCCCATACGAATCCGAAACTTTGAAAAATTTGAAAAACAGTATCTGCCTGCTCGTGATTTCGGATTATTAATTCTTAGTACTCCAAATGGAATTATGTCGCATAAGGAGGCAATGAACCTCAGTATTGGTGGCCGATTACTGGCCTATGTATATTAGGAGTGCGTATTTATGTCTGAATTTGGTCTTGTACGAACCTCAGTCCAACTCCCCCCCAAGGTAAAATTGTCAATCGAGAATAAAAAGGTTACCGTTTCAGGGGCAAACGGTACTCTTACCCGCGATTTTTCCTTTGCACGCGGTATTAATATCGAAAAAGAAGGTGAATCCGTTTCGCTTTTCACTTATTACCCACGAAAAGCCGAAAGAGCGCTCCTAAATACGATCAGATCTCACATTCAAAATATGATTTATGGCGCTGAAGCCAATTATATATATAAAATGAAAATTGTATATGCCCACTTCCCTATCACGGTCGTCGTTAAGGAAAAAATTGTTTCCATTGAAAACTTTTTAGGAGAACGAAGTCCTCGCGTAGCAAAAATTCGTGGTGAGAAGACTAAAATTAAAGCGGACGCCGATGATGTTGTCATTGAAAGTCCCTATATTGAGGATGTTAGCCAGACTGCGGCTAATATTCGACTCGCCACCAAAATAAAAAGCAAGGACCCACGTGTTTTCCAAGATGGCGTATACACTTACTTCAAGGGACAAGGCGATAAAGAATTATGGAAGTTGAAATTCTAAAGATATGATGGAAGAGTGAAGCTATGGTTGAAATTACTCGCTTATTACAAGTGAGGGCTAAAGCAAATAAAAAACGCCCAAAATTCATCCGCTTTGAGTGTTGGCGCTACAAAAAATTAAAAAGTAATTGGCGGCGTCCAAGAGGGCTTGATAGTAAAATTCGAAAAAATTTCAAAGGGGCCCTTGCCCATCCGATGGTTGGATACCGCAATCCTCGCAAAATACGAGGCTTACACGCTTCCGGATTTGAAGAAGTCCTAGTTCATAGCATAAAAGAACTTGAGAGAGTGAATCGCAAAAAACAGGTCGTTAAAATTGGGCATGATGTCGGACGACGTAAGCGAGTTATGCTTCAAGATCGTGCAGACGAATTAAATATTCTTATCCTCAATCGCATTCGAATCCTGCTCCCAGGCGAAGAATTATTACTAGAAGAAGGGCGTGGATTTGAAAGAGCCGCAGAATCCAAAGAAGAGGAAAAGCCCTTGAAAAAATCGGAATCTGCTGAAGAAGAGTCTGACGAAGTGGAATCCAATCAAGATAAAAAATAAATAAAAAAAGAGATGAAATAAATGAATCTACGAGCCCAAAGACGAATCGCAGCCGAAATTCTTAAAGTCGGACAAAATTGTGTTAAAATAACTCCCGAAAGAGAAGACGATGTTTCAATGGCTATTACCCGAAGTGATATTCGAACACTTATTCATGAGAAAGGAATAACGGCCCGATATGAACGGGGTATTAGCCGTGGGCGCGCTCGTTTTATCCACTTACAGAAAAAGAAGGGGAAAAGACAAGGTCCTGGCTCCCGCAAAGGAAAGAAGACCACCTTTTTACCCAAGAAGGAGGCTTGGATGCAACGAATACGCCCGCAACGAAGGTTTTTACGTCGATTACGGGCTCGCCGTGTTATTACAGTAGCAACCTATCGGAAACTCTACCGGTGGGCGAGTAGTGGTATGTTCCGAACTGTTGCATACCTTGATAACTTCATTAAAGAGAAAAAATTGACAAGGCGGTAAAAAAAATGGCAAACGGTCCTCGATTTCATGTCTTGTTCCGAAGAAGACGCAGCGGAAAAACCAACTTCTATTATAGAAAAAAACTCATTTTCTCGAATCAGCTCCGGGTTATTGTGCGATCCTCTCTTAAAAATATGACAATCCAAGTTGCTGAAGCCCAAATTATAGGTGATAAGATACTCAGTGCAACCCGCACTTCTGAACTTGTTAAAGATTTTAATTGGCAAAGTAATACAGGCAATATCCCCGCATCGTATCTCACAGGCTATCTCGCCGGGAAAAAAGCCCTGAAAGCGGAGGTTGAAGGCGGGGTTCTTGATCTTGGGATAGCAAAAGCAAGTTACGGGAACCGCCTCTTTGCTGCTCTAAAAGGTCTTGTTGATGCTGGAATGGACATTCCCCACAACGAAAAAATATATCCGACTGAAGAACGGATTCGTGGGGAGCATATTGCGAAATATGCCGATGTCCTTAGTGAAGGGGTAACTCATTCACAATTCCAATTCAGCTTATATAAAAAGAAGGGCTTTAAACCTCAAGATCTCCCAACCCATTTTGATGCGGTTAAAAATGCGATAACAAAAAAATATAAGTAAAGTGATAATATGGCTAGCGAAACGTCCATCGATGACTGGGTTCCTCGAACTCGAGTCGGCAAAATGGTGAAAGAAGGATATATAACATCTATCGAAGAAATCTTCCAATCCTGTTTGACCATTCGGGAATACGAAATTGTCGATATCCTTCTTCCTAAATTACAAGAGGAAGTTCTTTCCATTAAATTAGTTCAAAAACAGACCGATGCCGGTGAAAAATCCCGCTTCCGTGCGACCGTTGCCGTCGGGAATAGAGACGGATATATTGGTCTTGGAGAGGGGAAGTCACCTGAGATAGGTCCTGCAATTCGAGCCGCCATAATTCATGCTAAACTTGCGATAATTCCCGTCAGACGGGGGTGTGGCAGCTGGGAATGCACTTGCAACCAATTCCACTCGCTCCCCTTTACGATTCATGGAAAGGCAGGCAGCATCCGAATTACACTGAAACCCGCGCCGCGCGGCGCAGGACTCGTAACTGCAAAAACTCCCCGCCTGGTTCTGGATCTCGCAGGGATTAAGGATGTATGGTCTTTCACAAGGGGTTATTCGCGATCCACTAACAATTTTGCCAAAGCTACATACGATGCCTTACGTAATACTTATAAAATGATTTCCCCGCATTTAGATTGGGAACGCACTTCCTAAATTTCTCGCTTTTTCCGTTTTTTTCCTACTAATCTTACCCTCTTTTTTGTTGCCCTCTACCAAAAAGTTCTTTAATTGTAAAAATCAACATTCTGCATATCAACTTTTTAAGGGATAAACTATGAGTTTAAGACCTAGTGGCGTTACTGGCATTGCTATCATTTTTTTAATCGGCGCGGCACTGTTTATTGTTTTAGGAGCGATCTGCCTTGCGGCTCCCCTCACCGTCATAGATGTATTGAATGGCGTTGGTGACATGGTTGAATCAATTCCTCTTATTGGAGGAATTGCTATAAGTCTCCTCGCAACCCTCGCTGCAAACCTCCTATACGTCGGAATCGTTGGGATCATTATTGGTGTGATAGATATCTTAATCTTCATTGGCCTGCTCAAATTAAAGAAATGGGGTTATTGGCTCGCGATTATTATCTCGATTCCCCTCATCGTCGTGATTCTCGGGATCATCTTCATTTGGTATCTCCGCAAGGATGAAG
>Ga0315277_10002167_pt1 | contig 27570 bp, 14 predicted proteins | sample YL17G05_15_MG_FD_203695 | JGI IMG/M metagenome (GOLD analysis project Ga0315277, IMG submission 203695) | Sediment microbial communities from Yellowstone Lake, YNP, Wyoming, USA - YL17G05_15 | ecosystem: Environmental > Aquatic > Freshwater > Lake > Sediment | place: USA: Wyoming | collected... | reverse complement strand
CTTCTTCTTTGACAACTTCCTTTTTCTTTCGCCGTTTTAATTTTGATAAGTTTAAATCCTCAATATTCTCATCAATTTCTTCTGGCATTTTTATCGACCTCAAAATTTATCTTTAATACTTAGAGCTGCCTCCGCTACCTTTCGATGTGGCTCAGTAAAGATGGGCAGTTCCTTGCGGAGCTTAAAATAATTGGCTGAGGTAATTTTGGGGGCAAAGATTTGCGTTCCCGCGTCGAGGCACATGGCAGCGGCAACGCAGGGTGTTAGGAAGCCGCTGGTATGCCGGGTGATAACGTGATCCATCGTAAATGCACCGGGACCGGCACCACCGTAGATCGAATGCGTATAAAAGGAGAACCCAAGTGCAGTTCCCATCAATCGTCCCGCATCGGGATCTGGAAGCCCGCCTGAGGCGAATGACAGAAGATCACTGAACATGGAGATTGCTGCGCTCACCCCTTGGCATGCTCGAGAGGCACCAATATTAACAATCGAAGCCGCCAAAGCTCCCGCAACACTGTAAGCATTCCATAGAGGATAATCTCTGGTCGAATACATGCGATACCCTGAAGGTTGGACGGTGGGGTATTCTTTACTTTTTAGATACAGAAGATCATCCTTAAGCCCTCTCTTTATCACGCTCTGAACGACATCCCCTACAGTTCCCTCTGCATTTTCCTTGATCAGATCCATCACCAGATTGTTCGCATTAAACCCTTGATAGGTCATTCCTAAGAGATGATACCTCTCGAACCATCCTAAAGCATTCCCCATCTCAAATTGTCCCGCCTGCTCTAAAATGGAAGCCAAGGCGACCGCATCAAAGGTGCGATTGTTGGCGAGGGCTGCAATATGATTGATCATCATACTTCGATATTGGGTGCCGATACCTTCCTCCGATTGAGGCGCGCCCATAAACGCGAAGATCGGGGAATTGGAGCCAAATTCCCTCGTCTGGGGATAGCGCCCAAAGATGCCTGTTTTTATAAGGGCACAGCCATCTGAATCGCTATCGATTTGAACGTCGAAGACTTCCGTGATTACCTGCGCGAGGGCAACCCCCGTAATGGTATAGAGCGGCGCTTCCGAAGCGGCAAGATTAACTCGTCGTTCCGGCAGCGTGACCATCAATAATTTCCCATCCATCAGTAACCTCACTTCTGCGCCGCCTCCATCTTCAACAAAATTCTTATTTACGCCAATTTTTTCCTGCAATCGTTTTGCGATTTCGGGGGCTGCTTTCAGCAGATTCCATTTGCGAATGTATTGCTCCATTTGGATTTCATCTTTGCGTAAAGACGTCATTTCCCCATAACGACCCTTCTGATAATTCTGCTGAAGCTGTTCCAGAGAAACGAACGCAGTCCGCTTGATCAGCTGAATTATCTTTCCAATATATGGATTGTAGAGTGGTGAGAACGCTTTGACAGGAATATTTCTTCCAATGCATTCGTTTTCATCATTGTAAATATCTATTACATCCTCTTTCATTTCCATCACCTCATTTAGGGATGTCCAATTGGCCAAGCCTTTGCGCGGGGTATAAGGTCTCTGCCATTTGCAACATCCATCAAATCCTTCAAATCAAACCCTGTGACGATATTCCCAAGAAGCCACCCCTGCCCTTGGAATAGCGGAAGCATGATATCCAGCTCTCCCCGCAGGATGCGCACGAAGTCATAGTATTTAATATGAACGATTAGGTCGGGTTCGACATCCGGTTTGCCCTCCCGCACATCCGTTGGTGAAAGAATAATGCGTGCGTATTCCAATCCGCGTTTCGGGTGTTCCGCTTCAATCGCTATGATGCGGGGCAGAAAATGTGACGATAATTCCACACACTCCGATTTCGGAACTACTTTGTTGATGATAAAATCGTGAATTAGTTGATAGACAGACGGTTCCTGGTTTTCTACCTCTGGAGGAAAAATCCAGTCCTCCTGTAACCACCACTGTCCTTCCAACTCTTTATATTCATATTCCTTATTTCCTTCGCACATTTACAAGGACCTCCTTTATGCTTCTTCCTTTACTTCATCTGTTTCTTTATCTTCTTTTGTGCCTTTTGATTCGAGAGCTTTGAAATAATTAATGACTTCGGGAGCCTTTCCTACCTTCAGGATCTTCCCGTCTTTCATGAGTGCGACGCGGTCGCAGGCCGCTAAGACGAAGTCGATGTCGTGGCTGATAATAATATACGTCTGATTCAGTAGATCTCGAGAGCTAAAGATGGACCGGACGATTTCCATTCGGGTCAATGGGTCTGCGGTCCCAGTCCCTTCGTCTAAGAAACAAATCCGAGGTTCTTTGATCAGAATGCGTGCGATCGCGACTCGATGCCGTTCGCCTTCCGACACCTCATCGGGGAATTTGTAGAGAATGTTTTCAATCTCTGCATTGGTGAAATTTACAGCCTTCAACGCCTCATATGCCTTATTCGTTTTCAATTCCTCGGGAATGGCATATTCAATCGCCCCGGTCAGATTTTCTAGGATAGTCCGATGCGGATATAAGGCATACTCTTGGAAAAGGATTCCCTCATATTTGGTAGCTCGCCCTCGTTCACTGGGACCTGGAATTGACATGTCCACCCAATCCTCGCCGAGGTGGACGTAAATGTGTCCCTTCGTAATTGTCTTGAGCCCTGCCATCATGTGAGCTAAACTCGTCTTGCCGGACCCTGATAATCCCACCAGCCCGAAGATCTCCCCCTCGAAAATATCCAAATCAACTCCATCTACTGCCTTTATTATACCACGGTCGAAGGTATAATACCACTTCACACAATTCTTCACGGAAATGAGTGTTCTATCAAAGGTTCGTACTGGGGCTGTAACCGTTTCCACTTTGCTCATGAATTCTTTTGCTACGATATCTGATTTATCGTGGAGCACAATCTTCCCGTCCTCCAACAAAATCGCTTCCTCTGCCAGTTCTTCTACAGCATTCGGCCAGTGTGATGTGACCACCAGTGTCATTTTATCTTTTTTCACCGCATCTTTCATCACTTTATGAATTGCAGCGCTCGTTAACACGTCCAAAGTTCCTGTCGGCTCATCCGCCAGAAAAATTAAGGGGTCTTTGGCTAAGGCCATGGCAAACACGACCCGCTGCTTTTCACCACCCGATAAGTCTCGGGCAATATGGAGCGCCCGATGTCCCATCTTCACCTTCGAGAGGAGCCCGGCGGCTTTCCCATCTCGACGCTTCTCAGGGCACCCCGCACGGTCGAGCGCGTCTATTAAGTTTGCCAGTACCGGCAATTCGCCAAACAAGGCGAAGGTGCGCTGCAGCATAATAGAGATTCGATTATAGAGCGAACGAAAAACAGGCGAATTCTTGGCTGCTTCTTCCCAAAAATCCAATTCCTTTAATTCCAGAACTGCCTTACACTCCGGGCAATTCTGATTCGCCATGGAGGGATAATTCACATACAAGCAATCCGCATTCGGACACACGGCAAGACGATATATGACCTTCCCTCTTGTAGGACGGTATTCAGGGGTGCCTCGAAGCGCATGCATCAACGAACTTTTGCCGGAACCGCTTTTGCCTAAAATTCCAAATGAATGTCCCTCTTTAATTGTGAAACTCACATCCTGATACGCAGGTTCTCCTCGCTCAAATTCCTTGTACAATCCCTTTACAATAATAAAATCTTGATCTTCAGCCATTGAATAACGCTCCTTACTATTCATCTTGTTTCTTGAACTCGGTCTCTAACCCATGCCCAACGCTTACGAGATTTGATTCATCTATCTTTTCAAATTTCTTATCAAAGGTAATATTCGTGAGGAATCCCTTCAAGACATCCTCTTCTTTCAAGCCTAAATCCCAATAATGGATGAGTGGTCCGTTAACTTTGGGGTATTGATAGCCATACGGCGCCTTTTCATGATTGAGAATCATCTCAGGCGAGGGAGCGCCCTCATTCCACATTTCAAGTAGCGTCTCTCTAACCGGTGCCGATTTATTGAATCCCTTGAGGTTCATGATATATTGAAAATACAACTGTGAGTTAGTTAACAATCCGGCAATACGTTTTATCCAAAAAGGTTCAGGTAATTTAGTCAATTGGTAGAAGATTGGGGGCCAAGGCTCGTAAAACTGGACCGTATCCGCCTTCTTTAAGGGCGATAAGAACTCATATTTCTTGGGAATGGATGGTCCCCAGTTGTGGAAATTGATGCCTTCCCACATCCACGCATACTCCTCATAATTTGATAATAACGCCCCGTTATTCGTGCCCGCACTTAGTAAAAATATGCAGACATTGTAGGCTGAACTTGAATGTTCTGGGTCCTGCTCATTCCGAATGTCCATTAAAATATCGCGGATTTTATTTCCCGCCTCATGGAAATCTGGGATCTCCTTCGGAATATCCTTGAGTTTCGTACCCAATTTCATATGCCGCTTCTCTAATAAGTCATTACCTGGCGCAATGTACCAATAATTAGTTGCCAGCCCTTGCTCGAAGTGGAAATTTATCACAAACTGAATTTCCTTATCGAGATCATGCGCTGCCATGAAACTGATATCGGCGGAATTCCCATAAATCAGCCTTATAGCGCCTTGTTGCATATCCGCGCGGACAACTAGGACTGGTGGTAAAATCCAATAACTGACGACTTTATGAGGATCTTTTAGCGTCCCACTCTGCAACTTCTTTGAAACTGCAATGGCTTCTTCCATGCGCATAACCAACTCATCAAGCGTGGCTTGCACAAAGTCGTCATAATTCTGCCAGAAGGACTCCCACCCATTTTTCTTTAGCAATCGCCAAATAAACGTGATAAAAGGAAGATAAGGCTTGGAATACAAATAGTCTGGAATACTATCATACACTTCTTTATCTGTTGGGGGCATCTAATCACCTGTAAGTTTTATTGATTACCTTGCTCCAATGATGAGATCTCGTTCTCCAGCAGGTTGGAACTGACGCAGTGCAGCCTTTGCAATGCTGAGTCGCGGGTGCTTAAAATCGAAGATCAGGTGTGGATCTGCAAAGGCTACTTTGACCATAGGGCTCGTAGAAAAAGCAGCGCCTCGTCCGATCATGGATCCTGCCGCTGCGGCAACATAGCCAGCTGAGTGCCCTGCGGTATAGGATTGTACTGGATAATTCATCCCCCGCAGCTCTGCAACGACGCCTTCTTCCATTCTTGAAGAACAAACATAGGGTGTACCTACATGATGGGCGACTTCTTGCCCTGCCCACCCAGTTCGGAGCCACCCCTCCTTCGCTAGCAGCCCAATAGCGTAGTGCATGGACATTAAGCCAAGGCTAGCTGAGCCTGTGAGGAGACCTGCAACACTGGCTGCCAAATCCCCAATTAAGGAGATGCGGTGAGCGCCTCCCCAATGAAATTCTGTGAGAGCCGGAAACTTCTCATAGCTTTCCATGCCATATTGGATGACGAGATCAACAAACCATCGAATCGTATCCCATCTCGGGGGAATTCGCTTTACACCTTTCGTATATTTATGAAGCATTTCAGTTAAGGATTCCACGAACTCTTCCAAAACATTTCCACAATAACCTGCTGAGGCTACAGTGGTTGAGAATCCAATGCCACCGGACATATAGAAGGATAGCCAGTACTGATCGAACAGGACTGCGCCAATGGAACCCACACCCTCTGAGAGAGCATAGAGATATTTACGTCCTTCTTCTAGATCTTCGCTGATGACATCTAAGAAGCGCCTGGCTGGCAGGTCTCTTTCAGATTGGATAAAATCTGCAACGAACCCAAATGGAATTCCACCAGGTTCATTTTGGGACCGAGCGCGGGCAAACCAAGTGCGTTCACCCATCTGAATGAGTTGGGCTGATTTTGCGGCGAAAGCGAGATCTGATATAATGCTCTCACCGGTCAAACGATAAGCCGAGACAAAAGCCATCGTCGATTGCATTGCGGCCCAGCGGAAGGTCACTCCACCATCCGCCATGCGCACTGCAATAGTGGGAACCCGAACTACTATAAACATCGTATTGCCAATAGCTTGTTTTAATGCTTTTACCCGACTTGGGTGAAAGAGGCTGTCGATATCCACCACAAATCGTTTATCCAGCATGTCACGAACCTCATCATCTCCCGTGATTACTTTAACGTAGGAATCTTTCGTCAATCCCGGATTGATTTCCGCCATGTGTTCTTGGGCGACGGCGCCGCCTGCCATTGTATGCTGGATCGTTTCCAGGTATAAATTCACCGTTTCCGGCGTGATTTCTTTCCCTGCACGGACCTGAAGGACACGATGGGGAATATCCAGATTCAGGATTACTGTCCGTTTGATGTCGTCCACCATTTGCTGGATTGCCGTGTTATTCACGTGCTGGAGATCATCAAAATCCACGAAGGTATCGGTACCAGAAATTAAATAGGGTTCAAGGGCACGCTGACCGAGTGGAATACCCAACGAGCGGTTGTAGCTGGGAATTCCACGTTCCACGGCGATCTGATGTGCCATTTTCATGAACTCATCCTTGCGTTTCGACTGTCTGTAGCCACCCCGCTTATACATGCTGACATCCGTACCAAGCATCGGGTCAACGCCAAAAACCCTGCGCATAGTCTTATAAACTTCACGTTGCTTTTCTGTTTCCAGAAACTTTTTAGAGATATTGAATAAATCATAGCCGTATTCTATATCTCGAAGGGTCCGTTCTTTTTTCTCTGTCACTCAAACAACTCCAAACCTTTCTTACTCATTCCAAAGAAATGGATAATTCTCGACTTTCAAATAAACTGCTGAAAATCCTTTCTCTTCGGATTCTGAAAATTATAAGAATGATTTTGTTGATCAAAATATTCCTAATGACTTATTTAATTATCTTTCGCCTTAAAAATCCTAAACCCTCTATAAAATGGAGTCCATTCAAAATTTTTCTATTATAAAATAGTCTTTAAGACCACTTTTGTGCAATCATAACCGAGAATTTCGGTTGAAAAATGCACTTGGCAAAAGCAAGTTTAATAAATCTTATGCTGCTACATAATTCAATTCGAATTCAGTATAACCCTAATAAAATAAGTGGGAAAATTCCCTAGGAATAATTTATCTACTTAAACAAACTGAATTTTAACACAAAATAATTTTAAAAACGTCTTGAAAAATATGAAAAAAATCGTTAAGGGAGATTGATTGAATGGCAGATGAAGCTATTTTGAAACAAGAATTTGAAGCCATTGTCGGTCCGGACCGGGTTTCCACGGAGGGACCAGTCCTTATTGCCTATGAGCGGGATCAACATTGGCCTTTTGTTACTCCGATGCGACCTGGCATCGTTGTTCAACCGATTTCAACAGAAGAAGTCCAAAAGATTTTGAAACTTGCCAATGAAAAGAAGATACCTGTGGTGCCCATGAGCCGCGGTGTCAATGTGCGGGGCCTTTGCGTCCCCGAGAAGCCTGGGAGCATTATGCTCGATCTACGCCGTATGAACCACATTTTGGAAATAAACCCCGAGATGATGACCGCTACTATCGAACCGGGCGTCACACATGGACAAATGCAGATTGCAGCGCGCGAGAAGGGCTGCCGCATTTGCATCCCAGGCGCTCCAGCTACGGGCTCTCTACTGGCAAATTATATGTTACGTGGCGTTTACCATACCATTGCGGGAGATGGTGTTGATAACGTCCTTTCTGTAGAGATTGTGTTACCGGATGGTAGATTATTAAAAGCGGGCTCTCTTTCATTTCCGAACTCTCCTCCCCACTGGCGTTACACCTCCGGTCCTGATTTCGTGGGGCTCTTTCAATCCCAGCCCGGCACAATGGGTGTTTGCACGAAGATGACCATCAAACTCTATCCGCTCCCTGAGCATGAGATTTGGTTCATGGTCGGCTTCAACACCATCGAAGAAGCTATCTCCGTTATTCCGCCTTTAATGTGGGCTCAAATTCCCTCGGTATGTTGGGTACTGCCCCAATTCACAGTGATTAAACTGATCGCCAAAAGCACCAAAGAACTCGAGAAGCTCCGTGGGACCTTCCCAGAATTTACAGTTCCGATCACCATTGATGGTCCCAAAGAAATTGTTGAGGCAAAAGCAAGATATGCACAAGACATCATAAATAAAACTTGCAAGCCTAAGACAGGCGGAAAGCCGATCCCTCCTCCCAGCAATTTCGTGAAAGAGTTTATGTATCCCCGCAACATTCTCGGCTTCCTCCGGCAAGGAAGTTATCATGCCTTGGCCTATTGGGGCCCCCTAAATAAATACCCCGAGTACTATGCAATGATGAAGGAAAATGGGGTAAAAGCGGGGTATCCACGGGAACAAGTTGATCTTCTGGCGGCTCCGGTGGCGGGATTCCATGGGCAGGCCTGCTATTATGAAGCAGAAGTTCCCTATTCTAGCGCAAAACCGGAGACCGTGGAGATGGTGAAAAAGTTTCATTTTGATACACTGAAAGACCTTGTGGAAATCGGGATATATGGTTGGTTCCGACCGTTCCAACACCCCATGCAGATTGTTCTGGACCGATTGGGTACCTATGGTGACCTCTGGAAGGATATTTTGAAACTCGTCGATCCGAACGGTATTATGAACCCTGGAAAAGTATTTGCAATAGAGAAAGGAGAGAAATAGAGGTGCGCGATAATGAGTGAAAAGCTAGAGAAACTGGAAGATTTCAGGGATCAAATGATTAATTGCGGCCATTGTATGGGTTGCAATGTCTTCAACTGGTGGACTTTAAACAAATGGATTGAGTGCTGCCCAAGCGGCAAGAAATTCGGGTTTCTCTCCTATTACGCAGTAGGGCGTGTCGAGCTCGGACGCGCTTTACTGGAAGAAGAAATTGAACCGGAAGATGTCGAAGCCCTGAAAAAAATTGTCTACGCATGTGTGCTCTGCGGTGCTTGTACTATTCAATGCAAAGAATTCAAAGAAATGGACAATGTAGGCGTAATTGAGGCCTTACGTGCGAAAATGGTCGAACTTGGATATGGAGTCATGCCAGAACATGAAAAGTTTGCCCAAAGTATTGAGAAAGAACACAATCCCTATGGGGAACCCCATGCGAAACGCTTTAGTTGGTTGCCCAAAGAGACTAAAATTGATGAAAAAGCTGAGACTGCCTACTTTGTAGGATGCACCTCAGCTTATCGAGAGCAGGAACTGGCGAAAGCGACGGTTAAACTTCTGAATAAGGCGAAAATTCCCTTCCAAATATTAGGATCGGAGGAATTCTGTTGTGGAAGCCCCTTATTACGAACAGGGCAGCGCGAACCCGCAATTGAGATTGCAAAGCACAACGTGGAAACGATCCGAAAGAAGGGCATAAAGAAGGTAATATTTTCCTGTGCAGGGTGCTACCGAACTTTCAAAGAAGATTATCCGAAGATTGTGGGTGATTTAGGATTCGAGGTACAACATATCACGCAGTATCTGGCGCAATTACTCAAGGAAGGCAAGCTGAAACTCTCCAAGAAATTGGATAAAGTGATAACCTACCATGATCCTTGTCATTTAGGGCGACATATCAATATTACAAAGAAGAAGGTCGGAGTTTTTGATGATCCCCGTGACCTGCTCAAAGCGATTCCTGGGGTTAACTTTAAGGAAATGATCCGGATTCGGGAAAACGCGTGGTGCTGTGGCGCAGGCGGCGGCGTGAAATCTGCGTTCAAGGATTTAGCTTTAGATACCGCCATTGACCGCATCGACGAAGCGGTCGCTACGGGCGCAAATATCCTCGTATCAGCATGCCCCTTCTGCCGACGGAATCTTATGGATGCCATCAAAGCGAAATCGAAGAACATCGTATATAAAGATATCATCGAATTATTAGAAGCCGCCATCGAATAGTTTTTTTCGATTCAAATCTCTTTTTTTCTCTTTTTTTTGGCTCTTTTTGGGAATTTTTCCTATACTAAGAAGGTAATATCAATTCCAAAAATTTAATTTAAACCAACGGCTTACTATAGTGAATGTTACCTTCTATTCGTACCCCGGAGTTGGTGGAGTATTTGCCCAGTTTGAAGCTGGGAGAGTATCTCCTCAAAAAGCAGCGAATAGACGGATCATGGGGAAATTTAGAGGAGACCTATTGGGCAGCAACGGCACTCATGCAGTTACATCAGCTTGATGCAATTGATCGGGAAAGTTTATTGAAATATATTTTGGATTGTAAGCGGATAAATGGGTTCGCCGCAAGTCCTCACGATTCTGAGATAGATATCCACTCTTTCTTTTACGCAGTAAAGATCCTATTTCTGATAAATCAGCAGCACGTTATTGGAATACAAGAATATGACGCCATGTGTAAGAATCTCTTCAATTTCCAGAAGAAGGACGGCGGTTTTTCGCATTGTAACCTGGATTTCTGTCCCGTTTGTCGGGGGAAAGCTTCTCAAAAATCCACTTATTATGCGATAGCTGCGTTGAAACAGCTCTATGATATTAGTTCCGTGAAAGAGAAGCGGATTGTAGCCTTTCTCAAAAGTTCTGCCCCTGGAATCCAACATATATTTCGTATCCTTTCGCTGCTCTTATTGAATCATATCGAAGAGATTGAGGATGCGACGCTAAATATACTGATTAATACCCAACAAGCCGACGGGGGGTTTGGTATTGCTCCGGAGGCCGCGACCTTGGAACATTCATTTTGGGTGCTGAATTGTCTGCATCAATTAAAGCGCTTGCGAAATATCAATAAAGGGAAGCTCTTCGAGTATATCCGCAGCCATCAGAAGGAAGATAAGAGTTTTATTGAAGGCAAGCCGAATGAACGAACCGATCAACTAAATGTCCTGGATACCGCCTGGGCAACCATTTCACTCACGATTCTCTGGAATGAATTGACCGAATATATCGAGCAAAAAATTTTAATCCAGCTCTACTCCAACGAGAAAGTTGCGATCGATGAATTGGCAGAAGAATGCTTCACTCATAGCGATCTTATTGTCTTTATTACCAAAAGACTCATGAATTATGATTGGTTTAGTGTTGAAATTCAGAGTTCGTTAGAAATTTTTAAGAAATACGTGCAAAAATTTGATGCGGTATCGAAAAGAATTGCTGTTGAGATTCTTAAAAATATCATAAGCCAAAATACGGTGAATCTATCAGAAATAGCTAAATCTTTCAGTGCAAGTGATTATTCAAAAGCCTTAGAACGCGTGGTTGCTGTTTCCAATATCCTCATCAAAGATAAGTTTATTACGGGCGAAATAAAATGGACTAAACGATTTTTCCGAGTGACGGGTTTCCTAAATGGAACTCCTGCGGGAAATGTGCTGGTCCGGCTCAATCAAATCCCCTATCATGAAGTCACCGTCGAAAAGGGCCAAATCCCCATAGAACAGAGGCGGATTCAAGAAACCATCGACCAGATTAAACCCATAGCAGAAAAAATTAGATCTGAAATTGATAATTTATTAGATTTAAATGAAGTGGGGTTGGCAAAAGAGCATTTAAAGAAAAATATTACAAATGCGTTGGAAATCCTGAATAACTCAAATCAAAATATAGAATTAAGTTTATCCAAATTTCAGTATTTAGATGGAAAATATACCCATTTCCTTATTAAAGATTGGATCGAAACCTATCATAAAACGAAGGAGACCCTACTTCAAATTGAAAGGGAATACCTTGAGAAAATTCAGAAGAAGGAACGGATGCTTGCAATATTAAGTGACCTGAATACCTTCCAAAATTATGTGCAAGAGCAATTGAATAAAATTAATGAAGAATTGAATGAAACGGTGAAGTTGTTCCAACAAGCTCGCGAAGCACGAAAGTTAGAATCCAATAAAGAGGAAATCCAAAATAAATTAGATAATATTTCTATGGCTATTGAGCGCATTACACCTGAACTCCGAAAGCAAGCGGGAGATCTCTCTACGGTTAGTATTGAGTTACGTGTTTCACAAGACACTCCGCAGCTCGAGGAAACGCTTCAGCCGCTTGAAAAATGGCTCGAATCCATGTGGATGAAAAAACGAAAGAATTCTATTACCATCATTAAGGACATTAAGGGGCAACTGACACAGAGACAAGAATTGGAAGAGATCATTAAGAATAGAAGATCAACTTTTAATAGCAAAAAAGATGAATTATCGAAATTAATCAAAAGCACAATATCCTCTAACCAATACTCGACCGCCAATACCACCTTAAATGAAAAAACTGAAGAAATCCTAAAATACCTCTCAGAATCGAACCAATACATCTTAAATTATATTCAAGACACTGCCTCTTATTTAGAGGGGTTTCAGCTAACCGTAGATGATGTCTATCAAGATTGGACAAAAACTATAATGGAAGGCATGCGGAACGAGCTTGTCAGCGCCAAGGGTGATTTAGAGAAACAAATTTTATCCAAAAAAGAATTAGACAAAAACGCTGATTTAAACACTCTCATAGACAAAGATATTTTCGAGATCAAGAAGAAGTTTGACGAAACCGAAGAAAATCTTTTTGAGTATATGGAAACCCAGAAATTACCTGAAACTCTCACTGAAATGCGGCGGAAATTCGTAGAAATAGAAGACTTATTAAAGGTTTCCAATCAACAAATCCAATCATTTATCAAAAAAGCAGCGCAGGAATTCCGCAATTTCCCTGAAACTTCACAGGTCACAGTTCATAAATGGACCCTTTTTAGGGAGTCCTGTAAACGAACTTACTCCTTAGTCTCAGATCGTATCATCAATGAACTTATCCTGAAAATGTTAGTAACTATCGCTCCCATCTTTCGAGGAGGGCGGGTAAAGCTGGAATATCTTTCTTCTAAGCTGAATCTGAAAATCGATGACCTTGAAGATCGTATCGTATCGCTCCTCTCTGCGGGGAAACTTGAGGGTCAATTCGATAAAGAAAACGGTGAAGTAATTCCGCTAACTTCCGAACTCAAAATGTTATTGAATTTCGAGCATTCCATGAAAAATGAAATGGAGTTATTAAAAACCGAATATGATCGCACCAAAAAGTTATTTGAAACAAGTTGCAAGAAACGCCAGCTCGATGATCGCGTCACCGAAGAGATATTAGATCGGACCCGGGGCGTGCTGTCCAAAAAATATGATACAGAAGTTTCTATTGAACGCCGGATGAAGCAAATCCCCTCCCATATCGATCTAAATCTCTTCCTCGAAAAATGGTATAAACAAAAATCTGATGTGGAACAGACGCTTACGGCAATTAAATCAAAGATCAATAATCGAAAGGGCATTAAAGAAAAGATAGCCCAATTTATTCAAAAGTTTACTGCAGAATTGAATGAGTTATCAAGTCCTATTGAAGTCAAAGTTGATTTTGGAGAATACATCGAAGCGAATCGCCTATTATCAAAAAACCTCGCTTATCTCGAGCAAGAACTAAAAAAATTTGATGAAAAAATAGTAATAACGGTCGATAAAATTGCGGTCGAATTAGAACGGTTCGACCTAGTGGTTGCGGACCTAATGGTTCAATGGACCAATGATAAAACGAAACTCCTAACGGATTTATCCGATCTCAATTCTAGATTAAAAGAGAAAATTAATGACGGTCTTTTGAAGCAATACCGCCAAGAGCTCGAAGGGCTCTATCATAATTGTAACCTTATTCTCACAAATTTCCTTGATAATTATGAAAAGAATGTTGAATTCCTTATTCAAAAAGGCGACCTTGTAGAAACTAAGGCGAATATAAAAGGTTTTAATCCTAAATTCAACAAAACAATCAAAAACTGTGAAACCCAAATTGAGCGATTTATCACGCTAAAATCAAATTCGTTAAAGAATTTTAAAGATACGATTCAAACCTTGACTGCCCGTTGGGAAGTCTCGAAGCAAGAGCATCAAAAAACATTCCAAGAAACCTATCTCCAACTGGAAAATCAGTTAATTATCAAATTTCTGCAGATTCAGCAAAACGTCTTCATTACTTCCTCCTTAAGCATAGCAATAATCGCAAAGAAGTTGGACATAAAAAAGAATGCGTTAAGACAGAGGTTCATTGCGCTAATTGCTGCGGAGAAACTAGCAGGGCGATTGGATTCGACCACTGATGAATACATCTTTCCCACTGCTAAAATTGAAGCAGCGCGATCAGAACGACCCCCTACCACAGCAGAACAACCCGAATCAGTTTTCATTCCTTTCGCCAGTTTACTTGGAGAGAGGCTTTCTGAAATCCTTAAAAAGTGGTACCCCATTATCGGAACAATAAGTGCTATCACCAGTCTTTCTATTGCTGTATATTCAATATTTCACATTCTCTGGGTTGCTATTTTAATTCCCAGTATTCTTTTTCCCACTATTTTTATCTATGCGCTTTATACGCATTATTGGAAAAAAGGTAAATGAATTAAAAAAGATGAAAATACGATAGTCGCGCGATATTGTATTGATTTTTCCTTGAAAAGAAATTGAATGTGAAATATAAATGTTTGAACTGCTGGCAAGAGATGCTGCAGGGCGCTTAGGCAAATTAAAAACACCACATGGCACCGTACTAACTCCAACACTGATGCCTGTCTACAATCCAAATATTCCACTCATTCCTGCAGCGGAGCTAGAAAATGAGTTTAAGATCCAAATGCTCATTACCAATGCCTATATTATTTATCGAACCCCTGAATTACGGGAAAAAGCAGCTCAAGGCGTCCATAATCTGATTAATTTCCACAAAACTATCATGACCGATTCCGGGGCCTACCAGGCTTGGATGTATAAAATGGAATTGCCGGTGACCAATCGCCAAATTGTTCAGTTCGAGGAGATCCTTGCGCCAGATATCGCTACCATTTTGGATATCTTCACGGAAACCAACGATCACGATGTTGCGCAAGAGGGGGTTGAAAAAACCCTCAAAGCCGCCAGAGAATGCGTCGAAATTCGTAAGAAATCTAATATCTTGTGGGCTGCACCCGTCCAAGGCGGGCAATTTCTGGATCTGCTAGCGTACTGCGCTAAAGAACTCTCACTCCTTGATTTCCAAATTCATCCATTAGGTACATTAGCCCCTGCCCTCCAGAACTACAATTTTAAGCAGGTTGCCGAGACAATTATTGTCACGAAACAAAATTTAAATCCTGCCCGCCCATTGCATGGGTTTTCAATTGGGCACCCTATTTTCTTCGCCTTAGCAGTGGCCATGGGCGTTGATCTTTTTGATTCCTCCGCATACGCGTTATTTGCAAAAGATAATCGCTATTTAACTGTAAATGGCACCTTCAGATTCGAGTCCCTCGAGGAATTCCCGTGTATCTGCCCGGTGTGCATAAAAAATACTCCCCAAGATCTAAAAGAAATGCCTACGCATCAGCGGGAATATCTTCTCGCCAAACATAATTTGTATATCACAATCGAAGAAATCAAACGAATTCATGTTGCCCTACGCGAAAATTGTCTCTGGGAATTAGTACAGGAAAGAGTTCGGGCGCATCCAGCCCTGATAGAGGCATTGAACCTTGTATTATCAAAATATCCGGAGTTTTTCTTAAAATATGATCCCGTTATTAAGAAATCCGGGTTCTTTTACGCCGGTCCTGAATCACTTCTGCGACCTGAGGTCACACGCCATGTGAAAAAGATTGTTGAAACCTATGCGCCTCCTGCTGAAACCCAGATCCTATTATTGGTTCCGGATTTAGAGGATAATTTCCACCCTTCCAGCCTCTTCCAGCAATGTTCTGAACTGATCCGGCAGTTGCCTCACAAAGGGATAATTCATCTCTGTATATACTCTCCCATCTTCGGAATCATTCCAGAGGACCTAAAGGAGATATATCCTTTAAGCCAACATGAATATCCCCGAAATTATGATTTCGCTATGAACCACCACGCAAAATTGCTGTTCCACCAGTATCTCGAAAAATTCCGGTCACACTATAAAAAAATCTACATCTTTCGACCTCAAATTTATTACGATAATCAAAATCAAGAAAAGATCCTGAACTATCATCCAATCGATGCGATTATCGAAGAAGCTACTGAAAATTTCACCAGTTTCAATACAATTGACCAATTAAAAGACGCACTAGGGCAATCTCAATAACTCTAACTGTAACTATAAATAGAGCTGTGTTTTTACTCTTAGAAATTTAAAATCAAAAAATTTAAAATGAAAAAAAAAAACAACATTTTATTAAGCTCGGTTATTGAGCTTTAAAGAAATATTTTTAAAAACTTCTGAAACTGAGCAGAGTTTTTGAAAATGAGCAGAGTTTTAAAAACTTCATCGAGGAATGAAAATGAGCAGAGTTGCAGAAGGTCGATTTTTTGGCGAATTCACGAAAATGCTAAATTCCAATGTAAAGGTCATAACTGAAAAGACAACCTATACGGGCGTACTCTTAGGATACGACCGGGAGACAATGGCTATCTGTTTGAAGGATGCGACAGATGCAGAAGGCACGATTTTTAAGAAACTTGTCATCTACGGTCGAATCATTTCCGAAATAGTAGAAACGAAGAAGGCCTTTGATCTGAAGAAATTAGCAGAGGATCTTCAGGTGATGTTTCCCCGTGGCGAAGTCAAATTAGACACGGAAGCCGACGCGATCATTGTATTAAATAAAATCAAAGTAACCGAAAAAGGCGTCCAAGGCAGCGGTCCTCTAGCTGAACGCGTGCGAACGGTTTATGATAAATTCGTTGAAACTATGGAATCTGGCGGAGAACAAGAAGTAGTTGAAGAAGGCGAAGAACCGCCCGAAGAATAGAAAGCCAAAATTTACAAATTAATCCAAATCCGTTTAAGGTGAACTCATGCTAGAAATTAAAGGAAAAATCGAGAAAATTGAACTATCTAAAATCACCAATGTTGTAATTATTTCCATATTAGGTGAAAATAATCAAATCAAAATGAAATTGGAATTAGTCAAGAAGATTAATCCGTTCAAGGAATCTGATCCAGTTAAGATTGTATTCGATACAAAAGCAAAACCCGAAGAAAACCCTAAACTCATCGTCCGTGGATTCATTTATTCTATTACGAAAAAAGAAGGGATCAAGAAATTTGATATTAATATTGGCGGGTTAAGATTATTGATCGATGCCCCCGAGAGTTTTGATGATTTAACAGCAAAATCAGATACGATCATTCATTTTTTTTAATGAATTTTCCCTATTTTACCTTTTATGCTGGTCTATTTCAATTATACAGCCTTGTCTTAGCGTTTTAATAAGAGGTTTGCTATTTAATGAAGGAATTCAAGAAACAGCCCTTCGTTGTTCTGAAAGAAGGGAGTAAAAGGACTGAAGGCGAAGACGCGGTAAGGGTAAATATAAATGCCGCCAAGGTGATCGCTGAAACTGTGAGAAGTACCTTGGGTCCTCGCGGAATGGACAAAATGCTTGTTGATCGTTTGGGCCAAATAGTGATTACGAATGATGGGGTCACTATCCTGGAAGAGATTGATGTTCGACACCCCGCCGCAAAAATCATGGTGGAAATTGCCAGAACTCAGGATTCAGAATGTGGTGATGGCACAACAACTGCGGTCTTACTGGCTGGCGAATTGTTGACGGAAGCTGAGAAGCTGTTAGCACTAAAGATTCACCCCAATATTATCATCAGCGGATATAAGAAGGCCCTCGCAAAATCGCAGGAGCTTCTACAAAAATTCTCTCTTCAAGTTCATTTAGATGAAATAGATACTCTTAGAAAAATTGCGAAAAGTGCTATCAATACAAAATTATTGCAGAATTTAGAAGCCCCGCTTGCTAATATTGCAGTACAAAGCGTTCTGAGAATTCAAGAAAATCGAACCGATTCCTCCTTCGCTGATATTGAAACTGTTCAAATTATCAAGCATCCTGGACAAAGCATTTCTGATACTTCGCTGATTGAAGGAATCATCCTCGAAAAGGAACTTGACCATCCTGAGATGATTAAAAAGGTCGAGGATGCCAAAATAGCATTACTTGATATGCCCCTTGAAATTGAGAAGACCAAATTTGATACCGAAATTCGAATTACACAGCCGCTCCAAATAAAATCCTATTTGGATGAGGAGGAAACGCTCCTTCGAAACATGGTAAGAAAGATTTGTGATATAGGGGCGAATGTCGTAATCTCACAAAAGGGTATGACACTTCTGGTGGAACATCTCTTTACTAAAAATAGAATTCTCGCCATTGAACGCTTGAAAAAATCAGAAATGATGAAGGTTCAGAGAGCCGTTGGGGGCAAAGTTGTAAGCAGCATTGCTGATCTCACTCCTGAAATTCTAGGGCACGCAGGCATCATTGAAGAAAAGCTGGTTGGGACCAAAAAAATGATCTTCATCAGCCACTGCCAAAATCCCCGGTCAGTCAGTATCTTAATCCGTGGGAGTGTTGACCACCTCTTGAACGAAGTGGAACGCAGTTTAATTGATGCGATGTCTGTGATCGCAGATATCGTGAAAAATAACAGGTATGTGGCGGGTGGCGGTAGCATAGAGATTGAATTAGCCAAACATTTGAGACAATATGCGACCAATTTTGGAGGGCGAGAACAACTTGCTATCGAGGCTTTCGCCAATTCACTTGAAATTGTTCCTAAAGTTCTAGTTGAAAATGCTGGCTATAATCCGGTCGATATTTTAGTCAAATTACGCGCCAAACACAATTCCGAAGAAAATAAATATATCGGGTTTGATGTACTGAACGCGGATATCATTGATATGAAAGAACGTGGCGTTTTGGAACCCCTACTTGTCAAAGCACAGGCACTAAAATCAGCGACAGAGGCCGCATCCATGATTCTGAAAATTGATGATGTAGTGGTTGCAAAACTGATTGCACCAGAAAGGCGTGCTGGGGCTCCTGGCATTGGCGGCCCTCCACAGCCACCCCCATTCCCATAAATCAATAAATCATTGCCTCGGTAGTGTAGTCCGGTCAAGCACTTAGGACCCTCACTCCTAGAACCCGGGTCCGAATCCCGGCCGAGGCACCTTTTTTTTCCTTTGCCCGAATCAAGCTGTTTGAAATACTCGTTCTACAAATTTCCCGACTTTCGCAAATGCACCAACATTGCCCTCAAAGGTTTCAAGTTCTTTTTGGTAAAAATCTTCGACCACATCAATTAGTTCCTTCAATTTCTTTCGAAGCGTCATTAAATTCTCCTCGACAATCAGGGCGCCATTTAAATATTTACCATATTCAAGTAAAATTGTGACATCTTCCTGTTCGAGAATTTTTAATTTGGTCTCTTTCTTCGTTACCTCTTGAATTATCATAGAAATGCCTGCTAAGGATGCCGATGCTAAACCTGCTGGGCATGGCTTATCGGATATCTCTTCGGCTTGGAAGGGATAGTCAAAGATCAGCACGCCGGCTTCCGGTTTGTAGAGGTATAAATGAAAAATCCTTTTTTGCCAATTTTTTTCAGATTCCGCTTGCATATCCTGTTTCTGCATTTCGTCGAGATTGAGAGAAGAACTAATTTCAACTGGACAAGCCGGGGCATTTATTCCGATGCTACTTCCTGAAATGGTCGGTTTTCCAATTATTTCTAAGGCAGAGGCAAGAATCGCTTTCTCTGCTTTGATCATATCCAAGTATTTCAAAATATCCTCCTTTTTTTGGACGGATCCGACTTCCTCGAATATGTTTAAGGCAGAATTCAAGTAATTGACTGCCATATTTAAATATTGACTCTTTTTTGAGATATTAATTTCATTATCCGACTGGATCAATTGCCAAATTCCATCAAAGAAGGTTGAGGTTGCTAATGCCCATTTGGCATCCTGTTCAAATCCACCCATCTGATAATTTTTCGCGGCTTCGCGTAAGGACATTTTTATTTTCTTATAATGCTTCAATTTTTCTTCCAAATTGAGCGAATTATCGAATATGATACCGGATTCTAACGCAGAACAATAAAGTGAATTTCCTAGGGATAATCGCTTTATTTTATTTTCGCTGGTTAAGTTACTGGCCTTTAGAAATAGTTCTGAAGCAGTCGCATGCAGCGAAGCATCTTGTGTGACTTCCCCTCTTTCCAGATTTTCCCATGCTTTGCACAGGTAATAAACTGCCCGTAAGTCATCCTTTTCCTTTTTGATTCTATATACTTCGCAGAGATTTTCAAACATCATGCTGGCTTTACTATATATTTCCGCGGCAGATATATGATTTCCCTGTAAACTTTCCAACTTTGCCGTCTCAATAAGGTGCCGGGCCGTGCAATAGCTATTTCGAAGTTTCGCCACCTCAATAAGATTCGAAATTCGCTGTTTATCTCCTGGAGATGAACTTTTCTTCAGATATTTATTCAAAATTTCAATGGCTTCTTGAAAAAGCGTTGTAGCTTTTTGATAGGATACGGCAGCGTCCTGATGGTTGTTTTGTTTACTTAATTCTTCAGCTCTTTCTAATTCACTCCATGCGATGTAAAAAGCCGATTCGAAACGATAATCTCGAAGTTTTTGTAAGATATCACTCGCTTGTTGATAGAAAATACGTGCATTTTTATGGTCTTCTTTCGCATGATACGATTTGGCGACTTCTATCAATTTCCATGCATTCAAATAATTCTTTGTATTTTCAATTTCCTTCCCTAAATTCATAAGTGTTAATATTAGTAATGCTTGGTCGAAAGATTCAATCGCCTTCTGATAATTCTCTGCTGCAGAAAGATAATTTCCTAATCTATCTTCCAGTTGGGCAAGATGGACATAGCCGGATCCAACTAGGCTATAGAATCCTCTATTTTTATAGAATTCAATGGCATTCACATACGCGAGATAGGATTTCTTTAAAATTTGCTCATCGTTCAATAATTTTCCAAATTCCAAGTATATTTTCCCGAGAAAGAATAGATTATCATATCGATGGAAGTTAAAGGGCATATTGATAGCTCGTTCAAGCAGTTCAATTGCTGTTTGATAATAATTCTTCTGTTCAGATATTTCTTCTGAGTTTTTTGCCAACACCACGCTAATCCTAGAGGCACAATGGCAAAAGAGAAAAAAGGCTTGATTATTTATTATTTTTAGCTTGGAAAATTCTGTTATTTCATTAAATAATTCGAGGGTCTTTTCTAAATACTTCGCTTTTTCTGTTTTATCCGCAGTTAAATCTACAAATATGGCATAACCCGTGCATAACTCAACATTTTTCAAAAAATTGTGCAATTTATAATTCGGATCACTGTACGTGGGCACCTCTTTTTGTCCGAACTCAATAATACTCAAGATATTTTTCGCAAACTCAAGCCGCGTTATTTCTAGTTTAGTCTCATCTAGGCCCCCCACCACAAATGCCATACCTGAGGCAACAATCATGTGACCCACCATCGATTTGGGGTAAAACAAGAACATTTGATTAATAGCGTCTGTCAGAATTTGTAAAGTGTGCTTAAAATCAGTAGACGAATACCCAAGTAGAATCATAGCAATTGCAATAGAAAATCTCAGTATATGAAAGGTTGATAGGGACGTGTTAAATTTAACCTTGGAGATTAAACCTTCAGCTTTTTTATGCCATTTTCCAGCGTTTTTATATAAGTCCTTCATCTCGAATTGAGTTTCTGCGTAGTAGGCTCCCATAATTAAACTGAACGATGCAAAGATCGTATACGCATAAAATCTTGATTCGTAATAGGTCTCATAACTGCTATTAGCTTCAATAATACTGATGATCTCTTCATGTCGCCTTAAATAATCAAAGAGCTGCTTTTTTATATCCAGAATATCCTTGGAGACATAGGTTCCAATCCAATGAAAGCAGTATCCCATACAAACAAGGAACCTGTGCAAGTAAAAATCCGATAATTTCGGTTTTTTTCTTAATTTTTCAATAATATCGATCACTAGTTCATCGAATTCGGCGATAATCTTCTTATAATCCGTTTTTTCGTCAAAGCGCGCAGTTAGTTCCCCTATAAAGAGGCTGCACGCTCTTGTTTCCATAATTTCCATCTTGACTGAATCTTCAAAATTTCCCTCCTGCTGATATATCAATTTGGCTTGTTTGAAGAACTCTTTAGCCGATTCCAGTAATTTTAACTCCTTCCCTACGCCGAATCCAAAAAGATAGGTCAATACATTGATAAAACCTGATAAAGCGCTGATCTTTTCTTCAATCTTTAGTTTCTCATATATTTCCTTGGCTTTCTGATAACTATCGATTGCCATTTGATAATTTTTTAAGATAATTTCTTTTTCCTTTGCGCTATCTCCAGCAAGATGACAGTTCCTCCCTAACCTGTAGTAAATCCTTCCCTCGATTTCCTTTAACTCTTTATTTAAAACGATTTCTTCTGCTTTTCTTAAAAGTTCGATTGCCCCATTCCAATTATTGTTTTTTTCTTCATTCTCTGCGTGCGTTAGCAAATCTTCAGCCTGATTACATATCTCCTGATTTGATGATTTCACCATCCTAATTCCCCGCCGGTTTACTGGCAAATTCCAATTAAGTTTTAATGAAATCTTTGGTTTATTTTATTCCCGTCATTCCTTAAAAATCTGCTAGGACCATGATTTATTTTTTACAAAGAAATTTTAAATATCCGTAAATCTAAACCTTTTTTACGAATCTGTTTTTCCGCGAATAGAAAAATTTTAGAAACCTCACGAACGGCGTAGATAGTTTTTCTATTTTTGGAATATCCGGTTTGCACAATATGTTATTTGGTTTAAACGATGAGGTAAAATGGCTCAACCCGAAGAATTTAAAGTCGTTAGTGACCTACGACCTGGTCTAAGAGGCATTAACGTTAAAGTGAAATGTCTTTCGAAAAATGAAGAACGCGAAGTTGTTTCCAAAAATACTGGTGATTCATTAAGAGTCACCGAAGCTCTCGTCGGAGATCAATCCGGCAGCATTTTGCTCACTCTCTGGAACGACGATATCGATAAAATTGAACTTGAAAAAGTGTATCAACTGAATAATACCTATACTTCTGTGTTCAAAGGCTCCCTTCGGCTTAACATAGGACGAGATGGGACTGCAGCAGAAATAAACGAGGCAATAACAGAGGTAAATGAAACCAATAATCTCTCAGACAAAGTTTACGAAGATAGACGCAGTTCTCGTCCTTCCTACGGTGGTGATCGGTCCTCCTCACGAGGCTATGGTGGTGGTGGTGGTAGGTCCGGCGGTTATGATCGAAGAAGCAGTAGTGGTGATAATAGAAATTTTCGCAGAAGGTATTAAGCGAGTTTTCTCTATCAATCCCCTTTTTTATACGAGTCCCCTTTTTTTGATTCAATCCTAATAGTTTTAAAAAATATTTTTAAAAAATTCGATGATCTGGGAATTATATCAGTAACCCGTTACTACTCATTTTTTAAATTTGGTAATTAATATAAAATTATGATAGCTTACTACAACCTCTATCATCAAAATGATTTCTAATTCGTTATATCTTCAAATTTCATCAGATTAAAAATCAAAAAACGGATTAAGCCTTTTAACTTAGACACCAAGATTTACGAAAACTTTAAAACAACGTATTCTTCTCTTTAAGAAAAGACTCTAAAAGATCTTAGGGCTGTATAGATTGAGTTGGTTTTTTTCTGGTATCTAATTCATAATAGCAATTCTTATTGGTGCGGACGTTATGCCATTTATCCCCTCCAAAAATGGAAAGGTGAATTTTCATGTCACATGTACTGAAAGAAATTGATCGAATTAAATTTGGAATTTTATCACCCGATGAGATTCGGAAACTATCGGTGACCCGGATTATTACCGCCGATACGTATGATGAGGATGGACTCCCAATCGATTCGGGCTTAATGGACGGGCGATTAGGGACTATCGAGCCAGGACAACGCTGCAAGACTTGTGGTAATCGTGTTGGCGAATGTCCTGGTCATTTTGGACATATTGAATTAGCCCGCCCCGTCATTCATGTTGGCTTTGCCTCAAAAATCCAGAAGATTCTGCGCGCTATCTGTCGGAAATGTTCCAGGCTTATCGTTCTCGAGCAAGTCTTTGAGGGCGATGAGGAGGAAGGGAGTGAAGGTGGCGGAGAAATTGAGGTAGAGCCCGAAACTGGCGGCGGAGAAGTTGAAACCGGTGGCGGAGAAGTTGAAACAGAAGAAGAAGAGGGCGTGGCAGAAAAAGATGAAGTGCTAGAGACGCTGAAAAAGACGACCAAACTCACGGATTGCCCGTACTGTGGCGCGAAACAAATGAAGATTAAATTGGAAAAACCGACCACCTTCTACGAAAAACAGGAATCTGGCACGAACCGCTTGAACCCCAGCGAGATTCGCGATCGGTTCGAACGCATGACTGATGAGGATTGCCGCCGATTAGGGATCAATCCCGAGTACGCCCGACCCGAATGGATGATTCTTACCGTATTACCCATCCCCCCTGTTTGCGTGCGCCCCTCCATCACGCTCGATTCCGGTGTCAGGAGCGAGGATGACTTGACCCACAAACTCGTGGATATCATCCGGATCAACCAACGCCTGCGGGAAAACATCGAGGCAGGAGCGCCGCAGCTGATCGTAGAAGATCTTTGGGAGTTATGCCAGTATCATGTCACTACATATTTTAACAACGAAGTTAGCGGGATTCCTCCAGCCCGACACCGCTCTGGTAGGGCGCTTCGAACCCTAGCTCAGCGCTTGAAAGGGAAGGAAGGGCGGTTCCGCAGTAATTTATCAGGTAAACGAGTTGATTTTTCGGCGCGAACCGTCATCTCACCGGACCCCAACCTCAGTATCAATCAGGTAGGCGTCCCCTTTGACATCGCAAAGACGCTCACTATTCCTGAACGGGTAACCGAATACAATACAGCAGAACTCAAGAAACTCATTATCAATGGCCCGGATATGCATCCAGGCGCCAACTACGTCATTAGGTCAGATGGACGCCGGATCGATTTACGGTTTGTCAAAAATCGGGAAGCCGTCGCGGATACATTGGAGCCGGGATTCATTATTGAGCGGCATTTGAAAGAAGGCGATATTGTCCTCTTCAACAGGCAGCCTTCTTTGCATCGCCTCTCGATTATGGCGCATGAAGTGATCGTGATGCCCTTTAAAACCTTTAGGCTCAGTCTATGTGTCTGCCCTCCCTATAACGCTGATTTCGATGGCGATGAAATGAACCTCCATGTACCGCAGAGTGAGGAAGCTCAAGCCGAAGCGCGCATTTTGATGAGGGTGCAAGAGCAGATTCTCACGCCGCGATACGGCGGGCCAATCATCGGCGGGATTCAGGATTACCTCTCAGGAGCCTTCATTCTCACACGCAAATCCAGCTTATTCAATCGACAAGAGGTCTGCAATTTAATAATGGCTGCGGGCTATCTGGAGGATAACTCGAAGCAACGTTATGAGATTCCTCCACCTGCAATCCTATATCCTCAAGAATTCTGGACCGGGAAGCAGGTTTTCACCGCCTTACTCCCGCAAAACATTAATCTTTCTCTCAAAGCCAAAGTCTGCCAGAAGTGTGATAAATGCGAGAAGGAGAACTGCCCCTACGATGCCTACGTCTTGATCCGAAATGGGACGCTCTTAAGCGGTGTGGTTGATAAGAAGACAATCGGCGCAGGTCAGCCAGAAAGTCTGTTGCATCGTATCGTAAAGGATTATAGTAATCAGAAAGGGCGCCAATTCTTGGATTCCGTTGCCCGAATGTTAATCGAAGTGATCACGAATGCGGGATTCACTATCGGGCTGGATGACGTGGAAATCCAAGAAGAGGCGCAGAATCGCATTAAATCAATCTTAGCGAATGCGGGTCAGGAAGTGAACCGCCTCGTAGAGGTCTATAACCGAGGCGAGTTGCAACGCTTACCCGGACGCACCCTACAGGAAACGCTTGAAATGCGGATTATGGAAAAATTGAGTGAAGCGCGTGATGAATCCGGCAATATTGCAGGAGAATATCTGGGCATTGATAAGCATATCGTCATTATGACTAAAACTGGTGCACGAGGCAATCCGCTCAACCTGGCACAAATGACCGCCTGTGTGGGACAGCAGTCCGTCCGAGGTGAACGCATTTTGCGTGGGTACCGCAAGCGCACCTTACCCCATTTCCAGCGCGATGATCTCAGTGCCGCCGCTCGAGGGTTTGTGGACGCCAGCTATTATACCGGGCTCAACCCTATTGAATTCTTCTTCCATGCGATGGGCGGGCGCGAAGGGCTCGTGGATACCGCAGTGCGCACTAGTCAGAGCGGGTACATGCAACGGCGTTTAATCAATGCGCTCCAGGATATTAAGGTCGAATACGACGGCACCGTCCGGAACGCCACCGGCAGCATCATCCAATTTAAATACGGCGAGGATCGGATCGATCCCTCGAAAAGTGAGCATGGCGAAGCCGTGAATGTGGATATCGAAATAGAGAAGATAATCACTGCAATCGAATACAAAGGACCTTCCATAAAGGCAGAAGATACCGGAATTAAAAGCACAATAAATGCCTTGGTAAATACAGATCAGTTGTCTAGATCGATAATGGATAAAGTTATGAATAAAATTCAACATATCGAGATGGATAAAACGCAGTTCGATGCGCTTATTCAAGCGATATTGAAAACCTACAATAAAGGGATGGTCGAACCGGGTGAAGCAGTTGGGATTGTATCCGCCCAATCCATCGGTGAGCCTGGGACCCAAATGACACTCAAAACGTTCCATTACGCGGGTGCGGCGGAGTTCAACGTCACGCTGGGGCTCCCGCGCCTCATCGAAATTGTCGATGCCCGGCGGAATCCTTCGACGCCTATGATGAACGTGTACCTGAAACAGGACGGGGCAGAGGAAAAGGTCATGGAGGAACGCGCCCGGGAGGTTGCTAGGCAACTGGAACTCACGAAAATTGAAAATATTGCCAAAAGTGTCGAAATCGATTTGGCGACAATGGCAATTGTCATTGCACTTGATCCAGAGCTGATGAAAGATAAAAAGATCGATGTGGATTTCATTAAGAAACAGATTGAAGCGCAGATGAAGGCTTTCAAAAAAGAAGACATTAAAGGGTCTGCTACGAAAGGCGCGATTATCTTGGATCCAAAGTCCGATGACCTTGAAAAAATCACAAAGCTCCGTGAAAAGGTGCGCGATCTCCCCATCAAAGGCTTGAAAGGTATCAACCGCGTGATCATTCGGCAAGATGAGGACTCCGGTGAGTATGTCATTTATACGGATGGTACCAACTTTAAGGAAACGCTGCTCATCGAGGGCGTCGATTCCAAACGCACGGTCACGAATCATATTCGTGAGATTGAATCTTCCTTGGGTATTGAAGCATGCAGAGCCAGCCTGATCCGAGAATCTATGAATGTCTTAGAGGAGCAGGGGTTGGATGTGGATGTTCGCCATATCATGTTAGTGGCAGATTTGATGACCTTTAGCGGTCGCATTCGCCAGATTGGTCGCCACGGCATCAGCGGCAGGAAATCCAGTGTCTTAGCTCGTGCTGCCTTCGAGGTCACCATCAAGCATTTGCTCGAAGCGAGCATCCGGGGCGACGAAGATCCCTTGAAAGGTATCACCGAAAATGTGATCATTGGGCAAGTGATTCCCTTAGGGACCGGAGGCATCGATCTGTTAATGAATCCTTCGAATATCGAACCTCAATTAGAGATAATAAAAGCTCCACTAGAGGAAGAAGTTCCAATAGAAGAAGAAGAAGTTCCAATAGAAGAAGAAGAAGTTC
>Ga0315277_10002166_pt1 | contig 27571 bp, 19 predicted proteins | sample YL17G05_15_MG_FD_203695 | JGI IMG/M metagenome (GOLD analysis project Ga0315277, IMG submission 203695) | Sediment microbial communities from Yellowstone Lake, YNP, Wyoming, USA - YL17G05_15 | ecosystem: Environmental > Aquatic > Freshwater > Lake > Sediment | place: USA: Wyoming | collected... | reverse complement strand
GCCCCCTTGCCGCTGAACACGACCGGGATGGTGAGCAGCAGGATTTTGAAATCGAGCCAGAGCGACCAGTTGTCAATGTATTCGAGGTCGAGCCGCACCCATTCTTTGAAGTCGGCGACCTCGTTGCGACCACTGACCTGCCAGAGGCACGTGAGGCCCGGCCGGACGCTGAGCCGGCGGCGATGCGCCACGTCGTCGAACCGCCGGACCTCGTCCACCGGCAGCGGGCGCGGGCCGACGAGGCTCATCTCGCCGCGCAGGATGTTGAGGAACTGCGGAAACTCGTCAATGCTGAAGCGCCGGAGAAAGCGACCGATGCGGGTGACCCGCGGGTCGTTCGTGAGTTTGAAGACCGGGCCGGACATTTCGTTGAGGACTTCCAGCTCGTGCTTGAGCTGCTCGGCGTCCGTCACCATGGTGCGGAACTTGTACATCGTAAACGGCTGGCCGTTCAGGCCGGCGCGCTGCTGGCGGAACAGCACCGGGCCGGGCGAAGTCACCTTGATGAGCAGCGCCACCGGGAGATAGAACAACGCGCCCAGCGTGACCACAATGAACGCAACCAGAAAATCCAGCACCTGCTTGACCACGCTCCGCCACGACACGTCCGGCGTGGCGCGAAACACCAGCACCGGCCGCCCGTAAAAGTCATCCACGCTCGTGCGCGAAATCTGCGTGCGGAAGAAATCCGCGACCAGCCAGGCCTCGACGCCCTCGATTTCACAAGCGCGGATGGCCGCCTCGATCTGCTCGAAGTGGGTGTGTTCGGCGCTGATCATCACGCCGTTGACGGAGTGTTCGTGGAGCAGGGTCGTGAGTTGCGCGACACAGCCGCGCGTCAGGTCCACTTCTCCCACGATGTCTATGCCCTCGTCGGGATGTTGCCGGATTCGTTCCCGCAGCCCCGCCAGCTCCGAGGCGATGCCCACCAAAATGAACCGCCGGCGGAACTGCGCCTGGGCAATCCGGCTGTGATACATGAACCGGATGATCTCCTCCTTCACATACACCATTGAGAAGGCAATCGCGCCGAACCAGACGACGGTCCACCGCGGCATGAGCAATTGCATGAAGAACAGCATCAGCGTAATGCCCATGCAGATGATCAGGCAGCCCTGCAGCAGGCACAGGAGGGTCTTCCACCGCGACGCAAGGACCGGGCGGTCGTAAAACCCGCTGGCTTCGAGCACCAGCGGCGCCGCGGGAATCAACACCAAGTAAACCCAAAGATACTGGTCGAATCCCCCCTGGGGGGCCGGTGGGAGTTTCAGAAACTTGACCACCTCGGGATTCGCCCGGATTGCGTAAGCCAGCCAGAAACTGATTGCAAACAGGCAGGCGTCCATCCATTGGTGGATGACGATGCGGATTTGGCGGTCACGTCGTGGCATGACTCAAGCAGATTGCGCCGCCCGGTTGGGACTGACAACTGCAAACCACCTCGCCTTGAACGGCGGATGATTCCATTGAGCTTCCCAAATCCGCATTTCCGAGCCCTCGATTCAACGACTCGCTCCCAGCGGCGCCTGGCCGGCCGGTTTCGGCGTGAGCTGGAATTCCGGCACGGCGGCGGCGAGGAACTGCTCCATTCGCTTGAACGCGGCCTCCTCCTGCCCCGGCGGACAGACCGCGAAACAGGTCACGTAAGCCCAGCGTTGCAGCACGCCGGTCCGCAACAGCTCCTTCGCCATCCACCACATGCGCTGCCCGCCGCTGTCCTCGCCGCTGATGGCGCCGTCGCAGACGAACCAATACACGTACAGCCCGCGCATCGGCACGGTCTGACCGTTGACCACGCCTTCGCGCGAGGTCGTGAGCTTCGTCACCGGCAGATCGTAGGGCTGCGGGCGCGGAATCCGCACGGTGACGTTTTCCGTCCGGTCAATCCGCCATCCGGCCCCGATGAGGCAGAACTGTGGCTTGTGCAGGCTGGTCCGGTCCGAGCCCATCAACACGACGTTGAGCAACACCTTGAAACCGTCCGTCGCCGTGTAATGCCGCTGCCCGAAGCTCGTGTCCTTCGGCAACGTGTCGAGCACCATCTGGTCGGTCTCGACTACTTCGCTGTCGTAATCCAGCACGTGCGCTGGCAACACCGCGTTGAGCCGCACGCTGCCGGGGATGGGTTCGGTCTTGATGCCTGGCGCGCCGAGATGGCGATTGGATTTCATATGCGCCAGCCAGGCGGCGGCAGCGCCCATCAAGACCAGCGCCACGACGAGAACGATGATTTGGCGGCGACTCATGCGGGTTGCGACCCCGGTGCGGGCGCGGCGGGCTTGGGCTCGCGCAACCAGCGCTCCAGCGCGAGCACACACGCGATGGCCACCGCGAAAGTCACGAAGCCGGAATTCTGTTCCACCGTCTTGCCGGCGTCCTGGCCGAAAAGCTCCGCAATGAAGATGGTAAAAGTGATTCGTGTGACGTTGGAGAAAACGGCCAGCGGAAACGCAGCTAAAATCATCAACCCTCGCCGCCACCAGGATTTGAACGCAACGTAACCGAAGATCAGCGTCAGCGCGATCAACGCCACCAGGCTCCGGATGCCGCTGCACGCCGGCGCGACATCAAACTGGAATGTCCGCTGCGCATCGAAAATCCGCGACCCGTCCCGGAGCACGTCACAGCCGACGGCCTGGCTGATGCCGACAGACAGATACGTCACCAACAACCGCAGCGGGAACGTGATGCGTTCGGCCAGCGAACCCAGTGGAACCGAGAACGCGAACAGGAAGAACGGAAAGAAACTCGCCCACAGGAATCGCCAGCCCCACGCCAAGCCCATCAAACCATACAGGCCGACAAACAGGCCTATGATCGAGACGCGCGGCTGCTGCACCATGTAGCCCACGACGTGCAACGCCAGTCCCAGCCCGAACACGAGCAACCCGGGCAGCCACAAACCTGCCGCCGCCGCCATCAGGTCTTTCCGCTTCCACCAAAAGAGAAGCAGCACTACCAGCGGCACGAACTTGCCATGTTCCTCGCTCCCATCGCCGCCGCTGTAGGCGTTCCACATCCAGCCGAACAGCGATGGCGTGTCCACATAGCCGAACGTCGAGTTCCCGTAGCATTGAAACAGCAGCAGCCACGCCGCCAGCAGCCCGAGGAAGAGCCCTCGGTTCGGCAGCCGCTCCCAGCATTTCAGGAACTCCACCCGGAATTCCTCGAGGATACCTGTTTGCCCGCGTTCGCTCATATGCAATAAATCGGACAGTGTTGGATACCGGAAGCCGCGGACTTGCTCAATCTTTATTCCGCAAGCCGTCGCGCAGGAGATAATAGAGGAACAGCGAGTTGAACTTAACGTAGCGCGGGCCGAGGCGCGCCGGTTCGGAGCAGAGCCGGTAAAGCCAGGTCAAACCGGTCCGTTGCATCCACGCCGGGGCGTCGGGTTTCAGACCCGCGTTGGCGTCGAAGGCGAAACCCACGGTCAGAATCACGCCGCGCCGCAACAGCGCTTTGTGCCGTGTCGCCCAGGCTTGTTGCTTGGGTGTGCCGAAACCGACCCAGATGAAATCCGGCGATAACTGATTCAACTCCTCGGTGACCGCGCGTTCCGCGTCGCCTTCGAGGCAGCCGTTTGGATCGCAACGCCCGTGAAACGCGCCCACAAATTTCAATCCGGGATTCCGTTTCGTGAAAAGTTCCTTCAGCCGCGCCCCGCATTCCGCTGATCCGCCCAGCAGGTAGTGCGTGCTGCCGGTGGGTGCGGTTTCCAGAAACTTCCGCATGAACGTCGGCCCATAAACACGATCGCGCAGGCCGGCGCCAAGCCGGTTCAAACACCACACCAGCGGCATCCCGTCTGGCAGCAAGTGATCGTAAGCGCTCATCAAACTGCGGAACGCCGCGTCGTGGCGCATGAGGGTGACGATGTGGGTGTTGATGAACTCGATCGCCGTGCAGCGCGGTTGGCGCGTCCAAGCCGTGCAAAGGTCCGCCAGCTCGTCGTAAGTGGTGACGAGCAGCGGCGCGCCCAACACGTGGAAGGTTTTCATCGCCCGCCGGGCCGCTGCACAACGCAGAGGAGCCCCGGCCCGAATCGTGGCCAATACGCTAGTGAAGCCCGCCGCGAAACGCACGCCCTTTTCCCGCCGGCGGGATCTGAAATCAAAGAGGTGAACCAGTGCGGACTAGCGGCTCGGAGGGAGACTCGAAGCGATCCACTGAGCAATGTCGCGAATCACTTCCTCGTCCACGAAGCCGGGAATCATGTATTCCGTCGGCGTGCTGGGGCCTTCGCCAGCAATGAACAGGTGGTGCAGTTTGGGGTAGGTTTTGAACGTCACGTCCTTCCGGCCTACCAACGCTGCGCGCCAGCCGGCAAAGTCCTTCTCGGTGACTTGGTAGTCGCGCGCGCCTTGCAGAATCAACATCGGAAGACGGAGTTTTGCCGCGGTGGCAGGGGCGTCGTAGGTACGTAGGTCCAGCCAGTAGCAGGCCGGCGCCGCCAGAATCGGCTCGGTGTTCGTGGCGTCCCTTGCCGTCAAGGCGGAAATACGTTCAATCGCCTTGCGGGTGGCGTCGAGTTGCCGTTGTTCCTGCTCCGAAATCGTTCCATCGGACTTCGCGATGTATTCCATCTGCTCCAGCATCATCTTCTCCAGCGGACGCGTGCAGCCTGCCAGCAGAATCAGGCCGGCGAAGCCGGTGTGCTCGGTCGCAAGGCGCGGCGCGAGCATGCCGCCGAGGCTGTGGCCCGCGAGGAAGATTCGCTTCGCGTCCACTTCGCGCCGCTGACGCAGCAAGGCGAGGGCATGACCTGCGTCGTCCATCGTCTCCTCGCGCACGGTGATCAGCTTGAGGTGTTTTGGCTCGCTCAGAAATTTCTGCCCGTGCACTTTCGTCCGCTTGTCGTAGCGGAACACGGCAATGCCGCGGCTGGCCAATCCCCAAGCGAGATCGCGGAAGATCTTGTTCGGGCCAATGGTCTCATCGCGATCATTCGGCCCGCTGCCGTGGACGAGAATCACCGCCGGGAAGCAGCCTTCGCCTTTGGGCGCGGTGAGCGTGCCGGGCAATTCCCAGCCCGCGGCGCCGAAAGTGAGCTCCGTTTCCGAAAACCGCCCCGGCTGCACGTAGGGCGGCGTTTGCTGACCCGGCTTGCGCGCCGGCAGAAAGAACAGCCCGGCGACCTGTCCGGCTGGGTTGAAGACGACCTTGGTGTCCAGCCAGTCGCGCGCGAATTCGCAGGTGACGAGGACGATTCGGTACGGCGGCGCGGCTTCGGTGCGAGTACTGTGGCGTCGCAGGAACGCGCCGGCTTGATCCGTGATCGATTGCCAGATGGATGCGAGCTTGTCGCCGGGGAGCGCGGCGGTCATGGTTTTGTCGCAGCGCGCCAGGGCGTTGGTGAAGCGGCTAGCGTGCAAATCGTCCACGAACGCTTCCGCGCGCTGGACGAGTTGATCATCATTCAGCGCAGCAGCTCTCATGGAATCCGCCGGTGCCAGCAGAACGAGCCACAGCGCCAATGCGTGCGTGGCGGCGGGAACGAGTTTGGTTTTCATGGCGAAGGACTGTCGTTCAAGTTCCATCAGTTGGAGTCGTTGCGTTTTCGCGCTTCCGTTTCTGAACCGCCTGTCTCAGCAGGTATTCGATCTGGCCGTTGACGCTGCGCAGCTCGGCTTGCGCCCAAGCTTCAAGCTCAGCCCAAAGCTCGGGGTCAATCCGCAGCAGGAAGCTCTTGCGTTCCGCCATGCGTAATCAGGCGTAAAGCGTGCCCGTGTTGACGACCGGATGCACTTCGGATTCGCCGCAGAGCACAACCATCAGGTTGCTGACCATCGCGGCCTTGCGCTCGTCGTCGAGCGTCAGCACGTTCTTCTCGGCAAGCTCTTTCAGCGCCATTTCCACCATGCTGACGGCGCCGTGTACGATTTTCTGCCGCGCAGCGATGACGGCTTCCGCCTGCTGCCGGCGCAACATGGCTTGCGCAATTTCCGGCGCATAGGCCAGGTGGGTGAGGCGCGCTTCTTCCACCACCACGCCCGCCTTGCTCAGGCGCTCCTGGAGTTCCCGCTTCAAGGCTTGCGAAACATCATCCACGCCGCTGCGCAACGTGATCTCGTTTTCCTCGCCGTGATCGTAGGCGTAACAACTGGCCAGGTGGCGCAGCGCAGATTCGCTTTGAATCCGCACGTAGGCTTCATAGTCGTCCACGTCGAACATTGCCTGCGCTGTATCTTCCACACGCCAGACCAGCACGGCGGCGATTTCGATGGGGTTGCCGCGCTTGTCGTTCACCTTGAGTTTCTCGCCGTTCAGGTTGCGGGCACGCAGGGAGATTTTGTTGCGCGACCAGTTTAGCTTCACGCCTCTGGCCGACCGGCCCTTCTCGGCGGCAGCGGCGGCTTCCGTCACTTGCCGGACGGAGCAGGGGCCGTTCGAGTAAAACGGATTGCCCCAGTGAAAGCCGCTCTCCCGCACCGTGCCGCGGTATTCACCGAACAACACCAGCACCCGCGCCTCGTTCGGCTGCAAGGCGAAGAAGCCGAAGAGCATGATGATCGCGCCAATGAACACCAGCATCCCCGCAATGAAAAGTGGCCAAAGCGGGTGTCCCAGGCGCTGCGCGCCCATGGCGATTGAAGTGATGAACATTGCAGGACCAGCGATCAGCAGGAGGATGTTGAGGGGCAGCATGGGCCAGCCGCTCACCACCTTTGTCGCGCGTTCGCGATTGACGTTCTCAGTTGTCGTTTTCATAGCCGTTTCACTTTTACGAAGCCGCCGAGCAATACGCCGACTAGCTATCTTTGTGATATCATAATGTAATCTCGTAAGGATGCAAGGGAAAAATGTAGGTTTCGAACAGAGCGGTGAAACTTGCTCCTAAGAATCAGCCGGGAATATTTGTGGGTCAATGGCTTAGCAAACCAGAGCGAAGCCTCCCGTCGGGGCGTCCAACGTGGATTCGACCACTCAGAACCGCGGCAGGACGTTGATGATGCCCCCGTCCGCCGGCATTCGATCAGGCCGCGCCTCGTGCCTTCGCATCAAGCGATCATTCTCGTTCTTCAACTCGGCCAGCTTGGCTGCGGTCGCCGGGTCGGTGATGAGATTGCGTAGTTCGAGCGGGTCGTGTGCGAGGTCGTAAAGCTCTGCCCTGTGCCGATCCACTCCGCCATCGCCATGCGGATAGTGAATGTACTTCCAGCCATCAGTGCGCACGCCGCGGACGTTGGGTGTGTAGGGGAATTCTCTCTCGTAGTTGTAAAAGTAAAGCCAGGATTTGCGCCAGCCGCGCGTCCTGCCGACGAGCAGCGGTTTCCACGACCGCCCGTCAATATCCTTCAGCTTTTTCGCGCCGCAGAGGTCGAGCAGGCTCGGCGCGAGGTCAAGGTTCAGAACCATTTCGTTGATTACCGTCGCCTTCGGGATCAGCGGCGGGTAACGCACGATTAGCGGCACACGGATGCTTTCTTCGTACATCGTGCGTTTGTCCACGCGCCCATGCTCGCCCAGAGCGAAGCCGTTGTCCGAAGTGAACACGATCACGGTGCGGTCAAGTTGGCTTGTCTCCTTCAGTGCCGCGTAAATCCGGCCCACGCTGTCGTCCACTGACAGCAACGTGGCGTAGTAGGCGCGGACGAACTTGTCGTAATCGCGGTAGTTGTAGAGCGGGCCGCCGGCGCCGTGCCACGTGGGGAAGCTCTGGGCCAGCCAAGCCGGTTTGCCGTCGCGCCAAGCGTCGTAGTTGGCCGGTTTCGTGATGGGCAGGGCGTCGAACGCGTGCTCATATTTCGGCTCGGGTTCGATCGGTCCGCCGTGCGGCGCTTTCTGGCCGACGACCATGACGAACGGCCTGTCGTGTTTTCGGCGCAACCACACCTCAGCGTGCTCAGTGATGACGGTGGTGTAGTAACCTTTGATGAATTCGCGCCGGCCGTTGATGTTCCACTCGTTGTCGAAATAGCGCCCCTGCCCGGCGTGGCTCATCCAGAAATCGAAGCCGGAGCGTGGTGCGTCGTTCGTTTCACCCATGTGCCACTTGCCGAAGTAGGCGGTCTCGTAGCCCGCCTCGCGGAGGCGCTTCGGATAACTCGGCGGCGCGTCGGGGTACTCGGTGAAGTTGTTCAACACGCCGTGCCGATGCGCGTAAAGCCCGCTCATCATCGTCGCGCGGCTCGGGGAGCAAAGCGACGTGGTGACGAAAGCGTTGGCAAACCGCGCGCCTTCCCCCGCAAGCTGATCGAGGTTGGGTGTCTTGAGCAGCGGATGGCCCAGGCAACCCAGCGCGTCCCAGCGTTGATCGTCGGTGATGATCACCACGACGTTCGGGCGATGAGTGGGAGCAGCGGCGATGAGATTCAGCCCGGCGCCCAGGAGGATTCCCGCAAGCGCAAGTTGAAGTGCGGGTGTTCTCATGGCAGTCAATGGGGCGAATTGCCCTGGGTTGCTCATCTTCCTGCCTCTGCTTTCGCTTCGTCACCTGTTGGGATGCGTCGCGCGCAAACGAAGATGAACAAGCCGAGCAAAGCGTCCCCCGGCCCTTCCCAAAGCCACCACCAGCGGGGCAAACCCACCGCCCAACCCACAACCAACAAAGCCAAACCAAATACAACCGTCGCCGCGCCGAGGTAAACCAGCACCGGCCGATGCCGGCGCAGATCAAACGAAACCACCCACGCCAGTCCGCCTTGCAGCGCATAGAAAGCCGAAGTGGACCGCGCGAGATAGCCAACGACAGGTTCGCTGGGCATCTTGCCCAAGCCCAGCCATTGATGAATGGCGTCCATCCACGAATACGGCGCCGCCACAAACACAAGCGCCGTCAAGGCGCTCGTGCCCATGATCCGCAAGAACCACTTCAACCATCGTTCAGTAGCTGAAGTCTGCATGGCCGGCGTTTCATTCGCTCAAGCCAAACCGAACTCCTTCTCGTTCTGCTCGCACGAAACCAAGACAGGCTTGTCGGAAACTTTGGCCCTGAGCAGTGCTTGTTCGTCAGCGCCGGTCGTAAGCGGCAGCGCAATTTGTCCTCCTTCGCAAGCGGAGCGTTGCAGCGCCAGCATGACTTCCGCGCCGAGGCAGGCGTGTTCGAGGTTGCACTGATGGACTTTCTTGTCGTCGTCCAGCCAGTCGGCCATTTCTTGGATGTAAGGCGGCATGTCGAGGTCGTAGTTCATCGCGCCGTCGCCGCTCTGCGCGCCGCCGCTCTTCGTGACCGCGCGCCAACCGCCGTTGGTCAACACTTCGCTAAAACCATCCGTGCCTTGCGCACCGATGCGGTTCTTGCCCCACCACTTGCCGACTTCCGGTTGGTCGGGCGCGCCGGCGCCGCACTCGTAAATGCCGCGCACACCGTTGGCGAATTGCGCGAAGCCCGCGATGTAGTCAGGCGACGGATGGTTGTCGCCAAGCTTCGCGCGGCCCGCCGCCTGCGCCATCGCCCAAACGCCGGGCGTGTAGTTGTTGAACCACATCGAGTAGTCAATCAGGTGCGACAGCATGTGCGTCATCCAACCGGTGGCCGTGCCATAGACCGTGTGGACGCGACCGAGCGCGCCGCTGGCGACGATTTCCTTCACCTTTTGATAATGCTTGCCGTAGCGGTGCTGGTGGCTGACGACTGCCTTCGCGCCCGCCTTGCGAATCATGTCGCGAATGCTCAGCACCTCGGCACTGGTGAGGGCGACCGGTTTTTCGAACGCGATCAGCTTCGCGCCGGAATCCAGCGCGGCCTTGATCATCGGCGTGCGGAGGTTCGGGAGTGTGCAGAAGCAGAACACGTCGGGCTTCACGGCCTTCGCCAGCGCGGCGGCGTCCATGCCTTTTTCGGGATTGCCGAGCTTGGCAGCGGCGTCATCGAGGCGCTTGGCGTCAATGTCGCAGATGCCGACGACCTGGAACTTGGGGTTGGCGTTGAAGGCGGAGGCGTGGTGCATGCCGCGCTTGCCCATGCCGACGACCAGGACTTTGTATTTGCTGCTCATGATATGAAATCGTTTGGTGTTTCCCGAAATCCGTCAGAAACCGGCGGAGGTTTTAGTCACAGACGGCTAGAAAAACCAGCGCAAAGTCGGATGCCGACCGGCTTCAAACTTTACTCACCGTACCTTCGCTAGCAGACTTCCGGCACGACCAATGATGACATTCGTTTTGCGCCAGTGTCGCCGTGCGACGCTTTTGATTTCACTCGCGCTCGTCCTGAGCGGCGGACTGCTCCAAGCGCATCTCGGGCAGCATCCGTCCATCCACGACACCGTCGCCGGTGTCGTCGAGCGGATGAAGCGCGAGTTGACCACGAACCAACTCGCCAGCTTCACCGTGCAGCAGGCGGAGCAGTTCCTCACGGCGAAGGAAAAGGAAACTCTCGCCACCGAACACATTTCCTTCCGCGTCAGCGTGCCGGTACGGGTGACGGTGCTGCGGGACATGCGGCTGGGCGAAGAACCGTTCTGGTTGCGCAGCCGCGGGTTTGAGCAGACGAACATCAAGCTCCAGGCGGGCCGGGTGACCTTCGACGCCTGGCAGAAGGATTTCCCGGCGGGCTGGATTGGTTTGGGAGTCCACTGCCTGAACGTGCGCGGCGACCATTACCTCGTCACGCTCGCGCCGAAGAATCCCAGCGACAAACTCGAAGTCACCGAGCTGTATCCCGGCCAGTTGCGCCTGGCGGAATTTCGGGCGGGCGTCGAGCCTTACATTGACCAGCCTGACACGCTGAAGTCCGTGCCGCCGGAACTGGAAGGGCAGACGCTCATCCGCACCGACACCGAGCGCGAAGAGGACGCCCGCATCGTCAACGTCTTTCGTTGGACGCAGTATCCGGCATCCGAGCGGCCAGATCAGGTGGTGCTGACCTGGAGCGACGACCCACGCACCACGCAGGCCATCCAGTGGCGCACCAGCCTCAAGACCAGACGCGGTTACGTGCTCTACCAAAAGAAATCGGACGCCAATCAATTCAAGCCCCGCAAGCCCAAGCGCGTGACGGCTGAAACCACCAAGCTTGAAACACGCACGCTGCTCAACGACCCGCTCGTCCATCGCCACACGGCGGTGCTGCGTGGATTGTCCCCGGGCACGACTTACGTCTATTCGGTGGGCGACGGTCGTGAAGCCAGCTGGACCGAGCGGGCGGAGTTCACGACCGCGCCGGCAGGCGCGCAGCCCTTCTCCTTCGTTTACATGGGCGACGCGCAGAACGGCCTCGACCGCTGGGGCACGCTCGTTCACAACGCCTTTCGCTCGCGCCCCGATGCCGCCTTCTACGTCATGGCCGGCGACATCGTGAATCGCGGCGCCGAGCGCGGCGATTGGGACAGCCTCTTCCAGAACGCCGCCGGGGTTTACGACCGCCGCACGCTTGTGCCTGCCATCGGTAACCACGAGTGCCAGGGTGGCAAGCCGGTGCTTTACCTCAAGCAATTGGCCCTGCCGCGCAACGGCCCCGCCGGCATCGAGCCGGAGCGCGCTTACTCGTTCGAATACGCCAACACCCTCTTCGTCGTGTTGGATTCCAACCTCGATCCAGCCACCCAAGCGAAGTGGCTCGAAGAAGAACTTTCTCACACTAAGGCCACGTGGAAGTTCGCCGTGTATCATCACCCGGCGTATTCCTCCGGCGGCAATCGCGACAACGTGGAAGTGCGGAACGAATGGACGCCGCTCTTCGACAAATACCACCTCGACCTCGCCCTCCAGGGCCACGATCACGCCTATCTGCGCACGTATCCGCTCAAGGCCAGCCAGCGCGTGGCCAGCGCGAAGGAAGGCACGGTTTATATCATCTCCGTCTCCGGCACGAAGCATTACACGCAAGGCCGGCACGACTACACGGAGTTCGGCATGACCAACGTGTCCACGTTTCAGGTGCTCGACATCCAGATCAGCGGCAACCGCCTCGTCTATCGCGCCTACGACATTGACGGCAAACTGCGGGACGAGTTCGTGATCGAGAAGTGACGCAGGTGGCAGCCCGGGGGCGGGGCGGAGCCAACGCCAAGACGCAAAGCCGCCAAAAAAACATCCCAAAGGAATTCAATCATGCAGCCCAGGACTGCGAGTTTCTCGCTGCCCGGGGCGAACGGAAATCAGATCAGCCCCCGACGGGGTTTCATCGAACATGCGCGGCGGGACGATGCAACCTGTTCTGGGTTGAAAATCATTATGGGCGGAGGACCCAGGGTAGTCCTGTCCGCGCGGGCCAACTCTGGGCTGATGATAGAATCCCGTTGGGCAACTCGGTGAATGGCAGATCGAGAACGGAAATCCGGAAGCGTCACTTGCTGCCATCGCCGCCCTGAGCCGGCTTGGCAGCGTCGGCTTTGGCGGGCGCTTCAAAGTCACCGGCGCAGACGATCACCAGTTTCTTCGGATCGAGATGGCGCTTCAACGCGGCGCTGATTTGTTCCGGCGTGAGCGCGGCGATATTCCTCTCGAAGTCTTCCTCCCACTGCATCGTGCGGTTGAGATAGCGCAGGTTGCCGAGCGTGCCGGCCAGCGCGGGGTCGCTTGCCCGCGCGACCTTGCGCGATTGCAGAAAGCCGTCGCGGGCCTTGTTCAACTCGTCCTCGGTCACGCCGTCGCGCAGGAGGCGGTCGAGCTCTTCCAGCGCGCAGGCTTGGAGCTTTGCGGCGTTCTGTGGGTTCACAATCGCGGTTATGGTGAAGCTGGCGCGTTGGTCCTGCGACGAGACGGTCAGGCTCGACGTGATACCGTAGGAAAGCCCCTCCTTCTGCCGCACACGCACGCCCAGCCGCGACGACAACGTGCCGCCGCCGAGGATGTGATTGCCCAAGACGAGTGCCGGATAGTCTGGGTCGTCGTCGCGCAACGGAAACATGAGTCCGGCGGTAAAGGTCGCGTTGGCCTTGTCCGGCGTGTTGATTTTGTGCTGCGAGGCGGGCACATCGCCGGTGATGGGTGAGGCGATGCGCGTGTAAGGTTTCGTCGCCTTCCAGCCGGCCAGCGTGTCTTTCAGAATTGGCAGACATGCCGCGGCGTCGAAATCGCCCACGATGGTCACTTCACCCGACTGCGAGCCGAGGAAGTCGCGGTAAAGCTGCGCGACCTGCTCGTAAGTCGCGGCCTGCAGCCGCTCGATGGATTCCTCGACCGTCGGGTTGTAGCGGGTGTCTTCCTTCGGATACGGATTCAACGTCCGCTGCAACAGGCGCGGTGCGAGCATGGCCGGCTCGGTTTTCATCTGCTCAAGCATCGCGAGGCGTCCGCGTTTCATGACCTCGAACTCGTCGGCGGGAAGCGCCGGCTCGCGCAAAACCTGGCGCAGAAGCTCAAGCACCGCCGGAAGCGTGTCGCGCTTGGCTTGGATTGAAAAACTCACGGAGCCGAGTCCGCCGCCACCGCCGCCACCACCGCGCCGGCCACCACCACGCCGTCCGCCGCCGCCGAACCCGCCGCTGAGCGTGGCGCCGAGGCGGTCCAGCTCATCGCGGAGCTGCTGGTAGGAAAGTTTCTTCGTGCCGCGCAGCATGAGCTCGGAGAGGAAACCGGAGGCGGGTTCAAGGCCCTTCAGATTTTGCTCGTCGCCGTAACGCAGCGTGAGGGTGAGATGCACTTCCTCGCCGCGCGATTTCTTCGGCAACAGCGTGACTTTGATGCCTTCCGGCAACTCCTGCCGCTGGACACGCGCCTCAATTTTCGCCGGCGCGGCATCAAACTCCTCGCCCTCGCTGATGGCGGCGCGGCCCTTGTAGTTTGCGACCAGCGCGGCCACATCGGGCGTCGCCGGCACGGCCACGCGCTCGGCTTTCTCTGTGGGAATGAACACGCCCACGGTGCGGTTGTTGCGAACGAGGTATTTCGCGGCGGCGGCCTGGACCTTCTCCGGCGTGACCTGCTCGATGCGGTCGCGGTGCAGGAAGTAAAGCCGCCAGTCGCCTTGCGCCGCCCATTCGCTGAGCGCCACGCCCATCTGTGCGGTGTCGGTGGCGGCACGTTCGCGGGCTTTAAGAATCTGCTGCTTCGCACGGTTCACTTCCTCGGAAGTCACGCCTTTCGCGCCGACCTCTTCGGTGGTCGAGATGAGAAGCTCCCGGACTTCGTCGAGCGAACCGCCACGTGGCACTTCGGCGTCGGTGGAGAACAGCCCCGGGTCATGCTCGCGTCCGGCAGAGGCGGAGGCGCTGGAAGCTTTCTTCGTTTCGACGAGTGCCTTGTAAAGCCGGCCCGAGGGTCGCGTGCTGAGGATGTTTGCGAGCACCTGCAACGCCGCGTTATCCTCGTGCGCGCCCGCCGGGATGTGATACGCCGCCCCGACCGCGCTCACGTCGCCGACGCGCCGCAGCGTCACGAATCGCTCACCGTCCTGCGGCGGCTCTTCGGTCCAGGTCGGGTCGAGCTTGCGCGCCGGGCGCGGGATGTCACCGAAATGTTTCGTGACCATCGCCAGCGCTTTCGCTTCGTCGAACTTGCCCGCCACGATGAGCACGACGTTGTCCGGCTGGTAAAACTTCTTGTAGAACGCTTGGAGATTCTCGATGGGCACGCGCTCGATGTCGCTGCGGTTGCCGATGGTGGACTTGCCGTAATTGTGCCAGTCGTAGGCGGCGGCCTCAATGCGCTTGCCGAGCACGCCTTGCGGCGAATTTTCCCCACGCTCGAATTCGTTGCGCACGACGGTCATTTCCGAATCCAGGTCCGATTTCTTGATGAAGCTGTTCATCAAACGGTCGGCCTCAAGTTCGATGGCGAAGTCAAGATTCTCGTCCGTCGCCGCGAGCGTCTCGAAGTAATTCACGCGGTCCACCGAGGTGCTGCCATTGAACTGCGCGCCGTGATCCTGGAGCGCCTTGGGCACTTGCGGATGATTCGGCGTACCCTTGAAGACCATGTGTTCGAGCAGATGCGCCATGCCGGTCTCACCATAGCCCTCGTGGCGCGAGCCGACGAGCACGGTCAGGTTCACCGTCACCTTTGACTGCGAGTTGTCAGGAAAGAGCAGCGCACGCAGGCCGTTGTCGAACTGGTATTCGGTAATGCCTTCCACGGTGGCGACTTTGCGCGGCGGCGGCGAGCCGAAAGCGACGGGAGAAAGGCCTTGGAACAACACCACGGTGGCGAGCGCGAATGCGAGCGTATGTCTCGCGGAGCATTTGGAACGAGGCGGGTTGGCGGAAAGGGTTTTCATCATGCATTCAGCATGGCGGTCAGTCTCCGCCGGTCAAGCCACAACGCGTCCAGGAAAGCGTTTCAGCGCAGCAGCCGTTTCAAATCTGCGAACCGTCCTGAAATTGGGGCTGGTCCAAAGAGCTGGGGGCGATCCGGGTTTGAGGATTGAAGCCACCCCGACCCAACTGTCGCCCCCGCCCCCGCCCCCGCTTCTCGCCGCCGCACTCTGGGCCGCAGCCGCCCACGCAGGTTTCCTCCTCGACGAAGGGGTCCTTCAACAGCGCGACGGCCCGCCCGAAGCAGGTCCGTCGGCGCTCCGGCGCTTGCGCCTCGGACGGGCGGGCGAGAGCTTAGCCCTGGCCCGCGTCGACAGGCACTGTTTGACCGAAGCCTTCAACACCTGCGGTTCAGAAGGTTGCAGACTACAGTCCTGCCGGATGCGCCATTGCCTCGCGCAGTTGCTTGAGATATTTGGGGACGCCGGTCCACGGGTCTTCCGCCGCTTCGTACTCCAGCGCCACCCAGCCCTGGTAATTCGCGTCGCGCAGGATTTTGACCAGCCGGTTGAAGTCGGCGAGCGATTTCGCCTTGTCGTGGCGGCGCTGGATTTCCGCCTTCACTTGCACGTTCACGGCGTAGGGGGCGCACGTCGCGAGGTCGGCATACGGATCGTCGGTGTTGAAGTTCCCTGTGTCGAGGTTGATGCCGAACCACGGGCTTTTCACGGCGCGGACGATGTCGAGCAGGTCTTCCGGCTCCGACACGATGCCGTGGTGGTTTTCAAGCCCGAGAAAGATCCCTTTCATCCCGGCATATTCGCAGCATTCCTCGAACGCCTCGATGGACAACCGCTTGGACGTGGCCAGGTCAAGCGCCTTGTCCACCGGCCCGGCGAAGACGCGGATGTGCGGCGCGCCGAGCACCGCGCAATGGTCCACCCATTTCTTCACGTGGGCGATCTGCTCGTCGCGCTTCGGGCCTTTCGGCAGCACGAAATTGTTACCCACTGCCGAGCCGCTGATGCTGACGCCGTGCAGGAACGCATGGCGGCGGAGTTGCAGCAGATAGCGGTCGTCAAACTGCTCCGGAAAATAGTAGCTCGTCAGTTCCGCGCCTTCGAGGCCTTGGTCGGCACAGTAATCAATGAAGTCGAAGAGCGTGATGCGCTTGGCCGGGTCCTTGTGCTTGAAGGAATCGCGGAACGAATACGCGGCGAGGCTGCGCTGCATTCGCAGTCCGCCCTTCCGCTTGAACGGCTCGATGGCATGCGCCGCCGGCGGAGCGAAGCCGGCCAAGCCGGCGGTCGCGACGACGCAGGTCTTCAAAAAATCCCGACGGCTGTTGTTCATTTGCATGGTGACGGGAGGAAACCACCGGCCGCGACACGGGGAAATCAAAATCGGCGGAGCGCCGGCCCCCAGGCACGACGCGTGGTCCAGTCCATGGCATTGCGGAGATGTTTTTGCATCGTCACAATCCCAGGGCTGGTTTAGGTTCGCCGCATGTTGCCGGAAAAGCCGTGGAGACTGGAAGCGCTCATCCGTCTGGGGTTGAGCGTGGTGATCTGCGTCTGCATGGGAGCGCTGATGCTGTGCTTGATGCGAGTGTTCTCTGGCGGAGGCAGTCGGCTCGGGCTGCCAATGGCCGTAATCGTGGTCGGACTGACCGTTTTGGCCGTGGCGCTGCACCTCGCTCGCAGGCCCTGGGACGTTGAGCACGATCGCGCGCGGATGCTGGGGTTTCTCGCCTGCCTTTACGCCGGCCTGACGCTCCTGGCCGTGGCGCAGAAGTTGACCCACGCCGGCGCCGTGAAAGCCGGACTCTGGCAATTGGTCATCGCCGCGCTTTCCTTCCAAGGCGCGGCACTCGCGCTCATCGGCCCCTTTCTGCGCAGCCATCAAACCACCTGGTCGGATGGGTTTGGGTTCAGCCATTCCCGATGCCGCGCTGTGTTGCTTGGCTTGGTCACGGCGATGGCGTTCCTGCCGCTGGCCTGGCTGCTGCAAATCGGGACGGCGACCCTCCTCATGCGGCTGCGGGTCGGGGCGGAAGCGCAGCCGGCCATCGAGGCCCTGCGGGCCGCGCCGACGTGGCTGGACCGCCTGCCGTTGGGCCTTGTCGCCATCGCGCTCGCGCCGCCAGCGGAGGAAATGCTCTTCCGCGGCCTGATGTATCCGTTCCTCAAACGCGCCGGCTTTCCGCACCTCGCGCTCTGGCTCACGACGCTCCTCTTCGCGGCGGTGCATTGGAATCTGGTTTCGTTCATGCCGCTCGTTTTGCTCGCGCTCGTGCTGACCTGGCTCTACGAACGAACCGGCAACCTCCTCGCGCCCATCGCCGCCCACAGCCTGTTCAACGCGCTCAACTTCGTGGCGCTGCAATTCATGGACCGGGCGTGGACGCAACCCCGCTGACGCGTGAACGAGTTTGAACTGATTCAACTCCTGACGCGCGCGTTGCCGGCGAACGAATCCGTTGTCGTTGGCCCGGGGGATGATTGCGCGGTGCTCGATCTGGGTGTTCCGGATCGGGAGTTCCTGTTCAAAACTGACGCCGTGGTCGAAGGTGTGCATTTCACAACCGGAACGCCGCCGGAGAAGATCGGGCGCAAGGCTCTGGCCCGCTGCCTGAGCGACATCGCCGCGATGGCGGGCACGCCGATCGCCGCGCTCGTGACGCTGGGTTTGCCGCGCGAGTTCGAGGCGGAGTTCGTGGAAAGAGTTTACGCCGGCATGAGCGCGCTGGCCCGGCAGCACGGCGTGGCCATCGTCGGCGGCGAAACCACGCTGAATCCGAACCGCATCCTGATTTCCGTGGCGCTCATCGGCACAGCAGCAAGGGGCAGAGCTGTGCTTCGTTCCGGCGCAAAGGTGGGCGACGCCATCTTCGTTACCGGCGAACTCGGCGGCAGCCTCGCGGGGCGGCATCTTGACTTCGAGCCGCGTTTGACCGAGGCGCGCTGGTTGGCGCAGAACTTTTCAATCCACTCGATGATCGATCTGAGCGACGGGCTCGCCGGCGATTTGCGTCACGTGCTGAGGGCCAGCGGCGCCGGTGCCGAGCTTTTGAAAAGCGCCATCCCCATCAGCCGCGCCGCGAAGGAGGCCGCTCGTAAGAGTCCATCCGCCCAACCGCCCTTGCTCGCCGCTCTCACCGATGGCGAGGATTTCGAGTTGCTCTTCACCGTCGCCAGCAAGAACGCGGTGCCGCTGCTTGACGCCTGGAAGAAACAGTTTTCGAGACTCCGACTGAGCTGCGTCGGCAAGATTACCCTTGGTCACACTGTCTCTCTCCGCGACAAGAACGGCTCGCTCCCATTGCCCACGCATGGCTACGTTCATTTCGCATAGCCCCGCGGAAACGGAGGCACTCGGCGAAGGGTGGAGCCGCGAGGCTCAATCCGGTCTGACCATTGCACTTAGCGGCGAGCTTGGCGCGGGCAAGACACAACTCGTCAAGGGCCTGGCGCGTGGCCTCGGCATCACGATGCGCGTCCATTCACCGACCTTCACGCTCGTCAACGAGTACGACGGCGGGCGGCTCAAGCTGTTTCATCTCGATCTCTACCGGCTGGAAACGACCGAGCAAATCCATGCGGCCGGACTGGACGAATTTTTGCAGCCGGACGGCGTGACGGTGATCGAGTGGGCGGAGCGATGGTTGGGCAACGAACATCGAACATCGAACACCGAACGTCCGACGTCCGACTCGTCGAAACACGTCCGACGGGTGCGGATCGAGATTCTCAGCGAGACGGAGCGGCGGATCAACTATGAAGATTTTGGCGCTTGAGTTTTCCTCGCCGCAACGAAGCGTGGCGTTCCTGGACGCGATGCCCGGCGGGCCGGCACTCTACGCCGGCGAAGTCGTGCGCTCCGGCGGACGCGCCACGCCGGCGTTTGCGCTGATTGAGGAAGTGCTGGCGCAGGCGGGCGTCGAGCGTGAAGCCATCGAATGTGTCGCCGTCGGACTCGGGCCCGGTTCGTATCATGGAATCCGCGTGGCGATTGCGCTGGCGCAGGGTTGGCAACTGGCGCGCGGCACCCTGCTGCTCGGTCTCAGCAGCGCGGAATGCATCGCGGCGCAGGCCCACGCCGATGGGTTGCACGGGCATGTAACCGTCGCCGTGGACGCTCAACGCGATGAGCTTTACGTAGCGGATTACGAGATTGACGGCGCTGGCCCTCGCGAAGTCCGCCCGTTGCGGTTGGCGGCGGTGAAGCAAATGCAATCGGAACGGAAGGCGGGCCGGGTTCTGGTCGGTCCCGAAGTCACGAACTGGTTTGCCGATGGCCGCGTCGTCTTCCCGCGCGCAGAGACGCTGAGCCGCCTGGCGGCCAATCGCACCGACTTCATCGCCGGCGAGAAACTCGAACCGATTTACCTGCGGGCAACTTCGTTTGTGAAGGCCAAGCCGCCAACGTTCACACATGAAACCGCTCGCTGATTGCCGCCTCTACGCGTTCGTGGACACCGCCTATCTGCGTGGGCGCGCGCCGAAAGTCGTCGCACGGCAGCTTTGCGACGGCGGCGCGGACCTTATCCAACTGCGCGCCAAAGCTTCGCCCAAGCACGACATCCGGCGCATGGCGGAGGCGATCCTGCCGGTAACGCGCCTGGCAGGTGTTTATCTCGTTATCAACGACCACCTCGAAATCGCGCGCGAAGTTGGCGCGGAGATTTGCCACCTCGGTCAGGAGGATTTCTTCGACGCCGGATACAAGGACGTTTCGGAAGTGCGAGGTGCGGAGTGCACAGTGCAAATTGGCCTGAGCACGCATGCGCCGGCTCAGGCGGAGCGCGCGCTGGCGGCGGGCGCGGACTACGTGGCCATCGGGCCGGTGTTCGCGACCGGCACAAAACCTACGGCAAAGCCGGTAACGCTGGAATACGTGCGCTGGGCGGCGGCGAACGTGCGCGTGCCGTGGTTCGCCATCGGAGGCATCAACCTCCAAAACCTCGATGCCGTGCTGACTGCCGGCGCGCGGCGCGTTTGCGTGGTGTCGGCCATCCTGAACGCCGACGATGTGGCGACGGAGTGCCGGAAGTTTCGGGAGCGGTTGCCGTGAGGCGTGCTACGGCTTGGCGGAGTGAGCCGTCGCAAGCCGCGCTGCCGCCTGTCGCACATGCTTGGGTTGTTCCGGAACGTCGAGCACCTGCGCCAGCGCTTGAGCCTCCGAGCTTCGCCCCGCAGCGAGCAATCGTTCCGCACAAACCAACGCAGCGTCCGCCAGCTTCAGGCGGAGCACCTCTGGCGCTTTCGGCGCAAAAGCTCGGAGCACCTTGGCCGCCTTGGCCGAACCGATGTCGCCCAGCGCGGCAACAGCGGCACCGGCGACGTGCGGATCGGCATCCCGCATCAACGCAGTGAGAGCACGGACGCTACCCTTGTCGCGGCAGGCGCCGAGCGAATGGATCACGCCCACCTTGTGCAGACCGGAAAGCTTCGGCAGGCTCTTCCGCAAAGCCTCGCTTGCCTCCGGCGACGGGATCGCTTCGAGCGCAGTGCGCGCTGGAGTGGAGAGTTGAGGGTCAGAGAGCAAATCCCCGAATGCCGACACGGCGCGTTCGCTGCCGAGTAACGCCAGCTTTGTGCAAACATACTCCCGGGCCACAACCGAACCGCCGGCTTGCAGCGCGGCCATGAGTCGCGACTCCATTTGTCTCCGCGCAGGTTGGTCGTCGAGACAGGCGACAAGGGCCTCGTCAATCGGCAGCAGTGCGGCACGGCCTGAGCCTTCGCCGTAGGTTTTCAGCGCCTCGAACGCCTGGTCCAGCGCCGACGCGTCTGGCTTCGTTTTGGATTTCGCAGCGACAGGTTGTGGCATCGGTGTCTCCAGTTCAGTTGGCCAGCTTCAGGCAGGTCGCGTTGAAGAACTCGGCGCACTGGGCGACTTTGGGCAGCGACTCGAACCAATCGTAGGAGTACTCCAGCCCAAACATTGTGGGCTTGATGCCGAGGCGATGGAGTTGGCGGATGAATTCCCCGGTCTTGCCGACACCGGTGCCCCACGGCACGTCGTGGCCGTCGCTGCCGGCGGCGTGGAGGTCGTGCATCTGCACCGTGATGAGCCGGTCTTTGAGCGTGCGCGCGGCCTGGATGGGATCAATGCCCGAGCGCATCCAGTAGCCGAGATCGCCACACGCGCCGATGCGTTTGCTGCGGCCCTCGCAGGCTTTCAGGATGCCCTCGGGATGCCAATACTGCGGCGAGGCTTTCTGGTCGTGGTTGTGCAGGGCGACGTTGATGCCGTATTCGCCGCAGAATTGGTCAATCAGCGGCAACGCCTCGGGCTTTGGCTCGGACATGAAAGTCTCAATGCCCATCTTGCGGCCGAACTCGAAAATCTTGCGGCAGGCGGCTTCATCGTTCGGGATGTCGTGGATGTAGTAGGTGAGCAGCCGCAGACCGCCTTCCTCAAGCTTGAGGCGGATCTGGCGAAGCTCTTCGTCACTGAGTTGCGGATCGAAATTCTTCGCGATGTTCGTGCTCACTTTCTGAAAGCTCAACCCGCCGACGTACGGCAGGCCGAGCTGCGCGGTCTTCTCGATGGTTTCGAAGAACGTAAACTTGTGGAAGCTGTAGGCCTCGACGCCGAGCCGCCAGCCGAGTTTCTCCTGCGAGCGGATGGCGGGAGTGAGTTTGGCGCTGGGCGTGGTGGGCGCGGGCAAATCGCCGAGCGCAAACTGAATCGCGCCGAGGTAAAACGCCAGCATTCGACCGTCCCAAAAGATGCGCGGGTTGTGCGCGATGGTGGAGTAGAAGACGCGGCCCCGGCCATAGTTCCGAATCCAGGCGAGCGCATAATCGCTGTCGGAGCGCATCACGTCGCCGCGCGGCTGGCCGGTTTTGAGATCGGTCTTGTCGGTGTTCATGCTGAGCAGCACGCGCACACGGTCGCGCGAGTAGCGCTCCTTGAAGCGGAAGAACTCGTCGCGATACTCGAAGCCTTGACCGCCGAAGATACGGGTCAGCGGATGGTCGGGTTCGTCGAGTCTGATCCAGACTCGCTCGTCGCTCTCTTTGTGGGCGGCGCCACGCGCGCCGAGCATGAAACCAAATTCCGGCCAATCCTCGATGGCGCCGGGCCAGCGCGTGAAGGCGACGGAAGCTCCATGCACGCCGAGCAGCCCGCCGCCACCGGTGACGAACTCCAGTAGGTTCTGTCGCAGGTCGGTGTTCGTGAAACAATTTCCGACGGTGTTGTTGAAAAAGACCGCGTCGAAATGCTTCAAGCTCTCGCGCTGAAAGATGGCGGGGTCGTCGGTTACGATGGTCTCAAAGGCGCCAGTCTTCCGGCCCATGAGCGTGAAGGCCTCGTTGGCGTGGGCGATGGAGGGATGCCCGCCGTAGCCGACATTCAGTGTGAAAATCAAAAGGCGTCTGGGTTTGGCAGGAAGAATGATTGCCTTTGCCAACACCGCTTGCTCGATACGCGCTCGTTCCTCGGCGTTGCTGACAAAGGAATCGGCGCCGACGGCAGGCAGGCCGAGCAGCAACATTCCGACGAGAAGGATGCAGGCTGCGCGAACCTCGTAGCAGCGTCTCGGTAGAGCGCCACATTCTTCGGTCATCGAGCGTGATTTGGCGGCGCTGTGCCGAGGCGCCGCTACGTTCTTGAATCTGACTTCGCCTTCCATGTGGTTCCCTTTCCTGTCTTGCGCCTTCAAAAGACTTACATCCGCCACGGGGCGCGCATGGCGCGGGACAACAGCCGATTGGCTGCGTCGTTGCCGAGGAACCGCTCCTTGACCGGGTCCCACTTCAGCGAGCGGCCGGTCCAGAAGGCGATGTTGGTCAGATGGCCTAGCGACGCAGCGCGATGGCCGATCTCTTCGTCGGCGCTGGGCGACTGGCGCGTGCGGATACACTCAAGCCAGTTCGCGTGGTGGTTGTTCGCGCCGATGTTCACCTCGCGCGCCCGCTTGAGTTTCATTTCGTCGAAGAGCGATTCCGGTTCGCCTTCGATCTGGCCGACGGTGGAGAGCGTCGTCAACCAGCCGCGTTCACCGACGAACACGCCGCCGAAATTTCCGGCCAGGCGCGCACCGGCGGGCACGGCGCGGTAAACATCTTTCACGACGCCCCAGTGGTTTACGAAATGGAGCAGCGTGCCGTTCGCGTAACGGCAGGTGAGCGTCGGAAACTCACCCGAGTTCGGATGAATGATTTCCACCGGCCCGGAGTTCTCGAAGCCTAGCGCCCATTGAATCACATCCGCGGCGTGCGAGAGAAACCACGTGGACGACGTGACGCCAAACGCGTCGGAGAACGACCACGGCACAACGCCCGGCGAGGGGTTCGTGTGATAGACGTGGTTGTAGGGACGCCATGGCGCGGGGCCGACCCACAAGTCCCAGTCCAGCCCGTCGGGCACGGGTTCGGCAGGTAGCGGAAAATCCATCGGGAAGTAGGACTTGCCGCACTGCGAGAGGTTCACGATGTGGGCATAGGGTTTGAACCGCTCGCCGCCCATGAAGTTCGACAGCGGTTGCAGCAGTGTGAACACGGACTTCACCTTGCCGAGCCGCCCGTCGCGGATGAACTGGCAGACCTGCCGAATTTCCGGGATGGAGCGGTATTGCGTACCGGTCTGAAACACGCGGCCGTAGCGGCGGACGGTTTCGACGAGCCGGCGGCCCTCTTGGATCGTCATGGTGAGAGGTTTCTCGCAGTACACGTCCTTCCCCGCCTTGGCTGCGTCAATCGAGTGCAGCGCGTGCCAGTGGTCCGGCGTGGCGATGAGCACCGCGTCAATGTCCGCTCGCGCCAGCAACTCGCGGTAGTCGTTGTAGGCAGCGCACCCATGATAACCGCCGTCCGGTTGGTTCGCGACGTAGATGGAATTTGCCGTCTCGCGCCCGTCCTCGCGGCGCGTTCGGTCCACGTCGCAGACCGCGACGAGTTGAACATCAGGCCGATGGGCCAGCACGCGCAAATGACCGCCGCCCATCGCGCCCTTGCCAATCAAGCCCACGGTGATGCGCTCGCTGGGGGAGACGCTGCCGTTAGCACCGCGCGCCGCAGCCGGGTTCAGCAACGGCACGGCCAAGGCACTCGCCGCCGCCTCCAGTCCGCGCCGGAGGAAGGCGCGTCGCGTGAGGCCGGGGGACAGCGGAGGGACTGGTTGCCGAGTGCCTGCCGGCAGTGTTGTATTCATTCCAGACGAGTTTCTGCCCCATGGCATAGAGGGTCCGGGATGTCGGGTCAAGGCGTCGTTCGCGTCGGCGGCGCGGGGCGCACGGTACGCATGAGACGCATCTGAGTTCCCGGACGCACCTCGAGTGGCGCGGGTTCAGCCCGCCCCCGCCCCGCACTGTCAAGTTGGCCGCAGCGGCTCCTTCACAAGAGGTCGCGGCCGGGTTTGTTCGCCGGTGGACAGGGGACAGAAGGGTTCAGGATTCGATCAGCCAGAGGCGCAGCGTCATGGGAGGACCCGGACGCGATAGAGGCGGTTGCTCGGCGTGCGCGGGTCCAATTTGCTGGCGGTGTTGCCGGCGGCGGTGACGTCGCCAGGGAGGGCTGTCCAATTGGACAGGGTCAGGTTCGGATTGTACTCCAACCGATACGTGACGTTCGACACGGTGGTCCAGGTGAGCTTGAGGTCCGGCCCGACCAGCTCGGGCGGCAAGAGCGTGGGGCGAGGAACGGCGAGGACATCGGTGACGCGCGCGATCACGGAATTTGGCGTGTTGCTCAATTGCATCGTGACCGCGTTGGACGGGAAAAAGAAATTGTTGAAGGTGCCGTTGCGCGTCCCGGCGGTCACGACGGTGAACGAATCGTTGATCGCGGGTGAAAATCCATTGATCAAATCCACACTGAGCGCGCCGTTTAACGTGACGGCGCCCGCGACTTGAAGTTGTCCGTAGTTCGTGCCCGGCGTTGTGCCACCGAGCGCGCAGTTGAGCAAGGCGCCGGGTGAGGAAACGTAGCCGCCGTTCGCCGCGAGGATGCCGCTGCGGATGTCCACCGTGCCGTAATTGGTGAAGTTCAGGCCGCTGCCAATCGTCGTGGTTCCGGTGCTGGCGGACTTGCGGAACGTGCCGGTGTTGTCGAACCGGCAAGCGCCGCCGGCAAAGAAAAATTGGGCGGCGTTCTGCACATTGAACAAGCCTCCCGCCCGGTTGGTGATAACGCCGTTGAGCAGAATCATGGTTCCGGCAGCGGTCCAGAGAGCGGTCCCGCCATTCTCCAATGTCCTCTTCAAACTAACCCCGCTCGGGCCGCCGACCTGGAGGGTTGCCCCGACGGGAATGATTGTCCGCCCGCTGCCGTCCATCGTCCCCGCCGGCCAGTTCATCACGCTGGCGATCGTCACTGTGCCCGTGCCGCTCAACGTGCTGCTGCCATTAACCAGATCGAGGTTCTCCACAGACACGTTTGCATTTCCAACGACCGTGGCCCCGACCCCGTTGATTTTGTAAAGGCCGACGCCGTTGAGTTGCACGCCCGGGTTCAGGGTGAAGGTGCCACCGGTCCATTCCACCAACGCTGTGGCGGGTGTATTGAACATGCCAGTTGCCGAACCACCCCCCGCCAGCCGGTTCGTGGTTCCGGCCGACAGGCTCACCGCGCCGTTGTTGTTGAAGCTGCCACTGCACAGCAGCGTGCCCGTTTGAATCTCCACGGTGCCGGAATTGTTGAAGGTCAAACCGCTGGCAATGGCCGTGGTGCCGGTGCCGGTCGCCTTGCGAAAGGCACCCGCGTTGTCAAACCGTCCGTTGGCCGCGCCACCACCGAGTCCGCTGTCAGCCTCGACGCGGAACGTGGCTCCGGGGCGATTGGTGATGACCCCGCCGCCGGTCACTGCGAGAAAGCCCGTGCTCAAAAGCACGCTCCCGCCGTTTTCCAAGGTGCGCGTGTTCAGACTCCCAAAGTTCGGAAGGGCGGCGTTGAGCGTGGCCCCGGGCGGAATGATGGTTCGCCCGCTCCCGCTCATCGCGCCCCCGGTCCAATTCATCTGACTGGCAACCGTCACGACGTTGCTCCCGCTCAGCGTGCCGAGGTTGCTCAACGAGATCACCGCTGGCATCACTGCGCCCGTGCCGTTGAAATTAGCCGTGCCGCCCGGGACGCCTGAAATGGTCAGCGTGTTGTTCGTGCATAAGTAATTGCCGATCAGATTGGCCGTGCCGCCGCTGAATACGTTGCTGCCGTTGACGTTGACCAATCCTGCCAATGTTGCCGTCCCGCCGCTGACCGTGAATTGTCCGGCCCCCGTGACGCTGGAACTTCCGCCCGCGGTGTGGGTGCCGCCCGACAGGTTCAGCGCCGTGCCCGCCGGCACGGTGACGCTGCCGCTGTGAGTGCCTCCGCCGGCCAGGTTGAGCGTGCCGGTTTGAATCTCCACGGTGCCGGAGTTGTTGAAGCTCAGGCCTGCGGCAACGGTCGTGGTCCCGGCGCCAGTGGTCTTGCGAAAGGCGCCGACATTGTCAAACCGTCCCGCGGCGATGCCGCCGCCGAGGGAGGCGGCAGTCACGTTCTCGTCGCGAAACAACGCTCCTCCACGATTGGTGATGACTGCGCCGCCGGTCACACTTATGAATCCAGCGCCGGTCCACAGAATCGTCCCACCGTTCTCCAGGGTGCGGGTGTTCAAAGAAACCCCGCCCGGGACATTGAGCGTGGCGTTCGTCTCCAGGATCGTCCGCCCGTTGCCGCTCATCGTCCCGTTGACCCACGTGGACGCGCCGTAAAGCGTGAGCGTGCTGCCGCCGGTGAGCGTCGGCAAAGTATTGAAACCACCCAGCGTGAGACCAAAACATTCCGCGGCGCTGCTCACGGTGACCGTGACACCGACATTGATGATCGCATTGTCAGTCTTGCTCGGAACGAAGTTTGGACTCCAGTTAGAGGCCACGTTCCAATCTCCGCCGGCTAGATTCGTCCAGACAAGCTGTGGCGGTCGCCAGAATCCCCCAACGAGCGAAAAGCCCCCACCGGTCAGCGGCGGTATCGTCGGGTCCGGCTGGTTCGGGTCCGGTTGGCCGATGGTGCCGCTGACGGCAAAGCTCCCGCCCGTGCTCGTGCCACCGCCACCGTCAATCTTGTACCAGTCAATGGAAAATTGCGCCAAGGCCAGAGGACAGAAGGTAGGCGTCAGAAGGCAGAGCGCCGCTAGGACGACGTAGCGCAGACTTGTTGTCTGCCACATCGCCGATCTGCAATCGGCTGGGCGGGTGAACAGCTTGGAGACGTTCGAATCTGGTTGTGCCACGCAGGTTGAAAACCTGCGATACAGCAGATTGAAAATCTGCGCTACGGCTCGTGTTTTCATCATTCGCCTCGGATTTGTTGGTTCAGTCGTTGTTCCAAATTCTCCAATCACTGCTTCGGTTGCCGGAGCCGCGCCGCGTCAGCGCGGGCCGACGGCGATGAAATCGAAGGGCCAATTTGCGTCCCCGACATCACAAGTGACCACGATCTTGACACTGGATGCCGAAACACCGTCGGTCATCGCGTACGGGTCGCAACCGCGTCGTT
>Ga0315277_10002165_pt1 | contig 27571 bp, 19 predicted proteins | sample YL17G05_15_MG_FD_203695 | JGI IMG/M metagenome (GOLD analysis project Ga0315277, IMG submission 203695) | Sediment microbial communities from Yellowstone Lake, YNP, Wyoming, USA - YL17G05_15 | ecosystem: Environmental > Aquatic > Freshwater > Lake > Sediment | place: USA: Wyoming | collected... | reverse complement strand
ACCCGGATTATTTCGTCTTCCCCTATGCCCACGTACTTTCCACAAGCAGAACATCTGCATTTCAGGCTTGATCCAGGATGGTGACCGTGCCGCGGTCGGCGTCGACGCGGAGGAGCTGGCCGGTGCGGATGAGTCTGGAGGCGGGGCCGACGTTGACGACGGCGGGGATGCCGTACTCGCGGGCGATGATCGCGCCATGCGAGAGGACGCCGCCCTGGTCCATGACCACGCCGGCGGCCGGCAGGAAATAGGGTGTCCACGCCGGGTCGGTGGACGGGGCCACCAGGATTTCGCCGGGCTCGACGTGCTCGTGGTCGTCCGCATGCAGGATCACTCGCGCCTTGCCCGTCACGGTCCCTGGGCTCACGGCGATGCCCTTCAGCTCCTTCACGCCGGCATCCACCTTTGGCAGCACGTGCTTTTGCGGATCGAATCGACCTACGACGACCGGCGGCGGCGTAAACGTCTTGTTCCGTTCATATTCCGCGCGACGCTCTGCGACGCGCCGGCTCACATCGAAATCGATGCGGCCTTGCGACAGAGACTCGATCTCGGGCAGTTCCAGGAAGAAGATGTCGTCTTCGCTGGCCAGAGTGCCGCTCTTGCGGAACCTGGCGCCCAGCGTCAAGAGCACCCGTCGGAGGGCGGCGAGCTGACGGATGATCTCACTCTTCCAGTTCTCCCGGTCCACGGCGAGCTTGCGAACCTGCTGAAGAGACCAGGTAAAGAGGGCACGTTTGATCGGGCTCCTCAAACGCCGGCGGCATTGCTCGACCAGCTCGTCGCGTTCGAGGGCCAAGCGGCGGTGGTTCTCCAAGGGGCTTATACTCCCCACGGAACGCAGGTAGTTGCGGACCAGGCCGAGAACATAGTCCGGCCGTTCGGACCAGCGGGCATTGAAGAACTCGAGCTCGCCCCGGCAGTGGTGTCCATGCTCAGTCAGGAACCGGTCCCAAGCGTCCAGGAACTGCCGGCCGTGCTCCGTCTGCGCGAGCCCCTCCTGAACCATACTCCACGAGTCCCCGGAGAGCAACGTCGCCTCGGTCTGCTCGTCCGCGTGGGCGAGTTCCGCCAGGCGCCACAGGTCCAAACCCGCTTCGGTGTCGGCCATGCCGCCCTGAGCGGCCAAGAGCCGATACCCGAGGGCGAGGTCCTGTTCCCCCAGCCATTGCTTGCAGGCTCGCTCGAACACCAGCATGGCCGGGGCGCTCGTGGCCAGATAGAGGATGTCCACATCGCCAATATTCTGCCACAGGCTCGTCCGCAGGGTTCTGACAAGGTCCGTTGTTTCCATGGCGTCCAGGTCGAGAGTACGAAGCTTGTCGTTGCGTGCCCTTATTCTGGCGCGAGCCTTGTCCCCTCGCTTGGGCGAGTGACTCAACAGGTCATAGGTGATTCGTGGCCACGAGAGAATGTACCGGGGCCAGCGAAAACCGAGGTCCGGCAGGTCCTCGTCGGGAATATCGATCTCGCCAAGGCGGTACATCTTCGTCTGTTCACCGCCGAAGACCGCCTCGAGCTTGGCCGTATTGCCCGGTCCGAGGCCGAAGGGCCGCCCGGCGGCCACGCTCTCATTGATGTTGAAATACACCCTGCCGGCCACCAGTCCCGCGACGACGCAGCTCTTGTCCGTGTCCACACCGACCAGGCGCAAGACCGAGCGAAACAGCGGCTTGAAAAGGAGCTGAATCATCGACCACGTGACAGGAGTCATCACGTCCGGAGCGACTTCTCCGGTGTTGACGTTGGTCCAGACCTGGCGGTCCTCCCAGGGTTTTTGCGGCGGAATGGCCGTGATGGGTCGGGCCTGGAGAAACCAGAGTCTGCCGTCGCGGAGCGCCCACTCGACATCCTGCGGGCAGCCAAGTTTTCTCTCGATGCGCCGGACACACCGGGCGAGCCTCCGGGCGGACTTCAGGTCCAGCGATGGCTCGTCCGCGGTGAGGTTTTGACGCACCAGTTCCAGATTCTTCTTTCGCAGGATGGTCCGATCGGGCTGGACCTTGCCGGAGACGAGGGCTTCTCCCAAGCCGGGGCACGATTCAATCACAATCCGGCTGCGGCTTCCCCTGATCGGATCGAGGCTGAATGCCACCCCTGCCGCATCAGGCTCGATCTGCTGCTGCACGATGACCGCCATCTCCACCTGCTGATGGCCAATGCCGTTGCGACGACGGTACTCGTATGCTCTCTCGGTCCAGAGGGAGGCCCAGCATTTCTTGATCGCCTCCAGGCAATCCTCCAGCGACTTCACGCCCAGCATAGTCTCATACTGCCCGGCAAAGGAATGGCCCGGCAGGTCCTCCGCCGTGGCCGAGGAACGCACGGCAACTGTACCCGCCCCCAGTTGATTGTACGCCGTCGTGATCTGGTCACGCACGCAGCCTATGAGAGGCGAGCGAACGATGAATTGCCGGATTTCCTCAAGGATTGGCTGCGTGCTGTCCGGCTGCTCGCTAAGCCTGTCCGCCAGTGACGCGATTCGCGAGCGAAGGCCATCTGCACCCAGATGTTCCCGGAAGGCCAGTGTCGTCAGGAAGAAGCATGGAGGGACCCTCACGCCAAGCCCGTGCAGCGTGCACAGACTGGCCGCTTTCGGGCCAACGACAGCCCCGCATGACACAGGCAGCCTCCGATCCAACCACAGAATCATCTTCTCGGGCATATTCATGATCAATCTGCGTTCACATTTCTGACGAAGTAAATCGCATCCGCCTGGGCGGTCAAATCCGCTGAAGCGTAGTAACCCCATGACGTCCGCAAGTTCGCGTTTGAGAGAATCGCTTTGGCTTGCGGGTCAACATCGTTTAGAGGCAGAAGGAACCGATCCCCCACCTGGGCCAGGAGCGACTCGACAGTATCGCCATGCAGGCGCACAGTCCGCGGCCCCGTAGGCATCATCAACGTGCCCTGGCCGTAAAGCATCCAGATGGACAGCACTTCTCCCGGGAAGCGCTCGTGCAGGTGCGAGCCCACACTGCCGTCTGGCGTGCCGATGTCGAGGGGGCAGCGGGTCAGCCGGGAGAATGCTTCGTAGCCCAACGCACGCAGCCATGAACGCCATCCCCAGAACCTGCTCAACTGGGGGCGAAAACGCAGCCCGGACGCATCCTTGGAGAGATGTCCGTTGTGGCCCATGAGAATGAGTTTCTCATCACGGCCCAGTGCATCCACGATCCGGTCGAGGTACTGCATCATGGAGTGTTCCCGCTGGCCGCGCCACAAGTGATGCCCATGACGGTCCTGCGTCATACGAGGCCTCTTCTCCGCGGCGACAGTGTCGTGCAGGAAGCTTAGCCAAGACCGAAGCTCACCCAAAACATCACTTGGCAAGATATCCGCACAGGTAGTGACGCGGCTCTGAAGCGCCTCAATGCGGGCCAATTGCTCCTCCACCGAGGGCCCGGTGAGGGTATTGATCGAGTCGAGCAATTCCTGAACCCGGCGGTCGGTGTGTCCTTCAAGGAGACGTCGGATAGGTTCGACGGACCCCAGAGGCATCCCCACGTCGAGGTCACAGCCCGAATAATGCAGTCGCGGCGTGTCTGGCCCGCGGGATTGACTGATATGACGAAGCTGTTTGTGAAAGGGACCCTCGTACTTGTCGATGAACTCCAGCGTTTTGCCCCATATGGCTACGTCCTGCGGACCGGAAGGCTCGATACCGGCATCGAGGTACGATGCGTCCCCGGTTTCCAGGTACCGGTCGACACGCCAGCCCATGGACCGTCCGGTTTCCATCGCGGCGTGGCGCCAGCCGTGTGCGAACAAGTATCGAACCAGCGTCAGCCGGAACGGATACTTTTCGACGATACAGTGTTCCGGTTCACCCAAATACACAAAGCGCTTACCTTCGAGCATCTGGTCCAGCCTGGCTTGTGCCTCCGCGCTGAGTGGCTCCTCATGTGATGCCGGCATGACGATGGCGGCCCGCTTGGCCCAGGCCAGGAACGCTTCGCTCGAACTCCTTGCCGTATTACCGCTGTTCTCTGTCATCTTCTTATTATCGTCCCTTCTGCGGAATTGCAGCACGTATTGGAGATTCTCCCGCCAATATTTGTGCATGTCCCGGTGTCCTTCGCCCGCCTTGAGAACGAATCGGGAGCCGGGATTGCCGGACTCGACGAGCCTCCCTGTGCGCGTTTCCGCCGCAAGGTCGCGCGGGGGCGTATCGTCTTTCTCGCCTCGGACAACAACCGTAACGAGCATCTTGGCTGCCTCCAGGTTCTCCTGAATCTGACGCGGGTAGGAGGTGGCGGACATCGGCACCACGGCCGCGTACAATTCGGGGTGGTCATAGGCCAGCATCCACGCGTACACACCGGCAAAGGAGAATCCCGTCAGATAGACTCGACCCACGTCAATGCTGAGTCTCCTTTTGTAGTCGTCGAGCAGCGTCAGGAACTGTTGTCTCTTGCTCGCCCAGGTCGCCTCATCATCGACAGGACGATCTTCCGTGCGGCTGCACAGCAGTCCCGACCAGATCAGAAGCACCGGCTCATCGAATCTGTTCTTGAAGGCGTTCAGGTCTTTGTACGGCGAGGAAAGCGGATGACCGACAATGATGATCGCAGGCAGCTTCCCTTCGCGGCCGGCGTCGGCAGCCGAATAGACATAGTACGATGTGATCCCGTCCGCATGGATCCGATGCACATCGGACCAGGGCCTCAGCCAGAGACCCATAGCGGCAAGAGCGCCGGCGGAGGCCAGGCACACAACAATGATAAACTGCTGTCTGCGGGATATCTTCATTCGGGTCATCGATCCTCCGCTTGGCCACCTGCGCGCGATTTCGTCGCGAGAGGGACCCGGTACATGGATACAACCGGCAGATGATCGGAAAGGTCCGTCTGAATCACCTGATGCTCCAGCAGTTGCCAATCCCTGGGGACAAAGATGTGGTCAATGATCGCGTGTGGATCGTAAGAGGAGATCGTGAAGGGGCCGTCGAGCTTGGCGGTGAATCTCCCTGTGTTCACGATTCGCTGGATTTCCGGCTCGTTCGGCTCGGCATTGAAGTCGCCGGCCAGGATGGCGGGCCTGTCCCCAGCGAAGTCAAGGAGCTGCTGCGTCTGGGTGAGTCCGGTCTCGTCCATGTTGTACGGGGTCAGATGCACAGACGCCAGCAGAATGTCCTGCCCGCCGATGTGGGCTTTGCACCAGAGCGTGCTCTGGTCAGCGACGGCAATGTCGTAGAACACCTTGTCTCCAACCATCTTCTGGTTCGTCAACGGCTCCACGGGCCAGCGTGACAGAATCGCATCGCCCTCGATCATGCGGTGGAACGGCAAACCATCGTTTATGCATTGACCGAATACCCACACGTGCATCCCCGTTTTCTCGGCCAGCCTCGGCGCCTGGTTGAACGAGCCCAGTCCCGACTCGAGCACGACTTCCTGCAGAAAGACGATATCCGCATTCTGCTGCCGAATGAACTCGGCGATCTTGTCAACGCGCTCGGCGACGCGTTGGGGCTTGTCAAAGCGCCAGCCGCCGCGATAGGCCCCGGCCATCCAGATGTTGTACGTCATGATCTTCAGGGTGACCCCGTTGGCGTCGGCCACGAGCGGCGTCGCCGGATGGGCGGTTTGGCCGTAGAGCGGTTTTGTCCTCGGCCCCAGGAATGTGAAGTTGATGAATAACAGGGTGAGCAACACGACCGCTATGGCGACCGGGGTAGAGGACGTCAGCAGCAGCGTACGAGTGGCTCTCCGCCGCTGCTCGTGCGGCCAGGACCTGCGGCGCCAGAGCCAGCAGGCCGGAATGACGGCGAAGACAACCAGGACAGGCCACAGCGGACCTTCCGCGTACCGAAGCCACACGGTGTTTCCAATCCTGTGGGGACCACGCACCGTGCGAAACCCCAGGAATTGCCATCGATCGCCCCCGAACTCCTGCTCTCGCCGGCGCATGTTCTGCACGAGTTTCAATGGGTCCGCATACGACTGCCAACTCCAGTTTTCCTCGTAGGCGAAGCGATTGGCACTCGCGGAAAGGCGCGTACAGGTCCTCACATAGAATCGGCCCCGCGCGGAACTGAGCTCGAAGTACCGGTTCTCAAGAAAAATCCTCAGGCAATCGTTACGCCAGTACGATCTCGGGATGAGGATTGCCGCCAGCAACCACAGAAGGAAGAACCCCGCCGCCGACATGGTCAGCGCAGTACAACCTATTCGTCTCCATCGCGTCAGCTTCATCCCACGCAAGCTCCGTCAGCAGGCCCGCTGAAACGTCGTATTCCCGTCAGCAATTCCACACAACAGGAAGACGCGCTTCGATCGATTTCGTTACGTCCTCCGGCCCATTCGTCCCGATTCATGCTTCTTTGCGGGCCTCGAACCAAGCCATGGATCTATCGCTGCCTTTTCGGCCGATTGCGAAGCCTCTGAACGGCTCGGCCAGATCGTCGAACGTGAAGAACGGGGGTGTGAAGAAGCCGTTGCGGACGCCGAAGCGTCGGACAAACCAGTCGGAGAGCCGCCGGGCGCCCCGGACGTAGCCGCAGGCGATGAGTGTTCCATCCTTGCGAAGGACTCGCCGCATTTCTGCCGCCGTGCCCTCCTTGTCTGCGAAGGCGTGCCAGCCATTCATCGAGAGCACCATATCCACAGCGGCATCTCGTATAGGTAGGTTGGCTGCATCGGCTTTGAGAAGATGGACATTCGTCACGCCCTGCTCCTGAAAACGAGTGCTGGCCTTGCGCAGCATATTCATTGAGCAGTCCACACCTATGATCGTTGCCGAAGGGTAGCGGTGGTAGAGCGAGGCGGTGAAGATCCCCGTTCCCACGGGCACATCCAACAGCACGCCGTCAAATCGCTCCGGCAGGAGCGCCAACGCCTTGCCCACCGGATCGCGGTCACTGGGGAACCCCCAGACGATCCTGCCGACGACCCTCATGGGGACAGTGGCCGACATCATATAAGAGTCGTAACGCGGGGCCGCTTTGTCATAGGCCGCGGCGATCCTGTCGGGCGACTCCGAACAGAAATCGACGACGCCGTCGACCACAGGATGGGTCACGTCAGAGTCCTGCACGCGCAGGACCGAGGCGGCCTCATCGAAACGGAGTCGATTGCCTGTCTTCGGGCATCGAAGAATCTCTATCCAGTCCACTGTCTGTCTCCAGTCACCACCCGCCGGAGCCGGCGACGAGCAGGACGGCCACGACAATCCCACTCCAGAGCCACGCCGGACCGAACATCCTCGCCGTATGCCTATAGTCCCGATATTGCTCATGAAATCGCACGCCCATATCATACTTTTCCTCGATCAAAGCCTGCCCGGCGAGTATGCCAACCAACGCCGGAAACATCAACAGTCCGTCCGGATTGCGGGTGAGCAGCGCCAGACCCAGGGAGACCCAGAGAATCCCGGCGTAGATGGGATGCCGGAAATACCGGTAGGCGCCCGACGTCAACAAGCCAGCTTGGACATCCTGCAGACCGAGAACCTTTCTCTGCCGGACGGAGACGGAGAACAGCACGGCACCGAAACATATCAAGGCCGACCCAACCGCAATAAAGCCGACGCGAACGCCCGGATACATCAGCCAGGCGGGGCGATGATCCCATCCGCCTGCCGGCGGCAAAACCGCGATGAGATAACAACAGGCGTTGTATGCAGCCACAGCCAGCACGTTGAAAACCCGGTTCTCGATGAGCCACAGATGCCTCTTACGGCGTGGCAGCATGTAGAAATCGACCGAAGTCATGGCCACCAGGCCGGCAAGCAGAATCAAGCGTACTGTCCACATGTCATCTCTCCTTGCATCTTCTACGCGATACGAAACTGCCGGTCCTGAATGGCAGGACCGGCAGGGGTGTCATCAATTCAGGCGGCAGGTCATTCACGGCCCGCCGCCCCATGTGGAGATTATCCGTTATTCACCTTTGAGACTGGCGAGGAATTCGCGGGCGTTCGCAAGCGGGAATGTCTCCGGATCGCGGACACCCTCACCCGCCTTCAGGCAGTTCTCGAAGGCATCGATCGCTTTGGCGTTCTGCCCTATCTTCATGTACTCCCGGCCGAGGTAAAACCAGGTGGCGTCGATCCACCCCTTGAGATGCGGATATTCACGTGTTGCCTTTTGATAGACCTCAATGGCCTTGTCATGCTGTTCGAGCCGGCCGTGACACAGGCCGATCATCATCAGCGCCTCCTCGGCGACATTGAGCTTCGGATACGTGATGTAGACCCGCCAATAGATCTCTATGGCCTCGGCATACTTCTTCTCCTTGTGGAACAGGTTCTCGCCTTGGTCGAACAGAGCTCGAGACTCTTCAGTATCCTTCTGATTGATGATCGTCGTGTCCGCGGGGAGTTCAAAGAGCTCGTCGGGATATTTCTCGTTGTAGACGAAGCGTTTCGCATCAATGTATGGCTCCCCTTCATGTTGCAGGTTGCCCCAGAGTTTGGCGCTCTCCACGAGCTTGGTGTCGGGGTCCACGACGAGAAGGAATGACATATTCGAGGGCGGATACGTGCAGGTGGCGAGAATTCGTTCTTTGCCGGTGTTCGGGTCGCGGTCCGTCGACTGCCGCCAGTCTGTCGCGTACTGCTGAATCATCTCCGGCATCTGGCGGATCACCCACGGCCCCACCTCGGCCGCCTTGTACCAGTACTTCAGGTCCGTGATCGCCGGGCCGTATTGCGCCTGGGCAGTCTTCGTATCCGACCAGCACTCATACACGGTGTCGCCCTTGGCGATCATGATGTGTCTCTTTATCTCGCCTCGCATTTTGAGCGGTGAATTCTCCGTCGGAGCCTGTACCCAGTACCGGAAGGGCACCACGCCGGGTTCGGCGCCGAACGGCCAGACGACCGTCCCTTCTATGTACAGGGTCTTGACCTGCTCGATGGCCTCGACAGTCTGTTCCATCGACCATGCGATATTCGTTCCACGGTCCAGGGTGACGATCGCCAGTGCGATCAACAGCACGGCGGCCACCGCACCGAACCTTACCTGTCTCTTTTCCATGAGAGTTTTCCCGAATCGGATGACCCACGTGCCTGACGGGTCATCGGCCATCTTCTTGTCACTGGGGTTCCTTAGCATAGAGACCGCCTCGGCGTGTCTCTTCTGCCATCCTTCGAAGTCCGGCACGGGCGGATCACCCGGCGCCGTCCGGCGGATGGCTTGCTCAAGGTCCTTTTCGTTGTACATGCGTTCCATGGTTATTGCTCCCGACGGAAGCCCTCTTTCTCCAGACAGGTCTGGATCTGCTTTCTGGCCCGGGCCAGACGCCCCTTGACTCTGTCTCCGGAGATGTTCAGCACGGATTCGATATGGCTGTAGCTCATCCCGCTGTAGTAGTGCAGGACGACGACCTCGCGGTACATGGGCGACAAGCCGTCCACAGCCTCCTTGACAGCCCTGTCGAATCCATCGGAGCCGCTCTGTGCAGCCTCCTCGACTACTGCAATCTTCTGGAGCGCCGTATCGCGTCTTCTCGCCCGGGCCATGTCCTGTGCGGCATTACGGCAGATCGTCGTCAGCCACGGCCCGAACCGGTCGACGCGTTTGAGGCCGCGCATCTTCACATACGCCTTGGCGAACGCCTGCTGAGCCGCATCCTCCGCCAGGCCGCGATCCAGCAGCACCGAATAAGCCACCCAGACCATGACGGCGTAGTACCGCTCATAGAGTCCAGCCAGGGCCTCTGAGTCACCCTTGCACGCCGCCTCGACCGCGGCCCTCTCATTGTCTTCGCGAAGTCTCAACACGTTCGTCCGTCACTGGATCACTGATCAGCATCCAGTATAGAGACGTATTCCAGGGCCGGAAAGTGCGCTGAGGACGAACATTCGGGAAACATCGGTAGTTACAGTGTTCCGGCCGAGCCTACAGCGACCGGCCCGCTTCACGCGTGCCTCCGCAGGCGCCCAGGTTGATGCGTCCGCCATTCGGGGGCTGCTCCTCGCCTGTGCTCATCGCCGGGTCGCCGGCATCGATGCACGGGCTCGTAAAGGCGTCGGCCACCCATTTTTGGGCATCCGCGTCCCATCGGCCCGCCTGAGACTGGAGATGATAATCCCCGCCGACCCAGCCGGCGCCGTCCGGGCTGCCCCAGGAACCGGATCGGGCGAAGCATGGGTCGACGTCCAGATTTCCGTCGCCCGCCCAGCCGCCTTGCACGTCGCTGTAGGTCACTACCGCCGAACGACTGCTGATCTGCTTGCCGCCTGTGTCTGCACCGTTGAAGTAGATGATCGAGTTGACGACCGTTGGGCCGCCGCCCTTGATGCCGTAACCCAGGTTCTCGATAATCGTGCAATTGGTGATTTCAGGGAAGTTGCGAACGTACGAACTTGGACGCCCCGAACTCCCGTCCATGGCGATCCCGGCCCCCCGGTTGCCGGCGATCACGCAGTTGCGAATCACCGGTTGGGTTTGGCTGTAAAGCTCAATGCCTGCGCCCCTGTTGTCTACAACGCGGCAGTGACGAATCGTCGGCGCCGCCCGGTCGCAATAGATGCCCGTCTGCGCGCCGGTGATCGTCAGGCCGGCGATCACGCAGTTGGCATCCTCGTAGTGCGTGAAACTCAGGGCGGGTCCTTCCTCAGAGCCGCTGATGACGGTATTGGCCACGATCCGGGAGTCGTTCGGGTCTATCGATGTCAGGACGACACTCTTGCCTTTGAGATCGATCCCGCTGCTCAGGAGTCCGGAGTATCGGCCCGGCTGAAGCGTGATCACGTCGCCGTCTTCGGCCGCGTCGATCGCCGCCTGGATCGTGCGGTAGCCGACCGAGCCGATGGCAATCGCCGGAGTCTGGCCCGTGGCGGCCGAGATGCGAAACTCGGCAATCTCCGGCTCTCCCCAATCGACACCGGTCACGGTCAGACGCACGTACCTCGCGGCCGTCGGCGGGAACAGGTCCGTGACAGGCTCCAGGTTTGTTGCCGCAGCCGTATTCCCCGTACGGTCCACAACCTGACGGTAAGGGTCTTCCGCACGCTCTTTCACTTCGACCCGGAACTGACAGACCTGCCAGGATGGACATACCAATTGCGTGCGATAGACCGGGTAGATGTCTCCGAGATCCACTTCCAGCCACTGAGGCAGCCCCTCTGCCCGCCAGCAGGTCTGCGAATCGGCATCCACGGCTTGCGAGGCGGGATACCCGGGCGCTTCGGCAGAGAAGGCAATGCGGTGATTCAACGCCACGTTCGCGTTGTCGCCGAATGCCGTGATTCCGTCGATGGCAAGACCGGCGCCTTCTGCAAGGCTGCGCACCTCCACCACATTTTGACCCGAGCTGAAACAGGCGTGGGCGGTCACGCTGCCCCATGCATCCCAAGTCCCTGTGGGAGTGCAGAGCAGATTGGGCTCCACCACGATCCCGTTGACGAGAACCTGGACGCCCATGCTTTGTGGCATACCATTGTTATATCGAAGCATGATGGCTTTTGGTTCCGCCATGCCAACGTTCGCAATCCACCGGATGGCGTCTGCCTGGTTCTCCAGCCGGATGTACCCGGCGCCTGAATATCCAGCGAAAGCGGTCTCGATCCGACTGTCGGGGATGGCGGTGGCATCTTCCGCCTCGAAAGTCACGGGGTCGTACTCCATAACGTACGCCATGGGTCCGAAGTCCGATGAGTTGGTCTGATCGTTCCAGACAGGCGCCGGCCCCCCGTGCCCCAGGTAGTGGATTCGATCCTCGTTCAGAGGGCCAGCCGTTTGGGAGGGCTCGCCGACGGCCCAAGCGGCGTACTCAAAAGGCTCGCCAGTCACCCAGACCCAACCGCCCGCCGGCTCCTGCGCCCCGGGCAGTTGGTAACCGCCGAGCCACGGACCATACTCGTTGCCTATTGCCTGGACAAACAAATCGGCGCTCATGGCGTAGACGAAATCATTCTCCGCCTGTGAAGTGACTGTAGCCAGATACCCGCCCGCCAGGGTAGCCATCTGATCTACCGAGGTCCACGGAATTAGCTCGGGTACAGCCACGGCCTGATAGGCGTGACCATTCCCCCCTTCCGCGACAGGCCAAAGGCGGACTGCCGCGGCTGTCGGTACCCAATCGTCTGACGCAGAGACGATGGGGATAGTGGTAGAGATCAGGACCATTGCAACTACAAGGACTTGTCTGCGGTTCATACTCTTCTCCTCTGACAGAATGTGCATACGTACTCGGGCCTTCCGCCGCGCTTTCATAACTATGTCTCTTTTGGACGCACAAATCGGCGACGAATCTGTAAAAAATTCTCCCGGAGTCCCGCCTGGGACCAGCTCGTCGATTCATGTCCAATTCATAGACGTGCCGCAGGATCCAAAAGTGCGCGGAATGGGCCTGATATAGTCGCGACATTGACCTGGAGCTACATGGAAGACAATCTTGCGTATGACACAGAGCCCCGGCACCGGGCACGGTTCGTGTGACCGACAGCGTCAGCCCGCGATGGATACTTTGCCAAGCCCGGCCTGCCGGCTGCGCCTCCTATGGATAACGAATCCGGCAACAGGCACGGCCCCCACGCCGAGCCAGGCAGCGTCCTCCGGACCGCTCGATCCGAGATCGATGGGCGTGTAATCTGCCGGGATGTTGGGGTCGAGAATTCCTGCTGGCAGCTCCGCGTTCCAGCGGAAATCGTAGGCGGTGAATTCACAGTGCACGTTTTGAAAGCCGTTGAGCAGGCCCCGGCCCGCGTCGATCTCCATCTCGATCCCGACCGGGAAAGAGGTATCCACGTCGACCCAGAGCCGGCCGGTCAGGCTCTTGATCGGGAAGAAGAATTTCATCTGCTCGGGCAGCGGGGCCAGGTCGAAGTCACTCGTCTCAAACCCCTCCGCCTCGAAGCCGTCAAACCGGGCCCGGCCCAGCTTTGTATATTGGCGCGACATGATGTAGTCGACCAGGCCCGCCGGGGTCGTCATCCTTGCCAGCTCCTCGTAGATGCCGCCGCGGGCGGGCAACGTGATGTACTTCTTCGTGGCCGGGAATACGAGAATGGCTTGCTGCCGCTCTTTGAGGAAATAGATCCGGTGCATGAGAATCCCGTTGGGATCGTACTGCTCTTCGACGATTCCGATATCCGAGGAGGCGTACTTGACGACCTCGGCGTGGAAGAAGGGCTTGTCCTCCCCGAGGCGCCAGGCGACACGCTTTTCCTTATGCACGACAGTTCGCGCCTCGCTGAGCTTCTGCGCCACCTCGCCCAGAACAACGTTGCGGCGGCCTCCCGAGAAGTCGAATGGGTTCAAAAGAACCAGCGAGGCTGCGAGGATGATCGTAGCGGCGACGGAGTATTTTGTGGCCTTGCTTTCCATAATCGTTCTCCATAGGGTAGGACCCGGCCGAGAGGCCCGGGGTCGGTTGCTCGTCGTCTTGGCCAGAGCGGCATCGGCATCGCTCAAGATTCGCCCGTCGGTCGCCTGGTCCGCACGCAGGCGGGCCCGCCCGACGATCTGTTCCACTTGTTTGGAGGACTTCATATCGGTCGTCCGTTACAAAAGAGTTCTCAGCTTCTCGATGCCATAGCGATACCGGCTCTGGACCGTGTTGATCGAGAGATCCAGTTGACCGGCGATCTCCCGAAACGTCAGTTGTCCGTGGATGTGCAGGGTGACCACCTCGCGTTGTTCGGCCGGCAGTTGGGCCAGCGCCTCGAAGACCCGGGTCGATTCCTCCGAGACGATCAGCCTGTGTGCAGGACAGTCGCAATCGTCGGCACAATCCGGCCCGTCACCGAGCGGCGCAGGCTGCAGGTGGCGCCTCTTGAGCTGATTCTTCGCCAGATTGGCCACGCATCGCATGAGGTAACCCAGCAAGGTCCTGGTGGCCCGGAGGTCCGCCGGGGCCGCCGCGAAGTGGACGAAGACATCGTGCACACAATCTTCGGCCGCATAGCGGTCGTTCAACAGGGACATGGCCACCGTCAACAGGTCATCCTTGTAGCGGTGATAGACCTGATGCAGCGCCTCGGCGTCCCCGCGACGCAAGCGATGTACCAGACGTCTGTCTTTCAAGGCAGCCCTTTCTGCGTCCGGCTTGGCCAGGGCCAAGCCCCACGCCTGCCGAACGTTCATCCACACTCAAGACAATCGACCCCCCGATTTTAGTCTGACCTTTGGACCTTGGACACGTATTCCGACGCGAAAACCTCGCCACACATGCGGCAGCAGTAAAGCCACAACTCGATACGATGGGGCTTGACGCGGGCAGGAAACGGCAGAACAATGAGAACAATGAGTGGTAATCCACGTTACTGAGATAATTCGCAGGAAAGGACAGGAGTGCCGAAGATGAAGAAGGCGGGAGTGAGCATGATGGCGACGGTGGTGCTGATGATCGTCACGTGTATGTCGGGCCCATCAGGTGCGGCCGATACGCCCTGGGTGGTGTATGAGGGCGGGGCCGGGCCCGGTGCAGGCAAGAACATCGTATTCGTCACAGGCGACGAGGAGTACCGCTCGGAGGAATCCATGCCCATGCTGGCGAAGATTCTCGCCGTGCATCACGGATTCAAATGCACCGTCCTGTTCGCGATCAACAAGGAGACAGGCCAGCTCGACCCAGTGACGCTCGACAACATCCCGGGACTCGATGCCCTCGACAAGGCGGACCTGATGGTGCTGTTCACCCGCTTCCGCGAGCTGCCCGACGAGCAGATGAAGCACATCATCGACTACACGAATTCGGGCAGGCCGATTGTCGCACTGCGCACGGCCACGCACCCGTTCAACTACAGCAAGCGCAAGGACAGCCCTTACGCGAAATGGAGCTGGCAGAATAGGGAAAAAGGCTTCGAGGGCGGGTACGGCCGGCAGGTGCTCGGCGAGACGTGGATCAGCCACTACGGCGAGCACCAAAAGGAGAGCACTCGCGGCGTCATCGCACCGGGCATGGAGAATCACCCGATCGTTCGCGGCGTCGGCACGATCTGGGGTCCGTCCGATGTCTACGGCCTGACGACCCTCAACGGCGACTGCAAACCCGTCATCATGGGCCTGATCCTGTCCGGCATGAAGCCCGACGATAAGCCAAACGAGAACAAGAAGCCCCTGCCCGTCGCCTGGATCAAGAGTTATACGGGCGAGTCGGGCAAGACGGCCCGAATCTTCACGACCACGATGGGCCACGCCGGCGACCTGAAGGACGAGAACTTCCGCCGGCTGCTCGTCAACGCCTGCTACTGGGGCCTGGGAATGGAGGACAAGACCCCGGCCAAGGGCAATGTAGACATCCTCGGGCAGTACGACCCGTTCCCCATCGGCTTCGGCGGATTCAAAAAGGGCCTCAAGCCCGCCGATCACAAGCTGGAGGCCGCGAGCAAGTAGGCCGTGCCGTGCCCGGCAAGCATAGGGAATTTGCCTCTGGAGTATGAACGTGCCGGCTGAGAGGTCTCGCAGCATCCAGTACATCAACCGCTTGAGGATCTTCGCTGTATACGTCGTCGTTACGGCGCACGTGGCGATGGGGCTGACGATGCAGACGCGGCCGTTCACCGCCAACTGGTGGCTGGGTTGCTGGCTGTTCTACTTCGCCCATTGTGCGATTCCGATCTTCGTGATGATCAGCGGGGCCCTGCTGCTGGGCAACGAGCGGCAGGAGTCGACGATGGAGTTCTACAAGCGGCGGTTCTACCGCGTGGGCATCCCGCTCGTATTTTGGACTATCATTTACTTGATTGTTCGGCAAGTCGTGGATCGTGAGCACCTGACCGCCGGGGCGATGCTCAAGCTGATCCTCACCGGGGACCCGTACTACCACCTGTGGTTCCTGTATATGGTCGCCGGGCTGTACCTGGTCACACCTGTGCTGCGGACCTTCGTGCGGCACGCATCGCAGCGGGATCGGATCTTCGCCATCGTCCTTATTTTGATCCTCGCGAACGCCTACTTCCAGACCGACGTGCTGCTCTGGAACAATCGCCGGTCGATCTGTACAATGTTCATCCCGTTCATCGGATACTACCTGTTCGGCTACGAGGTGCGCCTGATCGATCCAAAGAAAATACCCTCTGGCGTCCCGTTCCTGACTACGACTGTCTCAGCGGTTTATTTTGCGGCGTTTGCACCGGTGTTTCTCGCGAGGCAGGGCGGCGTGGGCGTACGCTACCTGTTCGACTTCTTCAGTCTGCCGATGGTGTTCCTGTCGATCGCGATCTTCTGGGCGGCCTACCTGCATGACGTCGCGGCCAAGCCGTCCCAGGGGTTCCGCAAGAAGGCCCTGGAATGGGTCGCCTCGACCACGCTGGGCATCTACGTGCTGCACCCGCTCGTGCTCGTGTATATCAAGGACCGACTCGGCAACCGCGCCGGCGATGGCTCGTTCCTGCTCGCCGTGACCGTCGTGCCCCTGGCGACCTTCGTCGTGTGCTACCTGATCACGACGCTGATGATGAACATCCCGCTGCTTCGACGCACCGTCTGCTAAGGCGCCACCTGTCGAGCCTCTGACAGAACCATTACTTCTTGAGGAATCCCGAGTTGGCCATCCATCGTTCGCACAGGCCCGGCCAGGCGGAGACGGCGCCGAGCTTCTGGCCCAGGCCGAAGCCGTGCGGGCCCTTGAGGAAGATGTGCATCTCGGCCGGCACGTTCGCCTTTCGCAGCGCGAGATAAAAGTAGATGCTGTTCTCGGCGGGGACGCCCTTGTCCTCCCAGGTGGCGATGAGGAACGTCGGCGGAGTCTGCGGCGTCACCTGCTTCTCGTTGGACATTTTCTCGACGAGAGTCGGGTCTGCGTCCGCGCCGAGCAGGTTCTTTCGAGACCCCACATGCGTGAACGGCTCGATGAAGGAGATCACCGGATACACCAGCACGGCGAAATCGGGCCGGCAGCTCACGCGGTCAATCGCGTCACGGGCTTCATAGAACGACTCGTTGAAATGCGTCGCGGCGCTGGAGGCCAGGTGCCCGCCCGCCGAGAAGCCGATGATGCCGATCCGGTTGGGGTCGACGCCCCACTCTTTGGCCCGACTCCGCACGGTGCGGATGGCGCGCTGGGCGTCCTGCAACGGGGCCGGGTGGCCGTAGCCCGCGCCGCTGTTGCGATGGCGATATTTGACGATGAAGCCCGCCACACCGAACGAGTTTAGCCATTGGGCGATCTGATGCCCCTCGTGGTCCGTCGCCAAGGCGCCGTAGCCGCCGCCGGGGCAGATCACAATGGCGGCCCCGGTCGCCTTCTCCTGCGGCGGCAGGTAGATCGTCAGCGGCGGCTTGTCGCCCTCGGCCTCGCCCTTGGCGCCCGGAGCGCCGCCCGGCCACAACAGCTCGGCCTTCGGCTCCCCCGCAAAGACCGCCGGGGAAAGACTCAACGTCATCACAACGGCAAGGTACATCGCTATTCTTGTTCGGGTCTTCATCGCGTTTTCTCCTTATGAGCCGAATTGAATCTCTACTTGCTTTGTCCCTGCGGGCAGTACGAAGCCCGACTCGGTTACATCGATCTCTCTTTCGCCGACGGACACTTTCGACTTCAACGCGCCCGGAAGCGGGAGCAGGAAGCCCTCAGGGGGCGCCGCGTCACCATTGAGACGCAGCGTTGCAGTACGACCGGCGGTCTTCCACGATACATCGAGCTTTCCGAATTGCGTCGGCAGATTCCTGATCGTCATCCCCGTCCGGTCCGTGAACCAGCTTGCCGGGACCCCGGCAAACAGGACAAGCTGCTGATCGTCCTCATAGGCGAGGCAGTCGCGCAGGAGCAGGTGAACTTCGGCGATGGCCCGGCCGTGCGGCATGGCGATGCCGATGGGGATGTGAATCTCGCCTCGCGGGTCGAGTACGCCAGCCCTCCGGTCTTGCGCAGCCGCTGCACTCACGACGCAGGTCAGTGCAATCAGTCGGAGCAGAAAGCCTTGCCCGGCGTGAATCGACGTGCATCTTCTCATTATCCTCTCCATCGAGCACCCGGCCTGCTACAACGATCAGTCAACGAGCTTCTGCGGGTCCTCCAGTCGCTGGGCGAGAGACTGCAGGAAGCGTGCGGCGTAGTCAGGCTGAACGACCCTGTGGTCCACGGCCAGCGACAGGCTTATCATTTTGCGCGCGACGGCGTGCCCGTTCCGCGGCACCGCGGCCAGGCTCACTTTGCCCACAGCCAGAATCGTACTGGCCGGCGGCGGCACGATCCCGACGAACGAATCGATATCGAAGGCCCCGAGATTGCTCAAGCCAATCGTCTGCCCCTCGAGATCATCGAGCGTCAGCTTGTTGCTGCGCACCTTATCGGTGAGCAGTTTCTCCTCGCGGGCGATCTGGCCCAGGTTCTTCTCGTGCGCTCGCTTGATCACCGGTGCGACCAGGCCCTGAGCCCCGTTGACGGCGAAGCCGACGTTGACCGCATCGGGGATCTCAATGACCGCTTCGGCCTCAGGGCCTTGCGATGGCGGAACGTGCCCATCGCCATCCGGCGGCTCGACCGGACCTCCCGAAGTCCACACGAACCGCCCCACCGTCAGCGGATATTCCCCGGCCGTCAGCGCCAGCGCGTGGATCAGGAACGTGTTGCTGGTGACTTTCACGCCGAGGGCCCTGCTCAAGGTGTGCCTCATCGCCATGAGGTCCGTGACGTCGGCTCGCGTGGCCAGGTAAAAGCAGGACTTGCTTCGCTTGGAGGCCAGCATGCGCCCGGCGATCAAACGCTGAATCCGCGACAGGGGAACCTCCGTCGGCCGGGGAGGATCGATTGCGGAGGATGGATCGTTCGGCGCGGCATCAACGGCCGAGCCAATCTCTGCACACAACGACAAATAGTCAACCATCAACGATCCTTGATCCATCCACCGGGCCAACGATTCTTTCCGGCCCACATCATACCCGCCCTGCCCGTCCACGCAAGCGCACCTTTGTCGTCGGTCATGGGTCGGGCACCGGCTCGGGCTCTTGCCTGACTACCTCATCGCAGCCAAGGTCGGGACGCGGACCGACCAGGCGAGGCTGGTCATCGATGTCCACGGCAAAGAGAGGCATAAGGTCGGGCGTCTGTGCAGGGACAAAACCGGGATCGCCGGCGTCGATGCAGGGCGAATTGTCGCGCAGGTGATAGTCGCCACCGACCCAGACGGCGGTCGGATCGTCGCGTGCGGCTGGCAGGTTCGGCTCGGCGGGATTGGCCCAGTAGGCCGGCAACACGAAGCACGGATCGGCGCTGATATTGCCCGTTCCTGCGTATCCGCCTTCGACATCGCAGTAGCTCACCATGGCGTCCCGGGCGGCGATCTGTGGGACCCGGCCGCCCACGCCGTTCATGTAGACGATGGAATTGACGATGACGGATCTTCCGTCTTTCACGCCTTCTTCCCGGTTGCCGACGATCGTGCAGTGGAAGATGGTCGCCTGATTGAGCTTCACGAACCGCCCGACGGTGGAGGCCGTCAAATCGATGCCGGTCCCTCCGTTGCCCTCAATGACGCAGTTCGCGATGGTCGGGTAGCTGCCTTCCCACAATTTGATCCCCGCCTGCCCGTTGTTCGCGATCCGGCAGTTCACGATAGTCGGCATGGCGGCATTGCAGTAGACGCCCTGTCCGGTCCCGGTGACGGTGAAACCTGCGAGAACGCAATTGGCGTCTTCGCCGCCGGAGAAGGTGACGGCCCGGGCGCTGCCGGCGATGATCGTCGCGCTGACGACATTCGGATCGTTCGGGTCCCGGGATCGCAGCATGAGGTTCTTGCCATGAAAGTCAACCGTCTCATCATAAGTGCCTGGAGCGGCCACGATCACATCACCCTCATTGGCATCCTGCACGGCGTGGGAGATGAGATCGTATCGCGTGTCCTTGTTAAGGTTGTGAACGGGTCCATTGTCGCTTGTGATCGCGGGGATCACCAGCTCGATCCCGTCGCCGGTGGCAAGGTTGCGCGAGTAGTTCTTCTCCACGGCGTTGTTCCAGTGCTCGTGCACGCCGAGGCTCTCCAGCCGCTTGCCGTCGCCGTCGGGATCATAGAGGCTGCCCGAAGGGGGATTGTTTGCCAAGGCGGCCTCGTGCAGGTAGTTGTCCACGCCCCGGCCGGTGCAATCGGTCGCCTTCGATTCGTTGCGCACGAAATCCAGCGCCACGGAGTCGATAGCCACTGGGTCTTGCGACACGAAGATGCTCGACGTCCATTTCTCGCCGAAGGACGCGAAGCGCATGACCTCGGCGCTCTGGTTCCTCGCGCCATACACCGCGTCGATCATGTAAAGCAGGGTCTTGCCGCCAAGGTGCGGACTGCCGATCAGATCGACAAGGCAGTTATAGGAGCCCATCGCCAGGTCGCGGCCGCCGAAGTTGTGCAGGGGCGACGGGGTCCAGCCGCCATTGTTCGGCCAGTAGATCGACCCGAAGTGATTCTTGCCGCAGAAGGTGACGCCGAAGAGGCTGTGCGCCCGGAACAGCGCCATGTTGATCAGGTACTTGGCCTCGGTGGCACTGCGCGGCACATAGGCGCGGGCGCTGCCCACGATGCTCGCATTGGCAAAGCGGATCGGGTTGGCAGGATCATGGGTCGCGCCGATGCGTCCATTTCGCGTTGTATTGCAGAGGAATCGCACGCTCTGGAAGTTCGGGTCGGGATTGCCCCGGATCTTGTTGTAGAGCGGGTCGCCGATATAGCGGGCGGCGTCGTAGATGGTGATCGCATCGCCCGGCACGCCGACGACGTGGACGAGCTGATCGACGACGCTGTGGAGCATCTGCGGGCTTGGCATGCCTGCATTGGCGCTCCACGTGCCGCCGGAGTCCTGGTTCATATTGATCTTGATGACGACTTTCTCGCCTTTGACGTATCCGATATCGCCTAGGCCGCGGGTCTGGTTGAAGTACCGGAACAGTGCGTCCCACGCCGCGGCGTCATTCGGCTCGCCCGTGAACGTGCGAAGCGACTTCGAGACCATGTAATCTACCGCGAGCTGGTCGGTATTCACCTCGTCCCACCAGGCACCGGTCTTTCCATCCCATTTGGCCGCGCGGGGCTCGTACATCCAGACGACCCGGCCGGGATGGATTCCCTTGCCGACGCCCATCGGCGTATTCGCCGGATCGCTGGGGACGAATGCCGCCGACGCGTTCTCCTGATGCGTGACGCTCAGGGGCATCCAGATGGCCGCCACGGCAACCACCAGCAGCAGTCCGGCCGCCACATAGCGACACTGGCCGAGCAGACGCCGGGCCCTGCGATATGCGAGGCTCGAGCCGACGATTCCGACCACCCAGATGATGAAGCTGCCGGCGATCGGCGCCGCCAGCCGCTGGCACGGATACGTCGCGCGCGAAGGCTTGGGGACAACCCGGACCAGGAACCAGACCAGCGAAACCATGCCGGCCAGCGGGAACGCCCACCGAACCCAGCCGTATCGCCTGCTCTCATGGATGGGACGACCTGTCTTGGGACATACGCGCACTTCGTCCGTCTTCCTCTGGAGTGCCATCGTCAGACTCCTCAAATCTCCCCTGGACCGCGTTTGCGAATCACCCCGATCGGCCCCCGACGCCGGGACATGCCCTTCCCTTGGAAGATCGGGACCGATTCACCGCTATTGTACCGGATTGTGCGCAGAAAAAAAGCGGAGCCGCCCTCCTCCGGAACGACCCCGCATCGTAGAAAGCAAGACAGGCACAGGCTTTCGCCACGGCCGGCCTTGGCCTTCTTCAAAAAATAGGGCGGGTTGCTCCTCCTCCTCCGTAGAGTAATCTAGTTTCAGGTTTAGGACGCCCCCGCCCTTGATCGCAAGAATCCATATGCAAAAGAGCGACATGCCGCATGTCATGCTACCCACAGTCAAGCGGGTCGCAAGAAAAAAATTCCCGGATTTCCCAAAAATCCCATTGCCCCATAGGAAACTCTGACAATTCCTCCTGCCATGTGCATTTTCTCGCGTGGGAGAATTTATCGCGAGGCGTGTCCGGCGTGGCTCAATCCGTGTTGATATGCTTGATCGTGGAGATTCGCCGGTTCCACTTGCAGTGCCAGGAGTCGAACAGGGTCGTGTGGCCGGTCTCCGTCTGGTCGAGCCGGAAAATCGTGCCTCTTCGCCACTGCATGATTTCCTGTGTCAGCCGCTGCGCCTGCTCTTTGGGCAACTCGTCGCCGGATAGCTCCAGGGGATCGACGCTCAGGCAGTACCGGGACACCGTGTCATGCTCCGGATTGTAGACGAACTTGTTGTCCTGCTGAATGAAACCGGTTGGACCCTGTTGCATCCAGCAGGCGAAGTACACCTTGCGGTCCTGCGGCAGCGGCTGGAGCGCGTTGACGCCGTCGAAATTCATCGGGCCGATGTCGAAGCCGAGCAAACCGAGGATCGTCGGCGTCACGTCCATGGAATTGACCGGCCCGGTGACCCGCGTCCCCGGCTCAATCAGATAGGGGGCCCGCATGCACATGGCGACGCGCAGGACTTCTTCATAGGCCAGCCGCTCATGGCCGCTGACGCGGTGCTCGTCGAACCCTTCCCCATGGTCGCCGATCACACAGAAGATCGTGTCGTCGGTCAAATTGAGGTTCGCCAGTTGTGCATCCAGGGCGCCAATGAACTGGTCCGTATAGGAGATTGTCTGATAGTAGCGGTCCACAACCTCATCGGCCTTGGCCGCGTACCAGCGCGGGACCAGGTAGTTGTCGTGCGTGACGGAGCACAGCACGACCAGCAGGAAGGGCTTGTCCTCCGACTTGATCCAGTCCTGGATCGGCTGGAGCATGGCAAACTCGTCGGAGCCGAGGTAGCCCACGAATTGGTTCGGGTCGTGCAAATCCTCCCTCGCCCAGAACGTGTCGAAACCGAGATTATGGACGAGCCCGGGACGGCCCTCGAAGGTCCCCGTCGCCGACTGGAAGAACGCCGTGCGAAAGCCCAGGCCCTTCTCCATGATGGTGGCCAGACTCGCATAGGGCTGATTCATGGGCACCGCCTCCCCGATGTCCTGAGAGGCGGATGGGGCCCGGCCCGTCAGCAGTCCGAACAGCGCCTTGGTCGTGTGGGTCACGACGGCGCGGGCGTTGGTGAACGAGACTCCCTGCCGCGCCACGGAGGCCAGGTAGGGCGTCAGGCCGCCGTCATCGGAGCCGCCCACCGGTGCAATGCCCCCCTGCTCCGTCGCCAGCGACGTGCAGTCGTACTGGACACCCTCAAGAACAACGATCACCACATTGTGGTTGATCCACTGGGGTTTGAGTTTGACCGGGATCGCATCGTAGTGGGGCAACTCGCGGGAGGCATTGTTGAAGTCGTTCCTCGCCAGATGACGGTACCGGGGCAGGAGGAAGGCCAGGACGGCCCGCGACTGGCAGTTGGACCGCAGCCCAGGCGCCGCGACGCGCGTCAAAACCGAGATGGACAGATTGGCGGTGGCCGCCAGCGCGCTGATGGCAAGCGAGACGATGATCCGCGTGCGGAGGCGCTTGCGGTCATATTGCAGCAGTTGTGGCCGGGCGAGCACGGAAAAGAAAAAGGTCAGTGCGACGGCGCTGGGAATGAGCAGGATCGCCGCCACCCCCGGCATACTGCAAAGATTGCCCAGCACCATCTTGAAGATATTGACCGGGTCGCGAATCAGCGGCGACAATTCCATGGGCAGGATCTGTGTGCCCGTGCGGATCAGCCATCCGGCGTTCACCACGGACCACGTGCAGACCACCGCCGCAAAGATTGTCACACCCCGAACGACCCGTTTCGTCGGCCAACGATAACAGATCAGCAATAGGATCACCTCGATCGTCAAGAGCATGGCGATGTCGGTCAGAATCCAGGCGGGATATTCGAGAATCAGGCCCGAGCGGAGGGCGTGGAAGAGCTTCACTGTCAGATTACAGAACAGCGCGGCGAATACAATCACGGTGTACGGCCGTAATGCCAGCGCTCCATACGCCGCCTGCAAATGCCGGCGCCAAGGCTGGGCCCAGCCGGATTGTGATTGATCTCGACTCATTGGTGAAACGTACCATGCTTCGCGAAATTCGGCAACCGCGTGCCTCTCATGAGGCGTTCGCTATCTGCCGGAGGCGTTGCCCGCGCCGCACAACCGCCTTACGGGGTCTTTCTATGACGGCGGTCCTTCCGTGCATGACAGCACACACGACCCGACCCGCCTGTCTCGGCAGCAGAATTCTCAAGCGAGCCGTCTTCCCGCCATCGAAACCATTATACACGGCATGTCTGTGGATGCTCCAGCAAAATAGTGAATCCAGGCACATAGCACATACCCGCCCTGGGCCTAGCGGGACCATGCCGCAGGGGCCTTCCTGTATCTCCAGTCGCACCTGAGGCCGAGATATACGCGGAATCTGGGGTGGCGTCGCGAAAGTCCTTGTGTATAATGGAGTATTGGCTGTTATCGTTGTATCTTGTGGGAGGATAAGAAGATGAAGGCCCGGATTCCTTTCGCCCAACGTTCTGTGAGCCCGTATTCGCCGCTGTTGATCGTCTTGACGATTGCCGCCGTCTGTTGGGGCGTGCAGAACCCGAAGCCCGTGCAGCGCCGCACGCCGCGGTTCTCCGGCCTCAAGACCATTCAACTGCCTGAGCCGGTCAGCACCAACACCGCTACGCTTGAGAAGGCCCTGGTCGACCAACAGCGGGCCACCGTCCCTTCGGACCAGCGTCTGCAATTTGCGGACATCGGCCAGCTCGCCTGGGCCGCCCAGGGCGTGCGGGTGCCTCGCGCCCCCTCGGCCGCGGCAGCGGCAGCGAACAAGGAAGCGCCGCCGCTGAAGATATACTTCGTGCTCGCCGATGGCGTGTATGTGTACAACCCCGTCGAACACTCGCTGCAGCAGGCAAGCAATACGGATAATCGGCAAGAGATGACCACCTCTGTCCTGGGTCAGCCGGGCCGGCCGGTCGGCGGCGCCCAGATCGTCCTGGCGGGCTCCGCGCACGATTTCGCGGCGCAGTACGGCCCGCGAGCGAGAACCGCGATGCTCCTGCAGGCGGGGCAGGCAGTCCAGAGCATCGAGCTTGAGGCGGTCGCCCTGGGCCTGACGTTCATCGGCACGGAGAATGTCAACATCAACAACGCCCGGCGCATTCTGCGGCTCTCCAAAGGTCTGGAACCGCTGTACGCGATCTTCGTCGGCTACCCGGCCGGCCGGGAGCCTGCCGTGACAACCGAGCAACCCGTCGCCGCGCCATCCGGCAGAAAAGTGCTGCTCGTCGTCCCACAGCAGGGATACCAGGATCAGGAGTTCGCAGAGACCAAGCGTGCCCTTGAACTGGCGGGAGTGCCCGTGCTGGTCGCCAGCACACGGCAGGGACCGCTGGTCGGCACATTCGGCGGGCAAGTGAAGGCCGACCTGCTGATCAACCAGGTCAACCTGAGCGACTACGGCGCCATCGTGTTCATCGGCGGGCCCGGCGCGGTCGATTATTTCAACAACCCCAGCGCGCTGAGCCTGGCCCGTCAGGCGACTGCCCAGCAGAAGGTCGTGGCCGCAATCGGCACGGCCCCGACGATCCTGGCCAATGCCGGCGTGCTGAAGGGCGTCCGGGCGACCGGATTCCTCCCGGAACAGGAGAGAATCCAGCGCGGCGGCGCCGTCTATACGGGCAACCCGGTGGAAAAGGACGGTTTGACAATCACGGCCACCGGAGCGCTGGCAGCGCCCCTGTTCGTCCAGGCAATCATCGAAGGCCTTTCCCAGGGAGGATGAGCAGGCTCTACTTCGATTTGCCTTTCTTGGGGACTGTGGCCCGGTAGTGGTTGGTGATGGGCAGGCGGCGGTCCTTGCCGAAGGCCTTCGGCGTGATCCGCACCCCCGGCGGCGACTGCCTCCTCTTGTACTCGTTGCGGTCGATCATCCGGACCACGCGCTCGACCACCTCGGCCGGCAATCCGGACTCCACCAGCTCGCAGGGCGACCGGTCCTGCTCGACGTAGCCGGTGATAATCCGGTCGAGCAGGTCGTACTCGGGCAGCGTATCCGTATCCTTCTGGTTGGGGCGCAGCTCCGCCGTAGGGATTCTCCGGATCACATCGACGGGGATGACCTCCCGGGCGGCGAGCCTGTTGATGTGATCGGCCAACTGATACACCATCGTTTTGGTGACATCCTTGATGACGCTGAAGCCGCCGGCCGTGTCGCCGTACAACGTGCTGTAGCCGACGGAGACCTCGCTCTTGTTGCCCGTCGTCAGGACCAGCGCGCCGAGCTGATTGCTCAGGGACATGAGGAGCATGCCGCGAATCCGGGCCTGGAGGTTCTCGTAGGCAAGACCCTTGTCGTTCCATCGCGGCTCGGCCTTGAGCGACTCGTTGAATGGCGCGAGGATCGGCTCGATGGGAATCGTCAGCAGGCGGCAGCCGAGATTGTCCGAGACGCGCTTCGCGTCGGCGATGGTCTCAGGGCTGTTGAACCGCGAAGGCATCGTGACGCAAATGATGTTCTCCGGTCCCAGCGCCGCGGCGGCGATGGCAGCGGTCACCGCTGAGTCGATCCCGCCGCTGATGCCCAGCAGGACCTGCCCAAAGCCGTTCTTGCGCGTGTAGTCCCTGGTCCCCAGCACGAGGGCCTGATAGATCTCTTCGATGACCGTATCGCGAACGTCCCACGCGCGATCCGAAGGCGAGACGCCTTCGGCACGAGGCTTGACGTGCACGCCCGCCTGGTCGGCCTCGATGTCGGCCAGGAGCAGGTCCTCCTCGAAGGCCTTGGCCATGGCGACGATCGTGCCCTGCGAGTCGGCGAGGATGCTCCGTCCATCGAAGACCAGCTCGTCCTGGCCGCCGACCAGGTTGCAGTACGCCACCGCGCAGTCGAAGATGTCCGAGCATCGGGCGACGACCTCGCAGCGTTTGTAGATCTTGTTCACGTGGAAGGGCGAGGCGGAGATGTTCACCATCAGGCCGATTCGCCCGATATCGGCGAAGAGCCGCGTGAGCCACGCATCATCCCAGAGGTCCTGGCAGATCGTCAGAGCGACGCGCAAACCTTCGATGTCCATGACCATCGGGCGGTCGCCCGGCACGAAGTACCGCTGCTCGTCGAACACGCTGTAGTTGGGCAGCAAGGACTTGTGATATACATCGACGATGCGGCCGTTGCGAATCACCGCGGCGGCATTGAACAGGCTGCCCTCGTCGCTCTCTACGAATCCCACGATCACAGTCTTCTTCGGACAGGCCGCCGCCAGCTCGTCGAGGGCTCGCCGGGTGTCCTGGAGGAACTGCTTGTTATACACGAGGTCTTCCGGCGGATACCCGCAGATTGCCAGCTCCGGAAACGCCACCAGGTCCGCCCCAGCCTCCACCGCCTGCGACCACATCCGCTTCATCGTCTCGACGTTGCCGCCGATGTCGCCCACCGTCGCATTGAACTGTCCTAACGCGATGCGCACAGCCAAACTCCAACAAGAATCAACAACTGCTGCACGAATCGTACGCTGGGGATGAGCACTTCGTGCATGCGACTATTCTACGCCCGCCCCGGCAGACGGCAACATCTTTTGCCACAGCCTGTTCAGGATGCCTTCAGTGACCATCTGAGGTGGAACTGTGGGGACAACATTCGTGACGTGTGTGAAGTTTTTTTCTGGCGCTACGCAATTTCTTTGTTTACAGTGACTTATGAACCTTACAAGAAAGGAGATTAAGTCATGGAAGGTAACCGGGTAAGCGTAGAGGAGTTGAAGCAGGCGATG
>Ga0315277_10002164_pt1 | contig 27583 bp, 19 predicted proteins | sample YL17G05_15_MG_FD_203695 | JGI IMG/M metagenome (GOLD analysis project Ga0315277, IMG submission 203695) | Sediment microbial communities from Yellowstone Lake, YNP, Wyoming, USA - YL17G05_15 | ecosystem: Environmental > Aquatic > Freshwater > Lake > Sediment | place: USA: Wyoming | collected... | reverse complement strand
TCTGCGAACGGGAAAAGCTGTCTGCGACTTTGCCCTGCTACCAGGCGGCGCACAAGTACCGCGGAAAAACCGTCATCTTCCGCAAACCGCTTTTCCCCGGCTACGTCTTCCTGCACATGTCCGGCGAGCAGCGGCGTCTCGCCCGCCAGAGCGATTACGTTGCGAACCTGCTCGAGGTGGTGGATCAGGAACTGTTCATTCGACAGCTCGGCGAAATCCTGCTCGCCCTGGAGACCAACCTCGAGATACGGCTGGCGCCGGCGATCGGCAAAGGGATGCGCGTCAAGATCAAGCACGGCGCCCTGCGCGGGATCGAAGGCTGGGTCGAAGATCGCTACGGCATGAGCACGGTCCTGCTGCGGCTGGACTTCATCGGTCAGGCGGCGGCGGTCAAACTGGAAGCGACTGACCTGGAACTGATCTGAGCGGCGGCGGCAACCGGTCCATTGCAGCATTACCGAGGCACCAACAGCAGCATGGACCGCGCAACAGATCATCGATCCGTTCCCCTACGAACACAGCGCCCCAGTATTTGTTGCGGGACCGTGATTCGATCTCCGGATCGGTCTTCGTGCTGCGGATTGAGGGCATGGGCATCAAGCAGAAGTTGATCTCCCCGAGATCTCCTTGGCAGAACCCCTGCGTCGAGCGGCAGGTGGGTTCGATTCGGCGTGAATGCCCGGACCGAGTGCTGGTCTTCAATGAACGGCAGCTGAGGCAGATACTCGAATCCTACTTCGAGTATTACCATAATGTCCGTCCGCACCGATCCCTCGATCACGATAGTCCTGTGCCACGAGCGGTCGAAGCAGCCGATTGCGGCACAGTGATTGAGCTGCCCATGGTCGGTGGCCTCCATCATCACTACCTCCGTCAGGCGGCTTGAGGGACACCAGGACCACCGCTCCCGCAGGCGCGCGTCCGAACGTCCCGTTTGGCTCATCCCTTCTCTGCAGGTCAGAGAAGCCACGATGGTCGTTGATGTTCTCTGGCCACGGTTGGAAACTTCCAAGTGTGCGCCCTGTCCGGCGTCAATCCAGTCCGTATGATTCCCTCCGGATGGCGTTTTCACCATCGACAGTGTGGTTTGCAGCATCACGTCGCAATCTTGGCTCGACAAACAGAAGTTACTTCAGCAGCGGCAAGCACCGCTATGGCGGTATAAAATATTGACAATGCATTCAAGCCGGATGAGATTACCGCAGTAGTGGATAGAATACCGCCATAACGGTAAATGGAAACTGACTTGAAGTACATTATCAGGCAGCACCGTCGCCTCAGCGGGTTGAGTCAGACTGAACTCGCCAGACTGTCGGGCGTTGGTAAGACCGTGGTTTTCGATATCGAACACGGCAAAGAAACCATCCAACTCGACACGCTAAGGAAGGTGCTTGCCGCGTTGAACATCCGGATGGTGTTCCAGAGCCCCGTGCTGGATCGCACCGGCGCGGAATCGTGCCGGAAAATCCGTCTCCCATGAGAACCGCCGAAGTTTATCAGCAGGGCGAACTCGCCGGGGTGCTCGCCGAACTGGATCGAAATCATTACCGCTTCACCTACACGTCCGGCTATGCCGGCGAGCCGGTTTCACTCGCGCTGCCGGTGCGAGTTGACCCTTACGATTCCCCGGCTCTGCCACCGGTGTTCGAAGGTCTCCTCCCAGAGGGCGTGCAACTCGAGGCCATGCTCCGCCGGCACAAGGTGGACCGGAATGATCTCTTCACGCAACTGCTCATCGTCGGCGCTGACGTGGTCGGCTCGCTCACCGTGCACGAGGCAAAATGAATCGCTGCCCGATCAGTTATGAACCCTTGGCGGCGGGCGCGGATTATTCGCCGGAAGGTTTACGGTGGCTCGACCGCCGATTGAGATCACTGGCCCGGCTGGAATTCTCCGCCGAGCAACAGCGGCAGGAAGCCATCCGCCGCGCCGGCAAGATGTCCATTCAAGGGCTGCAACTCAAACTGAGCGCCGTGCTCCGGATCAAAGAAGCCCGGTTTGAAGTGGTGGACCGCGGGGGCCGATTCATCCTCAAACCTCCCAGTTTGGACTACCCCGAGTTGCCGGAGAATGAGGATGTCACCATGCGACTCGCGGCGGCGGTCGGCATCGAAGTGCCCGTCCACGGACTGGTTCGCGCCATTGATGGGTCGCTCACCTACTTCATCCGACGCTTCGACCGCGAGGGGCGCGAGCGGCTGCCGCTGGAGGACTTCGCCCAACTTACCGGCGAAAGCCGCGACACCAAATACAACTCCTCGATGGAAAAAGTCGCCACGGTCGTGGACCGATTCTGCACTTTCCCAGCCCTCGAACGCGTGAAGCTGTTCGAGCGGACGCTGTTCAGCTTCCTGGTGGGCAACGAGGACATGCACCTCAAGAACTTCTCGCTGCTCACGCGCGCGGGAAAAATTCAACTCGCCCCAGCCTACGACTTTTTGAACACGACCATCGCGCTGGCGAATCCCCAAGAAGAACTCGCCCTGCCACTGAATGGGAAGAAATCGCGGCTGACGCGCAAGGATTTGGTGGATTACTTCGCGCGGCAACGGCTGCAGCTCAACGACCGAATGCTGGCCGACGTCCTGACGCGCTTACGCACGGCGCTGCCCAGTTGGCGCAAGTTGCTGGAACGGAGCTTTCTTTCGACCGCGATGAAGCAGAGCTTCCTCCAGACGATCGACGAACGCTCGCAGCGGGTGCTGCTCTGACCGCTTAGCACCTAGGCTCAGTTGAACCTTCGCCTGACAGCTACCCAACATGCGCGTGAAAACGAATGGCAACGAAGGATGGTGGGTGGTCGCAGCGGTTCGGTGTTACTCATGCCGCGCGGTGATTGCAGCGCATGAGTGAGCATCGATGCGATGAGCCACCGGTGGCCGTGAGCGAACGTCCTGGTGAAACGATTCGCAATCCAAAGTGGTGAAGTGCAGGCCGCCCAACTGCGATTTCCTGTGTGAATGTGCCCTTGGCACTGTAAGCAAAAACGTCAGCAACGGTGGACTAAGAGTGCTGGTTCTTGTAACAGCGGTGTTAGCTTGATTCACCTGCAGAATCAGGCACTATTTGAGCCGAAACGACGCTTGAGGCGCCCGATTCCGTCTTGCGGTAGCCGGGCTGAAATCCCGTTTCGACAACTGAGCAAACATCTCCGCCGGTGTGGCCGCAGCCATGGGTTTTTCGCGCTCCCGACGGCGACTTGCCCGCGGCGCCCAAAATCCGCTCCCCACCGCTTTGTCAGCGTTTGGTTTCGTGCTTGAGACCAGGCACTAACCGGATACGCTCGCCGCGTGAGCAAACCAAGCCACCAATTCTCCCCTCCTCGCTCAGGGCCAGGGCCGCAGTCCTGTGTCGACTTCCCCTTGCATCCGAAGGCGAATGGGTGCCGGCTCTGGGCGCTGCTTTCGCTGTTCGTCTGCTGGGCGTCAGCGCCCCTGCACGCTGCTGCCGAAAACGGCACGAGGTTCAGCAAGACGATCAGTTCCGTCTTGCGGGAACCGCTGCCAGCGGAAGAACTCGCCCTTACTGAAAGCGCCGCTGGGTGGGTCATCAGTGGGCCGACCTTCACCTATCAGGTGCAGCGAACCACGGGGGCAATTGTGGCGCTGCGCGTGGTTCGTGACGGAGAAGCGGTGATTGTGGCGAAGGGTCCGGCCGACATTCAGGTTGACCAGTACCGACTGACCTCCGAACTGAACACCTGCAAGTTAGCGGTCATCAGCCGGGAAAGGAGCCAGATTGTGCTTCAGGCGGATGGGACGCTGTGGGATCCGACCAAACGGGGACCCGCCGTGAACTACACGCTGCTCCACACGTTCTTCAACGACGGCGTCGTGGTCTCGAAGGTCACGCTGACTCCACAGGAAGATTTGCGGGTGGAAACAGCCATCGTCTGCCGGCTTGGCGTGGCGGGCCAGCTCAGTCATTACCTACACAAACGGCGGGACGAGCATGGCGATGGGGCGGCGCGCGGCACTCTGCCCGAGCCAGGCAAAGCCGTCCGCGTGTCCACGCTCACTTCCTGCCTGCAGGTGTTCAGCCCGACGGCGGCACTGGCGCTCTTCACGGACAGCGGCGCCTTGCATCTGGGTCAGGCGGGTTTGGATACGGCGGTTGTGGAGGTGATGCACAGGAAAGGGAACCGGATCGAGGTTTCGCTGGCCCAATACCTGGTACACATCGCGCCAGGAGACAAACACTTTGTGTTGAGAGCCGGCGAGCCGTTTCAGTTTCGGGTGGGGATCAGCGTGGCCCCCAACCGACAATCGCATCCGAGGATGCACGACCTCCGGATGTTCACTTGGATCGGTGACGCCCAGTATCCGTACCCGACAGACGAGGAGATTGCTGAGGTCGCCCAGCTGGGCTTCACGCTGTTTCAGATGCATCGCGTCGGCACCCCGGGCGAGCCCCGAGCGCCGGCGGGAGAACTCCAGCGCGTCATCCGCAAGGTCCACGAGTCGGGAATGCTCTTTCTGTGGGAGGAGAACGCCGACCTCTTGTTCGCCACCGCGCCCGGCGTTCAGGAATTGAAGGCCAACGGCAAATGGTCTCTCTGGCAGGGATTCAATTACAATGGCCGTTACCAAGCCTCGATGGACCCCGTTTGTGATCTTGTGGCCACCTGCTTGGCCGCGCCCAATGGACTGGCCGAGTACCGACTGGCGAACATCGGCCGCATGCTGGACCGATTCCCCGTGGACGGAATCTACCTGGACAACAACCTGGCGTATCCCAACTGCAAGCTCTGGCGGGAACACGGTCATCCCAGGGAAGTCTACGACTGCCTGATCGAACTGCACGAGATGAACTGGCGTCGCCGGCAGTTGCTGCGGAGCCGGTGCCCACACACGGTACTCGTGAGTCACAACAGCCGAGGGATCATCCTTCCGGTCGTCTGTGATTTTGACGTCTCGCTCTACGGCGAGGGGTACTCCTTCGACTCGGTGGAGAACTACTGGAACTATTACCGAGCGGTTAACAACCTGCCCGCGCAGGGCATGATCTGGCCGGGCGGGGACGAGCCGAACCGCTGCGCGGCTGCGCTCGCTTACAACTTCGACCTGCTCACCGGCGGCGGACAATACAGCCAGACCGACTGGCGGCTTTATCCGAAGAAATTCCCTTACGCGAGGGGCGTTGGCGATTTGGAGAGGCTTTACGTGCGCACCTACAACCTAGCCCAGTATTACTTCGGGTTGTACGAGTCCACACCTCACTATTTTGCCAGCCCCAGCAATCTCTTCCGCACCACAACTGGCCTGACCTACGCGACCGTGTATCGCAATCGGGTGTGGGGCGATTGGCTGATTCCCATTATCAACATGCACTCCGAAGCCCTCAGCACGTCGCTTCAAATTCATTCGCCTCAAGTGCTGGGTATCCTACCGGAAACGGATTACGTGCTCTTCGATATCCACCAACGGGTCACTAGGGCCCTCAGGGGGAAGGACCTTGGTCAGGTCTTTAGCGGGATCTCGGTTCCCGGCCAAAACCTCCGACTGCTTTATCTGAGGCAACTGCCGGCGAAGTCACCGTATCATCTCTGGGGTGGCAAGAGGATCTCCGAGCTCTGGGACGGCAGGGCGCAAAAGCTGACCTTGGCGGTCCACGGGCCAGCCGGTCTCCAAGACACGCTGTTTGTGGGCGGGGCAGAGCATGGCATCCAGGAAGTAGTTGTGGCGGGAAAGCGGGTGGCGTTCTTCTTTGATCGCACCCAAGGCCTGGCCCATGGAACTGTGACATTCGCGGCTGAACCACTGAAGATGGAAGTGCGGTGTTCGCCGGATGGTGCCAGCGGACTGCCGGAGCGCCAGGTCGCCGCCGATGCGCTGGCTTTCCGTCTCAAATCGTCCGGCGGGTGACCTCAAGGCGCTCAGGGCGCCGCGTTGGGCTGGGCCTGTGGGTGGCGAATTGGTAGCTCGCGAGAGCAGAGAGCCTGTACCCCTGTATTATGTAGAAATCCATCCGCATCAGGCCGCAGCCTTGTCTGCATAGTCATGATTCAGCAGTCCACCCAGGGCCGAATCACAACGCACCGTTTCTGAAAGTGCTGGCTGGTGAGGATAGTCAAAATCTGGCGGGATGACATTGTTCAAGCCCTGATGTGGTCGCTGTCGGTTGTGATGGTGTTCAATCTTCTGGAGCACGTGGCGCCAATGGGCTTCATCCAAGAGAATCAACTGGTCCAGCGTTGCTCTAGTTGCCCGCACGAAACGCTCCGCGTATGCGTTACACATTGGCGATTGCGGTGGTGTCTTGATAACCTTGATTCCCGCCGGGCGGAGCCCTTGGTCGAGCGGAAAGAAGGTAGCGTCGCGGTCCTGGATGAGATAGGACGGTTGACGGGCTTTCGCGGCGACCAGCAGTGAGAAATTGCGAGCCTGCGGTCGCATCCAGCGGGCTTCCGGTTGCGGAGTGCACCCGGCGAACTGCACCCGGCGCGTGCCCAAGTGGAGGAAGACCAGCGTGAAATAGGTGACCAGCCCGGAACAAGTCCAGACTTCCTCGGTGAAGAAATCTGCCGCCCACGTGACCTCCAAATGCGCCTGGATGAACTGCTTCCACGCCAGTCCCTTCCGATGGGGACTCGGTGGAATTCCATGTTTCTTCATCAGGTCACGGACGCAGGACGGCGAAACCTCGTGGCCGAGTTTCTTCAACTCGCCGGCGATCCGGACATAGCCCCAAGCATTCTCACGGGCCATCTGCAGCGCCAATGCTTCAGTGACCTTGGCTTTGGGAGGTCGGCCGGGCCGCTTGGGGGTGTTGTCAAAGGTCCATTTCCGTCGTTTCATCCGGCGGTTCCAAGCCTGCAGCGTTTCGGGTCGGACGATGGAGAGGACTTCCCGCAACCGATCTTTGATAGGCAGGCCGTAACGGACCAGGGTGCGGCGGTCCGACTCGGTCAATGTCACTCGTTGGCCCAACTTGCTGAGCAGAATCCTATTTTCCTGACGGAGAAAATCATTCTCCCTGGCCAGATCTTGGCTGAAGAGATTCTGGATCTTGGCGATGAGCGGAGCGGCAGTGCGGCAAAAGCGGGATTTCACTCAAGCGAAGTTACAGGGCCCGATGCCTGTTTGGGACGAGAAACGCCGGAACCTGAACATATTTCGGGCATCCGAGTATTTACATACTACAGGGTGCCGTTGGTCACCAAGACCAAGGTTCCCAGCCACGGTTCAGTTTTCCGAGAGCAGGCCACCTGCTCTCGCCCCAAATCCGGCCCCCATTGCGAAATCGATGGCGAATCTTTTCGACCCACAGTATGTTTTTGTAAACCGCTCATGTTCCAGTTCCGCCAGAAACTTCGAGACCGGGCGACAGCTTGGCCGTGGCGGCGTTGTGGTTTCACGTTGATCGAACTGCTGGTGGTCATCGCCATCATCGCCATTCTCGCGGCGATGCTGTTGCCTGCGTTGTCCAAAGCGAAAACGAAAGCCCAAGGCATCCTGTGCATGGGCAACCACAAACAATTGCTGGTCGCCTGGCGAATGTATGCGGACGATAACGGTGACCGCGTTCCCTATGCCTACGCGGACAACACTGGCGGGCTGGAGCCGTACGCCTGGATAACCGGCATCTTGAATACCGATGGCGGCAACCCGGCGAACTGGGACATTCAGAACAACCTCACCAAGAGTCCGCTCTGGCCCTATTGCGGGAAATCTCCCGGCATCTGGAAGTGCCCGGCTGACCGGTCCACGGTCAAACCCGCCACCGGGCCTTTCCGAGGGCAAGCGGTCGCGCGGGTCAGAAGCATGTCCATGAACATGTACGTGGGCGGCCTGGTCGGAACCGATGGCGGTTGGGGCCCTTCTTGGAGAGTTTATCTGAAACTCGGGGAGATGCTCGACCCTGGCCCGTCCCGGACATGGGTGCTGCTGGACGAGCGCGAGGACAGTATTAACGACGGCTTTTTCGTGGTGTATATGGAGGGCTATCCCGACCCTGCCACCACCCAGATCATTGATTTCCCGGCCAGTTACCACAATCGCGCAGGCGGTCTTTCCTTTGGGGACGGCCATTCTGAAATCAAAAAGTGGCAGGACAACCGAACCACCCTGCCGATCCGCCTTAGCGGCGATATATCGGACCTTCGGGGGCCCTCCCGCAACAACCGCGATGTCGTCTGGCTACAGGAGAGGACCACGCGGAAGAAATAAGGATTCGTCGGATGCGCAGCCTTGTGAAACACTGCCTGGCGGTTTTGCTCTGCCTTTCCGCCCGCGCTAGCCCCGCGAAGGACCAAGCGGTCGGGGACCGGCTTCGAGAGGAAAAGGTCCGATGTTTTTCCTACCTGGACGCCAGTGACCAAGGCGTTGCCTCCGTCCCGCGCGTAAAAGCGATGGGCTTCAACTGCGCTCTGGCGATGCTGGCAGGCGGGCCAGTGGAAAGGCTCTTGCCGCTAATCGAGGCCACCGACCACGCCGGCTTGCCGCTGATCCTGGTGGATTATTGCGACATTAAAAAATATCTCGCGACCGAGCAGCCCGGCCAGCGCCGCGTGTTCATCGGCGCCGATGGGCAGGTGGCGCCTCACCTGTCCTGCCCAGCCGACGCGCGCGCCTGGCAGGTGGTGTTCGGGCAACGGGCCCTGGAATTCGCGCAGCTTCGGCTGGCCGGACATCCCTCGCTCTGCGGACGATTGGTGGATACCGAAGATTACTCGGGTCTGGGGGATCTAGCCTGCGGCGGCATCTGGTTTTGCTTCTGCGATCAATGCTTTGGATCGTTTCTGCAATCCGTCGGCAAAGGCGGGGAGGCGGTGGTGCCGAGCCAGCGACAGGATTGGCTGATCCAACACTCGCTTTTGGATGCGTATCATCTATTTCAGGATCAGGCGGTCGTGGCCATCCTCAAGGATATCCGCAAACAAATCGACGCGCTCGCACCCGAGTTCCTGCTGGCGACCTATCCGTGGCCGCTAGTTCCCCCGGGCGAGCAACGCATGCGAGTCGCTTGGGACGCTCGCCTGGCGCGCGGTCTGGGCACTGAGCGTGCGCCCTTCTTGCTACTGGCCGAACACACCTACGTTTGGGGCTACAGTCCAGACGTGGAAGAGCTGCAAGCCGAGCTGCGGGCTCAAGGTTTGCATTTCCTGGCCGTCACCGGTTTCAACCCGATTCCTTCCGAACACGTTTGGTGGCCCGAGCAGATGGCGGCCAGTGCCTATTGGGCTTCGCGTCGCTCGGATGGCTATTGGATTTACGTCGGCGATTGGGTGCTGTTGCTGGCCTCTGGCCGCGCGCCGTCGGGAGTGTGGGGCGACCGCACTGATGCCTGGGTTAAGCAATTTACGAGCGTGAACCGGACCATCGTGTCGGGTCGAACCGCGAGCATGCCGTTGCTACCCTTGCGACCCATCACCGACGGTTTTCAGTTAAGCGACCTCTACAGTCCGCAGTGCTCTTCCGGCACCGAAATGTTCGTGCGACGGTGGAGCGAAATCGGCCTGCCTTGGGAGGGCGGCGAATTGGTGGCGTTGGGGCAGAAAGCCGGTGCCTGGCTCGGCTTCCAACGTTCTGTCAGCCGCACGGACCGTTACGAGATCAGCGCGTGGCTCACCACAGGCCCCGACCGCCCAACGGTCAGGCTGGAAGTGGACGGCCAGCCGGTGGGCGAAGCTGTTGATCTTTACCAGCGCATCACCATGCCCGGTGAGCGGGTTGTGTTCGGCAATACAGACCTGACGAACGGCAACCATGCTTTTCGGCTGGTGGCTACTGGGAAAAAAGAGGCTTCGACGGGTTATCAAATCGGTTTGCGGGCAGCCGACATCAAGCGGGTCGGCTATTCGCCGGAAAATTGGTGGGTGATTGGCCCGTTCGACAACACCGGCGAGGGCTTCCCCGCGTACGACGTGGAATACCCTCCAGAGAAGGAGTTGACTCTGGGAGCCGCTTACCCTGGCAAGGGGGGACAACCCGTGGCCTGGCGGCAAGTGCGGGCGCTACCGGATGGTTACCTCGACTTGGTGCCACTCTTCTCCGAGCGCCAGCACACTGTGGCGTACTGCCTCACGTACGTCTATTGCCCGACCGACGGACCGCGCACCGTGCTCCTGGGTAGCGACGATTGCGGCAAACTGTTCGTCAACGGGCGATTGGTTTGGGGTGAGGCGATTGGGCACTCCGCCCGGCGCGATCAGAACGGCCCGCGCGCGGAATTTCACCAGGGCTGGAACGCGGTGCTGCTCAAGGTGCTGCAAGCCTCTGGCAGTTGGGGCGCCTACTTCCGCGTTTACGACCCCCAAAACGGGTTGAAGTACTCGCTGGTTCGCACCGCTGAGTAACGGCCTGAGCCGTGAGAAATCCGTCAAGGAGTTGACCCCGACGATTCGGCGCGTGGAATCATCGGATCGTGACGTTGCGGGTGTGCTTGCCGAGACGGAACCGCGCGTCTTCAAGAGTGGTGATCCGCCGGTCGTTGAGGAAGAATCCATCCACGGTGATGTCGGAGACCGCATGCTCCTCGTCATAGCCGGAGAGGGAGGAGGCGGGCATACGGTCGGCGTAGATGCGGATGTTGCGCAGCTTGATGTCATAGACATAGCCGCGACGTTCGAGGCCGCCCGAGTATTCCGCGTGCTTTTGGATGTTGAAACAAACCGCCAAGGGCATGTAGGTGCTGTTCGGGTCAACCACGAACGGCGTCTCGTCGTTCTTCTGGATGGCGGGACGTTGGCTGACGGGATCGTATTCGATGCGGATGTCCTCAAAAAGGACCTCGTGCACCCGGCCGTAATCCACATTCATGATGTCGATGGCGGGATGGGTGGCGTGGATGACATCGCAGTCGCGGAAAACAATCCGGCGCAGGTGCTCGGCGCGCGTTTCGGCACCGATCTCGAGCGCTTTCCCCCAATCGTTCCAGACGACGCAGCGCTCAAACCGGATGTCCTCGCAGGTGTCGTAGCGATAGCCGGTGTGGCCCTTCGCGCAGAGCGAGTCGTCGTACGTGCGCACGAAGCAGCCGGCGACGCGCGCGTTGCGGCAGTTGTGGAGGTCGATCCCATCGGAGTTGTAACGCCAGCAGCCGATGAGCTTGCAGTTCTTGACCGTGAGATTGCTGCAGCCGAAGCAGGCGATGTTGTAGACCAACGAGTCGCGGATGGTGAGGCCCTCGATCTCGATGTCGCTGGAATTAATGAGGTGAATCGTGTGCTCGCGCCGGCTGTTGCCGACATCGACGGAACCGTCTCCGAGCTTGTCCACTTTGCGAAGGATCTCCTCGACGTTTTCGCTGTTGTCGAGGATACCGCGGCCGAGAATCCGAACGCGGCGGACGCCGTCCCCGTGGATGCAGCCGTAGACGACGGCTCCCTCATCAAGATAGACAGTCTCATCGTCCTTCAGGTGCAGAATGCCGATGCGATGAACGCCCGCGCCGAAATAGCGAACCCCTCTCGCGTCGGGCGAGACGCTGTAGTTCACAGGCGGATCGAGGAAGAGATGGAGCGCATTGTGGAGGCCGTCAAGCTCGACCGAGTAGCCGCCGGTACGGGGAAGGGTGAAAGTGATTGTGCCGTCCTTCACCGTCGGAGATACCTTTGCCGACAGGGGACGGACGGTGCAAACCGAAAAGGCACGGGCGGGTGTGTATCGAAATGTAATCGGTCCCGGCCCGGCCAGACGCGCAAAATAGGCGACCTCGCGCTGGTCGGTCGTGCGCTGATGACCTGGCCAGCGCCGGTTATAGGGATAGGCGGAGACATAGCAGAGCGAAACGGGCAGCGGCCGCCCGCCCGCGGTGAGGGAGATGGGAGCGGCAACCTCACCCTGAGGAAGCTGATAGATCCGCATGGACCTGGCGCTCTGGCTTGCGGCCGGAAGGACTGATTCCGGGGCGGGTTGGGCGTGGAAGGAGCAACAGGTAACGAACAGACCCAATGTCGCAACCCTTTTCACGGTCCACCCCTGTTGATCAGCTCCCCAAGTGGGGTGTGCGATTGTTCCTCACCCCATGGGCTAGAATCGGAGCCACATCTTTTCATTCAACAGTTCTCCTTTCACTGGTAGGAAATTGCTTTTTGTGCTGCACGGTTCAGCGAAATGCGGCCGCCTTGCGTATGGGCGACTGTTGCGGTCTTGCCACGCAGGACCAGGCAAAGACCTTTCCTCCGCGGACGGGAAGCACGATGTCCTTTACGCCATCTTGATTGAGGTCTATCAGCAGGGGCGAAGCATCCACCCGATTGCCCACCTTCATGGTCCATTTCGTGGTTCCATCCGCGCCCAGGCAATACAAGAGCCAGTCGGCCGAACCCACCAGAATCTCGGGGACGCCATCGCCATCGACGTCGCCCACGGCAGGCACCGATCGGATCTGCGCGCCGGTCTCCACGCGCCACAGGATCCGGCCGGAACGCTTCAGCGCCAGAACCTCATGATTCCGGGTTGAGACCACAATCTCGGGGATCCTATCCCCGTCGAGATCGGCCACAGTTATTCCGCTGCCCAAGTCCACGGTTCCCCCGAGCGCCGTGGACCAAAGGATACGCCCGTCCCCGGACAGCCGAACCAACTTTTCGTCTTGGTTGGCCACCAGGATGGTGGCGGGTTCGTTGCCGCCCGCAGGCAGAAGGACCGGGATCGCCTTGATAGCGCCGCCGGTCGCCGTTTTCCACAGGATCGTTCCGGTATTCGAGAGACAGTACACGATGCCTTCTTCGTCCACGGCCACGATTTCCTTGTGGCCGTCGCCAAAGATATCGCCCACACAGACCGGTTGGTCGCATCGCTTTTCCGAAATGGCAGTCCGCCAGAGTATTGCCCCTTCGCCCGAGATCGCCGTGACACAACCGAGGTTGTCCGCGTAAACGATCTCGTCCATGCCATCACCCGTAAGATCGGCGGTCACCGGTTGGTTCCAGCGCCACCCGGGATTCTCGATGGTATCCATCGGTTTCCCCGTCTCTTGAATCTCGTGTTTCGACAGTGGATCGCCAGGCAACCAGACCCGCCACAACAGGGCACCGTTAGAATCGAGGGCGAACACCGTCTGACGGCCCGGCGCAGCCGTGACGATCTCGCGTTTTGCGTCGCCCACAATATTGCCGGTGACGGCTGCCGCGTTGATGGGCGACTCCGCGATGTAGTTCCACAGCGCTTGACCATCGGGCGCAATACAGAACAGTTCGCGCGAGTTGAAGGTGGCGACCAATAGCGGGGAGGCGCCCGGACCTTCGTGCAATGCGGTGGGCGACAGAAATCCCCGGCCCTTTTCCTGGTACCGCCACAACAGCGTGGGCGTGATATTCACCTCGATGTTCCACGACACATCGCCCGACGCGAGCGTCACCAAGCCCCGCGTGGGCTGTGCCCGCCGGGATGCGGCAATCGCGAAGTTGGCGGATTGTCCCGGTTTCAATTCCAGGCTCTGGGGCTTCACCTGCACGTGCCGGGGCGAACGGACCCTCAGCCGCACGGGAACGTCCGAATTCGCGTCAAGCTGGACCGCAATCCTCTCCGCGGTGCCGGGTTCAAGCCACAACTGCGACTTCGAGATCGAAAGAAGCGCCTGGCGGCGCAACGGCTCGGGCGCCTTGTCGAACAGCAGATAAACCGGTTCGCCGGTCAACAAGAGGTCACCGTCAGTTTCGCGCGTGACCAGTTGGCCAAGCGGATCGCGCATTTCACGGGCGCTCTGCCACTGCGGCAAATGAACCCGCTGCGGCCCGTGGACGCTCCACGCAATCACCACATCTTGTTCGGGGCAATTCAGCAGATAGGCATACGTTCCGTTGGCGCCGTGCGGCACGAGCTCGCGGATCGATTGAAACGAATCGAGGGTCTTGATCAGGTATTGATAGGCGTAGAACACCGGGCGTTTCCGGCGGTCCGGAATATTTTCGAGACCACTGCCTTCGGCGGCCTGGGCAAACCAGAACACTTTGTCGATGCCCGAAGCCATGCTGATGGTCATATACCGGACCAAGAAGGCGCATTGACGGCGGCACGGACGTTCCGCGAAAAAATCTTTGGCGTCCTTGAACGGAAAATGTTTGGTGTCGCCGCCCATTTCGGTGAACCAAATAGGCTTGTCTGCACCGTACCGTTGCATCAGCGCCCGGAGCGCCGCCATTTCCTCAAAGTGGCCCATCTCAGGCGGATTCCGGTAGGGCTGGAAGGCGAGGATATCGCAGTACTTCAGTCCGCCGTAGCGGAAGACCCGTTCCGCGAATTCAAGGTCAATATCCGAGCAATTGACGCCGATGATCTGAATTCCCGGATCCACTTTCTTCGCCGCAAGGTAGGTGCGCCGCAACAGCTCCGTATACGCCAGCGGGTCCGGCTCCGGTTTCCAAAAGCCACTGAGATTCGGTTCATTCCAAACCTGCCAGTAGCGGAGCTTCCCCTTGAACGTGCTCAGCGTCCGCTCCACATAACGCGACCAAAGATCCAGGGTTCGCGCATCGTTCGGCGCGGTGTTAGGATCCCACGCGGGCGCATAGTCCAGAATGGGCAGCAGCGTGACCCCTTTTTCGAGATAACCGTCCACGCGTTCGATGAGCGAAGCAAAGTCGAATTCGCCCGGTTTTCGTTCAATGCCCGACCACGTGAAATCGGAACGGCCCCATTTCGAGCCCAGGTCCAACAAAAAGTCCGGTTCGCCAAAGACCAAGCCGAAGTGATCTCCGCTGTGCGGTTGCTGTGCCCAAGCCGAGCCGCCCAGCACACTTACCGCCACAAGCAGGATCAGAGCAACGTTCTGCATTCGGCTGGGGACAACGGCGCGAGCGGTACAGTTCATACAGGAATATTTCCAAGCCGATTATAGGCTTTACCGATGTTGCAGATTCAATTTACCAGCCTGCAACCAACACGATCCACTTCATGCAATTTGACGTCATGCCGGTACATCTTTCTATTCAGTGCACGAGCGAATGAACTGATAGGAAACTGCTTTAGACGCCCCACGGTTGACGAAGAATCGCTTCTCAAACGGCTTCATGCGGGAAGGCTAAGCGCGTGGGTGTCTAGCTTCAAGCACGGCTTGGTGCCACGTGTGACCATTTCTGCTACCACGCGATGAATGCGCAGCGGGGAGTTGTCAAAACCAAGAGCCGTCCCCGTTCATGTATTCTATTCGGCTGGACGCATCTGCGTGCCGGTTGCCAGCGGCGCCGTCCGGAGGTACTTCTTGTAGTCCAGATACAACTTCACGCTGCCCGGCCCGCCCGGCTGGCGCGACATGCCCGGCGAACTCATCATCCCGGGAAACTGGTAATGGAGCGTCTTTTCGAAATTCCCAAAGCGCGTCAGATCGCTGATGAGCCCGGCAATGGGTCGGGAGTGCAGCTCACTCTGGTTGCGAAAGACGAAGCTTTCCAAGTCCATCCACAAGTGGGTGCCGGCTTCGTCGCACAACGACTGCATGAGCGTGGCTGCCTGTTCGCCGGTGAGGTCTCCCGCTGGCATCCGGTGGAATCCGAAGGGACAGAGGATATCCAGGTGGAAAAGCAACTGCCGGTAGGTGTCCTCCGCCCCGCGAAAGCGGAAGCTGTTGATCGCCAGCATGACTGGCTTGTCAGGCGCGAGGCCATGCACATAGGGCGTGAACTGGCGGAAGAACTCGACGATCTCCCGTCGTTCCTCGGCCGTCCCCAGCCCGCCATCTTTCTCGCCGCTGACATACCAGCCGTAGAATGACGGGTGATGCCCGTAACGTGCCCACAGCTCGGCGGCGATCTGCTTGTGCCACTCAAGGGAGGCCAGGCTGTAATCGAAAAACGCGTAGATGCCGACCCCAGGCATGACGTGCATGCCGAGGCGATCGGCTTCGGAAAGAATGGCCTCCAGCGGGTCTGGCGAGGCAGTCGGCATCCGCCCGGGAAACAGCTTGGAGGGATAATACGCTCTCCCGTGATAGCCTTCCGTTTCGATCTGGTGCTGCCCCCGATGCGTGAAGTTTTGGAACATCATCGTGATGACGAGAATGTTCTGGTCCACCGCGTGCATCGCCCGCACCAGTTCGCGCCACTGCGTGTCGGTCATCTTCGCCAGTTCCTCGTTGAACGGAATGCCTTCCTCCTCATTGTGATGGTAAAGATCCACCCAGGCGCCGCCCAGCCGGCGCGTGGACCGCATCGGCGAAGCGAGGATCTCGATCGGTTGCCCTGCACGTTGCGTTTGGAAGCCGGAGCGCGCCACCAAAACCACACGATGGTTGCCCGCGTGGCCCTTCGTTGCCCAACGAAAAGCAATCCCCTTGGCTGAGTGGGTGTCCACTGGGACTTGCGCTTGGTACAACAAGTTCGCCGGCGTTTCCTTGTCCAGATAGACGGCCACGGCGAAGGTCCGGGCGGTGGTTTCCGCATTGCGCAGCGCAGCCCGGATGTCGAGCGTGATCTGATCGGTGACAGGTGACGGCGGGATGAGGGTCAGACTGACTTTGGCCGGCGTCCGGGCTTCTCTCCCCACCAGGGCCTGCGTCGAGGTGGAACCCGTGCAGAATGCGAGCAGAAAAGCCGGAAACCAAAAGTGGACTTGCAGACTCATGATAAAATTCCTGCGCGCATCAACGGCGCACATGCACTCTGATCCAGTTACCCACTTTTTCTTTACATCTTTGCCTTCCGTTCAGCCGGAAGGCTGCGTTTGATTTTATTTGAAGGGGTCTTTTCTGGTCGAGAATTGTCATCAGGACTCATTGCTTCAGCACGCGATAGAAGCGGGTGGATTGGCCAGACGCATCCGGGTCGGTCCACTGAAGTGCACCCGTCACGTTGGTCACCGTCGCCATGGGAGTCCAACCTGTGAGGTTGCTTGAGCACTCGATGGAGTAACTCATGCCCTTCCAACACTGAATTTGCAGTTGCCCGGGTTGGGCCATTTGCAGCCGGGTTGGCTCCGTCACGGTCAGATACTGTTTGACCGGTACGTTGTGGAGTTCCTGCATAATGCCGGAGGGCCACTCGATGCGCAGAACGTCAACGTTAGTGGCATCGCTCAGGCCGAAGTGGGCGATGAGGCTCGGGCCTCCGAGGACACTCTCCCCTGGAATATGTCGAAGCTGCCAAATCGAGCGACCCCCGACGGTCGCTTTGACGCGGGCCTTCGCCCCAATACCCGAGCGGTTCGAAACGGTGCCGACACAGCGGACTTTGAGCCAGTTATTGGTTTTCCCGTTGTTCCGGTAGAACGAGTTCTCGCTCTCGGTGTTGGCGACGAACAAATCCAGGAAGCCGTCGTTGTCGAGATCGCCCCATGCACAGGCGGTGGAGCCGAACTGGTCGTTGGCCACACTGCCCGAGGTGACGCGGGTGAACGCTCCGTCGCCGTTGTTGTGATACAGAAAGTTCTTTTGACTCTCGTAAGTCCACCCGTTGGCCACAAAGAGATCGAGCCAGCCATCATTGTCGTAGTCCGCCCAGGCGCACCCATAGGAAACGCCGCCGTCGTGGACGATCGCCCCTGTGGTGATTCGAGTGAACGTTCCGTCGCCGTTGTTGTGGTACAGCGAATTGTCAAAGTTGCGGCAATGCGCCAGGAAGAGGTCCAGCCAACCATCGTTGTCATAATCGCCCCAAGCCATGCTGATGGCACGATTGCCGCGGAACTGGCCGCTCGCCGCAGGCTCTTTCACGAATGAGCCGTCGCCCTGGTTCCAATAGACCGAGTGCTGCTGGAGATCGACGCTCACTATAGTTTCCGCCACGTAAAGATCCACGTCGCCATCGTTGTCGAAGTCCGCCGCGTAACAGTCAAAAGACGGCTGCGCATCCGTGACGACAATTCCATTGGTCACCTTCAAGAAGCTGCCGTCACCATTGTTGTGGTAAAGGCTGTTTCGGCCCGGCGGAGTGGAATAAGGATCCCCCGGCCCCAGGTTGGCCACGAACAGATCAAGGAAGCCGTCGTTGTCGTAATCCCACCACAGTGCGGCGGTGGAGTTCTCCAGGTCCGCGGTGATCGGACCGTTCGTCATCTTGGTGAAGGCACCATTGCCGTCATTGTGGAAGAGAAAATTGCGGCCTAAATTGGCCACCAGCACGTCGGTCAGCCCGTCGTTGTCATAGTCGCCCCAAGCGCTCGCCATGGCCTGGCTCCGCTCGCGCACGAGCGCCTGCGGGGCTGCCACCTGACTGAAGCTGCCGTCGCGATTGTTGCGCCAGAGATCGCAGCGCGTCCCGGTCCAATTCGGCAGGTACAGATCCAGAAATCCGTCGCCATCGAAATCGGTCCAAGAGACGCTCCAAGGGTAGCCGGAAGCATTCTTGACCGGCCCCCCAGTCAGCTTGGTGAAGGTGGGGTCCACGTCCAGGCTCGCGTTCGTGCTGGCCGAGCCGGCCCAGTTGGTGACGACCACCGTGTAGAGGCCGGCGTCGGTGGTTTGCACGTTGGTCAGGTTGAGGATCGCACTGGTTTTCCCGGCCAACGCCAGACTGCCAAACCACCACTGGTAGCTGAGCGGTGCCGTGCCCGTCGCCCAGACCTGCATCTTCACCGGAGCGCCCAGACTCACGGACGCGTTGTAGTTGGTGACCTTGGTGATGCGCGGCGGCGTGATCACATACAAGTGCGCCGGGGCGCTGTTGGTCGCGCCATCCACATTGGTGACGGCCACCCGATAGTCCGCCTCATCACTGGTCTGCACGTTAGTGAGGACCAGGGTCGTATTGGTGCGATCCGCGAGGTCCGACCAGGCGGTGAGGTATTTCTGCCACTGGTAAGCCAAGGGCTCGGTGCCGGTGGCCACGACCGTGAAGGTCGCGGTCATGCCGGCGAGGTTGGTGCAGGACTGCGGTTGAGTGGAGATGGAAGGCGGCTGCTGGGCGAGGCACGGGACCGTCGCCGCCATCCCGATGGCGAGCAGGAATGCCCGGCGCTCGGCAAGACCGGCTTTCTTTCTCTGGTTCACGAACGATTTCATTCTTCTGCCTTTCGTTTTCCGGCGCTGGGCGCCGGGGTTTTGCCTTGGGCTCGATATGCGGGCCTCTGCTGAGGCTCACACTTACCAGTGCGACGTGCCGGGCCGGTTTGGGCCAAAAATCCTGAAGATTTTTTGGAGGGAGAAAAAATGTGGCGAACCAGGGTTTCCCGTCAGCCGATCCAAAGCGCCGGTTCACCCCGTGAGATAGCCCATCCGTCGCCGGACGGTTGAACGGTGCAATCGGGCGCTCGGCGACCGCCATCCTCCAGGCGGCATGAATTAGCTCACGGGGTAAACCGGACGCACTCCAGACGCTTCGCGAGGTTTGAGGCGGCGGGCTTGAACTGGCACCGGCGCAACCCGGGATGCCCGGCAGGGCGGGTAAAGGTCAGTCCTTGGCCTCTGGATCGAGCGTCACGCAGATTCCTTTGAGCGGCTGGCCTGCGGCATCGGTGAACCGAATGGAACCCTTCCAGTCACTGCTTTCATTCACTACTTTGAACACCAGCACGTTCAGCCCCGCGTCCAGAGTGATGTCTGGCACCATATCCTGGTCCGCAACAAAGCTGCGCGGCATGGCATGTTTGTGGACCTGCTTCCCATTTAGATACACCTTCGCCTCATCGTCGCTGCCCACCAGCATTTGGAGCCCGCGCTGCTCGGCTTCCGACCGGATGTAGCAGACCGCGTAGGCCACGCTCTGTGGTGTCACGCGCCCCAGGATCGCGTTGAAATCAATCGCGTAATCCTCCAAGGCCACCTCCTGCCACTTCAATTCGCCATTTTTAATGGTACTCGTTTCTCCCGCCGTGCGCCTGAGCCGGCCCTCGCCCTCAATCTGCTCAACCTCCAGTCCCTCAGCGCCGCTCTGACCGGCTGCCAAGGGGATCGCCGCCAGGATCAGCCACCGTTTGATGGCACCCTCGTCACGGGCGCGGGCCATCCGTTGACGCTCCTGCTCGGCGATCCGCTCGCGCTGCAAGGCAGCCAGAGATTGCGCCGCTGCTCGTTCTTCCTGCTGCCAGGCGGCGACCTGTTCCGCTCGCGCCGCCTCCCACACCCTGGCCGTCTGATCAGAACTGCCCGTGACAATCCGCTGGCCGTCCGGGGAAAAGGCCACAGACAAAATCCCAGCGCTGTGCCCCTTGAGCGTGAGCAGTTCCCGACCGCTGGCCGCCTCCCACACCTTGGCCGTCTGATCGGAACTGCCGGTGACAATCCGCTGGCCGTCCGGGAAAAAGGCCACCGACCTAATCGCAGCGCTGTGTCCCTTGAGCGTGAGCAGTTCCCGACCGCTGGCCGCCTCCCACACCTTGGCTGTCTGATCTCCACTGCCGCTGACGATCCGCTGGCCGTCCGGGGAAAAGGCCACCGACCAAATCAAGCTGCTGTGTCCCTTGAGCGTGAGTAGTTCCCGACCGCTGGCCGTCTCCCACACCTTGGCTGTCTGATCTCCACTGCCGCTGACAATCCGCTGGCCGTCCGGGGAAAAGGCCACAGGCAGAGTCCAGCCGCTGTGTCCCTTTAGCGTGAGCAGTTCCCGACCGCTGGCCGCCTCCCACACCTTGGCCGTCTTATCATAACTGCCGGTGACAATCCGCTGGCCGTCCGGGGAAAAGGCCACCGACGTAATCCCAGCGCTCTGCCCCTTGAGCGTGAGTAGTTCGCGGCCAGTGGCCGCTTCCCACACCTTGGCCGTCTGATCGTCACTGCCAGTGACAATCCGCTGGCCGTCCGGGGAAAAGGCCACAGACCAAATCTGATCGCGGTGCCCCTTCAGCGTGGGCAGTTCCCGGCCGCTGGCCACCTCCCACACCTTGGCTGTCTGATCTCCACTGCCGCTGACAATCCGCTGGCCGTCTGGGGAAAAGGTCACAGACCAAATCTGAGCGCTGTGCCCCCTGAGCGTGAGCAACTCCCGGCCACTGGCCGCCTCCCACACCTTGGCCGTCCGATCGAAACTGCCGGTGACAATCCGCTGACCGTCCGGGGAAAAGGCCACAGACCCAATCCCACCACTGTGCCCCTTGAGCGTGAGCAGTTCACGACCGCTGGCCGCTTCCCAGACCTTGGCCGTCTGATCCTCACTGCCGGTGACAATCCGCTGGCCGTCCGGGGAAAAGGCCACAGACCTAATCGCACCGCTGTGCCCCTTGAGCGTGAGCAGGTCGCGGCCACTGGCCGCCTCCCACACCTTGGCCGTCTGATCGTCACTGCCAGTGACAATCCGCTGGCCGTCCGGGGAAAAGGCCCCAGAGTTAATCCCAGAGCTGTGGCCTTGGTGCGTAAGCAGTTCCCGACCGCTGGCCGCCTCCCATACCTTGGCTGTCCGATCTAGGCTGCCGGTGACAATCCGCTGGCCGTCGAGGGAAAAGGCCACAGAGTGAATCCGATCGCTGTGCCCCTTGAGCGTAAGCAGGTCCCGGCCGCTGGCCGCCTCCCACACCTTGGCCGTCCGATCGAAACTGCCGGTGACAATCCGCTGGCCGTCCGGAGAAACGGCCACCGACGAAATCGCAGCGCTGTGTCCCTTGAGCGCGAGCATTTCCCGGCCGCTGGCCGCCTCCCACACCTTGGCCGTCTGATCCCCACTGCCGGTGACAATCCGCTGGCCGTCCGGGGAAAAGGCTACAGATCTCACAATGTCTAAGTGCCCTCGCAGCGTCTTCAGGGCCAGGTGAGTTTGCCGTTGCCAGTAGTACCATTCAAAACCACGGCCTGGAGACCCCTGCGTGTCTTCCAGTAATTGCCGCAGCCAAGGGATATTGTTCTGCTCCCAGGCTTGTTGGGCCAAGTTCATGTTGGCCGCGTAAAGGTGGCGCTGCGCTTCGAGGCGCTGCTGCTTCTCGGCGGCGACCGCTCGCTCGGCCTTGCCAGATTCGGCTTCAGCCCGCTGTCGTTGGCGGCTCTGCTCCCGCTCCGCCCGCGTGGCCCGCACCGCCTGCCACGTGCTCCCCACGATGCCCAGCACCAACGCCGCCCCCACCGCCGCACCCGCCCCCACCATGACCTTGTTTCGCCGCACAAACTTCCCCGCCCGATACGCCGTGCTCGGCGGACGGGCCGTGATGGGTTCGTGGCTGAGGTAACACTCAATGTCTCGTGCCAGCGCATTCGCCGCCTCGTAGCGCCGTGTCCGGTTCTTCTCCAGGCACTTCATCACGATCCAGTCCAGGTCCCCCCGCAGCAAATGGATCAGCTTGGGCGGCTCCGTCCCCCGCCGCTGCGCCGTGGTCGTCAGTTCCTCCCGCTGCAGCTTGCTCAGCCGCGTCGAGGGCCGCAGCGGTTCTTGCTCCCGAATGCAACGCACCATCTCCTCCAGCCCGGCTTCGGCGAGTTGTTTGGGATCGAACGGCGGCCGGCCCGCCAGCAGTTCGTAGAGCAGCACTCCCAGCGCGTAGATGTCGCTCCGCGTGTCCACGTCCAGGTCGCTCCGCCCCGCCTGCTCCGGGCTCATGTAGGCCGGCGTCCCCATGAACTGCTCATACCGCGTGTAAAGGGTCTTGTCCGTGAGCCGTTCCCCCACGGCTTTGGCGATGCCGAAATCAATCACCTTGGGCACCGGCACGTCGTCGTGCAGACTCACCAGAATGTTCGAGGGCTTGATGTCGCGGTGGATGATGCCCTTTTGATGCGCGTGTTGGATGGCGTGGCAGACCTGGATGAACAGCTTCAGCCGCTCGACGGTCGGCAGTCGGTGCTGGTCGCAGAAATCAGTGATACGGACCCCGCGCACCAGCTCCAACACGAAGTAAGGCCGGCCGGTGTCGGTGGCACCGCCATCGAACACGCGGGCGATGTTTGGATGGTCCATCATCGCCAGGGCTTGCCGCTCGGCCTCGAACCGTGCTACGACCTCGCGGGTGTCCATGCCCAGCTTGATCACCTTCAGGGCCACGCGGCGGCGAATCGGTTCCTCCTGCTCGGCCACATAGACGATCCCACAGCCGCCCTCCCCGATCTTCTCGCGCAGCCGGTAGTGGCCAATCTTGTCGCCGGGCTTTTCCGTGACGGGGAGGAGGAGGCGCACGGTTGCCGGGTTCTTTGGCTCTTGCGGTAGAAACTCCTCGGCGGTTTCGTGGGCCTGAAGCAGCGCCACCACTCGGGCGCACAGCGCCGCGTCCCCGCCACACGCGCCCTGCACGAAAGCCATCCGCTCGGCGCCGGCGCTCACGTCAAGCGCCTGCTCGAAGAGCTCTTTCTCCCGGTTGTTCGGAGCAGTCGAGTTCATAATCGCACAGGTTCTTTCCACCCCTCAGTGCGACGTGCCGGGGCGGTTTGGGCCAATTATTTTTCAGAGGGTTCGCTTCAGTTCCTCGTGGAGCCAGGCGCGGGCGTAGGCCCAGGTCCGCTTCGCCGTCCGCTCCGGGAGGCCCAGCAACCGGGCGGCCTCCACATTGGTCAGCCCGACGAAGAACCGGAGCTTGACCAACTCGGCCCCCACGGGGTCCAGCGCCGCCAAGCCGTCCAGCGCTTCGTCCACGGCCAGCAACTGCTCGTCGGGGGTGTCCTGCGCCAGATCCAAACCGGTAAGTCCAGTTCGTTGCAGATCGCCCCCGTGTTTGAGGCGCTGTTTGCGCCGGGCATTCTCGACCTGGATGCGCCGCATGGCCTCTGCGGCGGCGGCAAAGAAATGGCCGCGGCTGTTCCAGTCCTGCTCACCATCGCCGGTCAGGCGCAGCCAGGCCTCATGCACTAGTGCCGTGGCTTGCAAGGTTTGGCCCGGCGGTTCCTTGGCCATGCGCACGGCCGCCAGCTTGCGCAGTTCGTCATAGACCAGTGGGAGCAATTCTCCAGCAGCATGAGGGTCGCCCTGCTGGACGCGATCAAGGATGTGCGTGACCTCGCTCACGGATTCAGTGTGAAGTGGCGCAGGCCAGATGTCGATTCCCGAAACGCGCTCACCGCCCGAAGACCAAAACTCACCTACAGCGGCGGGCTGAATGAGTTTGCCGTGTGCAAGGGACAGAGCTTAGTCTTGCCTGCGTGGCGACTTTCCCAGCTCAGGACAGGCTCTACTTTCATGAGGGAAGTGCGGCTGGAAGTCTTGGTGCTCTGTCTTGGGCGATCAATCGACTGGGTGATTTCGGCGACGTTCGGATCCTTAAAGAGTCCAGCTCCTGCAGGACGGCTGGCTTGATCTTTACACCATCCGAGGCATCCACCAGCACCGTGAACAGCAGACTCAACCCCGACCGCTCGTTCATGGATCGGGGGGCGTGCCACCCACGAGGACCTTGCCGTCGGCCTGCAAAGCAAGAGCGAACACTGTGCTTCGGTTCCAGAGGCAATTGCCTGTCACTGAACACGGGTCGGAGGAGCACCGAGTTAGGACGTGGCGGCCAAACCTGCAGGGGTGACGCGGCATCGTGGCTTACGCTTTCGCTTCAAGCTGAGCCGCAGTCGCTGTCAGCAGTTCACCAGCTTGTTGCCCGGCGAAATTCCGCCTGCGTTGGTGTCGCCTTCACCTTGATCGCATTGCTGGGGCAAGCCCGCTCCCAGCACAACCGCGAACCGAAGCGGCAGTTGTTTTCAATTGAGCGAAGCCCAGTTTGACGATTTTGCCGTTGGCTGGTCCGTGCTCGTACTCTTCCAGCGACGGCACGACCACTTGCGCCTTCCGCGCGTAGGGGCGATGCACAGCCTTGCTGTTGTGCCCCAGCGCCTCTTGGGCGAATCGCTCTGGATAGCCAGCCACTTTGGCCCGTTCTGCCCACGCGTAGCGATAGTTGTGCAATGACACGCCTTCAATCCCGAGACCGCGGCAGCGTTGCTTGAACTCGGTGGCGCAATCGCCAGCCCGAACACTGCGCAAATACGGAAACAGCGGACCGGCCTGTGGGAGCTTTTGCATCAACGCAGCCACCTCCGGGCCGAAGTGCAACAGCGCAATCGTCTTGGTTTCCATCCGCCGGTAGCTGATCACCTAGTTCTGCCAGTCAATGTTCCCGGCTTCAAGATACGCAATGTCGGATTGCGACGCGCCGATGTACCGCGCCAGTTCGTAAAAGGCACGCCGCTCGAGACTGTGCTAATCCGGGATGGATTGGAAGCGCATGCTCGCCTGGATCACCGGCTCAGTTGATCGGGAGTTGCTGGGGCGAAACGAATACTTGATCGGCAAGACAAACTTGACCAAAGGGCACCTCTTGGCTGAAGGTCGGGCGATGCCATGAACGACAATAATCCCTATTCGTCATCCTGTGACTTGGTTTCTTCAACCCTGTGCCGCCGATTGACGCGGCGCGAGTGGCTCGCCCGCGGTGTGGGTGTGGTGGGCCTCTGGACGCTGGGCGACTGGCGGGCGATCCTGCACGCCGAGGAAGCGCCGCCGCCGGCGCATCGGCCCGACCGTGCGAAGACCGCGCCGACCCGACCCGTGGCTATTCAGCGCTGCGAGTCCTACGAACCGGCACTGCTTCGCCAGAAACTCGCCGCGGCGCTCGACGCCATCGGCGGGATCAAGCGGCTGGTGGGCGGGAAGACCGTGACGGTAAAGGTGAACATGACCGGCCCCGCGCGCGACTTTGCGGGTCTACCGGCGTCGCGGACGTATCACATTCATCCGAACATCGTGGCGGCCCTTTGTGCCGCGCTGGACCGGGCGGGCGCACGGCGCATCGCGATCGTCGAGGCGTGGTATCACCGCGAGCCGGTCGAGACGGTCTTGACCAACGCGGGCTGGGATCTCAAAGCGATCCAAGCCGCCGGCGGTCACAAGGTCGTATTCGAGAACACGAAGAACCGCGGCAGTTGGGGCCGCTACAGCCGGCTCAAGGTGCCGTGGGGCGGTTACCTGTTCCCGGCGTTTGAACTCAACGGCTGGTATGACAAGACTGACGTGTTTGTCTCGCTGGGCAAGATGAAGGACCACGCCACCGCCGGCGTGACGATGACGGTCAAGAACCTGTTCGGCATCACACCCACCGCGCTCTACGGTGATGACGCGCCGAACGAGGACAGCGTGCAGGCTCGCGGCGCCCCGCTGCACATGAACCAGCGCCCACTGCCCGCAGGCGTGCCGGCGCAGCTCGGCGCGAACCCGCCGAACGATGCGGGAGTCCGCGTGCCGCGCATCGTGGCCGACCTGCTCGGCGCGCGGCCCGTGGACCTCGCCCTCATTGATGGCGTGGAGACCATCAAGCGCGGCGAAGGTTTCTGGAACGATGGCGTCGAGCCGTTGCAACCCAAGCTCCTCTTCGCCGGTCGCAACGCGGTCTGCACGGACGCCGTGTGCGCCGCCGCGATGGGCTATGATCCGATGGCGCGGCACAGCCAGTTCCCGTTCCCCGGTGAAAGCCACTTGCAGTGGGCGGCTGAGGCGGGCATCGGCACACACGACACCGCCCGCATCGAGGTCGTTGGGCTGAAACTCAACGAGGCGCGCTGCCGATTCCGCACTCCGCCCGCAAAGACGGGCAAACTGTCCTGAGCCCTTACGGTCAAGGAGATCAAACGAAAGAGGTTGGTGGACTCGGAAGACGAGGACCTTGAGCGCAACCGCTTCATGAATGCGTCCAGGATGGCCAAAGACCCGGCCCAGAGGCTGTGGAAGGGCCACGGCCCGCAAGCTCGCAATGATCGTCTATCACCTGCTAAACTACTGCGCCCTTTCCCAGACTGCGCTGACAAAAGGCGTAGGTTGAACCCGAAAACCGGAATTGCGGCGACGGGGCGTCGCCACCACGCGCAATTCCGGTTTTCGGGTTGAATCGGCAAATGCTGATGTTGATGACGAACTCTTTCCTGAGCTGCGATTGGGGTACCAGCCAGTTCCGTCTGCGGCTGGTGGCGGGCCCGGACGCCCGGGTCCTTGGTGAAGTCCGGTCCGACGATGGCGTTGGCCGGCTGGTGAGCGCCGCGGCGGACGAATCTCGCGCGGAGGTCTTTCGCTCGACGTTAGCAGCAAAGATCTCGGCGCTGGCGCAAGAGCAGGCGCACATGCCGAAGGCGCGCCCGGTGGTTATTTCGGGCATGGCCAGTTCGACCATCGGCTGGACCGAATTGCCTTATGCAACGCTGCCATTCAAGCTGGATGGCAGTGACATGATCTGGAAAGATCTGGGGCTGTTGCGGGTGAACAAAGGTTCGTATCAGGTCATCCTCCTCTCCGGCATCCGGGGCGAGGAGGAGATCATGCGCGGTGAGGAAACCCAGGTGGTCGGACTGACGCGGACGAAGGCGGGGCGATTATTACAGGAGGAAACGATCGTTGTCCTGCCGGGCACCCATTCGAAGCATGTGCATGTCCAGGGCGGGCGCATTGTTGATTTCGAAACGTACCTGACCGGTGAATGTTTTGAAATGCTCAGCCGGCATAGTGTGTTAAAGCACTCTGTGACGCCACCGCAAACCGCTGATTCGCAAGCAACGGTTCTCGCGGGACCGGGGCGAGACGCGTTTGAGGCTGGGGTGAAGGCCGCCGGTTCAGCGCCTCTGCTCCGGCAGTTGTTCCGCGTGCGCACCAGGCAAGTGCTCCGCGGGTGCAGCCAGGAGGAGAACAGAGCGTTTTTGAGCGGATTATTGATTGGCGCGGAAATCTCAGGCTTGCTCGGCCGCTGCGCTGGCTCGGTGCCGGTAATTCTGTGCGCAGGTGAGTTGCTATCGAAACCCTATGAGATCGCTTGGCAAATGCTTGGCGCGAAGGAACGGTTGCAGGTCCTTTCATGCACCGAAGTGGAGCGACTATGCGTTTTGGGCCACG